>JAESFV010000303.1_pt1 | contig 33225 bp, 21 predicted proteins | sample 9269471 | NCBI WGS metagenome assembly JAESFV01 (sample SAMN14502647, study PRJNA617108) | algae metagenome | isolation source: Symplocastrum torsivum CPER-KK1 and co-occurring heterotrophs from... | place: USA: Central Plains Experimental Range, Colorado | collected 2001-01-01
TCAACAATAAGCTCAAGTTGATTAAACGCTCTGCCTATGGTTTTAGAAACTTTGAGAATTACCGAATTAGATGCTTGCTTAATTGGCATCTTAGTTGTTGATTTAGCATACTAAGTACTGAAGAGCCAAAATTTTTAAAAACATAAACTTTACTGTGATGATAGCCAGACTGGAAGTACTGAAACCTAAAGTTCCAGATGATAAACAACCATTTAAAGTGCGTGAAGCCTTTTGTAATCAAATTGTTCAAACTTGGCTCAATGGTCTTAACCTCAGCCCAGAAATGCTCATGTTAACTGAGGAAGAAGATCAAGCACTTGACAGTTATTTCTTTACTAATCGTCTTATAGTGCAGTGCAAACAAGCAGCCGTGCGGGTGTCGCCAAAAACCTGGGCAGAAATTGAGGAGCGGATGTTGCTGGTTCCGAATAACTGAAACAGTTAACTTGCCCGCAGACTGGAAGTCTGGGGCTATACAAACAAAACCCGCGTAGGCGGGTTTCAAAACCCATAATTTTTCATTAGTCCGCGCAGGCGGACTTGGTTTTTGTAGCTGCGATTTCTAATCGCCAAGCTTTGTGTAGTGTCTGAGCGATCGCATCAACCTCTACATTAATGAAAGTCAGTGCGTCCTGCCCTTGAGGCAGCGGCGTAGCCATCGCTTTTATGTCAAATCCCTCAAGCCTCTGTCAAAAGAGAATTAAGAGACTGCAAGATCGAGAACCTGCATTGATTTTTGTACCACTTCATCCGGATCAAAAGGCTTTGTCATATACAAATCAGCACCAACTTCCTTGCCTTTGAGTTTATCAAACTCTTGACCTTTAGCCGTCAGCATGATGATGTAAACGCCTTTTATACTGAGTTCATTCTTAACAGCATTGCAGACATCAAATCCGTTCATTTTAGGCATCATTACGTCAAGAAAAACCAAATCTGGTCTTTCTGTCTTAATAGCATCAAGAGCCTCTTCCCCATTATCAGCAGTCAGTAACTCCACTCCCTCATCTTCAAGGTCTTCAAGGGTTTGCTCCAACAGAAGCCTTATATAAGGCTCATCATCCACAATCAATATTTTTTTATTCATGAACTCTTTTTTAATAAACTACTTCAAAAACTTCTATAGCTTCTTTTTTCCCTTTAACTTTAATACTACCAATTTCTTTAAATTCAAATAAGTCTTTCGTGACATCGTAAATTCCACGGCTGACAAGAATCTGCTCACCCTTAGCAATAGATTGTAGTCTAGACGCTACATTCACTTTATCTCCTATTGCTGTATAGTCCATGTGCTGGGGAGAGCCAACATTACCAACAACCACCTCTCCTGAACTTATGCCAATGCCTGTAATAAAATTCTGCCTAATCCAGGGTACAGGAATTTGCTTAATTCGGTTTTGCATCTCAATAGCCGTTTCGATAGCTCGTCGTTCACTATCAACCAGCCTTGAAGGCGCACCAAACATAGCAACAATCATATCTCCAACAAACTTATTCACTGTTCCTCCATGGCTAAAAATCACTTCTACCATGTGAGTAAAATACTCATTCAAATATTCGACAATTTTCTCTGGTTCAAGTTCCTCGCATTTACTAGTAAAGTTTCTGATGTCAGAGAAAAGGATAGTAATATCCATCTTGGCAGGAGCTAGAGAAATATCGCCTTGCTCATTTAAAATCGCTTCAACTAATTGTGAATTTACATATCGTTCCAGATTACTTTTAATCCGTTCTTGCTTAAGTTTATTTTCATGGAGAATAGCATTTTCAATAGCAGATGCGGCTTGAGAGGCTAGTGCCATGAAGAGTTTAAGGTCTGCGGCTGTATAGTTAAAGGGTTCCTCGCTGCTGATATTAATTACACCAATAGCCTGCTCATGAATCTGCAAAGGTACACAAATCAGGGAATTAACTCTGTTATGACCTTTGACAAACCTAGAGTCAGAGCTTACTTCATTGATAATTTCTCCTCTACGTGTAAGTACCACATTGCCTGCTATACCCTGACCCATTTCTATGGGAGCTTTGGTTTCATGTCTTTGACCAAAGGCTGCTATAACTTCAAACTTTCCTGTCTCTTTATTTAGTAACATAAGAGACCCACTATCTGCTGATATCAGCCTTCTGGCTTCATCAATGACTAATTTCGCGACCTCTTTGAGTTCCAGACTGGCAGTTATCTTTTCAGAAATGTTGTATATGAGGTTGAGTTCCTTATATTTATCCAGCGTTTCACGAGCAAGGGTCTTTTTCTCAAACTCATTCTTGACTAAATGGGAGAGGAGGGATGCGACAGGAGATGCTTTATCGTCTCCAATTACCCATCCAATTACCTCACCAGCAAGCTCAACAGGATATTTCTCCAACGGTTGAGTTTTGTCATTATCTATGAGTAGCTTGCCCTCTGCATCCTGAATATTTATAGAAGTGTCGATCGCCTTGAGTAAGTCACTCAAAATAGACGAAACTTCTTTTTTAGCCAGAAGCCTCTTAAGACTGATTTTTGCCATCTTCTCGATCAACTACTATGACTTTTTTTGTGGCAGTTCCTTGGGAGAGGAGGTATCTAATCTCATTGATCAGCTCTTGTGTGTTGATCGGCTTGTTCAAATATCTGTCAATCCCAAGACGATAACCCCTTTCGTGTTCCTCTGCTACGGACAGCATGATGATGGGTATACTCATGCTTTGAGGGTTATTTTTCAGCACGGCTGCTACATCAAAACCACTCATTTCTGGCATCTTCACATCAAGAATCACTAAATCAGGAAGTTCTTGGTTAACCTTTGCAATGGCATCTCTTCCATCTTTAGCCTCCCTGACTTTATACCCCTCTGTAGTAAGTTGCTGTCTGAGAAGTTCGCGCAGAGGAGCTTCATCATCAACGACGAGGATGGTTTTATTAAGGTCAGCAGGAGATGATTCTATACTGGCTACCGATTGCAATTGCTTGCCAGGGGTACTTATATCAATAGTTTTGACTTCATCCACTGCTGAGCAACTAATGGGTAGCGTGAATGAGAAAGTACTCCCTTGACCTAATTCACTCTCTACCCAGATTTTGCCACCATGATGCTTGACAATTTGTTGACAGATGGACAGTCCTAAACCTGTACCCTTGGGTTTATCTGTTAGAGGATTTCCTACCTGCTTAAATTTCTCAAAGATCTTCGGTTGGTCAACTTCAGGGATGCCGATTCCCGTATCGATCACGCTGATCGTAATCTCATTATCGATACAAGTAGCTTTGCAGGTTACAGAGCCTTCGTCAGTGAACTTGAGAGCATTAGAAATTAGGTTAATCACTACCTGAAGCAAGCGATCGCGATCGCCTAGAATCTGTGGCAAATCCTCCTTCACATCGACAATCAGTTCTAGTCCCTTCTGTTCAATCAGTGCAAATGTCGCAGATGTCGCCCGTTCTATCAGTTCATGAACTGAAAAATACTGCATATTCCAATCAACCCGTCCAGCTTCCATCTTGGCGATATCTAGGACATCGTTGATTAGTTTGGTCAGTCGCTCGCCCTCGGACACCATGATGTCAATATTTTGACCAATTTGTTTGATGGTGCGCTGAGTTTTTGCCTCCTCAGCCTGAACTTTGGGAAATATTGTATCTTCAAGTTTTTTGCTGACAATTTTGGCAAATCCGAGTATTGATGTTAAAGGTGTTCTCAACTCATGGGAGACAGTGGAGATAAAATCTGTCTTCACCTGGTCAACTTCTTTTTCTAGAGTGACATCTCGGATTAGAATGACCGAACCGATACAGGTTTTGTCCAGACCGTTTGATGTCGATTGTTTGAGGATTGCTGTTGCTACGGCTTTACCAAATCGGTTCCCAACAAGTTCTACTTCTGCGGTGAAGACTTCTGTTAAGTATTGCTTGGTGGTTACCACCAGTTCTGCCACTTTAGGACTAAAAATATCCTTGCAATCCAGATTAACCAGGTTGATGTCTTCCAGATTAAACATGGCTGACAGGGCAGGATTCCAGTGACTGATTTTGCCCCTAGTGTCAGTTACAAGTAAGCCATCTGCGAGATTGTTGATAATCGCACTTAGATAAGCAAGAGTCTCCTGCTGTCGGACAGTAGCTTCTGCAAGATGTCCAGCTTGCTCACTGACAGTCTGGAGATGTTCCTGGGTTTGAGTATGTAGGCGAGTCTGATGAATCGCGATCGCTAACTGGTCAGCGATGGAATCGAGCAATTCAATTTCTCGATCCCTCCAGCGTCGGGGCTTGCTGTAGACACAGATAAAATAGGCGGGAGTATTACCTTGAACTAACACTGGCATAGCCAAATAGCTAGCTATCCCCATCTCGATATACGCCTGTTTGACATCGGCAGGTAAGTTGCGGTTTTTGGCAACATTGTCCAAGCGCACTGATTCACATCGGTTGAGGCGATCGCCCAAGTCGCCAAAGGATGCGATCGAGATACAACCTAGATGTGTTGGCAGGTCTTCCCGCCGATTTTCGCAGACTACCTCCAACTCCTGTCGGTCTCTGTGATACCAACAGAAGATCGCTCGGTCGAGATTCAACAGAGCTGCAAATTCATCAACAGTAGTTTGCCAGATGGTTTCGAGTTCGATAGACTCCCGAATACGAGCAGTTATCCGATTAAGCAGTGCCTCTTGCGCTACGCGGATGCGGAGTTGCTCAAGGGATTGCATTTGCCACAAAGCGATAATCACTGTCACCACCAGGATCGCTCCCACAACCGATGCCAGCAGATTCAGCCCCCTTAGCTCCCCCTCCAAATTGGCACGGGGAATAACCAAACCTAGAGACCAATTAGCCTTATCCAGTGGCGAGTAGGCAACGTAAACCGACTCTCCCCCGATTTGCACCTGCTGAACCCCCTGTTGACGGTTCACCATTGCTTGTGCAATTTTCACTAAGTCTGGGTCTGTAGATTCTAAGAAACTTCTGCTCTTTTTAATAAGGTCATGATCAGGATGGACAAAGGGGGTTCCTTTAGAATCAAGGGCAAAAGCGTAACTCTCACGACCCAAGCGTGTTTTGGTCACAACATTTGATAGCTCCGTCACTGAAACGGGACCCGCAAATTCTCCAATCGGTTGACTCTTTTGGTCAAGCTCAGAAGTGAGGCTATCGGTGCCTTGAGCAGTATCCTCTGGAGAGATTTCAGAGCTATCTTCTGGAGAAACTTCAGAGCTATCTTCTGAAGACAGTTGAGTGCGATCGCTACCAGGGATAGACCAGATCGGAGCGACGATATTAACGAACCGCTCTCCAGTGGAGGGGAAAACCACTGGATCATCGACAAAGGTTTTTCCTTCCAAAGCTTGCTTAAAGTGGGTGTGATGACTGAGATTGGCTTTTGATAAACCAGTATTTGTTGCGTAGTAGGAGCCATCAGATTTCGCCATGACAAACATCTGAAAGTCTGTCAGCCGATTCAGTTCTCGCAGCAAGTAGGGTTCACTCGTTGACCAATTCAGATTCCTGACATTATCAGTACTAGCCAAAGCCTCCACCTGAGCAAGTAGGGTTGCTAATTGCCGATCAATTTCATTCCCTGCGTTCCGGACTTGCAGGAGAGCATTTGCCTTCAAACTGTCAATGATCAAACTACGAACAACCCAATAACTAGTTATTGCAGTAGCACCTACAGACAGAACCATAGTTCCTACCAGGAAGGAGATAAATTTTTTGGGAAAACGCCGAACTTTCTGCGGTTCAAATCTACTTGATCGAACGATTCGTATTGGCTGATTTTCACTAAACATTATTATCCCTCCCAGCTTTCGAGTTTTTAATCCACAGGATTTTGGTATTTGAAATTATTGATTGATAAAGGAATTTAATTAAACAAATGAGGTGGATGATTTTTCACACTTAAGAAAGTTTTCACCTAATGTGAACTGTAGCTTTAGGTAATATCACCTCATCAAGTGCTACTTACACTTGTAAATTTAAGGTTGCCAATCAATAGAGTTTAATGCTATTTTTATAGACTTATTGTGTTGGTTTTATTAGAGGAATATAGTTCTCTAAATTTTACTGAACCACCCTTCACTGGAGAATAAAACTAAAAGAATCCCAATCATTAAGTGCTTTTTTCTATCTGACTGAGAGCTATTAATTTTTTCACAGAGTTTAGCGACTCCAATTAAAGATCAGGTCGCTATTATTGGTTTATACGGTGCTTTTAGGAGAGCATCCGGACAAGTTTGCGGTTGAAGAGGTCTTCAATCGTAGCTTAATGTATAGTTTTGGCTATGCAGCTTGTCCGAATCTAAAAGACTAATACAAATAGCTAGAGGCGTTGGCAAGCAATAGAGTAGTCTGCTATTGGTTAACCATCGCTGTCAGGTAGATGAGGGCTGGCAGTTGTTGTACCCTGCTCCTCTGGTACTTATGAGTTGTTGTTATGTGATGTAGGAGCGTTACGAGTTGTTTGGTGATTCCTGCTCCTGTTTTAGCAGTTGCTCTTTGGAATCGCCCCAGTAGGCACTGTAAGTCCAGACTTCGTTGTTACCCTTTGTCTCTACCGACCATCGATAAATAGCTGAGTTTGGGTTAACCCCAACCTCAATTAGCTTAGCACCCATGTAGTACTCCATCTGCCGTTTTGTCATGTCCTTTGCTACATCAGGTTGGCTTTTTCTCAGGGTTCGGGACATCTGGGCTTGTGTGGGTCTTGGCATCTTTTATTTTCTTAAGCAAATGTACTTATTTCATTATTAATGCTCTTGATTAGGAGTTGGGTGGTATCGTCCCAATCAAGTTTTGGGCTAACTCCAAAAGTTTCTCGGCACGGGTAATTTGCTCGTTAGCTTGTTCAATAGTGGCAGCATTTCGCAAGTCCCGCGCTCTAATTACGAAATAACTAATGATAATCAGTGTAATAAAGGGAAGTAGCGCCCTGAGGCGCTACCTTCCCACTCTCTCAAATGATTATCGATTGGCAACCTATCCAGTTTCTTTAGGAGCTTTGATGGGTGAGAGTTTCTGCGTTTTGCACCGGAAACTAGTCTAAACTCCAGTCCTCAGTGCAGAAGGTGTACGTTCACTAGACTGGGGTTAGTAAAACACTAGTACTAAAGGCTAACGCCACAAATAAGTCAGCCGAGTCTGACACCACAGCCACTCTGTCACCTAAGCAGAGAATTTCGGTATCGAGAGTCGAACTGCCAGTCCCAAAATCTCCAACCCTAAACTGGTAGGCATTAGCATTGAACAAAGCGGCATCAACTGTAATGGTATCTTGCTCAAACGGATTCCAATCTGTGATCGTAGCGTAGCCAGCTCCCAGGTAGAAAGCATTCCCTAAGCCACCCAGAACGAAAGAATCACTTCCGGCTCCACCTGTCATGATGTCAAATCCTTCAAAGCCTGAGAGGATGTCGTTACCCGTACCGCCGAGTAGGGTGTCACTGCCAAGACCCCCATACAGCACATCATTGCCAGCGCCACCGTCGAGAGTGTTAGAGGAAAAGTCGGCGACATCAATCGCATTAGCATTGATAATGTCATTTCCACTGCCACCGATCAGGAGATCAGCTCCTAAGCCGCCATAAATATCGTAGTTACTAGAAGACAAACTAGCATTGACGATGTCACTGCCATTACCAGCATCAATGAACTCAAGCGTACCGACTGTACCCACATCATAAATACCATCGTTGCCATCACCACCGAGCAGAGTATCAATGCCAAATCCACCGAGTATGGTGTCATCCCCGTTACCTCCATCAAGATAGCTAGAGGAGAAATCTGCGGCATCTGGGGCATCACTATTGATATAGTCATCTCCATCTCCACCGTATACGGCATCAGCTCCTAAGCCGCCATAGATGGTGTCGTTACCACCGAAACCAAAGACGCTATCATTCCCACTGCCGCCCAGCATGAAGTCGCTGCCAATCGCCCCAAACAGCACATCATTACCAGCACCACCATCGAGAGTGTTAGAGGAAAAGTCGGCGACATCAATCGCATTAGCATTGATAATGTCATTTCCACTGCCACCGATCAGGAGATCAGCTCCTAAGCCGCCATAAATATCGTAGTTACTAGAAGACAAACTAGCATTGACGATGTCACTGCCATTACCAGCATCAATGAACTCAAGCGTACCGACTGTACCCACATCATAAATACCATCGTTGCCATCACCACCGAGCAGAGTATCAATGCCAAATCCACCGAGTATGGTGTCATCCCCGTTACCTCCATCAAGATAGCTAGAGGAGAAATCTGCGGCATCTGGGGCATCACTATTGATATAGTCATCTCCATCTCCACCGTATACGGCATCAGCTCCTAAGCCGCCATAGATGGTGTCGTTACCACCGAAACCAAAGACGCTATCATTCCCACTGCCACCCAGCATGAAGTCGCTGCTAAGACCTCCGTACATCAAATCATCGCCAGCACCACCGTCGAGAGCGTTAGAGGAAAAGTCGGCGACATCAATAGCATTGGCATTGATGTAATCATTTCCACTTCCACCGACCAGGACATCAGCTCCTAAGCCACCATAGATCACGCCGCTACCAGAAGATAAGCTGTAGTTTATGAAGTCATTGCCATTGCCGCCATCAATATAGTCACTCGTACCAACTGCACCGTAGTCATAAATAACATCGTCACCATCACCACCTAGTAGAACGTCATTGCTACTATTTCCGATCAGGGTGTCGTTACCATTACCACCATCAAGATAGTTAGGATCGTCAACAAAAGAATCTGGAAGACCGCCGTCTAAAAAGTCGTCCCCATCTCCACCAAGCAGGGAGTCAAGCCCGCTACCTCCATATATCGTGTCGTTACCTCCGTAGCCAGCGAGGAAGTCGTCAGTAGCAGCGCCTTGTACGTTGTCATCGAATTCGGTTTGAAGATAGATCGCCATTTTCAGTTGCTCTTAAGTTCAGGTAGAGGTCAGAGGTTGTGCAGAATGCCTTTGAGAGTGAGCTTTCTTTCTTAGGAAAGTCTTCTAGGCGGTGCTGCTGTATCTCTCTATCTCCAGAGGTAGTACCCCTTATGCAGTTTTTTGAAAAAAAGAGCGATCGCTTTCCTAACGAACTAAGCGAACAGTCGGAGACAGGCGCATTCAGGCACGAACGCGATCGCTGTCCCGTTATTACATTTCCTTCCGAACCGAAACGTTTTACCCGTTGTGAGAACAGGTAATGCGCTAGCTTGAAAGTTGACAACTAGTTTCCACTCAGTAGCCTGCACATAGGGAGTGCAGGTACAGCGAACAATTGATAAACCTGGCTACAGGTAAACCTTTATCCTTTGAACGTTTTAAGACTATTCAAATGTCAGACTCTAACCACTACCACACCCTGGATGTCAGCCCCAAAGCTACACCATCGGAGATTAAACAGGCTTACCGACGCCTAGCCAAGCGCTTTCATCCAGATAGTAAGAGTGAAACTGCCGATCCCGAAAAAATTATTCAGGTCAATGCTGCCTACGAGGTTCTAGGTGACCCGATGCGCCGCCGCTCTTACGACCAACAGCTACAATACTTTTACCCCCAAACAGAATTCCAAAATCGCCAACAGCGCACGGCTAAGGCTCAACAACACTATCAACGTCATCGGCAACGCGCAAGAAATGCAGATGCACAGCTCAACGAGTGGTTACACGAGGTTTATGAACCCGTCAACCGTCTGATAAGCCGTATCCTTAATCCTCTAGACGCTCAACTCGATGACCTGTCTGCAGATCCCTTTGATGATGAGCTGATTGCAGAGTTCCAAGCCTATCTAGAGGAGTGTCGTCATTACCTCAATCAGGCTCAGCTTACTTTTCGTTCTCAACCCAATCCTCCCACCGTTGCAGGGGTAGCAGCTAGTCTCTACTACTGCCTTAATCAATTGGGAGATGGCATAGAAGATCTATCACTATTCACCCTCAATTACGACGACTATTATCTACACACAGGTCAAGAACTCTTCCGAATCGCAACAAGTCTGCGCTATGAAGCTAAAGATGCGGTTAAAGACCTCGCTTATTAGTAAGCTATCAAAGCCTAAAACCTCCTCTCCTTCTTATGAACTACTAGAAACTGCCACCAAAATTCGTTTATCCTGGAAACAGCTTCAGTTTACGGAACTTCACACTCTCTGATTAACCATAGAACTAATGGAATGCATCATTAACCGCCGCGCTCAGTTCTCAGCGAGTCACCGCTATTGGTTACCAGAGTTGACCGAAGCTGAGAATGTTCAGCAATTTGGTGCCTGCACTCAGTTCCCTGGACACGGACATAACTATGTTCTGTATGTCTCTCTGGGGGGGGATCTGGATGAGTATGGCATGGTGCTTAACTTATCTGAAGTCAAGCAGGTCATTAAACGGGAAGTCACTAGCCAACTGGACTTCGCCTATCTCAACGATGTTTGGCCAGAATTTCAACAAACCCTACCCACCACAGAAAACATGGCGCGGGTGATTTGGCAACGGCTTGCTCCTCACCTGCCAGTCGTACACATTCAGCTATTTGAACATCCAGAACTTTGGGCTGACTATCAAGGAAACGGTATGGAAGCACATCTGACCATTAGTACTCACTTTAGCGCCGCTCATCGGCTCGCTCATCCTGACCTCAGCTACGAAGAAAATAGCGAAATCTATGGGAAATGCGCTCGTCCCAACGGTCATGGACACAACTACCACCTGGAAGTAACTGTTAAGGGTGAAATTGACCCACGCACTGGCATGATTGTTGATTTAGGAGCCTTGCAAAAGGTCATCGATGATTATGTTGTAGAACCGTTTGACCATACATTCCTTAACAAGGATATTGCCTACTTTGCGAAGGTGGTTCCGACGGCTGAAAACATTGCCATTCATATTCGTGACTTGTTGCAACAGCCGATTCAAGAACTAGGAGCAAGCCTTTATAAAGTTAAATTAATTGAAAGTCCTAATAATTCTTGTGAAGTTTACTGCAACCAAACTACTTCTAACTCAGCAACAACACAGGTAGGCGAACCGCTCCTAACCTCTGTATAGAAGGATAGCGACTAACACTAGCAGTATTGCTAATGGACACTAACGGTATTACTAATGCTAGAGTTTTGATGAGCTAGGAAAAAAGCTCTAAGAATGCCAACCTATTTTTTGTTTCAGGGTGTGTAGCTGTTGGCGGCATTTCACTAACAGATGTTGGTGAATAAATAGTCGTAAGTGGGAGATAGACCTAGCGCAATGGCGCAAGCAACAGATCCCTTGGCATCCAAACGAAGATCGCAGCCAGACATCCGAAGAGCATGAGAGGCAATAGGTATGGAAAACCGGTTGCCGTACTATGACGGCAAACATGAAGGTTGTCTATTAAAAGAGGAGCGCCAAACAGTGGTTCCTCTGCAAGACAACAACAATCAGGACGAAGTCCTAAAGCAAATACCATCTTGTGGTAGTCAACCCGAACAGCTTCTAGAGCAAGGTATTGAGCAGCAAAAGAATCATCAGTTTGAGGTAGCACTCGAATCGTTTAACAACGCACTAAAAGTTTATACGGAACAACAAAACCAGCGAGGAATAGGAAGAGCGTTAGGCAGTTTGAGTCTAACGGTTTATTCGTTGAGCGAGTTCTCCCAAGCGATCGCGTATGCCGAAAGAAGCCTAGAGATTGCTCGTGAATTGAATGACAAACGCTTAGAAGGTCAAGTGTTGGGGGTTTTAGGCAATTCTTCCCGTCATCTCGGTAACTTGCCACAAGCGATCGCATTCGGTGAAGAAAGCTTACTGATTATGCGGCAACTCCAAGACCAACCCGGAGAAGTTGCTGCATTGAATAACCTAGGGCTTGCTCATAAGGCATTGGGCGATTTGCCAAACGCGATCGCCTATCAAGAGCAAAGTTTGGAAATTGCTCAGACGTTGAGCGACCATCAGACTCAAGAACAAATTCTCAGAAATCTTGGTAATGCTTGCTATGCCATGGGGAATTATCCCAAAGCGATCGGGTATTACAGGCAGCGACTAGCGATCGCACGCCAATTGGGTGATTACCGTCTAGAACGACAAATTCTGCGAAACCTCAGTAATGCTTGCTATGCGCTAGGCGATTATCCTCAAGCCATTGAATATAGTCAGCAACGGCTGCTAACGGCTAGAGAAGTAGGCGATCGCCGCTCAGAAGAACAAGCACTGGGTAGCCTTGGAGTCGCTTATGATGCCTTGGAGGATTACGCCCAAGCCATTGAATACTATGAACAACGCCTCAATGTTGCCCGTGCTATCCCTGACCAAAGGGTAGAAGCGCAAGCACTAGGCAGTTTAAGAGTCGCCTACTACGCTCTTGGAGATTATGCCAAGGTTATACAATACCACGAGCAAGGTTTAGCGATGCGTAACCGCTAAGACAGAAGGCAACGGGTTACAGAATCAAAAAATGAATCGAGCAATAGAGGCAGTGAAAAAATATATTTTTCCCACTGCCTCTATTCATCTAGCGATGAATTCTGTTAGCAGGTATATTATCTGAAATGCTTCGGATTCAGCTATGGTTGCTCCACTCCCAGAAGCCCCTGAAATCGAACGCCACAGAGCCGCAATCGTCCGAACTGACCTTTCTAAGCCGGTACGATTGGCAATAGAAAGTGCAATTTTAAGCAAAGATACCACGTTTTTTGACTATGGCTGTGGTCACGGTGGTGATGTTGAGCGCACAGCAAACCAAGGCTATATCAGTACAGGTTGGGACCCCTATTACCAACCGAACACTCCTGTAATTCCAGCCGATATCGTCAACCTGGGCTACGTCATCAACGTTATCGAAAACCCTGCCGAGCGTCGTGAGAGCCTCTCTAAGGCTTGGGAACTTACCCAAAAAGTCTTGATCGTATCTGCCCAAGTCTTAATTGACGAACGCAGTAGCGGTCAAATTGCCTATGGTGATGGCATCGTGACCCGTCGCAATACCTTTCAGAAATATTACGAACAAGAAGAACTCAAAGCCTATATTGACCAAGTTCTTGGTGTCGAGGCGATTCCCGTTGCTTTAGGTATCTACTTTGTTTTTCGAGACGAAGCGCAAGCCGAGAATTTCCTGGCATCTCGTTTTCGTTCCCGCACTACCACTCCCAGAATCCGCGCCAACATCAAGCGATTTGAGGACTACCAGGAACTTCTTGCTCCCTTAATGGCATTTGTGACAGAACGCGGACGCCTCCCTGTTAGCACTGAACTGGCGAACTTTCCTGATATTCTCTCGGAATTTTCCACCCTGCGCCGTGCGTTTCAAGTCATTTTACAAGCTACCGACGAAACTGAATGGGATGCGATCGCCGAAAAACGCCGTCAAGATCTCCTGGTTTACCTTGCACTAACACAATTCAGCCACCGTCCCAGATTCAGCAATCTCAACAGTATCGTTCAAAATGACATCAAAGCTCTCTTCGGCAACTACAAGCAAGCCTGCGCCGCTGCCGACTTGATGCTAATTAGTGTGGGAGATAATCGGCTAATTGCCAACTGCTGTAAACGCAGTAACATCGGCAAACTCCTACCTAGCGCACTCTACGTCCATATTTCAGCCCTGGAAAACCTCAATCCTCAACTGCGGCTTTATGAAGGTTGCGCTAGCCGCACGATTGGGAGAATGGATGGCGCTACCTTAGTCAAATTCAACATCAACGTGCCAAAAATTTCTTACCTGTTCTATCCCGACTTCGACACAGACCCTCATCCGGCATTGCAAACCAGTATGCAGATTGACCTGCGGGATTTACAAGTAACCTATCGTGACTACGACACATCAGACAATCCCCCAATCTTGCACCGCAAAGAAACCTTTGTAACACCCGACTACCCACTCTATGAGAAGTTTGCCCGACTCACTCATCAAGAAGAAAATTGGGGACTACTCAACCAAACCAGCAGGATTGGCACCCGTAAAGGTTGGCAAAAATGTTTAAAAGAACACTGCGCTGAACTTAAGGGGCATCGCGTCTACTGGCGTAAAGATGCTGACCCTTACCGAGTCAAACTTTTACTTTCTGCGCGTAATCGGAATAAGAGTGATGGGGTGATGGGGTGATGAGTGAAAAACTCCCAAAGTTTGGGTGTTAACTAGCTACTTCCCAACCGCCCCAACCTCCCTGTCTACTTATTCCGATTCCATTGCCGTCCAGTCGCCGGAAGGAATGAACGCTGCCCAATAGTAAGGATGCTGAGATTCTGGTTTTTGCAACATTTCTAGTTGGGTTTGGCGTAGGGCATCGGAACGTCCGACATTATTCTTGAGGCGCTGGTAATAGTTGACCATGAGTTGGTTTGTCCGATAGTCATTGACTGCCCAGAGGCTCATGAGTTGACTCTCGGCACCTGCTATGGCAAATGCCCGACGTAAACCATACACTCCTTCACCATTTTGAACATCTCCCAGTCCGGTTTTACAGGCAGATAGCACTACCAGCTTTGTACCGGATAGGTTGAGTCCGGTAGCTTCTAAGGCAGTTAGGATGCCATCTTCATTTCCACTTTGGCGTGGGTTGGCACCAGCTAGAGCAAGTCCGGAACGCAGTAGGGGATTTTCAGAAGGGCGGATGTTGGGTTGATCGCTGCGAGTGCCTTGAAGGGTAGTACTAAAATCTGGAGGTGCAACCTGCGGCACGTCTTGGAGGAAGAATCCGTGGGTAGCGAAATGCAATATCGTTGGAGCTTGGAGTTGCTTAATTACATTTTCTGTAGCTTGGGAGCCTGTCAAGAGTGTGGCTCCTGGTAACATTGGGAAAATCGCTTTGGCTTCTGCGGCAGTATTGACTAAAGGACTGAAATCGACTTGTTGGATGCGATCGTCGTCAAGAACACCGCGAGTCGGGGCGGATTGACCTAACCCCCCTAGCCCCCCTTCCCTCGCAGGGAAGGGGGGGACAATATTGTTGCCAGGGAAGGGGGAAACAATATTTCTCCTACTCCCCTCTCCTTGCAGGAGAGGGGCTGGGGGAGAGGTCTCCGGATTAGTGGCAATCGCAACGGAAGCTGGATCACCCGGTTTGTCATAGTCTGGATTAGCCACAATTACCGATTGTGAGCGGCTTTGAGCATGATTTTGCAGGCGTAGCAGGTCACGTCCGGAACTCAGGTAGGTGATGGAATAGTTTTCGACGAGATAGCGATTATTTTCATCAACCAAAGCAGCGAAAGGAATTAGGTTGAGTTGGCTGTCGGGGGAAAGCAGCACGTTGCGAGTATTGCCCAGAAGCTTACGGATGGGCTGCATCAGTTTTTCATCTAAGGCACGAGCAACGGGCTTGACATCCTTCTGGACATCGCTGGTGTCAAATTGCAGGGCGGTGCGGAAGGCGGTAACAGCTTGGTCGATGGGTTCAGCTTCGCCTAAGTCTACCCATTTGGGTTCACCTGAGTGGTTCAGGACGTAGGCAACGTAGCGAGGTGTACCCCATGTTTCACTGGGTTTTGTGGCTTTGGCGTTGAAAGGGTCGTACAACACCAGTTCCACTAAGGAAGCCTCAGCGGGAATTAACTGCTGCACGGCTTCAATCGTGACGGGTTGGGATGTGGTGCGGAATTCGGCACTGCGACGGGAGAGAGTAGCTTCTTGTTGGTCGGCTATGGCTTTGAGAGTGCCAACTTGCTGGCGATATTGCTCTAGGGGGATGTTTTCGGGTTGTTTGAAGATTAAAGTTGCAAGTTGGGACCGGGTGGCAGCGAGTTGGTCAAGTAAGGTCTGGTCTTCGGGTTTGAGGTTTTGGCGCAGGGTTTGTAAGCTGTCGGTGAGGGCATCAAGGACTCTGCCTTTGCGTCGCAGGGTGGTGGTGAGGGCGAGACGGGTGGCTTGGGGATTATTGGGTGCAGCCTGGAGGTGCAGGGAGACTGTGGAGTTGGTTGTACCCCAGAGAGTAGCGATGTAGGCGCTTTTTTGGGCTTCGGAGCCGGTGGTGAAGATGAGGACAAGGTTGCGTTCTTCGATGTTGGTGCCACGGTTCAAGAATTCGAGGGTACGGGCGATGTCTCCCTGTGCGTAGTACAGCCCTGCCAGATTTTTGAGACTTTGTGCGACATGGGGATGCTCTTTGCCCAGCACTTTCTCCCGGATTGCCAAAGAGCGTTGGTAAAGAGGTTCGGCTTGGCTGTAGTTCCCGTGTGCCCGGTACAGCACTGCCAGATTGTTGAGACTTGCTGCCACATGGGGATGCTCTTTGCCCAGCACTTTCTCCCGGATTGCCAAGGAGCGTTGGTAAAGAGGTTCGGCTTGGCTGTAGTTCCCCTGTGCTTGGTACAGCCCTGCCAGATTGTTGAGACTTGCTGCCACATGGGGATGCTCTTTGCCCAGCATTTTCTCCACGATTGCCAAGGAGCGTTGGACAAGAGGTTCGGCTTGGCTGTAGTTCCCCTGTGCCTTGTACAGCTCTGCCAGATTGTTGAGACTGAGGGCAACATGGGGATGCTCTTTGCCCAGCATTTTCTCCACGATTGCCAAGGAGCGTTGGTAAAGAGGTTCGGCTTGGCTGTAGTTCCCGTGTGCCTGGTACAGCACTGCCAGATTGTTGAGACTGTCTGCCACCTGGGGATGCTCTTTGCCCAGCACTTTCTCAGAGATTGCCAAAGAGCGTTGGTAAAGAGGTTCGGCTTGGCTGTAGTTCCCCTGTGCCCAGTACAGCCCTGCTAGATTGTTGAGACTTGCTGCCACATGGGGATGCTCTTTGCCCAGCACTTTCTCAGAGATTGCCAAAGAGCGTTGGTAAAGAGGTTCGGCTTGGCTGTAGTTCCCCTGTGCCTTGTACAGCAATGCCAGATTGTTGAGACTTAGTGCGACATCGGGATGCTCTTTGCCCAGCACTTTCTCAGAGATTGCCAAAGAGCGTTGGTAAAGAGGTTCGGCTTGGCTGTAGTTCCCCTGTGCCTGGTACAGCCCTGCCAGATTGTTGAGACTGTCTGCCACCTGGGGATGCTCTTTGCCCAGCACTTTCTCAGAGATTGCCAAAGAGCGTTGGTAAAGAGGTTCGGCTTGGCTGTAGTTCCCCTGTGCCTGGTACAGCTCTGCCAGATTGTTGAGACTGTCTGCCACCTGGGGATGCTCTTTGCCCAGCACTTTCTCCCGGATTGCCAAAGAGCGTTGGTAAAGAGGTTCGGCTTGGCTGTAGTTCCCCTGTGCCCGGTACAGCAATGCCAGATTGTTGAGACTGGTGGCAACATCGGGATGCTCCTTGCCCAGCACTTTCTCATAGATTGCCAAGGAGCGTTGGTAAAGAGGTTCGGCTTGGCTGTAGTTCCCCTGTGCCTGGTACAGCAATGCCAGATTGTTGAGACTGGTGGCAACAAGAGAATGCTCCTTGCCCAGCACTTTCTCATAGATTGCCAAGGAGCGTTGGTAAAGAGGTTCGGCTTGGCTGTAGTTCCCCTGTGCCTGGTACAGCAATGCCAGATTGTTGAGACTGGTGGCAACAAGAGAATGCTCTTCGCCCAGCACTTTCTCCCGGATGGCGAGGGCGCGTTCTGCCAGAGGAATGGCAGCAGCGTACTGCCCTTGCTGGTAAAGCTGAACTGCCTGTTCACTTAGCCGTTCGGCTTCCTCCAATTCCACTGACTGTTGGGCTGACTGGGGGGGATTCGTTTGTCCTACCACTGGTGCTGGCACTCTTGCCAGTAACCCCATGACCCCGATGAGTGTAACAGCCAACGGTAGTATTCTCCGGACTCGTGCTTTTCCCTTCATATTGCCCTCGCCCTCAATCCTTTATCCTATTGTCTATCTCTCAGAGCCACTAGGTTATGCAAGCATTGGCAAGAGTTTTCGAGCCTGACGGCATTCTTCACTTCTAAAATGCGGCACACTAAACACGGCTTAAAGGCGATGCTTATTCTTAAAAACAAGCTACTTCAATCCTCATAATTAGGAAACACGCTGGATAAATCGACAGCAGCGCTGAAAGTAGCCATAAGTTTCGGCAATCTGTTGGTGATAGACGACTGAGTTTAACCACAGTCTAGCTCGAACAACTTTGTGAGCTGAAAGTTGAATAGCAATTCTTGGGGATGAACCAAATGCCAGGTGAAGCTACGGAGGCTACTCCTTCAATTAATTCAGCTTTTTTAATATGCGCCATTGCTGTATAGCGACGCTCAAATTCTTGGCGAGTTAAGCAATCGCCGTTTTCTAAAGGGGGAAGATCAGTAATAGGACTCACTGACATAGGAAGAACCTCTACGCTTTTAAGTTCATCCTAAGCCCTCTGCCTTTAACAGCGTCCCTTGTCGAACAACCCCCTCCACCGTCGCTATGCCAATTAAGCCGTTTGAGGAGTCGCGAGATTGCAGTGTCACCTGTCCCGAACTACTTCCCTTAGCAAGGATACTGGTAAACACTGTGCCCTGCCTTACAGCTTTCATAGCTGCTGGGTTTACTCCACCCAACCACAACTTCACTTGATTCCCCTTCACCTCTGTAACAACTGCATCCGCTGTCGGACTTGAGGTATTGGTGAAATAGATGGGTTGCTTTTCATACCCACTCCCAACTTTCACCTCTGTAAGGGGAGTTTGGTTGTAGTCTTTTGGTATGTTTTCAACAGTGTAGGCGATCGCATTTTCAGGCGTACTCGTTTGCTGCCAGAGATACTGTGTTAATAGATAAGTAAAAACTCCTACATTGAAGCCATTCCACGGTAGATCGATCGCCAGTTGATTTGGGTCTGTTGCGGCTAGGACAACACCTTTCGCCACTCCCGTCCGATACAGCTTGACAAAATCTTCTCTCTTAAGATTTAGCCGTGACAACCACTGCTCTTGGTACGATTTTTCTCCTGGAGAAACTTGTAAATTCTTGCCTTGATTATCTCGCGCCCGAACCCGAACATCTCTAGTAGCACCGCCTGAGTAACAACTATCTAGAACAGCCGTGAAATTTTCACTTTTGAGAGCTAACATCAGCAGGAACAATGTGTGTCCCATAATGTCCTCTACAACACCGCCTTGTTCTGGGTACTGATCAATTTTTCCATGATTAACTGGAACAAAAGTACCATTGGTTCCACTATTGTTACCTGGCTCAACCACAAGGGGATCTGGATCGAAAACGCGAGAACCATGCCCTGAGTAGTGATACACCACCACATCCCCAGGCTTGGCTTGCTTGATTAAATGTTCTTCAAATGCCTCTAGAATACCTTGGCGAGTTGCTTGCCCATCCGTCAGGGTGTGGATATCTTGGGGATTAAAACCAAAGCGGTGGATGAGCAGATGTCGCTGCAACTCCATATCATTCACACATCCTTGCAGAGGTTGAGATGGATACTCATTAATGCCAACGAGCAATGCCAGTTTACGAGGCGTACTTTGTGCCAGGACTTTTCCGTAGCTTTCAGCCTGTCGTTGAATGTTAAGCTGGCTTAATCCCAAGGTTGCCAGAGTAGAACCAGCAAATTGAAAGAACTGACGACGAGAAATCTGTACCATAACTCCTCATTGGTAAATGCTGTCAAAGTGTATCCACCTTAACCGTTTATTTCTCAACTACAGTGTTCGTATCAGCATCTGTAACTTGAGCCAAGTCTGCTCTATGTAGCGCTAAAAGTAGCTTGACGTGATTTCGTTGCTGGTGTTGGCATACACAGACTGCAAGTTTTAGTTCAGGTAAAACTCTCCCCTACCTCCCAATCAAAAAACCTGATAGCTGAACGCTTAAAACGGCGAAATTAACTTAAACAGCAGCGAACCGATAGAGACTAAAGCTCCCCCTAAAGAAAAGCCCCCTCTTCGGGCTTTGGGAGGGTTCTGGGCAACTTCAATCGCTTGAATCACATTCTGTGATGTCTGGTAGCCCTCTGTATTGCCTTGGGTGGTAAAGAGTTCACCGGCTTTATTTGCATCTTCAGTCGCTTTAGCTACATCTCTGAGGCGGAAATAGGCAACTCCACGACCGAGGTATGCTGGAGCAAAGTCGGGTTTGATAATCAGCGCTTGATTATAATTCTCGATCGCAGCGGTATAATTGCCTCTTTCGGCTTCAACGACACCCCAAGCGTAGAAATCTTCTGCTGTTCCTGCATATTGAGGGATGCCAATGGTTCCTTGCACATAAGCGGTACTCAGACTGACACCGAATAACTGGGCATTGACAAGCAAGGCATTTCTGAGGTCAGTGCTAGTGAGGTTTGCTCCACTCAAATTCGCTCCAGTCAGGTTTGCCCGATTCAGAGAAGCACCAGTAAGGTTTGCACCGCTAAGGTCAGCCCCTGTCAAATTCGCACCACTGAGATTAGCACGACTTAAGTCTGCTCCACTCAAGTCTGCCCCAGCTAAGTTAGCCAAAACTAAACCAGCACTAGTAAGGTCACATTGTGGACATTGCTGAGTAGAAAGTAACTGTTGGGTATGTTGTAGATTTTCAGCATAGGCAGTCGTACCCAGACTGGTTGTGGTTAACAGAGCCATTGTGGTGAGCAGGGTGCGTTTAATATTCATAACCATCACAGAAAAGAATGAGCTACGCGCTGCCATGAGAGCATCATGGGTGAATCTTTGAGTGTACCTACATTTTGCGCCAATCTAAAGCCAAGTGGGTACTCCCTGGAACAAAGCAAAACTTGCAGGGTATTGCGAAGGTTTAATGAACTAAAAGCGAAAAATTGATAAGTATTAGTGCCGTTCAGCCGTATCAGTCTCAGCGATCGCAACCAGAAAACCAAGCTAGCATTACAGTTGTAAGCTTTATACACGCTTATCAGTATCTTATGAACTTCTTAACTCACATTCTGCACTTAGTCGGGTCAAGCGCCGTTGCTTACTACTCTGCTAGCAGTCTGCGTGACCCCAAAACGCGCCCTAATGTTCTTGCTGGGTTTCAGTTAGCAGAATCGGGTTCGGTTCCCTTTCTCAAAACCCTGAGTGAGCGAGCGGCTTCTGAAGGCGATACCTGGCTTGCAGAAAAACTGGCTCGTCATGCGTCAGACGAAGAACGCCACGGTCAAATTTTTGCCCACGGATTGAAACAGCTCAACAAACAAGTCATCGACTTCAAGAACTTACCCAAAGCCACTGAAGACGGCAAGCCGAATGAACGCCAACGTAGTCCCTTCTTTGCCACTTACTTTGAGGGCTACTCCCAAGAGGACATGAAACCCCAGAACATTGACTGGATTGCGTTCATGGCTAGTACCTACATTCTGGAACTAGACGCTAGCAAAGACTTTGTTCGCATGGCTAACGTGTTACCCGAAGACGAACCCACTAGCCGCAACCTCAAAAAAAGTATCCTCAGCGTTGCTCAAGATGAAACCGGACACGCTGCTTATCTTCGAGAGGCATTGGAACGTCGTTTGCCTGCTGATGCTGTCGAACGACTGATTGATGAGTGGCGGACTCGTAAGGTAAATGCAATGCTTGCTATGGTTGGTAATCTCGTCCAGAAAGGCGGAAAATCTCCCTCACTTGTACAAGATGGTGTTCCAGAAGAAATGCCAAAGGATGCTCCAGAACCCGTTGCAGCATAGAACGTTAGTTTAGGTTAGCTGCCGATTTACCTATTTGGTAGGGGAATGGGGAGTTGAGGAGAGTTCTCGCTAGATTTTCCCAGGTTCTCATCCCCTTACCTCATGAAGTAGCCAGGGGTTTGCGAATTGCTACCTCTAATCTGTCCTATGTCTTTGTAAAGGAGGATTTATTCTCTTGAAGTAGACAATACTCTTTGTATTGATTTTTTAAACAAATCTTTAATTTCTTGACATATTAGTCACATTACTTAGGATTATAGATTATTTTTAGATTTGTAAAGGTCAACATGATTCAGTAATAACTCTCAACTTCAGCTCGTTCATCGAGAACTTCAGGCGCAACCTGTAGGCACCGTTCAAAGAGGCAAACCTTAGATAAAAAAACCTTTTTTCAAGGAATTAGCGGTAAGGTTCCCTTAGCTATTGGGTTAAGATTGAGTTGATACTACCTTATTGTCGGTAGCTTTTTGCATCTACAGGAAACCGGAAAAAAACATAAAACATACTTACTCTAGCTCTCAAAAAATACTTGATTGAGGGATAAGAGCTGAAAAATGAACTCATATCCTATACCTAATTTGCATGAGTCACGACAAGAAAAAGCTAACTTAACACAATCTCAATTGGTTAATTCTCATGGTGAAGATAGACAGATTGGAAAATGTCAATCGCTAGATAACCAAGCTGAATTAAATTATCTCCACACGCTATATGAAAGCCTTCCTTGCATTTGCTTGACGCTTAACGTAAGGGGGGTAATTCTTTCGGTTAGCGAATTTGGTGCGACTTATCTAGGTTTTGACCCGTTGGATTTAGTTAAGCAATTAGTTGAGTACATTGTTTATGTAGAAGATAGAGACGACTTTCAATCGCAGCTAATCGGCTTACAGCAACAGCCGATACAAGTGAGTCAATGGGAAGCTCGTCTTATTGACAAGAATAGCAAGATTATCTGGGTAAAAGCGATCGCACGTTTAGTTCCAAACACGGAATCGAATCCAATCATCCTCCTAGTTTGTGAAGATACCACTGACCTAAAACAGATGGAGGAGAAACAACGGGACTCACAAGAGCGACACCGGAGTAAGTTTAGAAATACTTCCGATGAAGTTTTCATTACAGATAGCACTAATATTACTGATTTAACTGACCATCAGCGAGCTGAAGTTGCGCTACGAGAGAGTGAAGAGCGCTTTCGTGTCACTTTTGAACAAGCGGCTGTTGGGATTAGTCATTGCGATTTAAATGGTCGATTTATCCGAGTTAACCAGAAATTTTGCGAGATTCTAGGTTATACCTCGGAAGAATTACTAACACGAACATTTAGCGATATTACTTTTCCAGATGACCTGGAAGTTAGTGTTGATGGTGTGCGATCGCTTCTTGCGGGTGAAACTGCCCCTTACTCACTAGAGAAGCGCTATATCCGTAAGGATGATAGTATCTTGTGGGGACATCAGACTGTATCGCTGGTGTCTGAGCCAACGGGTGAACCGAAGCATTTTGTGGCAGTGCTTGAAGATATTAGCGATCGCAAGCTTGCCGAAGAAGAATTACTCCACAAAACCCAAGCGCTAGCAAACTTCAGTTCCAATCTCAAAGAACTACATCGGCTTAACACAACACGATACAACAGTTTTGAACCGCTGTTTGCTGATTATCTTAAAACAGGATGTGAAATCTTACAATTATCCATTGGTATTGTTAATCAACTTGATGGTCAGTCGTGCATCATTCGTTCTGTACAATCTGATATTGACTGGTTAGTTCCTGGATTGGAGCTGGAATTAAAAGATATCTATTGTGCAGCAGTCGTTCAAGAACAGAAGACAATTGCCTACAATCATGTTGGCGCAATCGAAGCACTACGAAACTATCCACTCTATCAAAATCTGAAACTAGAGTCTTATATAGGCACTCCTATATTTGTAAATAATCAAGTTTATGGAACAATAAATTTTTCTTCAACTCAAGTGAGAAGCCCAGAATTCGAGGCTTACGAACAGGAAGTGATTGAGTTGATGGCTCAAAGTATTGGTATTTTTATCGGCGCTCATCAAGCAGAACTGGAGCGCCAGCAGGCAGAAGAAGCACTGCGACAGCAGTTTCTCCGGGAGCAGCTAGTCGGGGCAATTGCCCAACGGATTCACCAATCTTTGAATTTAGAGGAGATTCTAAACACCACAGTAGCGGAAGTTCGGCAATTTCTCACTTGCGATCGCGTCGTTATCTTCCGCCTCAATGGGGATGGTAGTGGTGTTGTCGTCGTTGAGTCGGTTGACTCAAACTGGATACCCATTACAGGAACCATTATCAACGACCGCTATTTTGCACAAAGCTACGTTCAACTTTACAAACAGGGGCGAGTTCAAGCAGTCGAGGATATTTACAATGCTGGTTTAACCCAATGCCACGTTGATCTTTTAGCTAAGTTTCAGGCAAAAGCCAACTTGGTAGTACCGATTGTACAAGAGGAAAAATTATGGGGACTGCTGGTTGCTCAGCAGTGTGGGGAAACACGCAAATGGCAACCCTTGGACATTGATTTGCTCAAATCTCTCTCGACGCAAGCGGGAATTGCAATTCATCAGTCTGAGCTTTATCAGCAGGCACAAACTGAAATCATTCAACGCCAGCAAGCAGAAGCAGCACTACAACAGCAGTTTCAGAGGGAACAGCTAGTCGGAGCAATTGCTCAGCGGATTCGCAAGTCGCTGAATTTAGATACGATTCTCACCTCGACTGTGGCAGAAGTGCGACAAGTCCTTGCTGCCGACCGAGTGATTATTTTTCGATTTGAACCCGGCTGGAGTGGAAACGTAGTTGTGGAATCTGTTGATTCTCCTTGGCATTCCATCCTGGGAACGAACATCCACGACCCCTGTTTTGAGAAAATGTATGTCTTGCCTTACCAACAGGGTCGGGTGAAGGCAATCGAGGATATTTATAAGGCTAAGTTAGGGCAGTGTCATCTTGATTTACTAGTTCGGTTCCAGGTTAGAGCCAACTTGGTGGTACCAATTTTGAACGGTGAGAAGTTGTGGGGGCTATTGATTGCCCATCACTGCTCAGAACCCCGACATTGGCAGCCTTATGAAATAGACTTACTTTGTTCCTTAGCCTCCCAAGTTGCGATCGCAATTCAGCAAAGCCAGCTATATGAACAAGCTCAATCCCTAGCAAAACGAGAGCAGGCACTCAATCAGGTTACTCAAGCGATTCGCAGTTCTTTGGACTTAAACACGATTTTTTCCACAACTGTGCGTGAGATTGGCGAACTTCTACAAGTAGACCGCGCTCACATCGTGCAATATTTACCAGAACAAAAGCTTTGGTTACATGTATCAGAGTATGGTAGATACCCAGACCTCCCAGCGGCACTAGGAAGAGAAATTCCCGATGAAAATAATCCAATTACCGACCGACTGAAGTGCCTAGAAGTTGTCAGAATTGATAATACCGAGACTTTTGAAGACGAGGTTAATCAAGGATTAGCGCAAGCTTTTCCAGGAGCTTGGTTGCTGGTTCCCCTGCAATTTGGCTCCGAAATTTGGGGAAGTATTACTCTAAGGAAGGACATCGGGCCTTATTGCTGGCAAGATTCGGAGGTGGAGTTAATCTGTGCCGTTGCTGACCAAGTTGCGATCGCAATCCAACAAGCCGAACTCTACAAGCAAAGTTGTACCGCGACAGCACAAGCCCTAAGTCAGGCTCAGCAACTGGAACTTGCCTTACAGGAACTCCAGACAGCCCAAGCGAAGTTAGTGCAAAGTGAAAAAATGTCCAGCCTCGGACAGTTGGTTGCAGGGGTGGCTCACGAAATTAATAATCCTGTCAACTTTATCTATGCAAACTTGACCTATGCGAGTGAATACACTCAAGATCTCCTGGGCTTAATCGAGCTTTACCAGCAGCAATATCCCAATCCTACGTCAGACATTCTGGCAGAGATTGAAGCAATTGAACTGGAATTTCTGAGTGAAGACCTGCCCAAACTCCTCTGTTCAATGAAAGTTGGAGCAGAGCGGATTTATGAAATTGTGCGTAGCTTGCGTAATTTTTCTCGCCTTGCCGAAGCCGAAATAAAAGCAGTCGATATTCACGAAGGTCTAGATAGTACGTTAGTAATTTTGCAAAACCGTCTAAAGTCTGTACATGGGCATCCTGGGGCTGAGGTAATTAAAAAATACGGTAACCTCCCGAAAGTGGAGTGCTTTGCAGGACAGCTCAACCAGGTATTTATGAATTTGCTCACCAACGCAGTTGATGCTCTAGATGAGCGAGACCAAGCAAGAACACTCGAAGAAATGGAAGCCAACCCTAGTGCAATCCGAATCCATACAGAACTCCTCAAGGACGACTCTGTGGTCATCCGAATTGCGGATAATGGACCCGGAATGACACCTCAAGTTAAGCAACGACTATTCGATCCCTTTTTCACAACTAAACCAGTGGGTGTTGGGACTGGTTTAGGGTTATCGATTAGCTATCAAATCGTCGTTGAAAAACACAAAGGGCAGCTACAGTGCTTGAGTGAGTTGGGGCAAGGTACAGAGTTTGTGATTCAGATTCCGCTGAGGCAGCTAAGCGAAGGATAAACAACAGGTTCACCCCTACCAATAGTGTTTCAAGGGTGGATTTGCGTAAGTCCTGAATTTGTTACGCTTGGGGCGGCTATCTGGCAAGGCTGTGCGCTAAGAGCGCCCCACTTCGCTAACGTAGATGCGCTTGCCACTTGCGTCGAAATACCGGAGACAGCGACAAGTCAGCTTGCGATTTGAGTTCAAATGCCCTCTCCCTTTATGTTAAGAGGGCATTTTTATTGCTGCATTAACTCAAGACCGCAGGCACTCGTGGTTCTGGGTCTTGGAACAGGGGCGTGCTTAAGTAGCGTTCGCCAAAGCTAGGCTGAACCATGACAATCAGGCGCCCCTCGTTTTGGGGGCGTTGTGCAACTTGAATAGCGGCACATAGGGCTGCTCCGGTGGAAATACCGGAAAGTAGACCTTCTTCACGGGCAAGACGACGACCATACGCGATCGCATCTTCATCCGTAACTGCAATTACTTCATCGATTAGCTCAACTTTGAGAACATGGGGAATAAATCCAGCTCCAATTCCCTGGATTTTGTGGGGACCTGGACGCCCTCCTGAAAGAACAGGGCTACTAGTAGGCTCGACGGCAACAACTTGGAAACTGGGCTTCCTGGGTTTAATGACCTCAGCGACACCTGTAATAGTGCCACCTGTACCAACACCAGAGATGAGGAAGTCCACCTGTCCATCGGTGTCTTCCCAGATTTCTTCAGCGGTTGTCTCAAAATGAATTTGTGGGTTAGCTGGATTGTTAAACTGTTGCAGCATATAGGCATCAGGTGTCGTTTCGACAATCTCCTGTGCCCGCTGAATACAGCCGCTCATCCCCTGAATTCCTGGTGTCAGTTCTAGTTGAGCGCCATAAGCTCGTAGCATCGCCCGTCGCTCTGTACTCATGGTATCGGGCATTGTCAAAATGAGCTTGTAGCCCTTGGCAGCGGCTGCCATCGCTAGAGCAATGCCTGTGTTTCCCGAAGTCGGTTCTACCAAAACCGTTTTTCCAGGGGTAATCTGACCCTCCCGCTGGGCCACATTAATCATACTGACACCAATGCGGTCTTTCACGGAAGAAGAGGGGTTCATTCCCTCTAGTTTCACGAGGATACGAGCCAAACAGCCTTCAGCTTGGGGAATACGATTGAGCTGTACTAAGGGTGTCCGACCGACGAGTTCTGTAATGTCTTGGGCAATTCGCATGAGTTGTTGATTGTTAGGGGTTAATTGTTAGTTGTTAGTTGTCCTTGAGCTATTGTCATTTGCCAATGACCAATAACCAATGGCTATTGACTAGATGTAATACATGATGTCTAGTTGTCGTCTGGCATCCCGCTTTTCACTTAAATCTTGGAGTGTGTATCCTTGCAAGACATCGTGAGCGCGATCGTGAACTTCCTGCCAAACTTCGCCTACGACAGCGCTTTCTACTGTTTTTGGTGGAGCATCGCTCTTAGAGGCTTTTGAGTCTAAGCCTTCTAAACAGTTAATAATATCTAAAAGTGTGATTTTCCAGGGTTCCCGCCCCAAGACATAACCTCCTTTAGCTCCCCGTTGACTACGCACCAAGCCACCACGTCTTAATGTAGCTAGGAGCTGTTCAAGATATCGATCTGGAATATTCTGCTGGGCAGCAATTTGCCGAATTTGTAGTGGCTCTCCGTCATTGTAGTGACCAGTTAGCTCTAACAGGGCTAGAAGCGCATACTCTGTCTTGCAGGAAAGTTCCACAGGTTTAATTAGGTGTGAAAGGCTACTCTTGCTATTATACTACGGTTCACCACTGGTGATTGATAGATTTGGGATCAGAAAAAAAATAGCCCTGCCTTTTGGTAGGGCTAGTGAATCAACGTAGAGTAATAAACGTTAGCTGTTCAGTAATGATTGACAACTACCGCTTTAGAACCGGAAGGTGGTTCTGAGCGTACCAATGACAGCGTCATCATCACCTTGGTTAGGAGCAGTCAGCCAAATTACACCAGGAGTCACTGAGATGTTCTCCGATACCTGGAACTTGTAGAAGGCTTCAATGTGGTAAGGGCGATCGCTGTCGCGGACAGCTACATCATCGACACCGGGAGCATCAACACTACCGAGATAGGGCTGTACACCCGCAAAGATGCCCAAAATGTTGCCTTCTTTACCGAAGTCTGAGAAGGCGACACCCGCTCCATAACTCCAGATTTCCGCACCGCCCTGATCGAGCAGGATGGCATTGGTGTAAGAACCAAAGCCACTAATTGAGATGTTGTCACTCAATCGGAAAGCGGCTTCAATTCCGTAGGAGTTACTGACTGTAGGAACCGCGTTGTCTAAACCGCCTGTTGATAGCAATGACCCGGTTGCACTGGGATTATTTGCAAAAAAGGTACCGACTACACCATTCTGCAACTGATCGCTGAAGGTCGTTGGTGTGGAATTCCCGCTACCACCAAGACCAAATATGGGGTTCAAACTATCGTGATAACCGTGGACGTATGTCGCACCAATGCCGATCCGGTCGCCGAGGTTAAAGTTTAGCTGAGCTAAGGCACCGTAGTCGCCATTGAATAAGCCAGCGTCCTCACCAGGGTTAGCGGCATTTCCCGCCAAGTAGCCAACAGTTAGTGTACTTGGACCCAAGATGCTTTCTAATGGGCCAACACCAAGACTGATTGCGGCACCTGCACCACCACCGATCCGATAAATAGGGCTTTCTGAGGCAAAGGTCGAAAGCGCACCATTACCTCCGTCCTCGTCTTGGAAGTAAGGATTCAGGGTAGGAGCGTAGTCATGATGAAGACCTCCAAAGGCAGCAACGTAAAGTCTTGAGCTGCCAAAGGGGAAGGTATACGTTAGCTTGTCTAGGGTAATATCGTTGCCATTCTCGTATAGGTTGAAGGTTTGAGTGCCCTCGGCAGAACCAGGACTAACGTTAAAAGCCTCAAGATTACCCGCTTGCAGACGAGTCCGCAGTACATCTCGACCCGTGAAGCTGGTTTGTAGCTCTAAACGAACGCGATCGCCGAAAATGGTGTTGGTGTCATCATCATCAAACACATCATCGTCATCATCGAACACGTTGCCTAAATTAATATCTCCAAACGAATCAGTGACAGCAAAAATCACTTCCCCGACTAGTTTTGTTGTGGTGGAGAACTGATTATCTTCCAAGAACGCCACACGACCTTCTAAATCATCCACTCGTGTGCCTAATGTTGCCAGTTCTGCTTCAAATTCTTGAACTAGGCGTTGTAGCGTTTCTAAGTCTTCACGAGTCACAAAGTCAGACACACTCGCCGCAATTAACCGCTCGACTTGCTGCAAGCAAGCATTTAATCCGGCAGCAAATTCATAGCGAGTTAAAGCTCTGTTACCACGATAAGTGCCGTCTGGATAACCGGCAATACAGCCATAGCGCTCAACTAACGATTGCAGCGCTTCATAAGCCCAGTCTCCGGGTGAGACATCGCTTAGCTGGGTGACGTTGGTCACTTGGTCGATGGTGTTGCTGTTCCCTTCCCGGCTGTAGCGGTTGATCTGATCTAATACATTCGAGTCGGCGGGAGCGGCTGGCGTTACCTGAGCGAGTGTGGGGTTAACCCCTGGCGTTACAGACGGAATCGGAGCAAGCGCTTCCGTTTCTGGAGTTGCTAGATTTAGCTGCTGATTTTGAGTAATCGCCACTTGAGCGGGTACATTGACTTGAGCCGTCGTTGGCTCCACTAAAACTTTTGTTGCCGTTGTTGACAATTCTTGTGTCTGTTGAGCCGTTGGGGCTGTCACGCTGGCAATTGGCTGGGGTTGTTGAATTTCAACCTCGGCTGTTAGAGGTTGAACTGCTTCTGTTGGGTTGAGTTCATTCGCTGAGCTTACACTTGTGCTATCAACAGCGCGTACTGCACCCACAGAAACTACCAGTGTTGCACCCAAGACCGCTGGGCTGACAAGCAGAGTTTTCCACAGTAATTTCGACATCTTCTCTTATCCTCACACCTTTGCAGAAAGAGTTCTTATCATCCTTCTTCAACAATAGTACATTGTCTGCTGTAGCAACTCTTACACATTTACGAATTAATGTGAGTTCAAATAAAAGCGGCAGAACAGATAAGCTGAAAGCACTCAACTTCATCAAGTGGATGCCTATTGTGGTGTTACTGTTGCTGCCTACCTGTGTTACAGCTTTGGTTATTATACTTGCATCAGGTTATCCCAAACTCACATTACCTAAGAGGCACTTTTTCAGAGTCCCAATAGGTAAAGACATATTCGCTCTTATAAAATAGCCCCACCAAAGGCAGAGCTAGACAATCAACCTCTTTTGAGATCAGCTATTTGGTAATTTCTGCCGATGGTTCCCTCTAGAATCGGAAAGTGGTTCTGAGAGTACCAATAACAGCGTCATCAGCACCTTGGTTAGGAGCAGTGAGCCAAATTACGCCAGGAGTAACGGAGATGTTATCCGACACCTGGTACTTGTAGAAGGCTTCGACGTGATAAGGGCGATCGCCAGTATCGTTGCCATTCACAACACCGGGAGCATCAACACTACCAAGATAGGGCTGGGCACCACCAAAGATTCCTAATACGTTACCTTCTTTGCCTAAGTCAGAGAAGGCGATACCAGCTCCGTAAGTCCAGATTTCAGCACCTCCTTGACCAAGCAGGATTGCGTTAGTGAAAGCTCCAAAGCCACTAATTGAGATGTTGTCAGTCAATCGGAAAGCCGCTTCGATTCCATAGGAGTTAGTAACGGTAGGAACTGTGTTGCCATAATCTCCTGTTGCTATACCTGACGCTGTTGCACTTGGATTGTTTGCAAAAAATGTACCGACTACACCATTCGTAAACTGGTCATTAAAGTTTGTTGCTGAAGAATCCCCAGTTGCACCAAGACCAAATATCGGGCTAAAAGCGTCGTGATAACCATGGACATATGTTGCACCAATGCCGATGCGATCGCCGAGGTTGAAATTTAGCTGAGCTAATGCACCGTAGTTACCATTAAACAGCCCACCATCCTCACCAGGGTTAGCAGCATCTCCTGCTAAGTAACCAATCGTTAACGTACTCGGACCCAAGATACTCTCCAAGGGACCGACACCAAGACTGATGGCTGCACCTGCACCACCACCGATCCGATAAATGGGGCTTTCCGAGGCAAAGGTCGAAAGCGCACCATTACCCCCGTCATAGTCTTCAAAGTAAGGATTGAGGGTAGGAGCATAGTCACTATGAATCCCTCCAAAGGCAGCAACATAAATTTTTGAGCTACCGAAGGGGAAGGTATACGACAGCCAATCAAGAACGATATCGTTGCCATTCTCGAATAGGTTGAAGGTTTGAGTGCCCTCGGCAGAACCTGGGCTGACGTTAAAAGCCTCAAGGTTGCCTGCTTGCAGACGAGTATGCAAGACATCTCGACCCGTAAAGCTAGTTTGTAGGTCTAAACGAACACGATCACCGAAGATTGTGTTGGAGTCATCAGCGTTATTGGCAGTAAAACCGAAGGGTAGGTTTGAGTTATTGTCGATATCCCCAAACGAATCGGTGACAGCAAAAATCACTTCCCCGACTAGTTTTGTTGTGGTGGAGAACTGATTATCTTCCAAGAACGCCACACGACCTTCTAAATCATCCACTCGTGTGCCTAATGTTGCCAGTTCTGCTTCAAATTCTTGAACTAGGCGTTGTAGCGTTTCTAAGTCTTCACGAGTCACAAAGTCAGACACACTCGCCGCAATTAACCGCTCGACTTGCTGCAAGCAAGCATTTAATCCGGCAGCAAATTCATAGCGAGTTAAAGCTCTGTTACCACGATAAGTGCCGTCTGGATAACCGGCAATACAGCCATAGCGCTCAACTAACGATTGCAGCGCTTCATAAGCCCAGTCTCCGGGTGAGACATCGCTTAGCTGGGTGACGTTGGTCACTTGGTCGATGGTGTTGCTGTTCCCTTCCCGGCTGTAGCGGTTGATCTGATCTAATACATTCGAGTCGGCGGGAGCGGCTGGCGTTACCTGAGCGAGTGTGGGGTTAACCCCTGGCGTTACAGACGGAATCGGAGCAAGCGCTTCCGTTTCTGGAGTTGCTAGATTTAGCTGCTGATTTTGAGTAATCGCCACTTGAGCGGGTACATTGACTTGAGCCGTCGTTGGCTCCACTAAAACTTTTGTTGCCGTTGTTGACAATTCTTGTGTCTGTTGAGCCGTTGGGGCTGTCACGCTGGCAATTGGCTGGGGTTGTTGAATTTCAACCTCGGCTGTTAGAGGTTGAACTGCTTCTGTTGGGTTGAGTTCATTCGCTGAGCTTACACTTGTGCTATCAACAGCGCGTACTGCACCCACAGAAACTACCAGTGTTGCACCCAAGACCGCTGGGCTGACAAGCAGAGTTTTCCACAGTAATTTCGACATCTTCTCTTATCCTCACACCTTTGCAGAAAGAGTTCTTATCTCTTTTTTCAACACATGGTGCCTTGTCTGCTGTAGCAACTTTTACACATCTACCTTTGACTTGGATTCTGCACAATGTGTGAGTCAGCTAAGACTATGAACTGCGAGGTTTTCAAGAGCAGACCATCAATTTAGAAATTAAGCTTTTTGGTTGCTCAGCTAGATCATTTAACAAAACAGAAACTTTTAGAAAAGCCCCTAAAAAACTATCCGCTCCCACGGGAAGTGCTTTGGTTACATCCATCACACTTAATGTGGGAGCGGTCTAGCGGGTCTTCTGATTGAAACCAGGCTGCCGGGAGGAATCTCCGAGCCAGCTCAGCAGATCAACTAACGTGATTCTCTCGAAAGAGAACCGAGCTGACTGCTAGAGAACAGCCCCGGCGCACAGCCGGCTAACTTCAACCAGATGACCCATGAATTTACTACTATCTACCATGGGCATCACCTCCTAATAATCCCTATACAGCATTTTGTCCCGTTATTTATTAGATGTCGGTCACCTTCATTCAAGATAGCACAGGTAAAAAGTTGTGGGCTGATGTTGAAAAAATACCCCTGCTAGTCGGCAGAGGTATCAAATTTACTAAACGCTAACCTGAAGTCAAAGTCAGCTATTTTTTTACAGAGCGTTACCACGAGGAAGAACTTCCTCAGGGAACTCAAAGTTCTCATGAGGCTGGTCTTGTGGAGCCATCCAAGCGCGAATCCCTTCGTTCAAGAGAATATTCTTGGTGTAGAACGT
>JAESFV010000304.1_pt1 | contig 33164 bp, 26 predicted proteins | sample 9269471 | NCBI WGS metagenome assembly JAESFV01 (sample SAMN14502647, study PRJNA617108) | algae metagenome | isolation source: Symplocastrum torsivum CPER-KK1 and co-occurring heterotrophs from... | place: USA: Central Plains Experimental Range, Colorado | collected 2001-01-01
TTGGGTCAATTATTAATCCCAGTTATGATTGGAGGAATTATCAGCAACAAGAGCTTATTATTCCTTGAGCCTTAAATAACTAATTAATCCATCGGTTGTTTTCCTCTGACTTATTCAGCAAGCCCTATATAAACAAAGTCCGCGGAGGCGGACTCAATTGAGCCTGCGGAGGCAGGCTTTGTTTGTGTAGCCCCAGACATAAGAGTCTGTGGGGAATTTGCAAGATTGGGATGAGAGGAATAATTTTTGTGTAAGCTCTAAGATTCCTCAGGACGGGTTGCCAAATTAACATTTTTACGGCGGCGCTTGGTGCGACGCTCATACCAGTTCATCAACGGTGTGGAACTAATCCCATGCAGAATTACAGAAATGACAATCGTGATGTAGGTAATCCAAGCGATTCGCTCGCCTAAATCTCCTTGTAACCTCTCTCCAAGAGCATAGGACAGGTAATACAACGAGCCGACACCTCGAATCCCAAACCAGCCAAGTAGCAAACGCTTTTGCGGAGGAAAGCGAGTGCCAATCGTGCTAATCCAAACCCCTACAGGTCGAATCACAAAAAGCAATAATCCTGCTACCAGAAGCCCGTCACTAGCAAATCGCCGCATCGGCTCAACGAGTAGTAGAGAACCTAGTAGCAAAATGGTCCCTACCTCAAGGAGTTTTTCAATTTGCTCTGTGAATTCAAACTGAGAACGTTGCTTCTCTGGGTCGTGACGATAACTACGTTGCACCACAATTCCTGCCACAAAAACGGCAAGAAAGCCATAGCCGTTTACAACCTCTGTTAAAGAATAGGTCAGCAAAATGGTACTGAGAGCAACGAAGTCCTCCAAAATCTCATCTATCTCTCGGTATCGTTGAAGGTAGTGGTCTATCCAGACAACTGCCTTAGGCACTACAATGCCCATCACAATTCCAGCCGCGATCGCCCAAATTATATCAACAGCCACCCATTTTCCAACCCAGCTTTGCCAATTGTCATTCTCTAGCCAGTGGAGTCCGAAATAGACAAAGGGAAAAGCCAGCGCATCGTTCAACCCACCTTCAGAGGTCAAGCCAAATCGCAACTCATCCTTATCTTTAACATCAGTAAGCTGGACATCTGATGCCAAGACTGGATCGGTTGGTGCAAGAATCGCTCCCAGCAAAATGGCGACTCCCCAACTTAGTCCTAAAATCCAATGTCCCACTGCTGCGATCGCAAAGATGGAAATTGGCATCAAAAAAGCAATCAGCCGAACCGTTGAATTCCAAGCCCGTAGATTCAAAGGGCGATTCATTTTGTTGCCGCAGCTAAACACAGAGACAATCACAACAAACTCTGTGACGCGCTCTAGAAACTCGGCTCCGGGACGTAGTTGAATTAGATTGAACCCATAGGGACCCAGCAAAATACCAACAAGCAAGTAGATTTGGGCATAGGAAAGCGGCCACCGAGAAATCCAGCCTGACCCTAAGGTGACGAGAAGCAGGAGTAGACCAATGACCAGTAGGTCAAGAATATAGATATCCACAAAAGCGACGCAATTGGATAGATAGGAGTGCCTTGTGAGCTTACCTACTTTACTTCTAGATCCAAATCAGCTTGTAGCTAGATTTTTTTAAGATTCTATCCGATATATCTGTGCTGGCGGTTAAAACGCCACTGGTTTTAATGACTAAACAGCGAGAATTTACTAAATTCACTCGAAAACTCAGTTAGCTGCTGTTAGTTTAGAACAGTGCAATGGAGAAGCTAAATGTGGGTTGTTAATGTTATTTTGATTTTTAGTGCGATCGCTGTTCTCGGTTGGTTACTTTGGAATTACCGACAACAGCTAACCAATGCATTTGGCGTATTGGTTTCAGGCTGTGAGTCGCTAATATTTGCCACTGGATTCATCCTTGTTGAAGCTGTAAAAGCAGCCGTTATTGCGTCTGTTGTTGGTGGCATTTTTGGTTTAATTTTTTTTGTCGCTAAAGCCCCACACTCAACTACCAAGGCTGCGGCAATTAGTATTGCAACTCTTGTTTTTGCTCTACTAGTACTTAAAGCAATGTGGGAAAACTTCAACAATTTACGTTGGAGTATCCGTCATGAAATTCGTAACCGCTCTCGCAGACGCTAAGTATTTTAAGACCTCTACATTGCTCTTTTTCTCTAAGTGTTGTGGAGATTCACAAGGGCTTGCTCTACCCCGAATTATTTAAGTGGTGCATCAGTCAGTGTAGTGTTTAAGATTTAACTACCACTGACAATTGTAAAGTTAATCCGATAAGAGCTTGGAGTTTCTCAAAACTCCAAACTTCCTCAAAAATAATGAGCTGATTGCTAGTCTGACAGTCAGCTTTCTTCGGCTCTATCTGTGCGGTTTCCGGGAGAAGACTTATAGAGAGCGTCTAACTGTTCACGAGCATCTTCTACTGTCATGGAACGCATGACCAAAAGCGGCTCGTTGATGGGATTACCCGTGTCATCAAGTAGTTCTGGGTGCGGTACAGAACGATATCCTGATCGAGAAGCATTAATTTGCGATCGCCCCCACTCGGCTTGTGATCTTCCGGCTGGAGAGTAAGAGCGTGGGTAATCCATGCTGATCGTGAACAAGCTGCGGAGCAGGTTGCCAATTGCCAAAAACGCAATGGCAGTAAAGGCAACTAGATAAAGTAGGTGTAGCATTATATCATCCTCCAGACCAAATAGTTTGCTGGTAAATTCTTGTCTAGATAATGGGTAAGAAAATGTTTTTTTATCTGTAGCTAGTTCAGCTTATCACTGAGCAACCAGCTATTTCCTCAATCCCAGGACTCAATAGTATTCTAGTTATCTGAGTCTGAACTGGGTGCCGTGGATGTCATCGTGCGCCACCGCATTCCTACTTGCCAGCACTCACTTACCAATCGATGCCAGGGGACAAGCGTTGAGGTTTCAACTCCCACTTGACCATTGGTGGCTTGAAACATCATCTGAGCTGTAGACACTTCCTGCTGAGCTGTTTTAACTCGCGATAGTAAATCTGATTGTTGCTCCTCACTTAAAAAGGTGATGTCTTCAGTTTCTAATAAAGAGCGCGCTCGCGAAAACCAATATTGAAAATCTTCTAATAGCGGCTGCAATAACGTCTTCAGTAATTCTTGTTCGGATGGCTGAGACTGGGGCATGAACTTAAAACAGATTATTCTCTTGAGTTTATCTTAACTGAGTTTACGATTCTTAACAATTTATCATGCCGCTGTTAATAATCTTTTCAGTTTTCATCAGAATTTTTGCAGAGAAACCGCCGGGGAAGAGTCGAAGAGCGTAGTTGACCCAAAAGCAACCTCTGTATCATAGAGGCAGAGAAGAATAATCAATTGAACTGGAAGAAAATCCCCTCAATGCAACAGCCGCCGATGCCCAACCCAGAAGATTCAGAGCAGCCAGAAAAAATCAATCTGCCCCGCACGAGTGAATCCGAATCCTTGCAAAAGATTCGTCACACAACCTCCCATATCATGGCGATGGCAGTGCAGAAGCTCTTTCCAGAGGCACAGGTGACTATCGGCCCCTGGATTGAGAATGGTTTTTATTATGACTTCGACAAACCAGAGCCATTTACTGAGCAAGACCTGAAGACCATTAAGAAAGAGATGATCAAAATCATCAACCGTAAATTGCCAGTGGTGCGGGAAGAGGTAAGTCGAGAAGAAGCCCAACGTCGGATTAAGGACATTAATGAGCCTTACAAACTAGAAATCCTCGAAGGACTAGAAGAGCCAATTACGATTTACCACCTCGCTGACGAGTGGTGGGACTTATGTGCTGGGCCGCACTTGGAAAACACCAAGGAACTGCACCCAAAGGCATTTGAATTAGAAAGCGTTGCAGGTGCTTATTGGCGAGGCGATGCCACAAAGGCTCAGCTACAGAGAATTTACGGCACAGCTTGGGAAACACCAGAGCAACTAGCAGAATACAAGCGTCGTAAGGAAGAAGCCCTGAAACGCGACCATCGCAAGCTAGGTAAGGAACTGGGACTATTTATCTTTTCGGATCAAGTCGGCCCAGGATTACCGCTTTGGACACCGAAGGGAACTGTGTTACGAAGTACCTTAGAAGACTTCCTGAAACAAGAACAACTCAAACGTGGCTACCAACCTGTGGTAACTCCTCACATCGGTCGAGTTGAGCTATTCAAAACTTCTGGACACTGGCAGAAATATAAAGAAGACTTGTTCCCAATGATGGGTGAGTCGGAAGATGAGGGCTTTGTCCTCAAAGCGATGAATTGTCCCTTCCATGTTCAGATTTATAAGAGCGAGTTGCATTCCTACCGGGATTTGCCAATGCGTCTGGCGGAGTTCGGCACTGTCTACCGCTATGAGAAATCTGGAGAACTAGGGGGATTAACGCGGGTTCGAGGGTTCACCCAGGATGATTCTCACCTGTTCGTTACACCAGAACAGCTTGATGCTGAATTCTTAAGTGTGGTTGATTTAACTCTGTCAGTGTTCGGAACTTTGAAGCTGAAGAACTTTAAAGCACGCTTAAGTTTCCGCGACCCCCAATCAGATAAGTACATTGGTTCTGATGAAGCATGGGATAAAGCAGAATCTGCTATCCGTCGCGCTGTGGAAACGTTGGGGATGGAACACTTCGACGGTATTGGAGAGGCGGCGTTTTATGGCCCCAAACTAGACTTTATCTTCCGGGATGCACTAGAGCGAGAGTGGCAACTAGGTACGGTACAGGTAGATTACAACCTGCCAGAGCGTTTTGATTTAGAGTACGTTGCTGAAGATGGTACTCGGAAACGTCCTGTGATGATTCACCGTGCGCCTTTTGGTTCTCTAGAGCGACTCGTTGGCATTTTGATCGAGGAGTACGCTGGGGATTTCCCCTTCTGGTTAGCGCCAGTACAAGTGCGGATTGCACAGGTGAGTGAGGCGCAACTCCCCTATGCCCAGGAAGTTGCTAAACAAATGCGACTCTCAGGTATCCGTGCCGAAGCCGATACCAGTGGCGAACGCTTACCCAAGCAAATCCGTAATGCCGAGAAGGGAAAAATCCCTGTAATGGCAGTGGTGGGAGCCGAGGAGGTAGAGAATAATACTCTCAGCATTCGTCTGCGTGCCGCTGGTGAGAAATCGAAAGATTTGGGAGCAATTCCTGTTACTGAAGTGATTGAAAGGATGAAGGATGCGATCGCCAATCACAGTGATTTTTAGGGGTTTTTAGGGCACAACATCCGTTGTGTTCGTTCACAGGACGCCCTGAAACAAGTTTGAGGGGAAAGGAAATTATCCCCTTCCCCCAATTTGAACACTTGGCGATCGCTTCAGCTCAACAACACTAAGATCGAAGCAGTGTGTTGGATTTTGGGATCGTGTGCTTTGAAAACTCACCAATTCAATCGGCGTCAATTTCTGCTGCTTACCGGTGCCACTGTCTCAATGACGCTGTTAAAAGCTTGCACGGAAAACTCTACGTCTGCCCAAAATCCAACGGATTCAGATTTGGGAGATAAGTATTTGTCGTTAAAATTCATCTCAGTTCCACCAGCAACGGGTCAAACACCAACGGCTCTAATTGTTTGCTTGCATGGATTTGGTGGAAGATCTCAAGAATTGGCACCCTTTGCGCCAGTGCTAAATTTGCCAGAGTACCAGTTCCTGTTTCCCGATGCCCCTTACCCCCATCCCAGTGTCTCTGGGGGTAGGATGTGGTACAACCTGCAAAGTCAAGATGACCAGGGCGTAATCTCAAGTCGGCAGCAGCTAACAGACTGGCTAAAATCTCTAGAGGCTAATACAGGTGTTCCCTTATCACGCACCATCTTGAGTGGATTTTCTCAAGGTGGAGCAATGACGCTGGATGTAGGTTTAACTCTACCCCTGGCTGGCTTAGTGTCCCTGAGTGGCTATATGCACCCAATACCTAACCTATCTGGCAAATCTTTACCCCCCGTTTTGATTGTGCATGGCACAAAAGACCAAGTTGTTTCTCTTGCTGCCGCGCAACGTGCCAGGGATAGGCTAACAGCCGCAGGAGCTGCCGTGAAGTATCAAGAATATAATATTGGGCATGAAATTTCACCAGAAGTGTTGGCTCTAATGCGAAGTTTTATCGTGGATGTTCTTCAGTAACATTAGAGCGCACTAAGCCTTGAGTAAAACAGCACAGGAATTGTAAGCTGACGGCTAATTACCTATAGCTCATATCTTGCCCTTGGCAGTTGAAACCGCAGCTACACAAAAATAGACGCGAAGCGCTTGCCGAAGGCTAACCTACCTTCGCAGGTTACCAAAACATTAATTTCCGATTAGTCCGTCCTCACTAAAGCTCCGGCGGCGGACTTGGGTTGTATAGCCCCAGAATTCCATTCTGAGGGCTTGGTGCAAAAGCTGTGTTTAATGCAAGCTTCAATGAGTTCTTCAGTGCCATTAACTGGCAGAATGGGAGTTTCCAACTGACGGGTGAGTTCTTCTACCGTCATGTCATCGAGAAAACGAGTATCATTTTGCTTCAGCATTAGGGAGGGTAGCAGGATTGCCTCACCTAAATCTTTTCCCTGCAAGCCCTTAAGTAAATCTTGCCCAGTAAGCAATCCAGTCACAGTAATCTCCTGTCCCCAGTAGTCACTACGCAATGCTGCCAACCTCACGTCCAGTCCTTCTACTGCATTTAACTGCTGGACAAGGGGCTGGAAGGCTTGTTCAACTGCATTGCCTACTACCCAGGTGAAGCTTCGGTGTGTGTCTAGTCGTGGTGGCAGTTTCTCAGAGGCAATATTCTGAAACTGCTTGAGGAACTGACGAATTGAACCGACACCATTACCAATTTGGGGGTAATCTTCGTAATGGGATTCCGGTGGTAAGTCCTGTCGGGCAATTAAAAACCACTCATCGGCTAACCAAGCAAAAGTAGAACCCAACTGCTGGCGGAACTTCTCCTGAAGCTGTTGAACTTGGCGGATTACTTCCTCTGCTTTCTCGTGACTGACTGGTGTCAACTCGTCTTCTGTGGGGCGAAAGCGTGTTAATCCTACGGGTACGACAGCAGCCGAGGCAACGGCTGGTACTTCACCTGCATGGAATTGCGCTAAATCCAGCAGTGTCCGTTCTAAGTGGATGCCATCATTAATCCCAGGACAAACAACAACCTGAGCATGAATTTGTAGCCGTCGCTCCTGAAACCACTTGAGTTGCTCTAAAATCTGCCCAGCGCGTTGATTTTTCAACAAACGCCTACGAATATCTGGTTCAGTGGCGTGGACAGAGACATAGAGGGGGGATAGCCGCATCTGTTCTATCCTGTCCCACTCTTTCTGAGTCAGGTTGGTAAGGGTTAAGTAGGAACCATAGAGAAAGCTGAGGCGATAGTCGTCATCTTTGAGGTACAAACTTTGCCGCTTGCCTGGTGGTTGTTGATCGATGAAGCAAAATGGGCAACGGTTATTGCACTGAATCAAGCCATCAAATAAGGCTGTCTCAAATTCCAGTCCCAAATCGTCGTCGTAGTCTTTCTCAATTTCTACTGAGTGACTTTTACCTGCTGCATCGAGGACTTCAAGCTCTAGCACTTCATCAGCACAGAGAAACTGATAATCAATAAGGTCACGAGGACGTGTACCGTTGATAGCAACGATCGCATCTCCCGGCTCAAACCCGATCTCTGCCGCAATCGAGTCAGGTAAAACGTTGGTAATTAAAGCAGGACGAACTGAAATCTCACTCATCAGGAACTGTACCGAATCACTAGCCCTAATGCCAGTCTAAGAGATTGTGACTGGTACTCTTAGGTTCGCGATCGCAAGAGTAGATGCCCTTGACGTAGCGTCAGCCTCGGTGATTAATCTTTGTGTCACCACAGCACATCTAGATATTTCTCAATAATCCTGTTGCGATCGCACCCAAAATCACAACCCCAAACACTAAGCGATACCAGATAAATACCCAGGTACTCTGAGTTTGCAGGAAGCGCAATAGCCATGCGATCGATAAATATGAAAACACCAAAGCTGAGATAGTACCAATCACAAGGGAGACTAATCCAGCATCCCCTATCCCTTCCTCTAAGGCACCTTTTAATTCCACCAATCCGGCTAACGTAATCGCTGGAATACCTAGTAAAAAAGAAAAACGCGCTGCGGCTGCCCTCTCTAAACCGATAAATAACCCAGCCGTCAGTGTAGAACCTGAACGAGAGACTCCAGGAATTAATGCCATTGCCTGTGCTAATCCCATGCAAACCCCATCTTGAACCGTCAAATCCTCAAAACCGCGCTTTCGCTTTCCTCTCTTTTCGGCAAGTCCCAGTAACAGTGCCATTACAATTGAGGCAATTGCGATCGCTCTGACACTTCGTAGTGGTGAATTATCAAAGTCGGGAATAAATATTTTGATCAGCAGTCCGAAGAAGACGATGGGAATAGTTCCCAAAGCAATTCCTACTGCCATCCGAAAGTCAGTAGATTGGTAGTCAGAGGTTCGGATTGCTTTGATCGCTCCAGTCGTGATTTGAACCAGATCTTTCCAGAAATACCAAAGTACGGCGGCAATACTGCCTAGTTGAATCACCGCTGTATACGCCACACCGGGATCGCCCCAACCTAGTGCCACTGGTACCACTTTTAAATGAGCTGTACTACTAATTGGCAAGAACTCGGTTAACCCCTGCACCATACCCAGAACCACAGCCTGGAAAGCATTAACTTGGGGCGTTGCTGTTGTTGCCGCTGATGCCACATCTGGTGACAGGGTGGTGCCGAGAACATTTAAGGGAAAAGTGAGGATTGCGCTGATTACACCAATGCCAACGAGCTTGAACCACTGACCTCGAAATCTAACCATACCTTATCCCTATTTGCCTACGGTTAATTTTGTCCACAGCTTAGCAAGCATTTTATTAACTCCTGTAAAAGTTTGAGTGAATCTCTCGTTAAGTTTTACTGGCGGTTTTAAGCTTCACCTTCTACGTCAGAATCGGCACTCTTGCGTACTTTACAAAGAATCGCCAACAGCATCCGGGCTTCCACTCAAGTTTTCCCCATAGCAAGAGCTGTAATTAATCCTGCAACTGGTCAATGGCTCGAAACTGAAATATGATTATTAATATCCCCCTAGGGGGCATAGATTCTGTGGTATCTTGAGATATATAAAGATAAGTAAAGAATATTAACGTTATCTTGTTTAACAATACTTGGTTCTCATCTTCCGCTTCTGGTTTCTCAGACCAGTCAGAGCAAATTTTTCTACCTGGTGACGCTATAGCGCCCATTGGCAACCGACAAGCCTGGTTAATGTTTGCGGCAGCATCGTTTCTCGTTTCTGTACCTGTATTTGCCCAAGCGCCATTGGTGCGGCAGCTACCCCTGTTAAGTTTAGTGATGACCTTGGCTTGGGTGGGGCTGGGGTTAAGGCTGCTGAAGCAAAAAGAGACACAAATCTGGGGAGATTTGCTGCTGGGGTTTAGCTGGAGTTGGCTAGCTGGGTCAATTTATTGGGGTTGGCTACGTTGGGAACCTTTAATTCATCTACCAGTCGAGGCTATTGGTCTACCATTTGCCCTGTGGGGTTTGTGGCGGGGTTGGGGAAAGGTAGGAAATCTGTTTTACCTGGGTTCCTTGTTCGGAACCGCTCTAACTGATGTATATTTCTATCTAACCGACCTAATTCCTCACTGGCGTCAGGTGATGCAAGTTGACCCAGCACTCGCAACGCCAATTTTTCAAAGTGCGATCGCTCAAGTGCAAACTCCTTGGGGAATTAGCTGGGCTGTAGTGTTGATTGGTACTCTTTTAGTCGTTGGTCTTTGGTCATTGGGTAAAGGACAGTTGCAATGGTGGGCATTTAGTGGTGCAGTCTTGAGTACAATTTTGGTAGACAGTCTGTTTTGGGTGGCAGCTTCCTTAGCCTGAATGTCCCTGATTGTTCGTCATGAACAAAGCATCGCTTCAGGTACACTCAGTAGTTTTCTTTCCGGAATCACTAAGTTGGCTCCAGAATGCATCTACTAGATCAACTAGAACAACGTTTCTGTTAACCCATCTTTGCTTCTGTGCCTGTGGTGACTCTGCGATCCACTCCCTATTTACTTCTACCGACTGACACCGGTAACCGCTATCTGCCATTGGTGGGGAGCAATTGCTGGACTGTTGGTCGTAGTGATGATAATAACTTTGTCTTATCAGATCGCTGGATTTCCCGAAATCACGCGATGTTGCAGTGTACTGAAACGGGTGACTTTTACCTGATTGATTTAGGAAGTCGCAATGGTTCCTTTGTTAATGGACGCCGGGTCAGTATTCCAGTAACCCTGCGAAATGGCGATCACCTTACTTTTGGTCAGACAGAGTTAGAGTTTCATTGCCCATCCAGCAGCCGTAATACAGATTTCAGTCAGGGAAATGAGAAAGAAACCATCACTTCAGCGCTGCATGTGCGTCGTCTGATGTCAGTGATGGTAGTAGATATCCGTGATTTCACCGTTCTCACTCGCCAGCTTGACGAAAAAATTCTGTCAGCAGTCATTGGTACTTGGTTCCGTCAGTCAGGCAACATCATCCGCCAGTCTGGCAGTTGGGTAGACAAATATATCGGGGATGCAGTCATGGCGATTTGGTTCCATGGTTCCCAAGAGATTAGTAGTGAAGAAACCTTAAATATTTTGCAAGCCGTCAGTGCGCTGCATAAAATGACATCGGCTCTTTCTAAGCAATATCCTCTACCCTTCCCCTTGCGGATTGGGACGGGACTGAATACTGGCTATGCGATGGTAGGTAATACAGGTAGTGGCGATCGCCCTGATTATACTGCGATCGGTGATACGGTGAATGCTGCCTTTCGGTTGGAGTCTTCCACTAAGCAAATTGGTTTGGACATTGCTTTGGGAGAAGATACTTACCGCTATCTTCCAGGTTTAGGAGAGCATGAGATTGGCTTCAAGCAACACACCGTTCATCTAAAGGGGTATGAGTCTCCTACGGTTACTTATGCTGGCACTTATGCGGATTTAGATGATTTTTTACGACTGCACTCGGTTCGTCAAGAAACGTTTGAGGTTTGAATTAATTACTGCAATATTTTAAGTTGTAATGATGGTATTAAGGAAGGGGAATGTCGCTTTCCTTAAATGAACATTATTTTTCGTTGAAAAACCCGGATTGGGGGGTCTTCCCCTCAATCCCCCTCCTCACTCTCATCTCCGGTGGGGGACGGAGTGCCTCCCCCAGACCCCCTGCACAAGGTTTTTTTTGTAGGTATTTAGAGGTAATAGGAATTAAACCACTCACCAATTTTTCTGACTCCTTTCCCACCAAAAGATTACCTATTTCCCTTCTCCCCCTGCTTCCCCTGCTATCTCAAGCTTAGGTATTCTTAGAGCGGGACAGGGAGTAAGTCAATGCCATTTGTATTAAGGGGGTTTGACAGCAAACTCCTTAATTTTTATGAATTATGCGTAACTCGTTCGATTCCAGGCAAAATTCCCAACCGTCATCAGTTCCAGATGACCAAGTTTTGCGACGCTTGATTGCTACCTCAATTGCTGCCGCACCCAACCAGCGAATTACCTTTGCTGAGTACATGGACTTGGCGCTGTATCAGCCGCAATATGGCTACTACGCAACTGGTTCTGTCAACATTGGATCAGAGGGCGATTTTTTTACCTCACCTCACTTAGGCAGTGATTTTGGTGAGTTACTTGCTGAGCAATTTGCCCAAATGTGGGAAATTTTAGAACAGCCAGCGCCTTTCACCCTAATTGAGATGGGCGCAGGGCAAGGACTGCTGGCGGCAGATATTCTCAGTTACCTCCATCGGTGGCATCCTCAGTGCTTTAAGGCGTTGGAGTATCTCATTGTTGAGAGGGCAGCAGGACTGATTGCTCAGCAGCAGCAGCAACTAGAGAAATTAAGACTACAGCCGTTGTCGGTGCGGTGGTGTTCCTGGGACGAAATACCCGAAAACTCAATCACGGGTTGTTGTTTTTCTAATGAATTGGTGGATGCTTTACCCGTACATCAATTTGTGCTGGAAGCAGGGCAATTAAAGGAAATCTACGTCACGACAGCCGATGCTACAGGTGAAGAGATTCGCTTTGTCGAGGTTACAGATACTCCTTCAACACCTCGCTTACAGGAGTACTTTAATTTTGTGGGAATAGATTTGATGTCAGGTGCCTATCCAGATGGCTATCGCAGTGAGGTTAATCTAGCCGCTCTGGATTGGCTAAATACGGTTGCTAAACGCCTGCAACGCGGGTTTTTGTTGACAATTGATTACGGTTATCCAGCCACTCGCTATTACCTCCCATCACGCCACCAAGGGACATTACAGTGCTATTACCGTCACCAGCATCATGATGACCCTTATTTATATGTTGGACATCAGGATATAACCGCTCATGTAGACTTTACTGCTCTGGAGCGTCAGGGCGAATTGTGCGACTTGCATCGGGTGGGATTTACTCAGCAAGGGTTGTTTTTGATGGCATTGGGATTAGGCGATCGCATTACCGCCCTCTCCCGTGTGAATGATCCCCAAGGTCAAGCGATCGCTGAAGCACGGGATGTGATGACAATTATGCAGCGTCGTCAGGCACTACACCAACTCATGAACCCTATGGGATTGGGGGGCTTTGGCGTATTGATTCAGTGTAAGGGGTTAACGACCCAGGAAAGGCAGCACTCCCTCAAGGGTTTAAGTGTGCCGCCACTATCCTGATAGCAATTGACTTTATTCGATTACCAAAGGTGGATACCCCAGTGAAGCGTTCCAAAAATAAACCCGCTCACAATACCGGGATTGGTTAGTACAGATGGTTTCTATGGAAACGTTAGTTGTACTGGTGACATCTAACGACACCGATGCTTGTTGTCCAGGAGAAACTGTCCGAGTCTGAGCCTTCACCCCATCTAGATAAACGTTAACAACAGTTGCAGGGCTATTCCGGTCGTTGTCGCGCATCCCAAAATCTAGCTGTAGGGTCTGAAAAATTACTTCTCCCGGATTGGGTTGAAGCTTACAAGTCATAGATGCAGAACGGTCGCCTGGACCCATGTACAGCCTTGATCTATAAACAGCTTTCCCGACAGAAACATCTCGCGTCTGACGTGCCCAGTTGCCGAGTCCTGTATCAACACAGGTCATTCTGAGGAGAAAGACAGAGAGAAGCGGTGACTCTTGGGCAAATTGCCTGTTTTGTGGTGCTAGAGCCAAAAATAGCAGGGTACTGGCAATGATCTTACTAATTAACTTAGTCTTGTTTTGCATTGAGAGACAGCAAATGCCAATAAGTGTCACGTAAATCATCCCACCTAACGGGAGTTAGACGAAGTGCTTCGGTCGCACTCCCTCTGTATTGAATTTATCATTGTCTTTTTAAAGTTCCACGAGAATAACGCGATCGCGTCCTGTCGTTTTTGCTTCATACAACGCCGCATCAGCCGCCGCAATCAACTTAGCTGGTGTTACACCGGGGCAAGGAATTAAACCCGCGACTCCTAAACTGAGGGTGACATACTGGCTAACGGTTGAACCTGTATGAGCAAGCCTTAGCTGTCTAATTTGCTGGTGAATCGACTTGGCTAAACAGAAGGCTCCCACCACCGTTGTGTGGGGCAAAATCACAGCAAACTCTTCACCTCCATACCGTGCCACTAAATCAGCCGGACGTTTGACGCTGTGACGGAGGGCAGTGGCGACTTGTTTGAGGCACTCATCACCCGCTTGATGCCCATACGTGTCGTTGTAAAGCTTGAAAAAATCAATATCACACATGATGAGCGATAGGGGTTCTTGTTCCCTAGCGAGACGCCACCACTCTTGTTCTATATACTCATCAAACCGACGGCGATTCGCTAACCCAGTTAAACCATCTAAGGTTGCCAGACGTTTTAATTCTTGATTCGCTACCTCTAGTTGTTGATAGAGTTCTGCTTGTTGAATCGCAATTCCCACTTGAGTCGCGAGTTGTTTAAGTAACTCGATTTCCCACAACTGCCACTGCCTGGGTTGACTACAATGCTGAGCAACCAGTAATCCCCATAGTTTTTCCCCTTGCAGGAGCGGCACTACCAAATTGGCTTTAACCTGAAACTGGGCTAGTAAATTGACATAGCAGGGAGTCAAATCGGCTGTATAGATATTCTCCAAAGCTTGAATTCGACCTTGTCTGTATGGCTCAATGCAGAGTTCTTTGACAAAGCAATCATCCTGGATTGTTCGTCCCAGTGTGGGAGTCCACCCTTGCCCAACCGATTCTACAATTACAATCCCACTCCAGTTTGGCTCAAAGCGATAAATAATCACTCGGTCGGTTTGAAGAAACTGCCGCACTTCCGCGACTGTCGTATTCAGCACCTTGGTAAGGTCAAGAGACTGACGAATCCGTGCTTGGATAGCTGCCATCAGCCGCTCCCTCAAGAATTGCTGTCGTAGAGCCTCATCAGTTTGCTTGTGTGTAGTGATGTCAATATAAGCGATCGCAACCCCATACCCTTCTAGAGGGATAGGAGCGGCTGTGACACTAATCCAGGAAATTTTATTACCTGGTTTCACTATTCCTTGCTCAATATTTTCAATCAGGCAATTTTCTTTTAAGGCTCTAACACTGGGATACTCTTCCGGTGGCATCGGCGTGCCATCCGAGCGAATAATCTGCCATTCTTCACCATCGTAGTTTCTTTGGATATGTTCTTCGCTTAGAACCCCTAAAATCTTCTCTGAGGCAGGGTTGACTTCAATAATTTTGCCAACTTCATCAGTGATGGAAATACCAATAGGGAAGAGTTGAAACAGCAGTCTGTATTTTTCTCGGCTTTCTCTAAGGGCTTTTTCGGCTTGTTTATTTGCCGTAATATCGGTGAATGTCCCGACGTAACCTTTTACCTCTGCGTTTTCCCCTTTTTCCGCGATCGCTTCTGCTAAAACCCAGGTTATCGCTCCATCCGGGTGCTGAAAACGACATTCAACTTTATAGGGTCGATTTTCATTTCTCATCCGGTTCCATTCTCTAAAGACACGCTTTCGATCATCCGGATGGAGCGCTTTTACCCAACCTTCTCCAAAACTCTCTTCCCAAGACATCCCAGCAAGTTCACACCAGCGATCATTAACGTAGATGCATTGTCCTTGGGCATCGGTGCGGAATATCCCAACTGGTGACATTTTTGTCAGGGTGTAATAGCGGTATTCACTGTCTCGGAGAGCGGCTTCTGCAAGTTTACGATCGCTAATATCGAGAGCAACTCCGTCTACAATCACATCACCATTACTCATCCGGCAATATCGCGCTCGATCATGTACCCATTTAGTTTGACCGGATGTTGTGATCAGCCGATACTCACAATCAAACGGCTCAAGATTTTCCATAGCAGTTCTTGCCGTCTGACGGAATTGTGATTGATCGTCGGGATGAACCAGTTGGAACAAGCACTTTGGCTGTTGCATTGCTGCTTTTGGCTCAATACCCGTGAGTTCCTGTAAACCAGCACTGGCAAAGGGTACACTCACCTTGCCATCAGGATGCAAAACGGCTCGATAGACTGAGCCTGGTAGATTTGTTGCGATACTTTCAGTCAGTTTGGCTAAGGCTTCTAGTTCCTGTTCTCTCTGCTGTAGTGCCTTTTCTGCTGTTTGGTAACTTTCGGTGTTATCTTCCCAAACTAAAAGAATTTCTGGATTGATAGCTGTCTCTGGAATCATGCGAACCTTGGCTGTGACCCACAACGTTCTGTTATTTTTCCGGTAGATACGGTATTTGCAATCTGCGACAAGTTGAGAGTCGATGCACTTTGCGATCGCATCTGTCTGTTTTTCCTGGTCTTCCGGATGAATAAGGCTAAAGCTTGACTGGTTTGTTAATTCCTCTACCCCATAACCCAGGTAAGCAGCGCCAAACTGACTGACTGAAAGAATTACTCCGGCTGAGTCAATCCTGAAATAAATACACGGAAGACTTTCGTATAAAGTTTGACATCGCATGAGTTCTTACCGCTTCTTGTATAGTTTTTTAACCAGAATTCCGTGACTCGACTTCGTTTTTGGTAGAATTCGCTAATAGATGCCGAAAGAAAATTTGTTTTAAAAAGCATTTTTCTTGAAAATTCTTTCCAGGGTGCTACGTCTCGGATTTAGTGAAAGAAAGATTTTAATACAAATAGCTATTTACGCAAGAGCTAAGAAAAATTAGTGTTCAGCGTATAATTTTTAATGCGGTTAAAGCTAAAATTTTTCAAAGAGCTAAATCAAGTTTTTTTAAATTTCAGCTCTATCTAATTAGATTAACTAGGAAAATTACAAATAAATATTAGTTAGAAAAGTTATTAAGCAATACAGTCAAGGGCGCACCACTGTGCGCCCTTACAAGAAATTTGGACTTCATTGCTTGAAAAAGGGTATAAAACTAATTCAATTCTTGATGTAATTGTCTAAATACAAAATTGGGTAAGGGCGCAAGGCTTTGCGTCCCTACCCAATCTTTAATGCAATATCAAAGTGAAGCGGGATTAGACAGAGATGAACACAGTAGAGGCGTTATCAATTAGAGTACTCGCTTGAACTCCAGTTAAGAAGGCAAGAGTCTCGTCATTAAATCCAATCACAGCGTTACTTTCATCTTGTGTGATTGATAACTGACCAAAGGTTAAACCATTAGCAAGACTAATGAAGTCTTCTTCAATTTGGAAGTCGAGAATGGTATCAGTGCCTTCACCACTAGCTAGTACGAAGGTATCGCTGCCGTTACCACCGGAGAAGTCATCTCCTACCAAGGTGTCGTTACCCAAACCACCCCGAATCAGGTCATTACCATCATCGCCCCAGATGAAGTCATCGCCAGCATCGCCATACAGTGAGTCATTGCCAGCTTTCCCACCGATGCGATCGCTTCCTTCCCCACCATAGATGATGTCATCACCACCAACGTCACCACCAGGGGATTTGTCGTTGAGGTCACCCCGCAAGGTATCATCACCCTCTTCACCAAAGATTTGGTCATTCCCCAAACCACCAGCAACGGTATCATCTCCACCACTGGCAAAGATGAAATCGTCAACATTGTCAGCACCAACGAGGGTTTCACTCTCCTGATTGCCTTGGATGATAGTGCGATCGAGGGCGGCAAGACCAACACGTAAATCAACGTTGAGAGGGTTCTCTAAATCCAGAAGGATGATTTCGTTGTTATCAATCTCCGGAGGACGCCCAACTGAGAAGGGATAGTTGTTGTCATTGGCAACTAGCAGCGTATCTTCATCAACCACTAACACATCTTCAATCGTGACGAAGGGGAAGTCAAAGGTCGTGCTACCATCACCGTTTAGATCATTGGGGTCACTGATATTGAGCAAATCGACAACTTCTTCTTTGGCAAAAAAGCCCTCGGAATCTTTCTGTGTGAGGTCAATTTTGAAGATTTTTTTGAATTCGGCGGTGTCGGCTTGTCCACTATCCCGTTCAATAACGAGGTATTCATTCTCGTTAATCACAGTAAAATCCCCGATCGCATGGTTGGGGTCTTCTAAGCCATAGAAGCCAGCTAGCCCCGTATAATCAGCAGAGGCGACATCAAACTCGTAGATTCTTAGGGCGTTGTCTGGATCACCTGTAACTGAACCTTCTAACAATGGATACAGTGTTGCCTGGTCAGGGCTAATTGCCATCCCCTCAAAACCTCTGGAACCCCCTAGGTTAGACACGGCTTCACCTGCTAAGACATCAGGGTTATCAGGCGATCGCACAAATTCCCCTGTCACTTCATCACGAACTTCATCGGCTGTTCCTGGGAAATCGGAGAAGAACCCATCCACTCCCAAGCGGATAAACTGTTCGTACTCCAGTTCTGGGTTTCCGTTGTAGTCCTCAGTCAAGAAAACATCTTCATCCCGGAAGGTGTAGGGATGTACGAGTAAGCCTGCCGCATGGGCATCTTCAACAACAGGTAAAATTTCACCTGTGAGTCGTTCAGTTACGTCAGCGACACCATCTCCATTCGTATCAATTGGGGTTTCCAAAGGTTCTGTCAGCACAAACGTTCGCTTCCAGGGACCAATCCCATCGGCATAAGTGGCGACAAAATCTTGGAGACTCTCCCGACTAATCAAATCCCCATAAGTACGAGAGTCACCACTAGCGACAAAATCATAAGGCTGTACCGAAAACTCATCAAACAACTGCACCAGTGGTAGGTCAATTCCCGCCTCTGCCATCAGTTGTGTCAAATCTTCTTGGAGATTTGTCACTTCAAAGGACTGGATGAACACCCGATCCGGGTCAGTAAACCCAGTTTCCACCAAGGTTTCAATCAGTGGTTCTTCCAGGGACAGTCCAACAGAATCAAAGTAGGTGGGGTGCTTAGTTTCCGGATAGATGCCAATTACACGACCCGTTTCGGCTTCAACCTGCTTAACCAGGTCAATGATTTCCTCTAAAGTAGGAATTTTTAACCCATCGTCATCAAATTCGGTTCCCCGCAGGTCTGGTAAACGTTCTCTTGCGTTGAGAGTCTTCAGTTCTTCTAGGGTGAAGTCTTCAGTGAACCAACCCGTGACTTCTTGACCATCAATAATTTTGGTAGTTTCGCGGTCAGCAAATTCTGGGCGGTCAGCAACGTCTGTGGTGCCAGAGATTTCATTCTCGTGACGAGCAACCAAGATACCATCTTTAGTGGAAACTAAGTCAGGTTCGATAAAGTCAGCCCCTTGTTCGATCGCAAGTGCATAAGCTTCCAGAGTATGTTCTGGACGCAAACCACTTGCACCTCGGTGTCCAATGACAATTGGCGCTTCCCCAGTGAGGGTGTTGAGGTCGAAGAAGTTTGGGGTTGGAATTGGCGCATCGAGTAGTTTGCCTGTTGCGTCGAAATGGAGCAAATAGGGACCAAATTCTTCACCTATCCAGATTGTGCCATCAGCCGCAAAGACAAAGGATTCTGTGTCAAAATCTGCTCCAGTCAAAAGGCGATCGCTTGTGCCTTCATTCTGAATTTCAAAAGGAACTTTATTGTCGGGGTCAGACAGTTGAATGAAGTCCAAAACCTCCACACTACCATCGCCATTCTCTGCACCATTAAAACTAGGAGCGAGTTGATAGATTCGGAGCAGGTAATCAGAGCTGTTGGTTCTACTACCGAAGCCGTTATCAGAGAGAAACCAGTAAGAATCGTTGCTAGCAAACTGAACCCCACTAAAGCCTTGGACTGGTGGGCTGTCAAATGGTCCAGTGCGACCGTTTCCCGAAACATCTTCACCAGTAGGAGGACCTTCAGCGAATGTATCTGCGGGGAGGAGAGCAAAGCCTTCAAGTTGTACGTTAGCCATGTTTCGTTATGGTCGCTATACCAAAATACTGAGTTGTCACGCCCCATAGCGTCCCATGAGAGTATTAATAACTTGCTATAGCAAGTTAAAGAATTAGTCTGAATAAGATTAGCTTTAGGTTAAAAAAGCAAAGTGCATATTAGTGGCTTTTATACAAGAGGTCGATAAATTTTTTGTTGATAAAATAAAATCTAATTTGCTTAAAAATGTTTTTCTAAATTCAATAAATATAATCCTAAGAATATCTACATTACTCAAGTGTTTATCTGTGCCTATAGACAGCTAACACTTAAGTTTCATCGTTGTTTTTTTTACGAGAGTGCGATCCGCCGCAAGATGGCAGCACTTTGCGATCGCATTTCAACTCAGTCGGGAATCCCTACTCATAAAGTAGAACCCCCCTACAGTTTTGATAGCAAGCCATAGGCACAATTTTGGACAGAGTAAGAGCCAAAACGATCTGGCGATTGCTTGCCTCAACACCCATCATCACTATGAAAGACTTTTTAAGAAGAACACATTCTTTAGCTCTAAACCAATTGATTGGGATGAAGCTATTGTCCGGGCATAAACCCGACGTTCTCCTGTTTGACTCCGCAGTTGCCGCTTCTGATATTGCCTTTATGCTCGGTGCTGACTGGGATGGGTGTAACGGAGTTGTCATGCCTAACCGTGATAGGGTAGCTGTTAACACGGCAGCAAACTTGGTAGGAGCTTCATGGTGTCAGCAGGGAGACTCAACGGCTTTACTCACCAGATTGACGACGGATGAACTTTTGAGGCGATATGCAATAGGTGATAGGAATTTCGCCAACGCTAACTTGAGGTGTGCTTTGCTTTGTGAGCAGAACTTGAGTCAATGCAACTTAACTTACGTGAAGCTGAATTTTGCTGACCTGAGTGGGGCAAATCTCAGTGGCGCTGACTTAACGGCAGCAGACTTAAGTGACGCGAACCTGAGTGGAGCAAATCTCAGCCAGACCAGTATGTACAGGACAAACCTAACTAGAGTAAACCTTAGTGAAGTCAACTTAAAAGGAGCAAATCTAAGTAAAGCCTCCTTGAGGGATGCTTGCCTTCATCAGGCAGATTTGACAGGAACAAACCTTAGCTTTGCCGACCTCAGAGGAGCAGCGCTTGATGAAGCGTCCTTGAGTGGAGCTAACTTAACTGGAGCAAAGTTGACACAAGGACAGTTGCCCTTGTAGATCAGCACTGTGGGTAGGTGACTAGCATTTGATCAGTGTTATCATCAGTGAGCGAAAATCTGGAAACTGATAGCTGATCATGGTTGCAGTAGCGATTTTAGCGGCGGGACGTGGAACACGGATGAAATCTGACCTACCTAAGGTCTGCCACACATTGGGTTCAATGTCCCTCGTTGAACGAGTTCTTCATAGTTGTCTCTCGATTGAACCCTCACGCCGTCTCGTGATTGTCGGCTATCAGAGTGAACAAGTAAAACAATCGTTGAATGCCTTTACTGGTCTTGAGTTTGTCGAACAGACCGAGCAACTGGGAACGGGTCATGCAGCCCAACAACTCCTCCCACACTTGGAAGGCTTCACGGGTGATTTGCTGATTTTGAATGGTGATGTTCCTCTGTTGCGACCCAATACAATTAAACAGTTGCTGGAAACGCATCAAGCTCATCAGAATGCCGCAACTCTCCTCACGGCTCAAATGCCTAACCCACAAGGGTATGGACGTGTTTTTTGTGATGGTCAAAGTCTGCTGAAACAGATTGTAGAAGACCGAGACTGTACAGCCGCTCAAAAGAAAAACCACCGGATTAATGCAGGAGTGTACTGCTTCAACTGGCCGCAACTGGCAAAAGTGCTGCCGCAACTGCAAGCGAATAATGACCAGAAAGAGTATTACCTGACTGATGTGGTGAATTACCTGGAGCCAGTGATGGCGTTGGATGTTGAGGATTACCAGGAAATTCTTGGGATTAATGACCGCAAGCAGCTTGCGAATGCTTATGAGATTTTGCAAACACGGGTAAAAGATGCCTGGATGAGTGCGGGAGTAACGCTAGTCCACCCAGGCACGATTACGATTGATGACACCGTAGAATTGGAACCCGATGTGCTGATTGAACCTCAAACTCATCTGCGAGGGAAAACGGTAATTGGTTCCGGTAGCCGTATTGGGCCAGGGAGTATGATTGAAAATAGCCAGTTGGGTCAGAATGTAACGGTGCTGTATTCAGTCGTGAGTGACAGTGTTGTTAAAGATGGCACTCGGATTGGGCCTTACACTCATCTACGGGGTCATGTGGAAGTGGGGGAATCCTGTCGGGTAGGAAATTTTGTAGAACTGAAAAATTCGACATTAGGCGATCGCACAAATGTTGCCCACTTATCCTATTTGGGAGATGCAACCCTTGGGACACGAGTCAACATTGGTGCCGGGACAATTACGGCTAACTACGATGGGGTAAAGAAGCATCGTACAGAAATTGGCGATCGCACAAAAACTGGCTCTAATAGTGTACTCGTTGCCCCTGTTACCTTAGGAGAAGATGTCACCGTTGCCGCTGGTTCTGTCGTGACAGAAGATGTTCCTGATGATTCTCTAGTTGTTGCGCGTGCGCGTCAGGTTGTTAAACCGGGTTGGCGTTTAAAATCTCAAGAATAAAAGCGTTCAGAAGTATGAAGAAGCCGGAAAATCCTCTTACGGGAGAAGCACTAATTAAGGAAGTCTGTCGGCGGATTCGGGTTGCCCGTAGCTACTGGGATGCTCATAATAACGCTGCCTGCCGGGGAGAACGCGTTAAGCGAAGCTATTCCGAAGGAAATCGCGCTTTAGCTCTTTACAACACGCTGACTAAAGAACAAAAAGACAAGATTCCGCAGCAGTTGCGGGTGTGGCTTCGCTACCGCAGTGAAAAATACTTTGGGGCACACCGAACGCCGCCTAAGTCGAAACGAAAGTCGAAATAGTAATTTCCTTGGGTTGTGGGGGAAATGCGATCGCACTGTGAAACCAGGGGTTTATCTGAAGTGAGGGGCGATATAGCTCTACACCATACAGTTTTAACTTGGTAGAGTAGTCACAGATCGACTCAGCTATTGGATCAGCTCTCCGATTTTATAAAACATGGATATCATGCTTTCCTCTACGTCAGCGTTTAATCTTCATGTGTTGCTAGAGCAAACTGAGACAGGGCGAACCCTTGCGTCGATCGCTGAACTAGCGAACTGCCAGGTGGAGGCAGACACTCGAAAGGAAGCACTACAAGCAATTCAAGAACTGGTGAGCGATCGCCTAAGTAGCGTTGAAGTTTTGCCACTAGAAATCTCTCTCAAAGAGCCTGTTCGAGAAAATCCGTGGACAGAATTTATTGGAATGTTTGAGGGGGATGCTGAGTTTGCGGAGATGGCAGCACAATGGCAGGCGGAACGCGACCAGGATGCAGATGATGCGATATGAGTCTTTGGATTTTGGATACTGATCATGTTTCGCTACTGTTGGGGCGGCATCCACAGGTCAGTCGTCGGGTAGCTGAAGTGGGAGCAGATGTCGCTATTACAGTTGTGACTGTTCAGGAGCTTTTTAATGGTTGGGTAGTGCGAATCAATGATGCGAAAGACACGCAAGATTTGGTACGGCTATATGGCAAGCTGAACCGCACGATCGCACTGTGTAAACGGGTACCCGTGGTAGGTTTTGATCAAGCTGCTGGCGATCGCTATCAACAACTGCTGATTGAAATCCCTTCATTGTCAAAAAAGCGCTTGCAAAAGGATATGCGAATTGCTGCAATCGCATTATCAATTGAGGCAATTGTTGTTACACGCAATTATCGGGATTTTTCTCAGGTTCCAGGGTTACTTTTGGAGGATTGGACTCAGGAAAGGTGAGCGATCGCCAATTCATTACGCTACGATGGTCGCTAGGCGAACCGCCAAAGGCATCGCACCAGTGAGCTTTGATTGAAGTATGGCAAAGCAGGAACATCCCCTTACAGGAGTTGCACTCATTAAGGAAGTCTGTCGGCGGATTCGGGTTGCCCGTAGCTACTGGGATGCTCATAATAACGCTGCCTGTCGGGGAGAACGCGTTAAGCGAAGCTATTCCGAAGGAAATCGCGCTTTAGCGCTTTACAACACGCTGACTAAAGAACAAAAAGACAAGATTCCGCAGCAGTTGCGGGTGTGGCTTCGCTACCGCAGTGAAAAATACTTTGGGGCACACCGAACACCACCCAAGTCGAAACGAAAGTCGAACATGAACTTTTGAGAACAAAGGCAGAAATTCCAGATTTAAAGGGTGAGCCTGGATGATGTAAGTGGGAACACTAAAGGATAGAAGCTGCTTCACTGTTCCTTCAACCTCACACATCACTCATGACAGACACACTGAGCCAGATACAAGACTTTGTTAAGTATGCCCGCTCCTCAGAGCGCGAAAACAGTGAATCTCAGGTGTTTTTAGAGCGCCTCTTTAAGGCATTTGGACACGATGGATATAGGGACGCAGGAGCGGCGCTAGAATACCGAATTAAGCGAAAGGGCAAGTCTACCCAGTATGCAGATCTGTTTTGGGAAGATCGTTTGTTGGTGGAGATGAAGAGTCGGGGAGAGAAGTTGGAGAAGCATTACGACCAGGCTTTTGAATATTGGCTGAATGCCACACCAAAACGCCCGAAGTACGTGGTTCTCTGCAACTTTAATGAGTTTTGGATTTATGACTTCGATCTGCAACTTCGGGAACCTGTTGATCGGCTGAAGCTGGAAGAATTGCCTGATCGCTACACAGCTTTGAACTTTCTCTTTCCCGAAAACCGCAAGCCACAGTTCGCTAATAATCAGGTTGATGTGACCCGTGAAGCGGCGGATAAGGTGGCAAGGGTCTATAACCAGATGGTTGCAAGGGGAGAAGATTCCGAAGCTGCACAACGGTTTATTCTGCAATGTGTGATGGCTCTGTTCGCCGAAGATATCGATCTCCTGCCAAGGGGATTCTTTACAGAAGTATTGGAAGAGTGCCGCAGTGGAGCCAGTTCCTATGACTTGATTGGTGGGTTGTTCCGGCAGATGGGAAGCCCCAAGCCTGCTCGTAAAGATAGTCGCTATCGAAATGGGCTCTTCAGTAACCAGTATGCTAAACTAACAATTAAACTGCCAATTAAGCAAACATCTAATTCGGAAGTTTTCAAAATTTCTAAACCCGTAGGCAGAGCGTTTAATCAACTTAAGCTTATTGTTGATACCTTCGACAACACCACTCGTAGTCTTATGATCGAAGTAAGCAATAATCTCATCTAGCCAACGAATAATAGTGTTCTGACTATCAGGAAAATATTTTTTGGCTTCTGATCGCCATACTCCCAGTTTAAATAAACCGGTTAACCAATGATTAGCCTGCTCAAAAATCTGTCTGATTTTCTCTTTTAATTCATGCATACTATTAAGAGTAGGAGATACATCTTTAACTTGAACGAGTTTGGCTTTTTGCTCTTCATTTAGGTCTGATTCATTCTTAAGTAATACATATTTACTTTTCTTCAATCCTTCTAAAACTTTCTCTTGAACTGCTTTGTCTTCTGACGTTTTTGCTTTTTTAATTACATCTTCTGCTTGTCTCTTCTCTCGCTTTCTTTGGGTATCTAATTCCTTATTTATTTGTGCCATTACATGAAATCTGTCGGCGACCACTTGTGCATTTGGCATCAGCTCTGTTACTACATTTTTGTACCCTTTCCACAAATCTATACTTACTTCTTCTACTTTCTCTAATACCTCTTTTCCCCATCCCAGCATGACTTCCCTGATTTCTTCTTGTGTCCTTCCATCCAGCATCCCAATTAGCTTAGACTTCTCTAAATCTATTAATACGGCACAGTAATTTCCTTTCCCTTTAATTAGAGCTATTTCATCAATCCCTAATCTCTTCAACTCGCTGGGTTTGGCTTTCAAGAATTCTTTCGATGCGTCTTTTAACATCCTTTCTATTTCTTCTGTTGTCACCAACCCTTTTTTCGCTATGCTGTGGATATCGTTCTCTAACACTTCTTGGATTATTTGCTTGGCTAACCGTTTCGTATAGGTTCTTCTTTTCCTGACAAACTCTAACTCTTCACTAAATGGCTTGACACATTTTTTACATTTAAACTGCCGTCTGTTAATTTCTAAATATATGAAAGTCTCTCCCCAAGGTAAATCTTTTACTAGGTATCGATGGTTTTGATGTAATCTGTGGCTTCTTGTTCCACAACGTGGACAGCTACTTTCCTTGCCAATCCGTTCCACCTGTAAAATTATTCCAATCCCCTCATGCTGGCGATGTGAGATGACTTTTATTCCCTCTATATTCAATAGCTGAGATGACTTTTATTCCCTCTATATTCAATAGCTTTGTTAAAAACTTTATGTCTTTTTTCGTCCTCATGGCTGTCCTATGCACCTAAAAGCTCTGGCTTCGGCTTATAATTAATACCTAATGCGCCTCCTGTGTCAATTATCGCAATAAATCTACCAACTATTTGCTAGATTTATTTATAGTTCTTTACTTTTTCAACTATTGATTTAGCATATTAGCTACTGAAGAGCCTCGAAATGTACCCTACTTCAACGGTGGAATCTTTGCGGAGATCGATCCGATTCCGCTAGATCCGGATGAAATCAAACTCTTGCTGGAAGCTTCAGCAGAGAAATGGTCAAAGGTCGAGCCTGCGATTTTTGGTACTCTGTTTGAGGGCAGCATGGGTAAGAAAGAACGCCATGCATTAGGAGCACATTTTACCAGTGAGGCAGATATTCAAAAGGTGGTGTTGCCAACAATCGTGCGTCCCTGGCGAGAACGAATTGAAGCGGCTTCTACGTTAAAAGAATTACTAGCATTGCGGCAGGAACTTAACCAGTTTAAGGTGCTTGATTCGGCATGTGGCAGCGGTAATTTTCTGTATGTGGCTTACCGGGAGTTAAAACGCCTTGAAGCTCTACTGCTGGCAAAGATCCACGAAAAATTCAGTGATCGCACCGCAGCTCAAATTGGAACGCTCTCCCTCATTAGTATCAAACAGTTTTACGGCATTGATAGGAAACAGTTTGCAGTGGAATTGGCAAAAGTAACTTTGATGGTCGCGAAAAAGCTGGCACTGGATGAGGAAAACAAACTACTTGATATCGCTCAGATGAGTTTACCGCTAGAACTTGATCGGGCTTTGCCATTAGATAACCTGGATAAAAACATCATTTGTGATGATGCGCTGTTTTGCAATTGGGAACCTGTCGATGCAATTATTGGCAATCCGCCTTATCAATCGAAGAACAAGATGCAGCAAGAATTTGGGGAAGCTTATGTGCGAAAAGTGCGCTCAAAATATGATGCCGTTCCCGGACGGGCAGATTATTGTGTCTACTGGTTTCGTCGTGCCCATGATGAACTGAAACCTAGTGGTCGAGCAGGTCTGGTGGGAACGAACAGCATCCGGCAAAACTATTCCCGTGAAGGTGGTTTAGATTACATCGTTGCAAGTAACGGAATAATTACTGAGGCAGTTTCTAATCAAGTCTGGTCAGGTGATGCCGTTGTTCATGTTTCAATTGTTAACTGGATAAAAGGTGAGCAAACAGGAAAGAAAAAACTCTACACCCAATTTGGCGATAACAAAGATAGTCCTTGGAAAGTAGTAGAACTAGATCAGATAAATTCGTCACTATCCGCTAATTTTGATGTTAGTAAAGCTAAAAGAATTCAAGCTAATGCTAAATCTTGTATTTGCTATCAAGGACAAACTCATGGTCATGAAGGTTTTCTTCTTAGTCCTGATGAAGCTAAGAAATTAGATAATGATAAATTAGCTAGAGCAGCTTTACATCCTTACTTGATTGGCAACGATCTTCTAAAGCGCCCTGATAGCTTACCTTCCCGTTTTGTTATTGACCTAAATATTTGTTCTGATATTTTCTCTGCTATGAGATATGGTGCTGCGTTTGAGCATGTTCAGAAATATGTTATGCCAGCCATGAAAGCAAATGCAGACGAAGAGCGGGAAGAGACAGGTAAGGAAGTTTGTCCTCGGCAATTACATTTTCGGTATTGGTGGAAATTCTGGAGAGGACGGCTTGAGATGCTGAATAATCTTGTAACGTTACCTCGTTACGTCGCCTGTTCCCGTCATATAAAACGCTCAATTTTTGAATTTATTCACCGTGAAATTCATCCTAACGATGCGCTGCAAGTTTTTCTGGTAGCTGATGATTACTCTTTTGGTATTTTGCAATCAGATATTCACTGGGTATGGTTTGTAGAGCGCGGCTCAACTGTTAAACGTGATCCTCGGTATACCTCAGAAACTGTTTTTGATACCTTCCCCTTTCCCCAATCGCCTAAACTATCCCAGGTGAAAAAAGTGGCAGCAGCAGCGGTGAAATTACGGCAACTGCGGCGCAAGGTAATGTCTGAGAATCAGTGGAGTTTGCGCGATCTATACCGCACCTTAGATCTTCCCGGCGATAATCCCCTCCGCAAAGCCCATGCCGAACTTGATGCTGCGGTTCGAGAAGCATACGGCATGAAAGCCAATGGAGATTCGCTTCAGTTCTTGCTGAATTTGAACTTTGAAGTGGCGGAACGAGAGACACAAGGCTTGGCTGTGGTCGCTCCTGGCTTGCCTCCTTGCGTAACTGAAGCCAGCGAATTCATCACTGATGATTGTGTGAAAATGCCAGAGTAAAGCATCTTACTAGAATTGCAGTATTTGTTTCCCGTAAGCAATTCTATACAAGCTTTTGAAGGTGCTAAAGCGATCGCTCACGCCTCAATTTCCCAATCCTCAACCTGCAACCCCTCAATTCACCCAAACTCTCGTGTATTGTGTGCCACCAGCGTTAGCCCTCTTCTGTCACTCTCCGGTTTTCCCTATTATTAATATTTCCTACAAAGGAGGTATATTAAGGAATACAGCGTTTGCCCATCTAATTTTGGCAATTTCTCTACTCTGATCAATTTCTATGAAGGAAAAAGTCTGCGATCGCCTACCATAGGTTAGTTCTAGAATTCAGCAATGGCAAAAGTTTTCGGAGAGTGACAGAAGAGGGATATCAAGAGCGATTAATTTGTTGATATTTTATTTTTAGCTTAGCAAAAGTGGCTGCTATTCAGCTTACAATACTACGAATTTCACTAACCATCCTACCAAATAAAAAGTGCAATGAAGCGAGAACTATCTAATTTAATAAAACTTCTATACAGTGCAGTAATGATGTCCTTTTTTGGATTCAAAAACAAGTATTTTAAACTAATCAATAAAGATTATGGCTACACTAAGTTTCATTCACAATTTGGAGAAGATAGATATATTGTAGAAAACATAGAGTTTTTGCAAAAAGGAGTTTTTATAGATATTGGAGCAGGTCATCCAACTTATCTTTCAAATAGTTACTTCTTTGAAAAAAATGGCTGGAAATGTATCTGTATTGATGCCGATATTAATCAAATTGAATTACTCAAAAGAGAACGCTTAAACGTAGAATGGGCTGCTATTTCCCTTCAAGAAGGAGAAATAAGCTTTAATCAATCTTTCTTGCCAGAGTTATCCTCTACTTTGCAAAAGGGTAAATATGAGGGACTAATTAAAATTCCCTTTAGAGATTCTGTAAAAGTTCCAGCTTTCAGACTAGGAACTTTACTTGAAAAATATAATATTGGAGCAATTGATATCTTAGATATAGATGTTGAAGGGACTGAACTAGAAGTCTGGAAAACTTTTGATTATGAAAAGCACAAACCTAAAGTTGTAATCATCGAATACTACGGATTAGGTTTGGGTGATAATTCTGAAAAGTTTTTAAACTTTTTTGCAAAACTTCCTTATAAGCTTGTTCATACTACCTGTACGAATTTCATTTTCGTTAATCATGAAACATCAGTTAAATTCTTAAAATAGCTAAAAATAGTGAAAAATAAAGGTTTTATCGACCAAAAGATTTCTCTTGCTAAACATAAGCCTATGAGCAACTCAGCTAACTAAAGAGAAACTTTTGGTAAATTAATGATGAAACTTGTCCCCTTGCCCTCCGCACTTTCAACCACAATCGTCCCTTGATGCGCCTCAGTAATACTCTTTGCTAAAAATAATCCCAATCCCCAGCCTGTTTGATCCTCAGCAGCGCTAGTTCGACGAAATTGTTGAAATAGGATTGATTGAGCGTCTAAGGCAATCGGATTGCCTTCATTATGGATAGTAAGGCTGATCTGCGTTTCATTTTGCTGGAGCGTGAGTGTAATCGGTGTCCCAAACGCACCATATTTCACAGCGTTAATTGCTAAGTTTTCAATCACTCGCCGTATTTCTTTACGGCTGCAATAACTCCTGATATCAGAATCACAAACCACAACAAACCGCTCTCCATAAGCGAAGCTCAAATCCTCCGCTACCTCCTGGACTAGCATCTCTAAATTGCATTCTTCAAATTCAATCTTTAAGCTCTGCCCTGCCCGCAGCCGACTTGCATCGAGCAGATTTTGAATCATCGAATCTAGCCGATTGACCGCATTGATCATCTTCATCGCCACATCCAGGTGGGTGTCTCCTCGTTCAAGCCGCCGCAGAGTTAGTTGAGTTCCCATTTTTACAACATTAAGGGGGCCTCTGAGGTCGTGAGTTAACGTCACCATAAATAGCTCTTGAATATCTTGCAGCGTCTCGGAGAATTGAGTGGCAGCGTCATTAACGGCTTGCTCAATGGAGCCGATAATGATGTCTCGTTCTCTCACTTCTAAAGGTGCTTCTTCCTCTAAAACTTGAAAGATTACTTGACGAAGAATGTGGTATTCGAGAATGAGCTGAGTCATGGAGTAGTCAGCATACCCCGCCCGTTCATGCCCATGCTTCTTGCCAATTCGCGTGCTTTCTACCTCGTCGGACGCGATTCGGGCAGATGTCCTGACAATCGTGTTTGAGAGTTCATCTACCAGTTGGTTTAAGTACAGAGGTAGCGAATTTTGTAAGACAAGAGAATCCTGATGCATTGACGCTTTGACTTCATCCCGCGCCCGCTCCTCCCACATCTTCATAATTCTTTCAACATTTTGCTTAAGACAGTCAGAAGCTTGATTAGACATGGATTGCAGGAACACCAAAACCAGGAAAGAGCCAGCTTAAAGCTGCCTGAGATTATAGCAATATCTATAATTCAATTCCATCAAGATGAATAGGAACCGAATCAAGCCTCTGCTTTAAGTTCAAATTTATGCCTTTTAGATAAATGATGCAGACCTCTGTATCAAGAAGATATTTCATTCCAACCATTCGCGTTCATCCTTAACCCAGGAAATATCTAAATTGTCGGCCCCTCGAAGTGGATGGGGAACTACTTTATGAGACGGCTGCCATTACCGACTATCTCGATACTGTCGTAGCCAGTAACAAGTTCAGCCCATCTAATCCGCTGTCCAAGGCTCGGATGCGCCAGATTATGGCAATTATTGATAGCTATTTCTATTCACCTGCAATCACGACAATTGTGATACAGCGTCTAATTGTGCCAAGTCAGGGTGGCAAAACAGATGAGGACGCAGTGAAAAATGCGATCGCGCCTGCAAAAACCGCAGCAGAGGCGATCGAGTCGCTCACTGTTGGTAGTTCATATCTGCTAGGCAGCGAATTGAGCATCGCCGATTTCTACCTGATTCCAATCTTTATCTACCTCTCGCAGACACCAGAGTTTGATGCAATTACCGCTCAAACTCCTAAACTGAGGACTTGGTGGGATGAGGTCAATAAGCTCAAGAGCGTGAACCAAGTTTGCGCGTAACTTCTAATCTCCCTGCCTTATTCTTTTCCTATCTTGCTTACCAGCGAAATGATTACAAAATTAATACTCTCGTTCCTCTAAACCCGTCCTTTAACGAGTTGCGATTTGAGTTATGTCCTTAATTTGCTATATAGTCTCCTTTTGGACTTAACTCGCTGAAATCTTCTGATCTATGACCTTGATTCAATCCTCCTCACCGGGGCGGCATACTACCTCTCGTAGCGTTGGACGCAACTACCAATCTCTGTTTGTCATGCTAATCGTTAGCGTTTTCCTACTAGGAGGAATTGGCTCTCGTCTTGCATACTTACAGATAATTCAGGGAGAACAGAATCGGCAGCTAGCAGAAAATAATCGAATTCGTCTAATTCCAAAGCCACCCGTGCGGGGAAATATTTTTGACTGTAAGGGCAAAATATTAGCAAGTAGCCGCTTGTCTCACTCAGTATTTCTCTGGCCGATCGCACTCAAGCCAAATGAGTGGCCTCAAACCCTCAAACGCCTCTCAGAGCTTTTAAATATTCCCCAAGAAGAAATTCAAAAACGTGTAGAACAAGAGGGCTTTAACTCGCCTTCGCTCATCCGGATTGCCCGTGGTCTTAGCCCCGCTCAGATTACAGCCCTCGAAGAATACAGTGACCAACTCGAAGGCGTAGAAGTTGATATTGAAGCTGTGCGGAACTATCCCAACGGGGATTTAGCTGCTCATGTTCTCGGCTACACGGGTGAACTGAATGACGAAGAGTTTGCCGAACGAAAACCTGAAGGCTATCGTCTGGGTGACATCGTTGGTCAGATGGGTGTCGAAGAGGCTTTTGAGCAACAGCTACGAGGAGAATGGGGCGGTCAGCAGGTCGAGGTTGATGGTGCAGGTCAAGTGCTACGGATTCTGGGGCAAAAAGAAGCCAAAGCGGGTAAAGATGTCACTCTTACTCTTGATCTCGATCTCCAGAAAGCCGCAGAAGCCGCATTAGGCAATCGTAAAGGTGCAATTGTTGCACTCAACCCTAACAATGGTGCGGTTCTAGCAATGGTCAGCCGCCCAACCTATGACCCCAATCTCTTTTCAACCCGAATTACTCCAGATACTTGGAAGCAGCTACAGAGCAAAGACCACCCCTTTGTCAACCGGGCGCTGCGAGGTTTTGCTCCAGCGAGTACCTTCAAAATTGTTACGACTACGGCCGGAATTGAATCAGGCAAATATTCTCCCCATACAGTTTTGCAAACCTACCCTTCCATAACGATTGCGGGAACAACATTTGCAGATTGGAACCACGCGGGATTCGGTCCATTGGGATTCGTAGGAGCAATGGCTTGGAGTAGTGATACCTTCTTTTATCAGATTGGTAGAGGAATTGGCGGAGAGACCTTAATTGATTGGACACGAAAATATGGCTTCGGTCAAAAAACAGGAATTGAGTTAGCACCAGAAGAAGCCGCCGGATTAGTTGCAGATGATGCTTGGAAGCGGAAGCAATTTAACTGGGAGTGGACAGTTGGAGATACGGTGAATATGTCGATCGGTCAAGGTTTTCTGCAAGCCACACCACTGCAAGTTGCCGTGATGTTTTCTGTACCTGCCAATGGAGGCGATCGCATTAAACCTCACCTGCTCAAAGATAATGAAGAGTCCAGGAATTGGCGAAAATCTTTAGATATCAAACCAGAAACCGTACAGGTACTGCGCCAAGGTCTACGTCAGGTTGTGAGTGGCGGCACAGGTAAAGCGATGGACGTGCCAACGCTTCCCCCAACATCCGGTAAAAGTGGAACGGCTGAGGCACCTCCAGGTCTGTCTCACGCTTGGTTTGGCGCGTATGCACCTGCTGATAAGCCAGAGATTGTAGTGGTAGCCTTTGCGGAACATTCAGGCGGGGGTGGAGGGAAAGTCGCTGCGCCAATGGTACGCCAGGTAATGGAATCTTACTTCAAGCCAAAAAAGCTCGCTGAATCTACTAAAGCGAAGCAGAAAACACCCTAGTGCAGCGAGGCGGAAATAAGTGACCAGTTAAAAAAGGAAGCAAAAAGGGATACACTGAAAGATGCTCCCGTCAAGAAGGAAGAAGTACTTTGAGCCTTGAAATTAATGCCGAATCCTAACGCT
>JAESFV010000305.1_pt1 | contig 33001 bp, 29 predicted proteins | sample 9269471 | NCBI WGS metagenome assembly JAESFV01 (sample SAMN14502647, study PRJNA617108) | algae metagenome | isolation source: Symplocastrum torsivum CPER-KK1 and co-occurring heterotrophs from... | place: USA: Central Plains Experimental Range, Colorado | collected 2001-01-01
TGTTTAGCTCGTTCGTATTTCATCAGTTTTCCTTATGAATCTGTCGTGGTGAGCGCAGAAAACGGGTGAGCGATCGCCTAATTTCAGACCTCATATTACCCCAGCGACGACTTTTGCAAGAGGTCTAATAAATACGGTATCCCAATCAAAATACTGGAATATAGTGATGAGCGATCGCAAAAAAGTAAGTGATGAGTTCTCTGCTGGCGGACAACCGACTCCAGAAACCTTGCAAAACCTTGCCAATGAAGGCTTCAAGTCAGTCATCAATCTCCGTTCAGTCGATGAAACAGGAGTATTGAGTGATGAACAGCAGCAGGCTGAAGCCGCAGGACTTGAGTATGTCAATATCCCACTCAACCCAACTCAAGCGAATGATGAATCGGTTGGAAGAGTCCTCTCAGAACTGGAAGAACTTCCTACTCCTATATTTTTCCATTGCCAAGCTGGGGGACGAGCAGGTGCATTAGCATTGATTGCCTTGGCAACTCAGCAAAAACTCAGCCGGGAAGAGGTTCTGAGCAAAGCACAAGCACTTGGCATTAACCCGGAACAGCCGCATCTCAAGCATTTTTTGGAGAATCTTCCGTAGCGTGTTCAAATAATTCCCCGAATAGTTCACGTACCTTCTCTTTTGCATCCTCCAACACATCCCTACCCAAGTCCGTTGCTTGGTAGATTCGTCGCATTTGTCGTCCTGATCGCTCCTCAACCGAGTACAGATACCCTTTGCGCTCCATGTCATGCAGCATAGGATAGAGCGTTCCTGCACTAAGCTTGTAACCATGACGAGCCAATTCCTCCATAATGCCCAGCCCAAAAATGGGTTCATGAGCCGCATGGTGCAAGATATGTAGTCGAATCAAACCAGAGTAGAATTCTCGACCATCCATTAGACAGGCTTTCTATAACATTAGGAGCTTCAATTCTCTCCGTTTTTAATGACGCGCTCACTCCTAAGCCCGACTATCGGTGTGAATTTATGCAAGTAGACCAACGACGCTACCACTACCGTTAATAACCTCACCAATTTTATAGGCAGCAATATCTTGTGACTCAAACCATCTGAGAGTCGGCTCCGCTTGCTCCGGCGACACAAGTAGCACAAACCCGATACCCATGTTGAAGGTGTTAAACAGCGTGTCTGTACTAAGCTGTCCTGCATCAGCTAGCCAATGAAAAATTGGTGGAACTACCCAGCTATTCGGGTTAATCTGAATTGATTGATTTGTACCGAGGCAGCGAGGCAAGTTTTCCGGTAAACCGCCGCCAGTGATGTGCGCCATGCCATGAATCTCAATACCCGCACGACGGGATTCCAGCACAGGTTTAACGTAAATCTGAGTCGGTTTCAACAAGACCTCACCTAAGCTTTGCCCTGCTAACTTTTCTGGGCGGGCATCCCAAGCAACAGGTTGAGACGATTTTTCTTGGCTATCAGATTCTCGCTCTTGAAAAGATTGACTGTTTGCCGAAAACTCACTGACAATCTTCCGCACCAGGCTAAATCCATTACTGTGGACACCCTGACTTGCCAAACCAATCGCAATGTCTCCTACCTGCACCTGAGAGCCGTTGAGCATTTGGCTCTTTTCAACAATTCCCACACAAAACCCTGCTAAGTCGTACTCTCCCGGTTGGTAGAAACCTGGCATTTCTGCCGTTTCTCCTCCTAGCAAGGCACACCCGGAAAGGCGACAGCCTTGGGTAATCCCGGCAACAACCTGCGTTAGCTGCTCGGAATTGAGCTTACCTGTTGCTAAATAATCCAAGAAAAATAGCGGCTCAGCGCCAGAGGTCAAAACATCGTTGACACACATGGCGACTAAATCAATCCCAACGGTGTTGTGGCAGTTGAGATCTTGAGCGAGTTTTAGCTTCGTACCAACGCCATCTGTGCCTGATACCAAAACGGGTTCTTGGTATCCTCCGGGCAACTGGAAACAACCACTAAAACCACCCAGTCCGCCCAGGACTTCAGGGCGATGTGTGCTTTGCACCAAAGTGCGGATTTTCTCGACAAAAGCTCGACCTGCTTCGACATCAACTCCGGCTTCACGATAATCCATCAAACAAAAACAAGGGTCTTGAGCGTTGGGTACCCGGATGTCATTTTACAGGTGCTTTGCCTGAAAGTAGCGCGATCGCAATAAAAACTTGTCAGCAAGGTTTAGAACCTACCAACCAACTGCTTTAAGAAGAATTTACTCCTAAAGAAGGATGCTCTGGCTTTAGGAGTAAATTCTTCTCAATTGCTCCAACAACTTTTTAGCGGCTCGAAGGCGTTAGTCACATTTCTGCTACAAATTCGATACATTTTTTATAAATTTTTATAAAGTTTTGTTAAAAAAAATGTCAAATAGAGAAAAAGTGCAAACACTTGCCACTTGGGAATTTCGGGCGAATTTTCAAGATTCAGTTTTGATAAATTTACCTGCTAATCCCTCAACATCCTGATCCCCAAAGCCAAAACTTCATGATAGTCTGTTGCAGTTCAATGAAATAGAGCGGACACGGAACGAGTACGAGTTAATGGGTCGAATTTGACTTTGTCTTGTCTCGCAACCAACAACACTAATCTCGAATTCCAGTGCTTTTGACAACGGACATATGAATCAACGAATTTGGAGTAGCCTAACCGCTACTGTCATGACAACAGTTCTTGGTACGGCAACATCCAGTTATGCTCAACAAACCCAAACAATTAATCAGGGTTCTACGATAAGCGCTCCCACAACTCAAGTGCAGGGTGTGCCAGCAACCAGTACTCTTACCTCAGCTCAAGCTACAGCCCAAGCGACCGAAGTCGTGAAGGTAGGAGAATTGCAGTCTCGTATCCCCCCTAGAGAAGAAGAAGTCATCGCCAAAATTCATGCTCATGAAGTAGCAGGGCGTCAGGCAGCAACACTCTTTGTCCGAAGCATTCCTGTCTTGACTTTTCTCGGTTCAAATTCAGTCGTGCCGAATGGAACCAAGGTAGGACAATCGGATAGTCTTCAAAAGACGGCTTCAGAGGACACAGTATCTCGATTAGGTGTAGCCAATGCAACCGGACAAATTAGTGCCGCACCGAACGTGAGTACCACGGGAGACGACCCAGTATGGAGAGCGACAGCAATTGCGGCAAAGCTGAATCAACTGAGTCGAGACAACGTCAATGCTGAGGCGATCGCAGTACAAATGAAGCCAGAATGCAACTGCTACAGTATTGACGTGAATGATGAGGAACTAGTCCGCATCAACGAGACAACAGTCTTAGCCGATACAACCCACAATCCGGCTGAAGATGCCCTACAAGCGACCAACAGACTGCGGCGGTTAATGGGCAATGCGCCGCCCTTACGGGAAATTACTGGGATGCAACCAGCCACACCTCTAGCACAGGTTTCCCTTGGTCCAATTCGTGTTCAAGTTAGCGGTATGGCGTCCTGGTACGGTCCCGGCTTTCATGGCAAGCGCAGTGCTAGCGGCGAGAGATACAACCAGAATGCGATGACTGCCGCCCACCGCAGCTTACCGTTTGGCACCAATGTGCAAGTTACAAACCTAAATAATGGTCGCTCTGTCGTTGTGCGGATTAATGATCGAGGCCCCTATATCAGAGGACGTGTAATTGACCTTTCAGCCGCCGCCGCGAGAATGCTCGGACTCATACATTCAGGCACGGCACCTGTGCGTATCGATGTCTTAGATCCATCCCAACCCGCCGTAGTTGAGTATTAAATACCTCTGAAGGGTGAGATTTTTGGGTTAGGTTGTAGGCTGGCTCTCGGCAATCAAATTGCTAACATCAATCTAGAATCCAAACCCTAAAATCTCATGCGCCTGTTTACAACAACAGCCGGGTTGCGCTGCTATCTAGAGCGTTACCGCTCCGGAACGGACGTTGGTCTTATTCCAACAATGGGAGCGTTGCACGCTGGTCATCTCAGTTTAATGGAGCGGGCAAGACAAGAGAATGCTATTGTCATCGTCAGCATTTTTGTCAATCCGCTACAGTTTGGTCCAACTGAGGATTTTCAGCACTATCCACGTCAGTTGGAGGAAGACCAGCAACTCTGTAAACAGTTAGGGATTGATGCAATTTTTGCCCCAACCGCTGTCGAATTTTACGGCAATCATCTGCCCAAATCAGGCAGCGGTACTAACTTGAGTCAAGTTATCCCACCCGCAGCGATGACATCTGTATTATGCGGTCGCTCTCGCCCTGGTCACTTTCAGGGAGTCGCGACAGTGGTGACAAAACTGTTGAACTTGGTACAGCCACAACGCGCCTATTTTGGTGAGAAGGATGCCCAGCAACTGGCGATTATCCGACGTTTGGTGGCAGACTTGAATATGCCTGTGACGATTGTTGGTTGTCCAACGGTGCGGGAAGAGTCGGGACTTGCTTACAGTTCTCGCAATCAATATTTGACACAAACGCAAAAAGCTCATGCGCCACTACTGTTTAGGGCTTTGCAGCAAGCGCAGGCAGTTTTTCAAGCAGGTGAACACGATCGCATTACTCTCATTGAGACAGTCAAGTCAGAGTTAGCTGTGGCTAAGGGTATTCAGGTGGAGTACATTGAATTAGTACATCCCACAACCTTAATACCTTTGGAGCAAGTTGAAGATAGTGGACTCTTAGCGATCGCCGCTCGCTTTGGTTCAACTCGTTTAATTGACAATATCGTCCTGCGGTACCGGAAGCCGATTGTAGCAATTGATGGCCCTGCGGGTGCAGGAAAATCCACTGTAACCCGTCAAGTAGCCCAGAAATTAGGGCTAATGCATTTGGATACGGGTGCAATGTATCGAGCATTAACATGGCGAGTTTTGGAAGCAAGAATCGCATTGGATGATGAACCAGCGATCGCAGAACTTGCTAGTCAGTCTCAAATTTATCTCACCACCGATAACGTAGCAGATACCGCCGTGCGCGTGTTGATCGATGGCGAGGACGTTACCCAAGCAATTCGCACACAGGAAGTCACGAAAAATGTTTCTGCGATCGCAGCCGTGCCAGCGGTTCGTCATGAGTTAGTCAAACAACAACAGCGCTGGGGGTGCAAGGGCGGTATTGTTGCAGAAGGTCGAGATATCGGTACCCACGTCTTTCCCGATGCTGAACTCAAAATCTTCTTAACCGCTTCCGTCCAGGAAAGGGCACGCCGACGCCATCAAGACCTTAAAGACCAAAAACAAGAAGAAGTGAGCTTAGAACAGCTAGAACGGGATATTCAGCAGCGCGACATCCGCGATAGCACCCGTGCTTTGGCACCCCTATGCAAGGCAGCAGATGCAATTGAACTCAACACAGATGGTTTAACTATCCCTGAAGTGACTGAGCGAATTGTTAGTCTTTACCATCAAAAAGTCTCTGCTGCGGTCTGATTAGGCTGCCAAAACTGCATAAACAACAGTGGCTCAACGGATAGGTAAGTAGGCTTTCAGTCATACCCTACTGGGATTCTTTCAGTGGGGTTTATTCTTCTTGATTACAGGGAATCTCTGAAATTGTTATCCCTTCCGGCAGGATGATGAACTCTCCCAAATACCAAGGAAAGATATAGTTGGTAGATTTTCCCTCACCGGAACGATAGCTGGTGGGGTTTTTCTTTGCCAGATTTCAAGTTTCACAAGTAGTATTTCGGCAAGAGCTAGGTCTTTTCCTTGATAGAAGAGTTGTCTGCCTCTACCTGGGGGTCAAACTGCTGTCGAACCCTTTCAATCTGAGCTGTAATCCTTTCAATTCTCTGCTTAACCTTTAGGAGGTCAATATTTGACCAAATATTCGGTCGCTGGAAGTCTTCTTTCATCGGTAATACACGTAATACTTAAATTGTCAAGAGCAATATACTTAAATTTACCTTGACTTTAATGCGCTGACTTCTTTCCGAAGATATACGAGGAGAGCCACTTCTATCGAGTACACGCATAGTTCTTCGTTCCTGCGCTACCATATTCCCTGCCAACTGCCAGAATTAGAGAATATTTAAGATGTCTTAGGAGAATCAGTCATGGGACTAGAAAAAAGAATGTTTAGGGGTATGTTTGCCCCTGGTGAGGTTGTTCAGCTCAGACAAATGTGTTTTACACCAGGACGGGTGTTTGAGCCGGGAAAATATATTGTTGGTGAGTTACCAGATATTGCTTTTGATATGGGATTAGTTGATCGACTGCCCCCAGTTAAGGGCAAGAGCGCTCAAATTACAGATGTCGAGACACCTACAGAAGCCAATCCTGACGATTTGTAATGCTGAGTGATCCTTACGCTTGGCTAGAGCAATCCCTAACGACGATTCACCAGGCTGATTGGTATCGCTCAGTGCAAACGCTTCAGGGTCGTTCTGGTGCAACAGTGCAACTGGACGGACGAGAGGTAATTAACTTTGCTAGTAATGATTATCTGGGACTAACTGGTGATGAGCGCTTAATCCAGGCAGCGATCGCAGCTACCCAGGAATATGGTACAGGTAGCACTGGCTCTCGACTGCTTACGGGTCATCGGCAGTTGCATCAGCAATTGGAACGTGCGATCGCGTTTCTGAAGCAAACTGAAGAGGCACTAGTATTCAGTTCTGGGTATTTGGCGAACATAGGCACAATTGCCGCCTTAGTTGGGAAGCGCGATTTGATTCTCGCTGATCAGTACAATCACTCCAGCCTCAAGAATGGCGCGATTTTGAGTGGTTCAGTAGTCGTAAACTATGCTCATAGTGACATTGAAGATTTAAAAACTCAGCTAGCTGAACATCGGCAACACCACCGTCGTTGCCTGATTGTTACCGATAGTGTTTTTAGTATGGATGGTGACCTTTGCCCCTTGCCAGAAATTTTGGCGATCGCAGAACACTTTAGCTGCATGGTGCTGGTTGATGAAGCACACGCCACTGGAGTTTTGGGAGCCAACGGTGCTGGTTGTGTGGAACACTTCGGCTGTACCGGACAAACACTAATCCAAGTTGGCACCCTTAGTAAGGCATTAGGTAGTTTAGGTGGTTACGTGGCAGGTTCATCTGTCCTGATTGACTTCCTCCGAAATCGCGCACCAAGCTGGATTTACACCACTGGGTTATCTCCCGCTGATACAGCCGCTGCCCTAGAAGCCGTCCAGATTGTCCAGCAGGAACCAGAACGCCGCGCTAAAGTCAATAACAATGTAGATACCCTCAAGCATTTGATGCAACGGTTGCCTCAGCTCAAGTTGTTGCCTTCTGAGTCACCCATCCTCTGTGTCAAGCAAGCTAGTGCAACCGATGCCCTTACAACTGGCGAGAAATTGAAAGCGGCTGGTATTTTTGCCCCAGCGATTCGCCCTCCTACCGTTCCCACGAGTCGGATTCGCATCTCCGTTATGGCAACTCATGAACTATCTCACCTTCATCAACTGGTGCTTGCCTTAGAAGCGATCGCATAACATAAATCTCGTCTATATTTCTGATTACCTCGTAGAGGGAAGAAGAACAAGGGGAACAAGAGAGGGATTTTCGTTAGTCAGTAATTGAGTTACACCGGGAAAATAAAACCCCGCTGTTGACGCTAGCAGGGTTATCAGCACAATGAGTAGTCTATATACCTATCCGAGTTTTCACAGTTAGTTATGCAGTTAGCTCAATTTCGTGGCTAAGACGCAATGAGGAAACAAAAAAAAAGCTTACTTGTACCGTTTGCCCTTTGCTTTTTGCCTGTGGTGATACCGACTACAGCGTTTAGCACTTCAATGCAACCTAGTCTGAGTTCTCCCCCTTCCCTAGAAGGGAAGGGGGCTGGGGGGTTAGGTTCCACAGCCGCATCGCCACCCACTGTATTCGCTCAAACTTCAGAAAATCCTGAAACTGAAGCTGAGAAATATCTTGCTCAAGGTGTTGAGCAACTTGATGCTAATCAATTTGAAGCCGCTTTCGAGTCATTTCAACAAGTACTGGCTATCCAACGGCAAAAGGGGAAACGTTTTGGAGAAGCGATCGCACTGAACAATTTAGGCATTGTTCATTATTACCAAGGGGAATATGAGCAAGCGATCGCCTTTCAACAAGAGTCGATGCAAATCTTTTGGGATATTTATCGGGCATCTAACAACTCTGACTCCACTTCGCGTTCTGGAATTGCCGTTACACTGAACAATCAAAGTATTGGTTACCGTCAACTGGGGCAGCACCAAAAAGCGATCGAACTCTGCCACGGTGCAATTGGAATCTTTCGCAACATGGGCGATCGCACACGAGAAGCAGCGGCTTTAAATAATATTGGTGTTGCTTACGAAGCAATCGGAGAATACCAACGGGCAATTGGCTATTTTCAGGAAGCACTCTCCACTGTTCAGGGTAATAGTGATGCTCGTGGGGAAGTCATCACTCTCAGTAATATTGGAGAAGCTTACTCAAAGTTAGGGCAGTCTGATCAGGCAGTAAAGTTTGAGCAGCAGGCAAATGCACTTGCCCAGAAGATTGGTGAAGATGTGGACATAGGAGGAATCACCAACAGTAATGATTACTTGTTAGTGAGAGAAAATAAGCGATCGCTTGCCATTGTTTTCTTTCCTCCAAAAGCAACACCAGAATCGCCCTAAGCCGTTTCTACTTCCTTACACGCCGTCGTTCTGCTGCCGAGTGGCGACGGGATTGGAGAGATACAACCTCAGCCCCGCCACTCTCTCGTGCGACTCGAATCAATAGCCCTGCTGAGAGTAAACTCGCAATCATTGAACTGCCGCCGTAACTAAAAAACGGAAATGGCAAACCTGTGGTAGGAAGAACGCCAGTAGCCACACCAATATTCAACAGCGACTGCCCCACAATCAAAATCATTGCCCCAATTGCTACCAGCCGATAAACACTATTTCGTGCCTTCATCGCTACCATCAGCGCTAGTGTCGCATAAGCCATGATTAGCCCTAGCAGCAATACACTACCCGCAAAGCCAAACTCCTCGGCAAATACAGCAAAGATAAAATCAGTGTACTGAATCGGTAAATAAAATAGCTTTTGTTGGGATAGCCCAAACCCAGACCCCCAAGTACCGCCTGAACCAACAGCTAAAAGGCTTTGAACTAGTTGGTAACCATCGCGCATTGGGTCAGCCCAAGGGTCGAGAAATGACATTACCCGACGCCGTTGGTATTCTTTCAAGCTGATACTGATGGTAGCAAGTAGCAACCCACCTAGCGCTGTTCCGCCTAAATAAGAAAAAGGCAATCCTGATGCCAGTGCTACTAGCCATAACGTCATGCCACACAATGCGGCTGTACTCAAGTTCGGCTGTAGCAAAATACCCACCAGTACACAGGCAAAAATCCCCAACCAAGTTAAGCGAATTCTCCAACTGAGGCGCTTCCACTGCCCGAAGATTCGAGCGCTTTGTAGCACTAAAAAAGGCTTGATTAACTCAGAAGGTTGAAGGGGAACAGGCCCAAGTGCGAGCCAACGGGTTGCACCATTGACGGTAGTGCCGAAGCCAGGGATTAGGGTAATTAGAATAAACCCTAAGAGCAAGATTACAAACCATTGAGCAACTCCCAGGATATAACGCAAAGGCGATCGCACCTGCAAATTAAATCCAACTAAGCCCAGAACTGCCCAGATGAGCTGTCGTTTAAAGTAGTACAAACCATCTCCAAACTCAGCATCCGCACTTGGATAAGATGCTGAGAAGAGAACGGCTAACCCAATAAACATCCACAGGAATGTCAACCACCGCAATAATCGTGCATCGGTTGCCCATTCCTTGTCAGAGGGATTAACTAATAGAATCAGGTCGCGTAAAGTCACTAATAATTAACAAATTGCAACAACGCAGAGCTTGTGAGTACAAGTTTAACTGTCAATAACAGGAGATTTACCCAACAAAGCATATCCAATCTATCAGGGTAAACCGCCTGACAACATTATCAAGTTTTTTAGCTGATATAGCTGCCGCCATAAAGGTCAGGACAGATTTAACGGCCCAAACGACCACATACCAGTAATAAACATAAAAGCCTTCTGCCTTTTGCTATAAAGCTAACCCTAAAAAAATAAGGGGTCATTACGACCCCTTTACCTTTCCGAATAAAAAGCTGTTCTGTAAAAAACTAAAGCAGTCCGGTATTCGTACCCTGTTTACCAGTGGCTAGCTCAACCTTAACGATTTTGCCACCCATTTTCATAATGCGTTGCTGTTCACGAAACCAGTTGTCATAGGGAACCAGCTTGGTGAAATAAGTGTTTTGTAACTCCCGTTGTGTCCTAATTCGGGTTTGGCTAGGAACACAGGCAGTCACTTTAAACATACGCATGGGTTGAATTCTCCTAATTGGGTTAAGAAATTTTGAATTTGAATTCAGTTTTTGAAGCGAACTACGAAAGCGATAAGAAGGTGTTTATACCTAGAACAAAGTCTGGGAGTCAATCGTCAATACTAGACCGCAAAAACTCATCTGCTTGTGCGTAGGTGAAGCAAGACTTGCCTGTAACAAGCTAGCACTCACAATTGACTTCCCAGACCTTTACATAACGACCGACTAAGTTTGAGACCCTAACTTAAGAGAGCTGAACTTAGCTCAAGCCAGAGCTGATGTAGTCGAAATATACGCCCATTTCCTTGCCAGCATCAGCACCAACCAAGCTAGCTGTAACTTCTTTCATAGCTTGGATAGCTTGTACGGTAGCAGAGATGGGAACACCCAAAGAGTTGTAGGTTTCTTTCAAACCGTTGAGTACACGCTCATCAAGGATGGAAGGATCGCCAGCTAACATTGCGTAGGTGGCGTAGCGCAGGTAGTAGTCCAAGTCACGGATACAAGCAGCATAACGGCGGGTTGTATACATGTTGCCGCCTGGACGAGTGATGTCCGAGTACAGCAGGGACTTAGCAACAGCTTCCTTAACGATGGTTGCCGCGTTAGAGCTGATAGCGGTTGCAGCACGTACCCGCAGTTCACCGGTTTGGAAATAGCCCTTGAGCTTTTCCAACGCAGTGTTGTCTAGGTATTTGCCTTGAACGTCGGAAGAGTTAATAACAGAAGTAATTGCGTCTTGCATGATTCTAATTCCTTATTTCACCTAGTCTCTTGAATCCTTCGTACAGACGCGATTATCGCGTCTCTACAGCAGAGAAAGGACTCTTGCCCTACTGCATGGCACCAATCACGTAGTCGAAGTAAGCGCCAGCTTCAGACGCATCTTCCGAAGATAACATTGAGGCGACAACATTCTTCATGGCACGCACGCCTTCAGCAACCGCCGGGATGGGGGTCCCCAAAGAATTGTACATTTCGCGGACGCCAACTAGGCCGATTTCTTCAATCGGGGTGACATCACCAGATACAACTCCGTAGGTGATTAGACGCAGGTAGTAGTCCAAATCCCGTAGGCAAGTTGCGGTCATTTCTTCCCCGTAGGCATTTCCGCCGGGAGAAACAACGTCAGGGCGTCTTTGGAACAGTTGATCACCAGCTTGCTTGACGATGCGCTCACGGGAGTCTGCTAGTGTTTGAGCGATGCGAAGGCGGCGCTCACCAGAGGTAACAAAAGACTTAATCCGGTCTAGTTCGCCAGGGCTGAGATAGCGGGCTTCAGCGTCTGCATTCACGATAGATTTCGTGACGATACTCATCGATGGATTCCTCCAAAAAAATGTAACCAGGTGCGTTTAACTGGCATTCGCATACTTGAAGAGCTGACGTTCTTTCCTGAATGTGCCCAACTTAGCAGCCTTTCTAGGGGTTGAACTCCCTTGTTGTAAAGTGCCCTAAGTAGTCTCAGGATTTCAGGGAGTAGTAAGCGACACATCCGGTCAGTGATACAGCGACCTTCCGCAAATAATTCTGCGACAGATTGTTCACATTCTTCCTATGTTCGCAATATTTTGTAATATTTTTCCTCAGATTTGAGGTTGAGGCTTACCTGAGGATAGAGGCGAGGTAACTGTAACAAAATCTAAGCAAGGAAAAATCTCCTCTAACTGCCATAGACAGGTCAGAGGAGACAACATCCTAAAGTAGTACTCTCAAGCCTTAATGCCGAGTTAATCAGGTGTCACTTTAGCGACCACCTAAAGAGGAAGGCGAGAGGTCAGACCAAGATTGCTTAACTAGGTCAGAGGCAGCTTTCACGCTACCCAAATAGTTACCAGCAGGCAGTGAGGGATAGCGATTGTAAGGCACGACATCCTCGCCAAAGAACCGAGCATATTCGGCACCATCAACCATCGCTTCAACCGCTGCCTTGAGACCTTGATCAGCCAAGATTTTGTTGTACTGCCGGATTTCCGCTTGGGTGGCGGGAGCACGACCCAAGAGATGCCGGAACAAGAACTCAATTACCTTGGTGTTGGGATAGGGCGTGTAGAAACGACGCCGATAGATGTCGGAACTTGCCAGGGTTTTGACAAACTCACGCACGGAAATCTCTCCATTGCGGAGTTTACTATCCAAGTTAGAGCGACGGAACTCTCCAGGAATCTGACCGCTGAAGACATCCATCACTTGACAGTAAATGGCATTAATTACCAATTCCGTGTCTTGCAAGTTTGCCCCTGTGGTCATGCGGAAAATCCGTGCAGGCTTGCGGCGGGTTGTACCAACACCCACCTCAACGGACTGCCCATCACCATTGCGGAACGAGCGACCGAGTTCGATGAACTTCGGCTTGCTCATATCCATCTGCCGCTCTTTTGCCTTCAGATCAGCGATCGCCTTTCCAGTCATCGGCATCTTCGCTGCATCCATGCGTGGCTTCACCGGCTCAAAGCTCGGCACCACTAACTCTTTATCCTGCTTGGTTAGCTTGTTATACAGCTTCTCAGTATTGGGGAAGTTTGCCGCCGGGAGCGTCGGGTAGCGACGGTAAGGCACTGTATCTTCACCAAATACTTGGGCATACTCCATGCTGTTAACCAGCGCCCCAATAAAGCCTCGGATACCCTCGGCTGCGAGAATCTTGTTGTACTTCTGGATTTCCTTCTGGCTTTCAGGCGCACGACCGAGGAAGTGTTTGGTTCCCAACTCAATAACTTTGGTGTTGGGGTAAGGAGTATAGAACTCTTTAATGTAGAGTTCTGAGACACCCAACCCTTCAACGAATTCCTTAACGTTGATTTCGTTATTGCTCAGCTTACTTTCTAGAGCCGTGAACTCATTCTTAACGATGTAGGGTTCAACATCGCGCTCAAAGATCTGCCGATAAGCCGCTCGAATCAGAGTTTTAACCCCTGTCTTATCAGCATTATCAGTCAGCTTGAAGACCTTGGTTTGCTCACGCTCTGTAGTAACACCTTGATTGATGCGGAATTGAATATCCGGCTCACTCCGCGTTTCGGTAACTTGACCCAGCTCAACGAAGCGTGGTGTTGTTTCCTTATCAACCCTGGTACCGATATCCTCACCAAGGCTGCCTGGGCGTGCCGATCGCAACTGCAAACCACCTGGAGTCAAGTAGCGCTCGTAGGGAACCGTATCTTCCCCAAACGCCTCGGAGTACTCTGGGCTATCGATAATCGCGTCAACTAAAGCGTAGAAGCCCTTCTTAGCAGAGATATCGAAGTACTTGTTAATTTCAGATCGCCCATAAGTAGGACGACCCAACAGACGACGGTGAATATACTCGATCGCCTTACACACATACAGTGGTGTCCAGTACAGACTGCGGAATAAGTCCGACTTCGCCAGCAGCCGAATGAACTCCCGTAAGCTGATTTCACCGTTTTCTAGCTTAATTTCCGCAACTTTCTGACGCTGACCGTCGTAAACATCACGACCAAACACTTGCAAGTAACAAGCGCGAATTACCTTTTGAGTAGAGCTTTCCGAGAATTTAACACTAGAAGCGTTATTTCTCTGGCTACTGATACCCGACAAGGGAAGTTGATCCAAGCGGAACACCTTCGGTCCCAAAGAACCTGGAAACTCACCCCGTGCCTTAGGATTGCTATTTTGGTTATTGATGCCAGGACCTTGGTGGATCAGGATACGCTTTGTATCCTTACCAAAAGGAGCAGGACTCGCACTAGGATTGCGGGTTTCTTTCGGGAAGATTGCCCCAAACTGAATTTCCAAGGGGTCGTTGCCAGAACCATAAGGATGTTGGTCAGGCAGCGGTTGCTCGTAACGAGCAAAGGTCGTAAGGAACTGCGGCACCTTACGGAACGGCGCACTGTACCTCAACAGATCTTGCTGCGGTCCCCAGTTACGGCATTCCTGAGCTTCTTGACCCAGCCCTCGGAGGTAGGGGACAGTTTCTTCGCCGAAGTAGTCAGAATATTCTTTGGAATCAACCAAAGCATCCACTAAAGCAGCAAGACCACCCTTGGAAACAATGGAGAAGTATTCCTGAACTTCTTCGCGTGAACTTGGACCACGACCTAGGAAATGACGGAAAGCCAGTTCCAAAGCACGGCTGTTGATGAATGGCTCGTAAAACTGTTTTTGATACAGGGGAGATTTACCCAGGCGGCGCACAAACTCTTTCATCGAGATGCTGCCGTTTTTAACCTGAGATTCTAAATTAGAAATTGATTGGCTGTAAGCACGGGTAATGTCACGCTCAAAGATTTGCCGATAGGTCGCTTTGACAATTTCTTGCTTTTCAGAGGATGACAGACCGGGCTTCATCGCGTACTTTGGACGCCGCTCTGCCGCATTAAAGTAGCTTTGAGGCAGTTGCAGACCTTGCTGATCACGCGAAGGACGCTGCCGTAGCTTATCTGAAGGATTGGGGGCTTTAAATTCGTTAATCAGAATCTCGAAGTACTGATTAACAATCTCTCTTGCCGCATCATCACGCTTGAAATACCCTAATGCCGCGCCGCGCATCTCCTGCAAGGCGACAAGTGTGGCATCTCCAGAGCAAGCATTTTCGATGATTTCTCGCAAGCCCCGGACGTTGACGATGATGATATTGGGGTCACCTGCAACGATCGCATAAGTGACGTAGCGCAACATCCAGGCTAAGTCCCGTAAGGACTTCTGCATGTTTTTCGGACCATAACGGGCAACGTTAATCGGTCGGAAACCTGCTGGTGCTGGACCACCGCCAGACGCGCTGAAGAGTCCTCGCAAGCCTTCTAAAAACCCGCCACCACTCTCCACGTAAGTGGCAGTCCCCAACTTCATGGATTCTCTAACATCCGTGTTGCCACCGCCCGCCAGCACGAGTTCTTGTCCGACATCTTCCCTTGGTTTTTCCAGGAAAGCCATTGGGGTACCCCCAACGAAAATTCGGTTGGCAGCGCGAGACACAATTAAGTCAGCATTTGTGCTGATGGTATTTGCAATTTCTATGCGCTGTGTACCAGAACGGAAGTAACTAGCAAGCTCGCTAAGTTCGCCACTCCCTAAAAACCGGTCTTGCTGTTCAGCTTGAATAATTGTTGAAACCGGTACTGTTTGATAGAGTTGCGGACGCGCAACCGAGCTTCCACCACTTGCCTTAACACTCATTGGATTTCAAAAAGCTCCCATCGACAATTTTTACTGTGTTAAGCCTGACCAGGGTTCCAATGTAGGTTGCTTTCTCTGACTTTAGGCTGATCGAATACCGACAGTCTTATTCCCTTCCAGTGGATGGATGGGATATTATCGTGACGCCCTCAATAAGTAAGCAATCCTACTAGCTAAACCAAGTCAGTCTTTAGATTAAAACGATTCTGATGTTCCGGACTTATTTGTTAAGAAGTGTAAAGAACACAATCTACTGTTTCACAAAGTCATAATAGTTGATTACAGGCACTTGCTGAGAAAGCTCATAAGTTTTGTTACGTTCTGTCTTGAGACTAGGTAGTAGTAACTAGGGGTTGGGGTAAGAGACAAGAAGAGATGTTTCTTCCCCTTCCAGTTTAGGGACAAATGAAGCTGCAATACATTTAGTTAACACTAAGTTGGCGAGGAGGCACGGGGGATTCGATAAAATAAGCTCTCCTGATCGTTCTCAATTTGCAGATGGCAGAGGTTAAATGTCTGGCCACATACTTCAACCCCTTGAGGCGGTCTTCTTCGCAATCTTCAATCCTACTAAAACCTAAGCCCTGTTATGGAAACCGCTCATGAGACTAGCGCCGCTGTTCAGCGGCTTTATGACACCTACCCTTTTCCCCCAGAGCCGTTACTGGATGAGCCACCACCTGGGTACAACTGGCGCTGGAATTGGTTAGCTGCCTACAACTTTTGCACAGGGCAAAAACCACAAAGGCAAAACATCCGTATTTTAGATGCGGGTTGTGGTACGGGTGTTGGAACAGAGTATTTGGTTCACCTCAATCCTCAAGCCTCTGTTGTGGGAATTGACTTGAGTGCAGGTGCTTTGTCTGTTGCCAAAGAACGCTGCCAGCGCTCAGGAGCAAATCGTGTTGAGTTTCATCACTTGAGTTTGTACGATGCCGAGCAACTTGAGGGTGAGTTTGATCTGATTAACTGCGTTGGTGTCTTGCATCATTTGCCTGACCCGATTCGAGGGATTCAATCTTTGGCAGCTAAGCTAGCTCCTGGCGGCTTAATACATATTTTTGTCTATGCCGAATTAGGGCGCTGGGAAATCCAGTTGATGCAGAAAGCGATCGCACTTCTCCAAGGCAACCAACGCGGTGACTACACTGATGGGGTTCAGGTCGGTCGTCAGATATTTTCTGCTTTACCAGAAAGCAATCGTATTGTCAAGCGCGAAAAAGAGCGTTGGTCATTGGAAAATCAGCGGGATGCCAACTTCGCGGATATGTATGTTCATCCCCAAGAAATTGACTACAACATTGAGACGCTCTTTGAACTAATTGATGCGTCTGGATTGGAGTTTATTGGCTTTTCTAATCCGCGAACCTGGGAACTTGAGCCACTTTTGAGGAAGAAGCCGGAACTGATAAAACGGGCAGAAGGATTAAGCGATCGCGAACGTTATCGCTTAATTGAATTGCTAAATCCAGAAGCTGTTACCCATTACGAGTTTTTCCTCGGACGCTCTCCTCTGGCTAAAGCAAATTGGTCATCTGATGACACGCTCCTATCTGCAATTCCAGAACGCAATCCTTGCATGGATGGATGGCCGAGTAAGTGTCTATTTAATTACGATTACGAGATTATCAAGTTGTCAGAAGAAGAATTTCAATTTTTGCAAGCGTGTGAGGCTAATTCCGGTGAACAGAGAACAGTGGGAGAGATTTTAGATAGTGTCAAATTGGAATTGAAACAAGTGCGATCGCTTCTTAAGCAACAGTTGATTGTACTGAACCCTGGATAGGAAAATCCATTGCTAATTGTTAACTAAGAACGGAAATGACGCACTCACATTCCAGCGTCTACCATCGTGAATTAGCAAGGTTAACTCGGCAGCAGTAAACTCAAACTCTAAGGCACGATGCTGAAACTCAGTCCATGCAGCGCGGAAGTTTTGCTTGGTCAAGTCTCGGAAGGCAACCGTCATGTGGGGAGCAAAAGGGCGGGTTTTAGAAACTGGTTCAATAATTCCCAGGGATGCCTCGAAGTAAGTCATCAACTCGTTTTGTAAGGTCAGTAGTTCTGGCGTTTTGAGAACATTGATATAAATTACACGAGGTGCAAAAGCACCAAAGCCTTGTAGGGTTATCGGTACTGCTGTCCGTGATTGTGCAAAGGTTTTCAAAGATTGTTCTAAGAGCGGTAGCTCATCTAGCTGCCATTCAAAGGGAGGTTGCAGGGTGATATGAGGCGGAGACTTTTGTGCCGCTCGACTATTGTAGGTTTGGGCGAAGTACTCCTTAATCTCATTAGCATAGTCCTGAAATTCTAAAGGTGGCACCAGAGCAATGAAAAAGCGGTGTTTGGATTGAGTCAATGATCTAAAAAAATAGGTGAGTAATCTGGCTTGGTACTATAAATTTAAAACTTAAAATTATTAGAAAATGCCCTGGTTTGCAAAAATTGAAGAAGGCATCGTTGATAAACCTGAGTTCGACCGCTATGTGCCTGCCCACAAAGCTTACGTTCAAGATTTGATTGCTAAAGGACATCGGGCGCGAACGGGTTATTGGGCAGAGCGGGGAGGGGGAATGCTCCTGTTTGAGGCAGAGTCAATGGATGAAGCAAAAGCGATCGTTGCTCAAGACCCTCTGGTGAAAAACAACTGCGTCAAGTACAACCTTCACGAATGGTGCATTGTTGCTGAATAAGCAAAGACAGCCTTTGACCATTAATTGACTCAAGCGTCACTAATGATGTTATGCTAATAAATGATCCGGAACCATGCGATCGCAACGCTTAAACCTTGTCAGGACCGGAAGGTAGCAGCAATACGAGATGCTTGCGATAGGCGTGGACTCCGGGTCATTTAGCTCAAGAAGTTGTACATTTGCTTCTGAAGTCGCTGAATCCTAAGATTTACCAACACTTTCCCTAATTAAGTAATTTTGTCCGCCTGAAGTGAGGTGGGCGATTTCATACATTCACTCGTATCCTAGAAACAGAGGATACTTGTGTAATTGCTGGAGAATTAGTTATAGTGGTGAACCGCTTTGGAGATATTGTTCAAAAAGCATTTTATTTGGGCGTTGGAATAGCCGCCGCAGCAGGTGAGGAAGCTGGCGGAAGAATAGGCAAACTACGAGTTCAAGCTCAAAGGCTAGCCGATGAACTGGTAGCGAAGGGTGAAATGACAACAGAGGAAGCCCGGAAAATGGTTGATGATTTAGTGCAACAAGCACAACAGCAACCTGTCAAGCCCTCGACTAGTAGCTCTCCTGCTGAGCCACGCCGGATTGAGATTCTTTCGGACGATGACGATTCAGCCTCAACTGAGGCTCAGGACGTTGAAGCGATGCGTAAGCAGGTGCAAGCGATGCAAGAAGAGTTGCGTCGGCTAAAGCGAGAATAGAAGCTAAAGAATTGAAACACGAACGTTGAAGCCTGTTAGCATAGCTAACGCGATCGCGTTTAATTCAAGCTAACGCAGTGCTGATTGATGTCTCTAGTGCATTGCTAATTAAGTTGTGATTGTTTATTGATATTCCCACCATGGAAGAGTGGTCTAAAAGTATTTTTGACGCAATGGAATCAGTGGCTGGTATGGTCGATGAGTTCTTCCTCGAAGTCACTGAAATGGTTGAAGAATTTGCCGATGATGTCCAAAACACAGTTGGTCTAGACTTTGATCAGTGTTTGCAGGACATGTTTGAGCCGATTGCTGAGATCTATTTTGACTTGGAAATGCTTGTTAACGAAACCGACCAAGCGTTCACCTATCCTGTAGAACCAACGCTAGAGAAACACCCTGCTTGCATTGGCTGTCGTCATTATCATGGTCAAGTTTATAGTGGTAACTTATTGGTTTGCGGAATGCATCCCTATGGATGGGAAACTGATAATTGTCCCGACTGGCAAGATATGAACTAGCTGCTACTGATGACTTATTCGCCAATTCAACAACAACCTTCACCTGAAGTACAGACACCAGAAATTAAATACGGCGAACGCGAGATTGCTGAAGGTACGTTAATTACTTTCCCTAATCCTCGTGTTGGGCGTCGTTACACAATTAACATTACGTTGCCGGAGTTTACTTGTAAGTGTCCCTTTTCTGGCTATCCCGACTTTGCAACGATTCACATCAGCTATATTCCAAATGAGCGAGTGGTGGAACTAAAGGCGATTAAACTGTATATCAACAGCTATCGCGATCGCTACATCTCCCACGAAGAAAGCATTAATCAAATTCTGGATGACTTTGTTGAGGCTTGTGATCCCTTAGAAGTCACAATTAAAGGAGATTTTGCCCCACGAGGTAATGTTCATACAGTTATAGAAGTGCAGCACCAAAAAGAAGGCGTTTCACTCTAGTTAAGCGATTAAGGAACTTACAACATAAGTTCTGATTGTTATTCAATCATCCCCAGCCACATCATCATCCCTCTCGTTAGCGTCATCATCAGCATCATTGTCTATATTGATAGGCGAAGAAGAATGCGATCGCAAAGCTTCTTGATTAGTCGATGGCGGGGCAATTGGTTGTGGTTGTGCTTGTGATGATGGTGAAGACTCAGCCGATGAGGGAGTCGATTGAATGGCTGGTGCAATTAGCGAAAGCAGAGGTTTAGAGGAAGGAGAGTCTCAATAGGTGCGTAACGCTAAGAACGCTGCACTAGCAAAAGTGATCACGCTTAAACTAGAGATCGCCACTTGCCTCCAACGATCATGACTATTGCCCGGAATAAAGACGCTATTAGTGAATCGGCAGCATTGGCTGAATCAGAGGGTATTAGCATTCCACCAACTGATTTATGGAGTGATGAACCTCCTTTGGAAAGTGACCTCCATCGAGATCAAATAGAGCTTTTACTGGCTTGCCTTAAATGGTGGTGGCGAGAGCGTACCGACTTCTACGCTTCGTACACCGGAATATTTTTGGTTTCACCCAGAAACATTGGAGTTCCAAGGATTTGGACTCATGGGAGGTAAGTATCAACCCCTAGAACCGAATGCTCAGGGGTGGTTATGGAGTCAGCTGTTAGAGTTGTTCTTGGGAGTTTACGAGTCACAGCTACGGTTTTTTACTCCAGAGAATCAGTTGGTGTCAGCACCAGAAGAGAGAGCTGAAACTGCACGAAAGCAGGCTGAAGCGGCACAGGAACAGGCTGAAACTGCACGAAAGCAGGCTGAAGCAGAACGACAACAAAAGGAACTGGCGCAACAGCGAGTGGAGGAGTTGCTGGCTAGACTTAAGGAAATGGGTGTTGAGCCGGATGTGCAAGAGCAGTAGCTGTTGCGGGAAATAGAGCCGAGACTTCAAGTTCAAGTTGGTAACAAGGGGAGAGAACTGAGATAATATTTGAAAATTGGATTAATTTTTAGTAAAGCAGATTGATGATTTTCCCTATGGTTAGCCGCAACAAAGTTTGACGTATCTTCTAATAAACAACGTCTTTTTAAGGATTGTATGGCTTTTAATAACTCTGTGGGAGGATGAGATATTTCCTGTAAAATCTGGCTCAAAGTAACTGCATCTTCTTGTTTGGCTAAATAATTCATTACCTGTTTTTCAGACTCAGATAATCTTATCCACAAACGACTGAGTTGAGATGTGATCGCATTACTTAATATCAAGGAAGGATAAGCTAAAAATTCCGTGACTTTGCCAGCGAATAATTCTTGAATCATCGTTGCTGTCATTTCTAACCATAAAGGATGACTCTGATACTTTTCAATTAAGGTGTCCCACATCTGTTCGTCTGACAGTTCTTTATCTCTTAATATTTGTTTAGCAGACTCTCCCAAACCTACCAGTTTTAAAGAATAGATGAATTTATGACGAGTAACAATCGCATCTTCTAGTTGTTCGTTAGTAATCAACAATAAACTACTTGCATGAGGCAATTCTGCAATTTGTTTAAATAAAAGGTAATATTCCTCAAATTCTGCTTGATATTGACCAGCAAATTGCCCTTGCTGAAACAACATCTGTAAATCATCAATAATAATTAAACAGCGATGTTTGCGTAAAAACTTAAGCAATACATTGACTTTGCGATCAAGAGTACCAGGAATAATGGGGGAGATAAAGCTTTGCAGTAAGTCTGTTAAAAAATCATCTATAGTTGGACAATACCGAAGACTACGATAAACAATATACTCAAATTGCGTTTGGATTTGTTCAATTAGTTTAATGGCTAGCGTAGTTTTGCCAACTCCGATAATGCCAACTAAAGTAATGATGCGAGGGCAATCTTGAACTAACCAGGTTTTCAAAGTATTTAATTCATCAGTTCGTCCGTAAAATCCTGTAATTTCAGGGGCAGTATCTATGTCTAAGTAGGTATTGTTTTCAGTCGGTTTGGATAGGGGAGAAGATTTAGGCGATCGCTTTTGTGTTGAACAAATACTTACTTTATTACCACTAACAAAATCTCCAATTGAACCACTGTTAGAGATAATAATTTTTTCTAAAATATTCCGTGCATTTAATTTATTAACATCTTCCCCTAAAACATGGGATAAAGCTTGCCATAATTCCGAGGCAGTATCTCGAACATGACCTTCGCTTAAATTATTTTCCGAGGCAATTTTGGCGTATTTCTGACCTTGTAATGTACCTTTAAGAATTGTTTCTTGCAGATGGTCTAGATGTTCGCCTGTATGAGTGAAGAGCAGTTCATCAGCGAGTTTCAAGACTTCTGCAATGTCCATAAATCGGTCAGACGGGTACAGTAATCATTACATTATCCGATATTTCCGGCGTTTTTCCGACAAATTAGGGATTTTTGGGGGAAAAGTTCCGATCTCGCTCCGACTGACAGAGCGATCAGGCTTGGGCTATCAATGATCTATGTTGTTACAGATTTATAAAGATTATGGGAGCAGCAGCAGATAAGCTAGTAGCCAGACTTAGTGGAGCTTCGGATAGTGGTGTAGACGATAACCGTAATCGTTGGAACAGTGGAATTAGGAAGGAGTGGAGTGTACGTATTGAGAACGTTAACGCCAACATTGAATTCGATCAAGATGTTGAAGGCATGAGAATCGAAAGATTTACAGTTACAGGAAAATGGACATCTCATGTTAGAAAAGATTACTATGAGCTAGGTGCCCTGATTGATAAGCAGTGGGGAGATAACAAAAACCCCTATGGCAATATTGAAATCAAAGCAAAAGCCGTGGATGGTGGCATCACTAGCGAGGTCAAGGTTGATGTTGATAACTATGACGACTCAGCTAACAGGTATGCAAGAGAGAAAGCAGAGGGGCTGATTCGTACAATTGTTACAACTACGGTTGCTGGTAGATAATCAAGCACGCTCAAGTAGTACGTAGGATGTGTCAGACAATCAAATTATTGATTAGATAATTAACTTAAAAATCTGACGCACCCTACCCACTCACCAGATATTAGTGAGATGAGAATGAAAGATGCGATAAGTGCTGACACTCATGCTGCGCGATCGCTCTTTACTTTTTTTATAGGCGATCAATAAGGGGATAGGGATGCGATTAGGCAAGCTGTAGATTGCGCGCTCCTTCTTTCCCCTCCAACACTAGACTGATTCAACTTCCTATGGAAGTGGTTTTCTAAACCGATGTCCATAATCTCTGTCTCGCGTAACAAGGATGCGATTTTCTGACTGCGCTACTTTAAGTATTTCTTCATCACTTGCTTGCGCTAGACCAATCTGAGATACAAGAATTACATCGTGTTCTGCATCAATCAAAAACTTTGCCGTAACAGCGTACACATCTTGGTCAATCAGAAATCTCATGAGTTCGCTGATGCCAAATGAACATCTTCAGCCGCCACCAGTGCAATGGCATACTGTAGACAAGCTCGAATATCCTCCACTTGCAGGTCAGGGTAGTAGTCTCGGATAATTTCTTCAAAGGAAAGCCCTTCATTGAGCAACTCAAGAACGCTCTGTACAGTAATGCGCGTACCCGCTATGCAAGGCTTACCGAAATGGATTTGAGAGTTGACTGAGAGCCTGTCCATATTGACCGCAGAGCTATATCTCTCTTCTATTTTAAATGCTCGTAGTTGGCGAATGCTTACGGCAGGCTATGCCAGCGCACTTCTTCACCTGTTCATCTGGTCACCAGGCATTATTGAGATAAGGAGTGTGGATGTGATCGCGCTTTCCTATTCTCCAGCCAACTGAAAAGTTTCTGTATACAGGCGATCTGTGAATCCAAAACCCCTTTGCTTTGCTCTCAAATCATCTAAAATTTGCTATACCAAAGTAATAAAACCTTGTCTCTAGCTAACTAAAGAGGCTGATTCCACAGAGGGAACTGTCTCGGAAGGACTTGCTAACTGATCTAAAACCTCAATAACCTCTCGCTCAAAGGCAACCTGCGCCCGATTCGTTCTGCCACCGACGTAAAAATGCCCATCTTTTTGGAGCGCCCAAATCTGAGAGTGAGAGACATAGCTCATAATAACACCCAGCATTAGCAAGCCAAAGCCTGTGTAAACCAAGGGAATACCTGGATCAGCTTTGATTTGTAAGCCAGTGCTGCCAATAACATCAACTATTTTTAGAGTGACACCATTGACTTGTGTTCCCATCCCCGGACGAACTGTTGAAACCAATTTACCGCTAGCATCATAGACCAATAGCGTTCCCTGTAAATCTCGCGCCAGTAGCGAAATCCCTTGACTCAAATCCGGTTTAGTCGGAATCCAAGTTCCCCAAATACGCCCTTTACCATTGGTATCTAGCTGCGCCATTGGTATCTGAAAAATCGGGCTTTTGTTGAGCCTAACTTGTACAGCAGCAATTCCCCAGTCTGTTTGGTAAAGTGTCACGCCTCGGTAGCGTAACGGCTTATTGACATAAATAGTTTGCCGATCAACCTCTTGTTCCTGTTGATCCAAAACAGATAAGTCGGAGTAAAACTGGTCAATTCCTCCTTGCGGTGTGTAATCAATCCAGAAGCGATTGACTCGCACTGACCAATCTTTAGGAACTTGGGAGGCAGCAAATGCTCCTGCATCAATAATATTTTTGACTTGAAATGTGCCGCCACTAGGAACCATTTCCTGGGCAATAAATCCTGTCATTGCTCCTAAAATTGCCCCAGCGAGGATAATGAGCATACTCGCATGGACAACAATCGGACCAATGCGCCCAATTATTCCTTTCCGGGCGTAGAGGGTATCTCCTTCTTGAAAAACTTTATAGCGTCGCTTTTCTAATAATTGAGTTAGAGAAGGGAGATTTCCCTTATCGAGTTCTGCACTAAGCGCAAGTTTTTGAAACTGACGAGGTTCGTCGTAAAACTTCCAACGACGGGCAGCTTTTAGTGCCGGAAACTGACGAGTGAAAGTACAGGCGGTTAGACTACTACCAAATAGACTAAGTATGGATAAAAACCACCAAGTCCGATAAACGTGGTCTAGTCCTAGAGTTAAAAGAACTTTCCAGGAAAGGAAGCCAAAAAGTGCGGGATCTTCGGGATAGTTGGATTGATAAAATTCCAGAGACTGACCTTGTTCAATGACAGTACCACTGATGCTAAAAAAAGCGATCGCAAGCAACAATACAATCGCCAGCCGCAAGTCTGACAGCACAGACAGCAACTGCCGCCAGAATAAACGCGCAATATTAGGTAAATCTGAATTTTCTATATTCATTTGAATGTAATTAAAAGAATCCCGCAGGAATCCGAGCTAGTAGGGAAAAAACGCCGAAACCTACTAAAATCGCCCCACTGACGGGTGTAATCCAACTCGACCATCGACGCAATTCCAACAACTTTTTAATCGAAGCTGTAAAGGTACCTGCAATAATTAATGGTGCAACGTAGCCAGCGGTATAAGAAAGCAGCAAAGCCCCTCCTAAAACTAGGTCTTGTGTTGTAGCAACCCAGGCTAGCAATGTTGCCAAAACAGGTGTACTGCAAGGAGAGGCTACCACTCCAAACGTTAGACCAATTAAATAAGAACGTACACCTTCTGGTAATTCTTTAGAAATCCATTCCATACCGCCAAAAGAAGGTAGTTGTAAAGGTAGTGCTTCTAGCAAGTTCAGCCCCATGATAATCGCAATCAGGCTAACAACAATCGGCAAACCAACTCCAACTTGACCGTAAACTTTCCCCAAAGAGGCTGCAAGAATTCCTAAGATGGCTAATGTTGTTGCCAAGCCTAATGAAAACCAGGCTGATTGTGCTGCTGCTTGAAGGCGTCCTTTCGTTTCAGATCCCCCAATATAGCCAATCGTGATCGGCAACATGGAAAGCATACAAGGGGTTAGGCTAGTCAGCAATCCAGCCACAAAGATGATACCGATGCTAATCAAGCTGAGGTGTGTCAGTTGAGTGGAGACAAGGGTATCAGCAAATTGTTCGAGTTCGTATAGTTTGGTAGAGAATGTTTCAAACATGCGATCGCTAGTTGGTGAAATGCTCACTCTGCTTGAATTGTAGCTTACTGAAGGAGTGAGGGTAGGTGATTCGTAGAGCGATCGCATTACGAATCAGTTGGCTCTAAAAGCCGCAAGTTCCAGGTGAGACAGTCGTTCCTGACCAAAAGGTGAAATCACTAGTAGAGATATTGTTAGTGGGTAATGTACCCGCATCAACCTGTATTGGGCCTCCAACGCTATCATCCAAAATTAGGGAGCCAATTGTATTATTGCTAGGTTGCAGACAGGTGGTAGTACCAGGAGCGATCGTCAACACTTCCAAGTCATTAAAGTTACTTCCTGTCAAGGTATTGGCTCGAATCGCAGCGAGAGTTCTTGCCGAGTCCAAGGTAATTAGAGAAAGCCCTGTAAATCCATTATCAGTAATCGTATTTAACTCACTTAAAAACCGAAGTTGAGCAGTGCCGTTTGTGGTTGTGAAAATCCCGTTGTTGGCATTTCTAGTAATTAAGTTGTTAGAAAGATTGGCGTTCAATTGCGCTTGGCCAGAAAGTTGGAGATAGACTCCATCGTCTTGATTTTCAGAGATGGTGTTATTAGTTAGGTTAATGCTTCCAGTAGTTCTATCAGCAAAAGCTAACGCAACACCCCGTAGTTGGTTGTTAGAGATGGTATTACCTATCAGGTTGAACGCTCCAGAGGCATCATTTGAGACTAAAACGTCAAGTCCACCCGCTTCATTTCCTGTAATTGTATTGCCACTAAGGTTAAGTGTTCCAGTGGTAGTGGCTTCGAGATCTAGGTTTATCCCCTTTAACTGATTGCCAGAGATGGTATTGCCTGTCAGGTTAGCTGTGCCAGAGGCATTATCAAAAAGCTTGAAATCAACACCATCAGCAATCCCACCCCTACCGAGATTGTTAGTAATTGTATTGTTGGTGAGGTCGAAGGTACCAGTAGCATCATTACGGAGTTCGACATTGACTCCATCCCCATCAGCCGCCAAAGCACCGTTATCGCTAATAGTATTCCCAGCCACTACTAGATCGACTTGTCCCAGATTGTTGTTGAGGTTAAAGCCTTCCCTTCCAGAATCGCTGATGGTATTGTCAGTAACCGCGACTTGTCCTGAAACATTGCTGAGTGAGATACCCTCAGCCGTGGAATTGGCGATCGCATTTTCTCGAATCACAACATTATTAATGTTCGCTCCAACAATACCAGCTCCAGGAACCGCATTGAGAGAAAATCCAGAAAGCGTTGTATCATTCCCCAACGTCACCGTACCCGTCACATCAGGCAACACTCCAGCACCTGATAGCGGCAATTGTACATTCCCTAATTCCACTGTATCTATCCGCTGCACTGGTCCCGTTGATAGCACCTGCACGCCGTCCGGAATCGTGAAAGCCGGAATTCCAGGATTTGTCCCAGGCTGCACATAGACAATATCATTAGGCTGTGCCACTGCTAGAGCCTCAGCAACAGTTGCTGTTGGAGTTTCAACCGTACCGTTACCTGTACCCAATCCTAAATTAACGTGCCGAAGTTGCCAGGGTTGACCTGTATTTGGGTTCGTTACGAATACCGTATCCTGTGTAGTGAGCAATTCCGACTCAACTTGCTCATCCACCACAATGTTTGCGTTGCGCTGAGGTGATTCCCCTAAACGTGCCAGTACCTGCTCATCTTGGCTAAGTCCTCTAAGACGAGTACCTGGAAAATTCGCCCCCACACTTAGCACCAAATTCGTGCCAAAGGTGGCATCATTCGAGAGTGCTAAGCCTAGCCTTAACGTATCAGTAGGACGAGCTTCTAGACGAGTACGCCAGCCCAAAACCTCATCACTACCTGGAGCATCGTAGTAGTACAACCCAGCATAGCCCCGTAGGTCACCTGTTTGACCAAGCGAGGCAAGTTTCACACCCGCCTCAAGATCAACGCCAGTCATCGCCGCTTCAAAACGGCGATTAAGCTGCTGTTGCTGATTGCGAGTGACAGCCAAGAAATTATCTTGAAAAAAGGGATCTGAGGTGGAAGTCCCTAAATCAGCGATCGTTTCTGCGGCTAGTTGGCGTGTATTGCCCAGTGGCACATATGCATTACCCCGAACTTCCCAGGATTCCCCCAAACTCTCGAACCCTACACCAATTTGATTAAAGGTACTGTTGCCAGTACTACGGTTGTCGAAGGCAATATAACCACCGAGAACACGGTTAGCTTCAGCGTTGTATACACGATGTCCTAAAACAAGATTACCGCCTAGGTTAGAGTCTTCCGTTGATAACGATAGCCGTCCTTCCAAGAAAGTGAGGTTGCTACCGGAGGTTTGCGACAAGGGTACAAAGCCTTCAATACTCCCGAAAGAGTTGGAGTAACCGATACCTGGTCCTGTGGTGAACGTTCCACCGAAGCGGGGCAGCACTCTTAGAGAAGGGTTTTCGGTTGTTTCTAAAGATGGTGGTATGGGTTCTGGAGTAGTCGTCTGAGCAAGCAAGCTGGCTTCACTTTCAACATCCGGTGAAGGGGTAACATCTTCTGCGGTTTTGGAGTTGGGAGTGAAAGTCGTAGTTGGGGAAAGGGCAAATTCTGGTTCTACTCTCTCCGGAGTGGACATTATTTCGGGCTTTGAAGCCAAAACTGTAGCTGGAATCGGTGCAAACTCTGGTTGTGCCGTGTCCGAGGTGGGGCTAGTTTCAGGCTGAGGAGCGGAAACCCTATCTGGGGAAAGGGCAAATTCTGGTTTTACTGTCTCCGGAGTAGACATTATTTCGGGCTTTGGAGCCAAAACTGTAGCTGGAATCGGTGCAAACTCTGGCTGTGCTGTGTCCGAGGTGGGGTTAGTTTCAGGCTGAGGAGCGGAAACTATATCTGGGGAAAGGGCAAATTCTGGTTTTACTGTCTCGGAGGTAAGTGTGGTTTCAGGTTCAGCTACCCAAGTCGAAACAGCCTGAGTCTGGGATGTTTGTTCACTATCAGGCGTATTACTAAGCGTTGCCTCTCCTGTTGTCTTCGGTAGATCAGTTGCTGCCCCCTCAACAGTCTGAGCCACTGCGTTTGAGGTCAAAGCTCCCAACAGCGGACAGGTGATATACAAGCATCGCATCAACTTGTTTGTAGGCATATTTTTTTTAGAGCAAGCAAGTTTTGTCTTTGGCACTCTCCAATGCAGACAAGTGAGGGTTGTTGCGACAACAACTCTCACTTGCCTTCAAGAGGCAATGCGTCCTTACATCAGCACAAAGGTAGTAGCCGCTTGAGTAGTCAATAACGTGGCATCAACGCCATCTAGACGCGCTAATAATTCACCTTGAGCCGTATCCACAACCCAGGTTTGGCTATGTTTTTGACGCAGCGATAATTGCTCAAAGCTCAGACCTTCTGCCAAGCCAATTGAGTCCTCACCCAACTGGAAATCACGGATTAAATCATTGCCGTGTCCTGCCGCAAGGACGAAGGTATCTCGACCCGCGCCTCCTGTCAGGGTGTCATTGCCCAAGCCACCATTAAGCCAGTCATCACCCAAGTTGCCGCAGAGTTGATCGTTACCAGCTTCACCCCAGAGGCTGTCCTGATCTAATCCGCCATTAAGTTGGTCGTGACCTTCACCTCCGTAGAGTAGATCATTACCACGACGACCCCAAATGCGATCGTGTCCTGCACCACCAAAAAGCTGGTCATTCTCTAAATCTCCACTGATGAGGTCTTGACCACCGAACCCATCAATTCGGTCATCTTCAGCCGTGCCAACCAACGTTTCAGAAAGGTCAGTGCCGTTGATTGGGTTGAGGACTAGGGGGCTGTCAACAGTACCACTAATGGTGAAGTCAAAAGGACTTTCGTCGCTGTCGTTGTTGCCAAAAGTTATGGTGCCAGAGTAAGTACCAGCAATGGTTGTGTCGAGAGCTAGCGTAAACGAAGCTGAATCCCCTGCTACTACAGTGCTAGGGAAGTCACCCACAATCCTGAAGCCTTCCGGTAAACCAGGAGTCTCCAAGTTTAGAACGGCGGTTCCTAGATTCTGAATACTGAAGGTTTTGGTGAGAGTACTGCCTACAGAGGTACTACCAATGTCAAGCGCAACTGTACTGCCATCTACAATATCGGTGTTGCCATCGAGAACTTGAATTTCTGGACTTGTGGCGGCACTGACACTACCACCAATAGCAAAGTTGAAGGGATTTTCATCGCTGTCATTGGTGGTAAAAGCGATTTCTCCGGTTGAGGTACCAACAGCAGCAGCATCCAGTTGGATAGTTAATGCCGTTTCGCCTCCAGCAGCAACACTGGTGGGGAGAGTTCCTACCAAGCTAAAGCCTGTAGGCAGTTGTAGCTCACTTAAGTTAAGTGCAGCGGTCCCACTGTTGACGAGGGTGAAAGTTTTGACGAGTGGTGTACCAACCAGTGTGTCACCAAAGTCAAGGGCAGTTGTCGTGCCGTCAACTATTTCGGTGCTGCCGTCGAGAAGTTGGATTTCTGGACTTGTCGCCGTAGCCGTGACGTTACCACTTATGGCGAAGTTGAACGGGTTCTCATCACTGTCGTTTGTGGTGAAGGAGATTTCTCCGGTTGAGGTACCAATGGCAGAGGCATCCAGTTCGATAGTTAATGCCGTTTCACCTCCAGCCGCAACGCTAGTTGGGAGAGTTCCTACAAAGCTGAAGCCTGTAGGCAGTTGTAGCTCACCTAAGTTAAGTGTGGCTGTACCACTGTTAACGAGGGTGAAAGTTTTGACGAGTGGTGTCCCAACCAGCGTATTACCAAAGTCAAGAGCAACGGTAGTACCATCTACAACGTCGGTGCTGCCATCGAGAAGTTGGATTTCTGGAGTAAGAAGAGTACCAGGAGATTCATAAGCACCGATGTCAATGACAGCGCTGCCATTTAAGTCACCATCCTGAGGACGAACTGCCCCAGTTTGATCAGTTCCGGGAGCGCTTACACTTGTTCCAGCATCAATAGCGGGACTACCAGGAAGCAAGGGATGGACGAAAACACCATTAATGTCTTGTAACGCTCCCAGTAAGGGATCAACAATGATGATATTTTCTGTTGCATTGTTGCCACTGCCTGGAGATTGAATATTGTTTCCGCCAGTCAGTTCTCGATTGGTTTGTTGATTCGGATTAGAGCCATCCCCCGCCGTGTTGTTATCAAAAATTGAGTTAGTGACAATAACAGGTCTGGTGTTTCCGGTATAGATTGCCCCGGACTCGCTTCCCGCAGAGTTATTGGCAAAAGTCGTATTAACGATGTTGGTTTCAGAACCCCACTGAGCGTTGTATATTGCTCCGCCACGCTCTGCTGCCTCATTACCAGAAAAGGTAGTGTTAATGATGTTGAAAGGCGATTCTTCCCAGTACCATAAACCACCCCCTTCTTCTGCCGACGTGTTGTTGGCAATGGTGGAATTTTCGATAGTTACGAGCTTGCCAGTAACTCGGAGACCACCGCCTTTGGCATTGCCTTGTGCGTCCGGAGTAACCTCATTGTTGATAAATGTGCTACCTTCAATGGTCACAAAGTCTTGGTCATAACCCCAGATTGCAACTCCTCCACCTAATCCAACGGCGGTATTGTCCTCAAAGATAGAGTTACGAATGATTGTCTCGCCGCCGACGCTGTCTCTCGGTAAGTCGCCATTGTAGTATCGCTCTTGATTAGGGACACTTGCACCGTCGTTGTTGACTGCTCCCCCCCAACTTCTGCTTTCGTTATTGCGGAAGATTGAGTCTTCTATCGTTAGTGGGGTAAATACGGTGGTAATTGCTCCACCAGCAAATCCTTCATTATTGGTGAACTCACTACCTTTGACAGTAAGTTGACTCTTTCCAAAGGCACTAATTGCTCCACCAGCACTATCAACGTCTTGCGTAGCCCGATTACCATCAAACTTGCTGTTAATCACCGTTACGTTAGCGCCATCCTTTGCCCAAATTGCAGGTCCTTGTCCGGCAATGTTGTTGTAGAACTCGCTATTTTCTACCGTGATTGTGGCGTTTGGATCTGCTGCCCAAATTCCTGCCCCCGCGTACTCGTGGAATGCGTCAGTAATGGTGAGATTCCGTAGTGTAAACTCTCTACCATCCCCTGCTAGTCGAAAGATTATTTGTTCCTGATTTCCACTAATAGTCAAACCAGGAGCATCTGCGCCATCAATGGTTATGTCTTTTTCAATGTCGTACCGACGTTCGAGGGTAATGGTTTGGTTAGCAAGGCTAGGGTCAAATTGAATTGTATCTCCTGGCTGAGCAATCTCAATTGCTGCTCTGAGAGACCCTGGAACCGAAGGCACTCCGTATCCATTATCAGCAGTGCTCCTAACTGTGATTACGTTTGGCATTCTTCAATCTCCTGGCAATTTGAAAGTTTGCGAATTGAGTTGAGTTAACGTCAGCGCAGGACGCTTACCCTGAGTAAGCTGGGTTGAAAGCTAAGAATTGCTCACAACTACACCTCAGAGCGTCATGTGTTCTAAATGTGGTCACGAAGGTGTTGAGCCATTAGAGTTATATAAGTGGCAAGCTCTCTTCCACTTAGAGTTAAACTCGCGGCATTTATGCTATGAGGCACTAAACGGTTACCAAGATAATTGCATCACTCGTTAAGGTAACAATTGGTCTAGCATGGCTGAAGGCAAAGCCAATGGTGTATTTGAGTTGGGTAGGGGCGATCGCTTCTTTTCGGGAACCTGTGCCACTGTCAGCATTACTTGTAACAGTGATGAGGTTAGGCATAATTCAATCTCCAAAAGATTTGGCAGGTCGCCAACTTTCACGAACATCTGTGAAAGACTACTCTGAGACTTTCACTTATCTTTTCTAGATTGATTGCGTTCAACCGGACACTTTTGCCAATGACTTAGACTTTTTTAAATTAATTCATCCCTAAGCAAGCTGTTAAAATTAGCTGAGTCGATCACCTTCAGCCCATAGGTATAAATTTCGTCGATAGTCTTCATCATTTATGAGCAAGATTATTTACCAAATCATAACTATTCGCAATAACTGCTTTTCACGCTCACTCTATTAAAAGACAAGCTTGATAGTTTTACTTTTATTGAACTCAACACCTATTTTTCTGAATCAAAAACCAAATAATAAAGGCTCTTCAGTACTTAGTATGCTAAATCAACAACTAAGATGCCAATTAAGCAAGCATCTAATTCGGTAATTCTCAAAGTTTCTAAAACCATAGGCAGAGCGTTTAATCAACTTGAGCTTATTGTTGA
>JAESFV010000306.1_pt1 | contig 32072 bp, 24 predicted proteins | sample 9269471 | NCBI WGS metagenome assembly JAESFV01 (sample SAMN14502647, study PRJNA617108) | algae metagenome | isolation source: Symplocastrum torsivum CPER-KK1 and co-occurring heterotrophs from... | place: USA: Central Plains Experimental Range, Colorado | collected 2001-01-01
TCAAACTATTATTTTTTCTAGGTTCGCTGTGTCGAAGGGTTTTCCTTTGGCACTTGACCACTTTAACGAATCCTCGTCCCCCTTGAGTAGTGACAACCGTACTTTATTGGTCGGATTTCTCGACATTGACTTTTAAAAAAAGAAGCCAGCGCTCTGTTGCATAGCAACGAGTGCCTAGAGTGTGTCACAGAGAAGAATTGGGTTCTTGAGCTTGGTGTTGACGAAAATCCTGAAGAATTGCCTCCGCTTCTGGCGGAATCTCAGTAACTAGGCGAATCGGAAACGCTTTTGTAGAAGCGAACTGGGCGTACTCCGGGGTGAGAAAGATGGCGTATTGGCTAGCCTCATCTATAAGTTGTGCTGCCATAGCAAGTGCGATCGCTTTCACGTAGTTACGAACATCAACGGCTTGTTCACCAACCACTTCACCACCTGTATAAAGTGTATCCAGTTGTCCTGCTTGGTCGGTCGTCGTGCTGGGGTCTTTGACACTGAGATGCGTACCACCAACAATCCCCACTAGCCATTTGGGTGAGGGCATCTTATCAAAACCAATAATCTGTTCGGTTAAAGCTGGGGTCGTTTTATCAGCGGATGCAGCAACAATTAAGGTAGGGACGGCGACTTGAGATAAGCCTGTTTCGCCAAATATCAGGGACGTGGTGGGAGAAAGAGCGATCGCTGCTTTAATCCTTGAATCTCGCAGTTGATAACGGTCTTCGGGAAGCCCCTCAGCAAAACATTGGGCAGTTTCCCCAAGACTAAACGCGAGAATATCCCCAGGACAGCGCTGTTTCAACTCGGTGAGTTGCAGTTGGGCACCAGCAACAGATAAAGCTGTAGCTGCTCCCAAAGAATACCCAACGACCATCACACGATCGCTTGCCAGTTTACCCTGGAGTGGAGAACTAGCATTTTGATTAAGCGTCTGAAGTTCATCAAGGACAAAGCTAATATCCTTCGGGCGATTTAAAAACTCCTCCGCTTCCAAGAGGGGAGCCTTTAACCTCAGAGCATTCCGGATGTGAGTCCCATTGCTCCCTGGATGTTCTAGCGCCACGACGACATAGCCATGCGAGGCAAGATGTTCTGCCAAGTAGCGCATATCAGTACGAACAGAACCCAAACCATGCGAAAAGACAATGAGAGGTTTGGTAGGAGAGGCTTCTGTTGACCAGTAAACATCAAGGGGAATTTCGCGCCCACGTTCTGCATCATTGAGGTTTAAAGAAAGCACCTGAACTGTCGCACGTCCTGGCTGGCTAGCATCAAACGGGACATCAATCTGGGAACGCCTCGGAGCAAGTTGAGGTGCGATCGCTGCCATAAATGCCTGAGTTTGCCAAAACGCTCCATTAAAGTTTTCAACAACCTCAAAGGCTTCATCTAAATTAAGTTCAAGGCGAGGCTTCGGATACGCTTCGATAAAGCTAATTAAAGACAATCCTTCAGGCGCATTGGCTCCCAAAACTAACGCAGTTTTCATCGCTTGCACCCCAACCCTATCCGCTCTTGGGGTAGCCCTAGCAAGCGCCGTGGCAAGCTCATCACCAACCTGAGTATTGAGGAAATTCCGAACATCCACAGCGTTGAGGTTGAATTTTGCCTGAAGTGCATTGGTGATTTGACGGCGTTCCTTGGCAGACAAAATCCGCGCTAAATCTTCCAGATTTAGTGGAGTTGTTTCAGTACCTACCAGGGTTTTCAAATCAGCAACATCAATTGATTCACTCTCTTGAGAGCGCCGCAACACAAGGGTTTCAGCCGCTTGTACCGAGGTAGTCACTCCGTTGAGGCTAAACAAGGCGCTAAGCGTCAATACCATAACTCCGGCACAGCGAATGATTCTTCCATCAAACATTTATGTTTATCTCGTGTTTATCTGTCGTCTTTTATCTCCTATCCAGCTTTCGGGTTGCTTCTTCAGTCAGTAGAATTACCCTTAAAGAGATATTTTTTGAGAACACCAGTCTAGCTTCTCTTCCTGGCACTACTCCCCTACATTTTTTAGGGCTTCATCCAGCAGAACCCGCACAATTTCAGCCTTTCTCTTTCCTGTCCTCGCTGCCAAAATAGACAGCTTCCGATGCATCGACGTGGATAAATCAACCGTGAAGCGTACTGTCGCTTCTCTAGGTTGCGCTTGAAACCGATTCATCAACGGCGACGGATTGACGTTTTTTTTCGTTGCACCTGATGTCACACTTGTTGAACTTTGTGCGGTAATGCTTTTGCTATCAGTTTCTGAGTCTTGTTCCGGAGACGACTCAGGTGGCGTGGCTTCCGGTGGTGGCTCTTGGACTATCTGTGGCGACTTCTCACCGTAGATAAACTGCTCTGCTAAAGCATCATTCAGAGGTTTCCGACTTCTTTTAGGACTCATAACAATGCCAAAATTTCTTTGAACAATCGCTCATATTCTTGCCCTGACTCTTTAGCTGGACGACTGGGTAAATCCCAAACGGTTGCGGACTGACCACTGGTGTCTGCGATCGCTTGTTTTTGATGAATTACGGTTTTGAGCATGGTGACTTCAGGGGTTTGGCTCAAAAGTGCGATCGCTTCATCTTTGAGCTTGGTGCCTTTCACCGCTCGTGAGAGAAACACTGCCGCCGCCGGAGGACCCCCTCGTACTGACTGCGCCTGCTTGATTAATCTCACCGCTTCAGATGCCGAACGCAAGTCAACACCAGTTGGCTGTACGGGAATAATCGCCAAATCAGCACGAAACAAAATTGCCCTAGTCGCTTCTGCAAGAGAAGCAGGTCCATCAACAACCAACTGGCTACACTGCTTCGCTAACTCTGGGATTTGCTCTAGCAAATCATCAGGTGTCTGCACCACTTTGTGGGGGATTGGCGACTCCATGCCCTCTAACCACCCTGAGCTAGACTGCTGAGCATCAGCATCAACCAGAAGCACCTTCGTTTTCTTCTTTGTTGCTAGCCAGTAGCTGAAATGTACGGCTGTCGTAGTTTTGCCACAGCCACCCTTTTGATTAATTAGGGCAATGATGGTCATATAAGCGTACTTACTGCTTTACTTACTTACTGACTTACTTACTGCATTATGGCAGTACTTCAGTAATGCAGTAAATAAGCATTTAAAGCATCTTCGTAAACTGGACATCCAGGAACACCAATACAACGAGACATCGTTGAGCTTTAGCTTCACCTTTCTTGCTTAAGTACTTAACTACTGCATTACTGAGTTACTGTTTTAAGTATTTAAGCCCCTTTATAAACCTGTTTTTGCCTGAATTTCTGTAGGAGCGCTGCATCTTGTGCCTTTTAAGATTTCGGTTTTGACGATAGGTTTGATAGCCACACCAGAAGCCACACCACCCAGTCCTCCTGTGGTGCAACAAAAAAAATACCCTCTCACCTGTCAGTGGAAAGGGCATCGTGAATGGTGTGAGGAGCAAGCACAAAACTTATGTTTGCTACTTAAATAAAGTGTACTGGACGGATGTGACGACTTTATGACAACTAGATAGCAATAATGCGATCGCGCTTTTTCTTCCCCACCACTGCCTTACTCGTTCCGTCCCTTGGACATGATCTAGGAAAGATACAAGAAAACTTCCTCTCCTTCAGCATCCGGCTTAAATGGGGAGCCTGACTCAATTACTTAATTACACCTTTACTGCATTACTGAATAAATTAAAGCTAGGTTGAATTTAATCCTTATGCATCTCACAATATCGAGAGGAAGGCAAGCCCTAATTGGCTAGTTTTTAGAAGTGTCCCTTATTTAACTTCCTGCCGTCACGAAATAATAAGCAAGGAGGCAAAAGCTGCTGTGGCTTTTCGCGAAGTGTCAGTCCAAGCCCCATATAGCGCTGGACTCCGGTGAAACTAGATTCAATCAGATCGCAACGTCTACCGGAGAAATTAACCATGACGACTATACCCGCTCTTATCTTTTTAGCCGCGTATTTCCTCTTGATTGCTGAGGCATTGTTTCCTAAACGAGAGACAAATAAAACATCTCAACAAGAGTTAGGAGAAGCGATCGCAAAATATCTCTCCGAGAACAACTCAGAGAAGAAAGTCAAATAACAACCTGTTGAACGTGCTTGGCTTTTGAGTAGTGAAAGTCACATAATGAGAGCGTAAGGGGCACCAGATAGCTTCTCTCCAGCCTCCTCCGCTACTAAGCATTGCAACTCTACCACAAGAAACTTTTTAGTTTGTCTCATCCCTAGTAAATAAATCTCTTGGATTATTCCTTACGGGAACAACACTTTATTTCGTGAGGGAGATAGAAGAGGAAGATCAGAACTGATACCTTGTAATTGTCGATGAGAGACGTTTTTACAAAACAGTTTTATGAACATTCTTGCTTGGGTAGTTTTAGGTCTTATTGCTGGTGCGATCGCAAAAGCTCTTTATCCTGGTCGCCAAGGTGGTGGAATTTTTTCAACAATCTTATTAGGAATTGTCGGGGCATTTCTCGGTGGAACTTTAGCAACAATTCTCACTACGGGGAGTTTCTCACTGGCAGCGACAAGTCTTAGTATTCCAGGAGTTATTCTGGCTGTTTTAGGCGCACTTCTCACCGTTTTCATCTGGAATATGTTTAACCGCCGCACTGTTTAACTAATATCTGAATAAGAACTTACTAATTTCCGCTCAATAAGTTGTTGTTGAACACCCTCATAAACAAGCCGTTAGCTATGACTACTGAGGGTCTTCTGACAACAAAAAATATAAGTCTCATACCGCTTTGGCTCAAACTACGACCCAAGGCGGTATGACTCTTGTGAAGTACTTCGGCATACTTCGTTGAAGCTGTATCGCTTCTAAAAGCAAAACCTTCGTTTCTTGTCCCAACCGCCAGTGCCTTCAAAGAGCGGTTCTAAGAAAGGTCTCACCTAGCCTCCACAGGCAGCAACCCGCCTTCCGCAGGTTGAAGAGATTCTTTACTTTGCCGCTTGGTTTTCGCGGTCTGTGGTTGGAGTGCCAACCGAATAAATAATACGCTTAATAGGTGTAAGTTTTATCTTTTACTTGTCTTGAAATTGAGCCACCAACCAAGCAACTACCTGAGATTGGTCGGTTCTATAGCTACAGTTAGTTAGCCCATTTAAGGGAATTCCTTTAAGCCCACAGAACAAGTTAACCGCTAAGATGACAACGGTGTTATCGCGGGAATGGCTGGAACCGATACTCACTTCAATTCGTAACTGTCCGTTGTCGTAGTAGCACTTGGCTTTTTCGTAGGCTGGATCGGAAGCAATCTCTTTAAATTGCTCCCAAGTTGCTGTAACCCATTCATCAGTTTGTATTTGGGTTTTTAGGGCATTCATCAACGCGATCGCACGGTGCAAGATGTCTCAAGCATGACACATCTACACAATCCTCAAGGCGATCACACCTATTCCTCTTTTACCTATGCATCTCGGTTTGACCCCTCCCCCAGCCCCTCCCCTAAGAGGAGAGGGGAGCAAAACCTAGAGAGAGTCGAAAATCCGGCTCCCCCTTCCCTGCAAGGGAAGGGGGCTGGGGGGTTAGGTCAAACTTACTGATTTACTGCGTTACTGCATTGTAGAAAAGTTGACGAAACTTGCATTCAATCAGGTTCTGGCGAAAGTCCAAGAAAGGAAGTCTGCAAGCTATCTACTTAGGAAACCGTGAAAATACTGAATTAACTTAATAAGACTCAAAAAAAATTCAGTAAATTCATTATTACTTAGGCTTTCCTAAGCCGTTATATTCAGAACTACAGCAGCCAGGGAGTACAGGCAATGAATAAGGAAATATTGGCAAACAGCCCCGAAAGCAATACTACTGTAAGTCCTTGGAATCCTCTTATTCCCACCAAGAGAGATATAGTACGAACTGAAGAACTGGCTTCAAAAAATGCTGCTACAGCCGGAATCTTGAGCTTTATTTTTCCAATAGCTGGACTCATTTACTTAAATAGAGGAATCAACTCACTTAAGATTCTGGGCTATTTTTTTGCTGTCAGCTTCATGTTTAACTTAGTGACGGAAGCAGAAGCAAGTTCAAAAAGCTTTAACAATTTGCTGGGTCTGATAGGAACTGGAGCTATAACAGCCGAACAAGTAATGGCAGTTAACAAAGCTCGTCAGCGGCTACAAGAAAAAAACTCAGCCGCTTCAGCTTCTAGTTTCAATAAAACCGAAAAAGATTTCACTGGAGTTGGAACAAACCAAGAAGCTATAAACAGGCTGAAGCAACTTAAGGAAAAATATGAAGCCAGTGAAATTTCTGAGGAAGAATTCAAGCAACAAAAGCAAATAATTCTGAAATCTCTTTAATTCTCAGTCATTTAGAGGTTGTTAATCTAAAAGGAGCTACTAACCATGAATAAGTTTCTCGGTAATCTGGGTCGGGCAATTAATGAAGGATTTTCGGAAGTATCAACTCAAACCTCAGCCGAAGCCCAAAGAAATGAAGAACTTTCTAATTTAGAGGTCAAAATTAAGGAAATTGATCTTAAAATTGAGAAAAGATATACCCTGCTAGGGCAAACAGTTGCTGATTCTCTAAGAAAAACTGAGCCTGTTAATCAAGAGTTTCTTGTACCTTTATTTATTCCTATCAAGGAACTAGATTGGGAGCGAAAGCAACTTTTAGAAGTCATCAAAGAAATCAAAGCTAAGCAAGCCGATCAACTGAAAGCACAAGAATTAATTATAGCAAAGAAGCAAGTTCAGGATGAATTGCACAAACTCCAAGAACTCAAAGAGATGGGAGTGATTGACGTAGAAGAATTTGAAGTTACAGAAGCTAAGTTAAACAAGCGAGTCAATAACTTTGAAAAGCTTTACAACTTAAAAATTGCCTTTGAGCGAAATTTGATTAACCGAGATGAATATCTAAGCCGAAAAGCAATGCTTGAGTAATAAAAAAGTGTCTGAAAAGTCATCAAGGTGATGTTAGGTTTCTGACTGTTGAATGTTTACAGCATGAGCCGCCTTTAGTAGGCGGTTTTTTTTATTGGTTGCATTGTGTTTAAAAGGCGCAATTATGTAAGCCCTCACCCCTCATCGTTGCCTACTTCTTCTCAGGCTCTGGATCAGGCAGCGACCTGATAAACTCTCGCAGGATTTCTGTCTTACCTCTGTGAGTCTTTTTACAAAATGCTTCTAGCCGCTCATACTCCGACACAGGCAGCTTGAATGTAACTCTCTTTATCTCGTCGCTTGTCATATTAGTGCATATAGGATACAGTTTATTTGTTAGTCATATACATCCCAAGTACAGCCAATAAAACAAATAAGAGAGACGTAAAATTGTCCGCACCTGAGAGAGCCATTCAGCTTTACCCAGGACAGAACCTTTGTCCATATCAAAAAACGCCAAGCAAAGGCATACCAGTAATTCTGGCAATAATGCCCTAACTCTGACCTCAGATTAACAACTGTCCAGCCGCAAGCAATGCGTCTGGCACAGCTCATCTTAAGCATACGCCCGTGGACGCTTCTTACCCAAGCCCCACCAGCACTGCTCTACCCTCTATAAAATGACAAATATTTATACTGACTCACCCCCCCAGGAACCCAACCTATGTCAACATAGCCAACAACGGCTCCCATCAACATTTCTACAACCAAAATACTGGTTTAACCAACTAGTAGAACACAGCTACACAGACGATGAGACAGGAAAAACCTACCATAGCATTGGTGTTGTTGTAGGACTTACCCTAAACCTTCCAGGTTGGAACCTTCCAGGCTGGGTTTACTTCATCAAATTCCTCTGGAGTGACAGCACCACTCCTCAACTTCCATTCATCGACGAAGTTGGCGAGTCAGACTTGCAGCCAGTCCTCTTTAATTGACGAGTCGCCTGTAGAAGCGTCTTGAAGTAAACATCCCACATCCTTCGAGAAACTCCTGTACCCTCAAAGCACACTAATTGCCACCATGCTCAAAAGCAAAATTCACGTACTCACCAACATCCAAGGGCTATTTTTACTAGTGTACGAAGACGCTCAAGGACACAAATTTGAAGCACTTTCTCCAAACGGCGAAGTCTACCGTCACGGCGAAATCTATTACAACGCCGCAAGTGCAAAAGCAAAAGGCAGGCTGTGGATTCAGCAATTGATGACCGAGGACTTTTGAAACCCCTGCCTTCGCTCCAGCCCGCTAGAGCCTAAAGTCAAATGGCACTACGAGAAGCAAGGTGGGGAAGGTGGGGCAGAAATTACTTCCTCATCTCCCCCATCTCTCTTAACTAAGTGCCATTCGGTTAAACCCCCTGGCAGACAACAGGGGCAAGAGTTAATTGAACTCCCGAAAAACCCTCCATTCAATATCACAACTTCCACAAAACATTATGTTCTTCTTACCTTTAAATGCAGTAACTACTGCCTTACTTAATAACTTAAGTAAATACTGCATTAAGTACTGAATGCAGTAATTGTAATCTTTGAACTATCGGTTACTCAATCACAAAGCAAACACACTATTATCTGCTATGCTGTTATCACAACGCTCGGCTAGACAACACGCATCTGGGAACTCAAATGATGGCAAATGTCCAGAAGCAACAAATGCTGGAAAGGGACGACTATCTCAGGTTTCGGTTACCTGAAGCACTTAAGGAAAGGTTCAAACTCTATTGCTACCTGAAGGGCATTACCATGTCTGACACCGTCAGGGAAATGATTGAAGACGTTCTCAGCAAGGAGAACTTGGAAGAACTGTTGCAGGAAAAGCTGTTACAGGAAAAACACAGAGACATTCCTAAAGACTTGCCCGATGAGTAACTAACGCTCCCCGTAGCTAAAAGCTTGGTTGAGCACTCGAAAGAGAGGAACAAGAGCGTCTCGCTTGCTTTGACAATCTACCCAACGCGAGAAGCCTCTTATCATTTTCCCCGTTTATCTTGTATACCTAGTTATCACAAGCTAATATTTCTCTAGCTTTCTTTAACAAAACTGGTAATCCAAGAAAACTTCATAGTCTCTCAATCCCTGCCCGCTAAGAAGCCCAATACCTAACCAAGACAACAGGAGACAAAACAATGAAAAGCCAAACCTAGAGACTAACCAATAGTTAAAGGCTGGCGCTGCCCTCAGTTTTTTTTGCCCAAACCGAGCAGCGAACCAGCCCTGTAAATGAAAGCACCCACGCAGCTAAGAACTGAACGTGGACACCTCCAAGATATGAAACTTTCTGTAGTTAATTCTACCTCAAGACAAGGCAGAGTTTCCAGCCTCCCCTTCACTTCATCGGCTGTCTCCCCCTTGTCTACCTCGAAAATTCCACCAACCTTGCACTTCAGATTCCCAAGGCTAGGTGGAATTGAGCAACATTCTCACAACCAGCACAGCGTTGAGACGTACCTGTTGGAACCGGCTACTCTTCAAGCCCTCCCAAGCAGCACGCCGAATCAACAACACAACGGCACAGCAAAACAGTACGACCAACAACAGGCGCTTGCGTTAGCTCATCAGGGATACCTCAGCAGTCCCCTCCAACAACCAATTGCTGACGTGTACACAGCTAGTCAGGGGGGCAAGTGAAATGGTACAGACTCCAATCAAGCCAAGTGCGCCACAAGAACGCCAAGAAGTTATTGACTGGCTAATTGCTCACAACTACCCAGTACTACCCATTGCCCCAGCCCAAGATGCAAAAAAGCATCCAAAAATCGTCAAGACTCATCCTGAACAAGGTGTTTGGGCACACTGCCCTCTCACAGAAGAGCTTCAGCCGATACAGCTCTACACTGGCAAAAATCCTTCCTACTTAGATCGTGACGGCTTTCCTCATTTAATCAATCATCGGCAGTATCAAACCCGACTCCCACGAGACGCAGATCTAGAACTTTGGTTTGCCAACCCAGAAAACGGTGTAGGAACGCTAGGCGGCTGGAACGATACAGTCTGGCTCGATTTTGACGTTAAACAGTTTCCCTCTCAGGAAGAGTGCGATGCCGCTGTTACCTCAGTTCTGGAGCGAGTAAGAGCGTCGGGTGATACACCCCAACAACAAACATTGATTGAGCGATCGCATTCAGGCGGTTGGCGAATCGCCCTCAAGCTCGAACAGAAACCCAACTTTACTAACTTCTCCCTAACACCTGGCGGCGCTCATGTTGGCGAAGCCCTCTTTACCGGACGCTTTACGGTACTCGCTCCCACAATTGGCCCCAGTGGCAATCCTTACCAATCCATCAGCCGTGCTCTACCTGTGTATATAGACTCTTTATCCGCAATTGGAATTTACCCCACTAAAAAGGGGGGAAGGAAAGGAAACCAACAATTAGATCTAGGGAATGGACAATCCCCAATCCCTAATCCCCAATCCCCAATCCCTGGCAGTATCCCACTCGAATTGTTGGGTCACGATACCAGTCGCGACATTTTACAGGGCAAGTGTCGAACCGATGACCGCAGTGACGCTCTAGCAACAGCAATCCAAGAATGGTACGGCTGGCAGAACTGGGGAGACAACAACGGTATTCAAATTAGTGGCAACACTATAGCCCTAACCCATCAGGCTGGCTCTTTACTAGGACTAGATAGCGATCGCATTAACCGCATCCTCAAAACCATTGACCCGACATCTTGCCAGCCAGCGGCACTCTACCGTGGTGGCGAGGAGAGTTGTTGGCTGAAAATTCAGCGACTGGATAATGCCACCTTTGAAGCGAAATGTCCCGCTCACATCAAAGATGCCATCCGTAGAAACAAAGGCAATCACATCTCTACAGAACGCACTGACGCGGATGGTTGTGGTTCCGGTGGTGGACGCAATGGCGGAGGGAGTCCGAAGTGCGGTGGCAGCGAGAACTTTGACGGTAATGAAGACTCTCACGGCTCAGGCGGAGTTACATTACCCCAAAAAACGCCCTCTGAACTCACCGCAATCCGGAGCCAAATTAAAAACATCCTGATTCAAGATTTACCACCATCCGAACTGCAAACTGCCAAAATCCGAATCAGAAGAGCTTTCCCAGGAGTATCAGAACGAGAGGTTTCCCGACTCTTTGAAACCATTGAGCAGGAACTGGAGATTGAGGAATCAAGGGAGAATCGCCGCTCTGAAGTAGACAACCTCCTCAAACTCACCGACCAATCCCTCAACATTTCTGCGTTTCTCCCAGCAGACTTAGCTATTCCGCTTGAGGGACTCGCACAAGGACTCAATATTCGCCCTGAAGTTTGTCTCACCTCACTCTTGGTTGCCGTATCCAGTCTCCACAAAACTTCTACTGAGTTAGTCATCCACAAAGGTCAAGGCTTCAGCGTCCCGCCTACCATCTTTGCTGGGTTAGTCTCCGAATCCGGACAGAAAAAATCCCCAATCCTCAAAGCAATCATCAAAAAACCACTCGCTGTCCTCCAGCGGGAAAATCGCCTTGCCTTTGAAGAGGCACAAGCGAGGTATGACAAAGAAATTGCCGACTGGGAGAAATGTAAATCTGAGGAGCGTTCAAAAAAATTCCCAGAAGGCAAACCGAAAAAACCGCAACAGCGACTTTATTACTTCACCAACTCTACTGGCGAGGGACTTCTGTATCAGTTCCAAGCACATCCAGATAAAGGACTTCTGGCGTTGGTTGATGAACTGGTTGGATTATTTGCCTCTCAAAACAAATACAGTGGGGGACGTGGAAGCGATCGCCAAGACATCCTCTCAGCTTTCGACGGCACAGGAGCCACTATTCTTAGAGCGGCTGGAACCAAAGCCGATATCGAGGGCTTAAGTCTCTCAATCTGTGGCACCATCCAGCCAGAAGTTCTCAAGCGGCTAATGCGAGATTGCTCCGATCCAGACGGACAGTGGGCACGGTTTTTGTTTGTCAACCAGCCTCTGGCAGCAGCTACCCTAAACGATGATGATGGCTCTGGGTTAGACCTAACCGGGCGTCTCTTAAATTACTACCGCGCTATTGATCGACTACCAGCGAGAGAATATCGATTTTCACGAGAAGCATTTAAGCGTTATCAACCTGTCTATAACCAGCTAGAGCAGCTACGTGTCTCTCACCCCTTACCGGGAATGAGAGCAGTTTATTCCAAGATGGAAGGCTATATCGGGCGACTAGCGCTTAACCTCCATGTGCTCCATGAACTTGCCAACGGCAAGACTATCCCCGATGAAGAAATCCCACTGCAACCACTATTAAGTGCGATCGCATTAGCTAAGTTCTACATCGGTCAAGTCAAGCTTATCCACGCCAACTGTTCAACCGACTTGGGGGAAATGGCACCACACTTAGCAAAAATCGTGGAACTATCCAAACGCATGGATGCCACGACTGGCAACAGTTGGATTAAAGCAAAAGTCGTCCAGAGTGGATACGATAGCCGTCACCGTCCACGTCCTGACTCGATTCGCTCCTGGTTCAGGGAGTTAGAAGCACTCTCTCTAGGTCGTACCCAAGGGAGCGGAATCCGACTGGAGTATTCCTGGAAATTACCCGATCTTCCCTTTGATGAGCCAGACCCTCCACGGGATAAAAAAGTGGAGAAAAGTGGAGAAAAGTGGATAACCTCTCCACCGACTCAAAGGACGCAAAAACAAGGATTTCAAGAAAAAGTGGAGAAAGTGGATACCTTTCCACCTTCGGATTCGGGTACTGATGACGTTATCGGAGAAGAAAGTGGATTAATTTCACGTTCTGAATCTTCCTCGCCCCCACTCGACTCTGGAACAAGCCTATCTCCTACAGAAGATTCAATCTTGTGCGAGGGAACGGCTCACACCTATCAAGCTGAACCAAGAAAGGCAGAGGGCAGAGGGCAGAAGGCAGAAAAGATTTATCCCGGTGCCGATGGCACGAGCATAGGAGCGTCGGATTGTGGACAAGGCTCTCAATCCCCGTCTGACCGGAACTTTCTGCCCTCTGCCTGCTGCCTTCTGGCTTCCCTTGAAGAGGCTCAGGGATTTGAAGACTCTCAACTGATGTCGAATCTCACAGCAACTTCCTTAGCCTTGGAGAGTGACTCCACTCAATCTCCACTTTCTGGTAGTTCTCAATCTCTAATTACTAACTCTCACTCCACTTCTCCACTTTGGGGCTGTGATGACGCTAGAGCGTCATCCGAGGTGGTGGATAACCACTCCACTTTTTCTCCACCAGTGGATAACCACTCCACTTTTTCTGTTGGTGAGGAGCTAGATGTGAAAACTCCCCAGCCGGAAGCCATAGAACCAGCTACTAGTCGAGAATCATCAGAGACGATACATGCGGGAGTTCATTTGAAAGTGTTCCCTCTGAATCAGTCTGCTGTCTTGATAGACTCTCACTTGCAGGAGACTGGGGTAGAAGAGGGAGGAACGGTTGTCATTAATCCCACGGCACTGTCACAAAATCCCGACCTTCGAGAGACCTATAAACACGCCCTAGTCACCGTGGAGGAAGTTACACCACTATCGGGACTCGAAGAGAGTGAGCTACTCTCGCTTGTGACGGCGGCTGCGATTCAGGGACAGCGTTCATTTCTAGTGAAGTGGTTCTTACAGTCACCCAACACAGTGGTTGCGGCAAAACCCAAGTTGCGGTCAAACAAGATACAGAGGGATAAGGAAGACAAGGGAGACTTTGGGGAACAAGAAGGACAAGGGAGCAAAAACCTCCTCTTTGGCTCTGAGGCAAAGTCCTTATTTCCTGCCTCTGTGTGTCAAGTATCAGGACTGAATGCAACTTGGTATGAACCATCTACAACTCATATTGCTGCTGCTCCACAATTTCCGCTGACTTCCTACCTCAATAGTTCTACTTGCTCCGAATGGGAGGGGACGGCGTTTTCACCTCCCTGCTTAGAAGTTAAGGGTGTGCTGACCTTTGCTCCAGTGTGTCTCCCTTTTGTAGACCCCTTCAACGTTGATGTATTGGCGTTGGCGTTGGTGAAGTCTGGAGAGGAAGGTAAGTGTTGCGACTCCGTTGGCGATGACCCTTTAGCGAAGCAAAACCCCGTTCAGTGGGATGAAGTTCAGGGGACTGTCCTCAAAATAGGCGATCGCGTCTATTGGTCTAAATGTCCTGCACACTGTGAACAATTTGCCCCGTTTGAAATTACTGCCATTGATGGTGATTATGCCAAGCTTGACTTATTCAAGAAGCCTGTGTTGCTGACAGAGCTACACCGCAGCTCGTGAAGAGGAGTTCCTGGTTGGTTGGGATGATGAGGATGGGAAGAAACCCCATGAATAAATTTGGGGGGGAAGACATACACCAGGATGTATTAGAGACCGAGAGACTTTGTTTTCTAGCTCTAAGTATTTCTCCCTATCAATGGTTTAACACTCTCTCCATCTCTCCATTTTCTCAATACTCCATGTTCTTTCGGGTCAGGAGTTAGGGCACTCTACAAATGAACTTTATTCTCTTTCTAGAGTGACAATTAGCACTCATAAGTTGCAATTCCTTTCCTTGGCATTACAAACCCTGGCTTGCTATGATGCTGCTGTTTATGGCCACCTGGTTGCCGCACAACCGGAATATTTACAGAAATTCTTGAAGTTTTTACATGGAGAGTCCATCCATTTACCGTGTCTTTACAGTTGGCTTGTGCATTGACGATTAGGATAATTGTTTAGACAAATAATTATCAACTTTTCTCATCTGAATTTCTGTGTTCACGGTCTACCCAAGGTTACACACTAGTCGCCTTGAAAATTATGAGGTAATTACATGAAAGCAGTGATACTGGCTGGAGGTCTGGGTACTCGCATTAGTGAAGAAACTTCCGTTAGACCAAAGCCTATGGTAGAGGTTGGTGGTAAGCCAATTCTGTGGCACATCATGAAAAGCTATTCCGCTCATGGAATAGATGAATTTATCATCTGCTGCGGTTACAAAGGATACGTTATTAAGGAGTATTTTGCTAACTACTTTTTACACATGTCCGATGTCACCTTTGACATGCGATTTAACCAAATGAACGTCCATTCTGGTTATGCCGAACCTTGGAAAGTCACCTTAGTTGATACGGGTGAAAATACAATGACCGGAGGACGACTCAAGCGAGTAAAAGAGCATGTTGGCAAAGACACCTTCTGCTTCACCTATGGAGACGGTGTAAGTGCTGTCAATATCAAAGAGTTGATTGACTTTCATAAAGAGCAAAAGACTTTAGCAACATTGACGGCAACCCGGCCCGCCGGACGCTTTGGAGCGCTCGCCTTGGCAGAAGATGACAATAAAATCGCCAGTTTCCGTGAGAAGCAAGATGGAGACGGGGCTTGGATTAATGGTGGTTATTTTATCTTAGAGCCAGAAGTCATTGACTATATAGCAGATGATGCCACCGTGTGGGAAAAAGAGCCATTAGAAAAGCTTGCTGAAAGTAACCAACTTTCGGCTTACAAACACAGTGGTTTTTGGCAACCCATGGATACTTTACGAGATAAAAATTATCTTGAAGACCTCTGGAAGAGTGGTAAAGCCCCTTGGAAGGTTTGGTAAGCCAAAATTTAAAGCGTCAAGAACGATTCGTACACTAAGAGTGGCAGTAGCAAAAATACCTATGTATGACTTTGCAATCATCGGCGGTGGAATTGTTGGTCTTTCTACCGGTATGGCTTTAGGCAAACGCTATCCCAATGCACGCATTGTCGTGCTAGAGAAGGAAAGCCAGTGGGCTTTTCACCAAACTGGCAATAACAGCGGTGTCATTCACTCCGGCATTTACTACAAACCAGGAAGTTTTAAGGCGAAGTTTTGCCGTGATGGTTGCCAATCGATGGTGGAATTTTGCCGAGAGCATGGTATTGCTCATGAAGTTTGTGGCAAAGTCATTGTTGCTACTGATGAAAGTGAGCTGGCGAGACTAGAAAACCTATACCAACGTGGTTTGGAAAACGGGTTGAATGTCAAGAAAATCACGGCAGAGGAAGTCAAGGAAGTTGAACCGCATGTTGCCTGTGTGGCAGGAATTCGGGTCTACTCAACAGGAATTGCTGATTACAAGCAGGTTTCTCGGAAATACGCGGAACTGATTGAGTTACAAGGTGGCGAACTTCATCTCAATACGAAAGTTGAGAAAATCCGCCAAATGCCGAATAGCCAGGTATTGGAGACAAACAAAGGTACATTCGAGGCACGCTGCGTCGTTAACTGTGCAGGACTGCATAGCGATCGCATTGCTAAACTCGGACAAGTTGACCCCAAAGCCAAAATCGTCCCATTCCGGGGAGAATACTACGAACTCACCCCAGAAAAACGTTACCTGGTTAACACCCTAATCTACCCAGTTCCCAACCCCGATTTCCCCTTCCTCGGTGTCCACTTCACCAAGATGATTGATGGCAGTGTTCACGCCGGACCGAATGCTGTCTTGAGCCTCAAACGTGAAGGCTACAAAAAAACCGACTTCGACCTCCGGGATTTCGCAGAAGTCATGACTTACCCAGGCTTCTGGAGACTTGCCGCCAAAAACGCCGACGAAGGCATCAAGGAAATCATTCGCTCCTTCAGCAAAGCTGCTTTTGTCCACAGCTTACAAAAGCTCATTCCTGAAGTGCAAGCGGACGATGTTGTTCCCACCCACGCCGGAGTTCGCGCTCAAGCCTTGATGAACGATGGGAAACTCGTGGACGACTTTTTGATTGTCAAAGGTCAAAACTCCGTCCATGTTTGTAACGCTCCTTCTCCAGCCGCCACTTCTTCTATTGAAATTGGCAAAGCGGTTGTAGAGCAGCTTCCAGCACCGCAGCATCTACAATCAGCCGTTAACGCATAGGAATTTTTAACTAATGAAAGTACTGGTAACAGGAACAGAAGGGTACCTTGGCTCATTACTGCCTCCCCTCCTCATCGAACGCGGACATGACGTAATTGGGGTAGACACCGGATACTATAAAGTGGGTTGGTTGTACAACGGTACTGAAGTTACTGCCAAAACCCTAACTAAAGATATTCGCAACATCACTCATGAAGATTTAGAAGGTGTCGAAGCGATTGTTCACATGGCTGAACTCTCAAACGACCCAACTGGACAACTATCTCCGACAATTACCTACGACATCAACCATAAAGGTTCGGTTCGCTTAGCCACGATTGCGAAAGAAGCAGGAGTACGCCGCTTCGTCTATATGTCCTCGTGCAGTGTGTACGGTGTTGCGACAGAAGGCGATGTTACTGAAGAATCCTCAGTGAACCCCCAAACCGCTTACGCCGAGTGCAAAACCTTGGTGGAGCGTGATGTCATGCCGATGGCAGACGATAGCTTCTCGCCCACCTTCATGCGGAATGCCACCGCTTTTGGTGCCTCTCCCCGGATGCGCTTTGATATCGTCTTGAACAACTTGGCAGGACTGGCATGGACAACCAAAGAAATCAAGATGACGAGCGATGGTACACCTTGGCGCCCTTTGGTTCATGCTCTAGATATCTGTAAAGCAATTGTCTGTGCGCTTGAAGCCCCCCGTGATGTCGTTCACGCTCAAGTCTTCAACGTCGGTGACACCTCAAATAACTATCGAGTCAAAGAAATCGCTGAAATCATTGCCGATATCTTCACAGGCTGCCAGTTGAGCTTTGGTGATAGTGGTGCCGATAACCGCAGCTATCGCGTGTCCTTTGAGAAAATTAACACAACCCTCCCTGGATTCAAGTGCGATTGGGATGCTAAGCGCGGTGCCCAGCAGCTATTTGATTTGTTTACTCAAATTGACATGACCAAAGAAACTTTTGAATCGAGAGGTTTCACTCGCTTAAAGCAGCTTGAGTATCTGATTCGCACCCAGCAAATTGACAAAGATTTCTTCTGGAGCAAGTAATGCTATTTACCGAAACCAAGCTCAAAGACGCTTTTATCATTGACTTAGAGCATCGCGAAGACCCCAGAGGCTTCTTTGCACGCACGTTCTGTGCCAAAGAATTTGAAGAACACGGTTTAAAGCCAACGGTTGCCCAGTGTAATTTGTCGTTCAACCATAAAAAGGGCACGCTGCGGGGGATGCACTATCAAGTTCCTCCTGCGGCGGAAACTAAGTTGATTCGCTGCACCCAAGGGGCAATTTACGACGTAATTATTGATATGCGTCCTGATTCCCCCACCTATATGCAACACATTGGCGTGGAACTCACGGCAGAAAACCGTCGCGCTCTTTATGTCCCTGAGCTGTTTGCTCACGGTTACCTGGCACTTACGGATGGTGCTGAGGTGGGGTATCAGGTGGGTGAATTCTACACCCCTGGATATGAGCGGGGACTGCGCTATGACGACCCTGCGTTTGGCATTGAGTGGCCGATCGAAATTACTGTAATTTCCGATAAAGATGCGGCTTGGCCTTTGTTTGAATCTGTTTCTGTAGGAGCAAAATCATGATTATTGTCGATAATGCGCTGAAAGCACGGGCCCAAGCAGGTAATCCAGTCAAGGTGGCGATGATTGGTGCTGGCTTTATGGGTCGGGGGATTGCTAACCAAATCCTCAACTCGGTACCAGGGATGAAGCTGGTGGCGATTTCCAACCGGAGTCTAGATGTCGCGAAGCGGGCGTATGCTGAGGCTGGCGCTGAGGATGTCAAGGTTGTTGATACAGTCTCGGAGTTGGAAGAAGTGATCGCACAAGGGCAGTATGCCGTAACTGAAGATGCGATGTTGCTGTGTAAAGCCAGTGGCATTGACGCGCTGATTGAAGTGACGGGCGCGATTGAGTTTGGGGCCCATGTGGTGATGGAAGCGATCGCCAATCACAAGCACATCATCCTGATGAATGCGGAACTCGATGGCACGGTTGGTCCGATTCTTAAAGTCTATGCTGACCGCGCTGGCGTTATCCTGTCCGCTTGCGATGGCGACCAACCTGGCGTAGAAATGAACCTTTATCGGTTCGTCAAGAGCATCGGTTTGACACCACTACTGTGTGGCAACATCAAAGGCTTACAAGACCCTTACCGCAACCCTACTACCCAAGAAGGGTTTGCCAAGCAGTGGGGTCAAAAAGCTCACATGGTGACCAGTTTTGCCGATGGTAGCAAAATTTCCTTCGAGCAAGCGATCGTTGCTAATGCGACTGGGATGAAGGTCGCCAAGCGCGGTATGTTGGGCTATGACTACAGGGGTCATGTCGATGAGATGACCAAAATGTATGATATCGACCAGCTCAAAGAACTGGGCGGTATTGTTGATTACGTCGTGGGTACCAAACCAGGTCCTGGCGTATTTGTCTTTGCGACTCATGACGACCCCAAGCAACGTCATTACCTGAATTTGTATAAGTTAGGGGAAGGTCCGCTTTACAGCTTCTACACCCCTTATCACCTGTGCCACTTTGAGGTACCCCTATCCGTTGCTCGTGCTGTCCTGTTTGGAGATGCTGTTATGGCACCTCTGGGTGGCCCGCTTGTCGATGTTGTAACGACGGCAAAAATTGACCTCAAGGCAGGAGAAACTCTGGATGGCATCGGCTACTACATGACTTACGGTCAATGTGAAAACTCTGATGTTGTCCAAGCGCAAAACCTGCTACCTATGGGGTTAGCTGAAGGTTGCCGTCTGAAGCGGGATATTCCGAAAGACCACGTCCTCACCTATGATGACGTGGAGTTACCGGAAGGCAGACTTTGTGACAAACTGCGGGCTGAACAAAACGCTTATTTCGCCTCCTCAAAAACTCCAGCTACCGTTAGGTAGATTGTGAATTCGCTTAAACTTCTTCTGTTCCCAATAACGGGTGTGGTTGGGAACAGAAGAAGTTTAAGCGGTAACTGAGGACGGACTCCTAGTTTGTCTCGTTGAAACACACGCAACTAATGGGAACACCGGGACTTTCTCTCCAGAATTGTCCCGGTGTTGCTTTATACAACTACTTACAACCTGCCGTCTCTGAGGTTCCGTAGGGAAAATTGAAAGTTCTGCAACGATTCGTGACCATCTCGATAGCATCTGCAACTATTTCATCAGTCGCTCATCGAGTAGTGCGATGGAGGGAGTCAACCATCGCCTCAAGCCCAGTAAGTGATAAGGATATCGGTTTGCAAACTTTGATAATTTACGCGATCGCTTATTGGCTTGCTTATTAGATTAATTTCTATTGTCACTAAAGCTATTAAGAGAAGCGTTTCTGATTCCTTTCAACCAGTTTATAAGCCATCAATTCTAATTGCTTGTAAAGAGGTTTTGGAGTTAGCCAAAGTACATAGGCGGCTGCAAACGTTAGCAATGTTCGGTGTGGTTCTTCTCTCAGAATCCGCCAATCCTGCTTTACAGCCTGATTGATCTTTTGAACAGCCATTGCTCCATCGCTCAAGGTTACACCTCGACGAGCCGTGTATCTTAAGTAGTAAGCTCTGGCTAAGCTGGCGTAACCTTCGTACAAGTCAGGGTAGTTCATCTGAACCTTCTCAAGAAGCTTTTCAAGGGCGTTATATTGCTTAAGCGCACTAGCAGAGAGTCCTCCAGAGGTAAGGCGGTAGAGTGTGAGCACTTCTGGAACCCCTTCAGTTTTCCAATCAGTTTGAATTGCAATTCGGAGCCAGCACTCCACATCTTCCGCTTGGCGAAAATGCTCGTCGAAGTAAAAATCTTCTACTTGACCATGAAGATTATCCTGAAACCTGATGTTCTCAAATACCTCTCGGCGGAACACGGCAGCAGACCCATTGCCAATTGGATTGCGGCAGAGAATATAAGGTGGCGTAATTCCCTTGATCTTGCGGGGGATTTGGTAAAGCCCCATGTTTTGACCCAACTCGTCAATGAATGCTGAATAGCTGAAACTTACCCCCACTGACGGGGAACTGTTCAGATGCTTGACGTGCTTTTCTAACTTTTCTGGAGTCCATAAGTCATCTGCATCTATAAAAGACAGGTAATCACCCTGAGCCTGACGAATGCCTGTATTCCTAGCTCCAGCCAATCCTCGGTTTGGCTGTTGAACAATTTTTATTCTTGAATCTGTAAACTTACGGCAAATCTCAATGCTTTTATCGGGAGACCCATCATCAACAATAATCACTTCAAAGTTTTCATAGGTTTGAGCCAGCAGTGACTGGATAGTATCTGAAACATACTTCTCAGCATTGTAGACTGGAACAATAACAGAAACTTTTTTCGTATTCATAGGAAAACTCCAGAATGTGCAGGTAATTGTTTTGTTAAATAGCTAACTGGAACAATAACAGAAACTTTCTTCGTATTCACAAAAAAATCTATAATCTATAGGTAATTGTTGGGTTTAATGCCTAAATTGCAAAGATTTGTTTTGTAACCTGTGACAGCTAGGGTCTAGTCAGATCTATCTCGCCCTGGCGGCAGTGTTGTGGAAGAAATAGGCGTTAGACCAATGCCTAAATACTGGCTATCACCTGATGCAGTGCTTAAGTCGCTGGGGGCTATGCTCCCACTCATTAGCTACCTGATCTAAAATCCCTCCCAAAGCAGCTCCTGCCGCTTTGAGCGTAAGTTGTTCTTCAGCATATTGTCTAGATTGTTTTCTCATCTGCCCCCGCAAGGTATCGTCATGCCAGAGATGATCGATCGCCTCAACTAATGCAGTGAGAGAGTTGGGTCTTACTAACAACCCAGTTTTACCGTGCTGGATGTAATCATCCGGTCCTGGGCGATCAGTTGCAATTAGAGGACAACCAAGGCTCAAAGCCTCGAGCGCTGCAACAGTTCCAGCAATTAACCCCTCTTGCCGGAGAGGAAGCACTGCTAATCGAGCACGCTGAGTTAAGGAGAGAATTTCAGGATTTTTGATGCCAAGGGGGACTTCAACCATAGATGGAATCTCTAATCCTTCTAGGGTCTTTGGTCCTGAAGCAACAATTGTACGCAAACCCAACTTCTTAACGGCTTCAAACAGTAGGGGATAATCCCGAAAGGCTGAGCCAACTGATAGGATAAAAGGCCTCTCAGTATCTTCCTGTTCCGTAATAGGAAGAATTCTCGTTGGCATCGGCACGAATTCAAAGCGATTAATCGGCACTCCCAACCATTGACTATAAACTTCCCGTTCGAGCCTATTGTGGACAATAAAACGATTGACATCCTTGAGTGCGGCGCTCGCTAGCCAGCACTTGTACCCTTTGTAGAGATTGGTATTAAACCACCAGGCAACTAATGGAAACTGGGGACCGAAAAAGCGTTGTTGCAGCCCAATCACACTTGCCAGTTGAGGTAGAATCGTCACCATTCCACCCTGACAGGTTGTCACTGCCCGCCTACTTTGTTCCCATAAATTCAACCATTCCCTATAATCGGTGACAGGAGAAGATCGCTCATGCCAATTGACGTTCTTGCTTCGCCGAGAGAGCAGGCTGTAATTGTGTTTATCTTTAGGCAGATAAGGTAATAACCATTCTCCCTCGGGATTGTTAGACGTTGTGTCTTGATAAGGTGAAACAATATTCCAATGCATTAAAAAAATCTCCCCTTGATTTGATAACAATCCAGAACTTTGGTTTAGAGAAATCTGAAAAGTGTGTAGAGTGCTAACAGGAGCATTCGTTTATCTGGCAACGTCAGAAACCAGCTGTTTTTTCAGGTTCTGCAAGTAAAGATGAAGATTTGAGTAAAACCCTTCTGGAGATAGCCAACGCAACCAGAGTTCTCGACAGGCATACTGTAAATCAACAAATTCTTGAGGAGAGAGGCTGTTGTGAAAATCGAGAACCCTTTCTCCAATGTAAGAAAGATCTTTTTCATCAACCCAAACACAGTATTTTTTCCAGTCAATCAGAGTATCTAGAGGAAGTTTACAGTCGGTGTCGAGAAAAATAGGAATTCGACCGCAGGATAGTACTTCGTAGAAGCGGTTAGAGTAGTTACCAGAGCCACGACAACAGAATGTATAGCCACTGTCGGTCAGATTTTGGACATACTCCATCCGAGCATTACGTTTTTGATCTGGATCTGCTGCATCAAAAAATACTGCGCGATCAAAAATTTTGATCTTTGACTCTATCTCCGGATGATTTGACAGGATGTTGAGAGCTTTGACCCGTAAAGATTCTCCTTTATAAGGAGAGGCTCCCAGTCTGCCCTCCTTGGAAAGCATCATTCCATGATAAACAAGCGTTTTTACCCTTCTATCTAGACTGAGAGGTCTAGCAAAACCGCGAAACCCAACAGTTGGTTTTTGACCTTTTTGCCGAATCGGTAGTTGATTTTCCAAAAACTCTTTGACGAAGTCCTCGCAGAAAAATGGAAAGATTGGGTTGTTGGCAAATTGTGGGAGTGATTGATATACAGACTGACGAAGAACAATGGCGTCTTTGATGGGAATACTCTCATCTGAACATTCACTACCAAAGAATACAACTAGTGGTTTACCTGCCTGATGAACCAGTTCTGCAAACTGAATCGCCAGTTGTTCAGCGTTCTTATCACTAGAACCACGCCACGAGTCCCCTCGAATGCTACGCCAGTCCATGGGTAGGATAGCGATGTCAGCAGCTTCAAGTGGAACCATTTCAAAAAACGATTGTCCAACTTCTACATAACGATTGTATGGACTTATCCATGAGTAAATTTCACCAGAATGTAGATCAGACCAGAATGGGTACAAAATAGAAGTTGGAGCCATTCCTGTAGGAAGAAAATTACGATCTGAAAAGATCTTGAGTTTCATGCTAGAGTTGCTTGCTGAAATAGTTTAAGAGATTTCCCAAGGAAATTTTTAAAAGAGAAATTACCAAATCACTGTGTTAGATTGGAACAATAACAGAAACTTTTTTATATTTACAGGAAAACTCCTGCATGTGCTAGTAATTATTTTGTTTAATGCCTAAATTGCAGAGCTGTTTTGTAACCATTGACAGCTAGGGTCTACTCAGCTCTATCTATAGCGATTCTTGGTTGAGTGAAGTACATCTAACTTCTGCCCTCTGCCTTAAAAGCATCAACCTGTACCTCATCCAAATGCAGACCGCTATAAGCTGGCTGCGTGGTTGTGAAAGGAACATCCTTGAGATTTAGAGGCAAGAGTGTAATCCACACATAAGAAGACCATACATAGGCGGTCATAATATTTTTCTCAGTTGAGTTGCTGAGAATCATAAAGAGTAGAAACAGGATTGGCCAAATTGCTTCAACTGTTCCATTATTTTGAATCAGTTGAATCGATTTCACAATGTTGAACACAAAGCTTAGTAAATAAGGGATTGTGCCAAGCCAACCTACAGCAAGCAGTAATTCCAACAAACCATTGTGGGAATGAGGCACTGCCCAACCAAGGATTCGTGTAACGGTAGCAGATGCACTGTAAGGACTGTACCAAAAGGCTTCATAGCCATAGCCTAACAAGGGGCGTAGGTTGATCATATCCCCAACCGCCTTCCAGATAGCGTCTCGACCTGTTAAGCCCACATCTTTACCCAATACAGCCGTAAGTTCTTCGGCATTGTTTTGTGCGTAGATCGTGAATCCTCCCCACATGAAGATGATAAGGATTAGAACAGGTACGATCACAGTTGAGCGAAACCTGAGAATATTGCAGATGAACAGTGCAGCCGTCATTGTCGCGAAAGCTACCAGTCCCGTTGATGAGCGAGAAGCAACAACCAGGAATAAAGAAATCGCTACAAGTACCACGGCAATCTTCTTGTGCTTACCGTAAACATCTGTGAAGAATAAAGTAAGAAAGAAAACACCTGTTTGAGCCATGTGTGCTCCCAGAGCATTTTTGTGCAAAAAAACACCCCGCCATGAACCCGTATGAGGAGGAAGACTCATCCGTCCGTAACTTGGCAGAAAGAGTCCAAATGCCAAGCTCAGCAGGGCTGTAATGCCTAATCCCCACCCTAAGTTTTGAAGCTGTTGTTTGTAGCTGAAACAGGTAGAAAAATAGGTGGCAAATATTGCTACTGCTGTAACAAGGATGGAACGACGAAAAGTAACGTCTGGAAGGTCAGACCAGATGGTTGAGGCAATGACAAAAAGGAGAAAAACGAAGACAAAAATGCTGTGAGGGTTACTCTTGATGTAGTAGAGCGGTCGCTGCCATCTCAGCAGTAGAAGTAGTAAGGCGATTCCACTAATTCCCATAATGATCGTGGGTTCCATCGAAGCATTTTGTGGTGCGTTCGTGATTACTTGACCACCACTAGCTCCCATTAGTAATAGGTTCAATGGGTTCCCTATTATAAAAGCGAGAGAAAAGCGAACAAACCAAGTTTCAAAAAGATCAAGAAGGCTCAACATAATTACAGCTTTTTAATTTACTGTTCCCGCTTACTTGACTAATGACTTCATCACAGGATTTGCGCTCAATCGGGAAACAAAGTAGGTAGCATAAATTGTGATTGCAATGAGCATTGAGCGCCGTTGCCGTATCATAAGCCCCCAATCTGCCTGAAAAGCTCGATTCACAAAATCTACCCCTAACTCTGGGGGTAATCCTAACCGTAAGGTTTGTCTTGCCAGATATTGGAGCTGGGATGCATAAGCAGAAGCATAGTGTTTGCTAACCAGATCAGGATGTAACTGACGTGCTTTTTCCAGCATTTTTTTCCACCCATCTTCCATGTTTTTCAAGGTAGAAGATAGTCCCGTATTGTGAATTCGATATTGAACTAGAGTCTGATTGATCCCCTCAATTTTGAAGTCACTACAGCTTGCAATTCTGAAGAGCAACTCCATATCCTCAGAGTGGTTAATCGTCTGATCAAACCCTTGCATTTTGTGAAATAGATCACGTCTAATAACTACATTTGAAGTCGTTACAGTTGGATTAGAGTACAAAAATTCTTGAGGTTGAAGCTGAGTCAACTGATTACTTGTTAGCTTATTCATAGAGCTACCATCAGAATTCATAAGCTCCACTCTGGCAAAGCTAACTCCAACTTCCGGATGAGAGTGCATGTATTCAGCATGAACTGCCAACTTGTTGGGCAACCACTTGTCATCAGCATCAAGAAATGCAATTAGTTCTCCTTTTGCTAAAGTGGCTCCTAAGTTCCGTGATGAAGAAACCCCACCGTTTTCCTTCGTTACTAACTGAATTCGACCATCTTGTTGGCAATATCTGTTGACAACGGACTCTGTAGTATCGGTAGAACCATCATTAATAATCAATAGCTCCCAATCTGTATAGGACTGTGCCAGAACCGAGTGAATCGTGTCAGTCAGGTAGTGAGCTGCGTTATAAGCTGGAATGACAACAGATATGGTCGGTTTAGAGTTCATCGGACTTATAGGTTTAGGCATTATTTTCATCAGGTAATCGATTGGCAACGTAGGAATGAAACTATTCGCCTATATGAGGAGTTAGTGGACGAGAGAAAACAAGCCTGGTTGCCCAAACTGTAAATAGAGGTAGACCAATTAGGTGAACTGCCAGGACACATGCTGCAACAACAAAAATGTTAAATTGCACAGCAACTAAGAGCACAATAGAGAAAATGACTGTAAAAATAAGATTCCACAGTAAGCTAAGGTTTCCCTTGTCAACAATTATTAGTAACTGCTCTGCCGCCAATGCAAACGGACGAGGTAGACCAGATAAGCAAATCATGACAATAATCGGGATAGCAATCACCCACTTTTGACCAAACACAATTGGTACGTAGAAATAAGCCAAACTACTTTGTAGCAGAATTAAAGGAACCATCACTGTGCTGATCGTTATCAAACTCTTAAAGTAGTAGCTCCTAAACAAGCTCTCATTGCTACGAACTTTACACAGGTAGGGATACAGGGATGTTGAAATCATTCCTATTGCACTAAGGCTAAGCCCAAGACCAGCACTAAAGGCAAAAAAGTAAGTTCCTAGCTGCTCAACACCCAAAAAGCTACCAACCAGAATGTAGTCCAGGTTGGCTCGCAACTTGTTTAGAAACTCGACGCTAAGTGGATACTTTGCGAAGTGAACAATTTCTCGCCATCCGTTGAGAGTAAATGGTCCTTTAGGTCGCCAAGGCTGATTTCTTCGATAGACAATAAACCAGCTTGCCTGTGACAGAACCTGCGACAGAACAATACTCCAGATACCCATACCCAAAAGAGCAAAACCAATTACCGAGAAGTTGCTAATGAACGAATAAAGTGTGCCAGCAAAGGCAATAACTTTCATGCGATTTTCGCGCTGAATTAGAGCATCCTGAACGGCGTAAAAAGGAACAATCAAATAGGGCAGTGAAACAATACAAAGAGGTAGAAATAGATTAGGATCTTTGGAGTGCCAGGAAATGAGAGCAGCAGCAATGCAATATATTAAAAAGATTGGGATGCAGATCAACCAGTTGAGCCAATAAGCTGTATTAGCTAAACTTTCCAGGTCTTTTTGATCCGCATGAATGAGTTTTGTTGCAACACCTCCTTTGTGTATTAGGATATTACAGAATTCATTCAGGGTAAGCAGAATAGCGAAAACTCCATAGTCTTGAGCGGTAAAGGCACGGGCAAGAACAACGACTGCTCCAAGACGAATTAAACGCTGAATAAATTCCCCTCCGGCTAGCCAACCGAGGCTTTTAACGAGGGTATTATTGGACAGTTGGTTTTTAATCTTGTGCATCAGCATTTAATCAATTTTCCAATACTATTCTTTTGCTTGATTCTGTCTTGGAAACCAGCAAATCCTTGATACAAAGCGTCTAGCGGGATGTGGAGAAAGCTCTAGCCACACCATTTATTAGTATGTGTCTAGAGCTAACATCCTATTTCTTATTTCTGTTTGGTTTTGCCAAGAGCGATCGTTTCATTGATTAAATCTGAAAATTCCAACGAGAGTAACGTTATCAATGAAAGGAGCATTTAACTCGGTGCCACTACCGTAAAGTTCAAAATACTGGGCGCAACTTGGAACGGGTGTTAAAAAAGACGGTGAGAGGAATTTGTGTCCATGTTGTTGCTAAATGACCATTCATACGCTGTGTGTATGAATGGTGTCAGCACTTTGGCATTGTCTGCTGATATTTGAACAGACCACTGTCCAGCCCATTTAGAACTTACATAATGTGTATGGTGATTTCATCTATTTATTTCTCACTCAAGAATAATGTTATTATAGGTAAGGTCAGGATAAATTTTTGAGTTGGTTCATGAAGAATGGTTAAAGATGAGCCAAATCATACTGACTATCCACAATTAGTTGGTAAATGCAGAATCGCATTCAAATTCTTGAGACACCCAAGGTCGTTCCTCAACTGGCAAACATCGGTTCTATGCTTGAGTCTGCCAGAAGTGCAGCAGGGGAAATTGTGCAGAGCACTGTTAGCCCAACAGAAAGTGTTGTTTGAACAGTGGTATCGAGTTTGGGATGGTACCCTCAGTTGGAATGAGGACATTACCATTGTTGCAACGATTCAGCAACAGGTGTATACTCTGCTGAGCAAAGGAGCCGGACATGAAATCCGTGCCCAACAGAAAACGCCTTTGGCGAAAATGGTACGCACCTGTCAGGAATTGCACAAAGTTGAAGTGACCTTGTGGACGAGTGGGATCACCAAGTGCATTAAACTGACTAACACTGCCGCAGCACGGACAATGTGTCCAATTGTATTGTTCGGCTAGTGTGTAAACACCACTAACAACCAACGTTCTTAGCACAGGGTTCTGTATGGATCTTCAAAAATACCAAGAAGACATTGACGTCGGCAAGTATTGGCTCATCTTGAAGCGTCATTGGTTACCTGCGGGCAGCGTTTTCCTAGCAGTCTTGTTATTAACAGGGGTATACATGGGTCTACGGAAGCCTGTGTACGAAGCGGAGGGAAAAATTCTCTTTAGAAAAAGAGATACCGCTTCTGCGCTTCTATCAGAGGAAAAAGAAAAAGTAGGTGAGTTAGAGGCTCTTAGTCAACAGACTACTCCAGTAGACACAGAAGCAGAAGTTGTTCGCTCAACCCCTCTGCTTCAACAAACAATTGCTGCTCTCAAGCTTAAAGATGAAGATGGAAAACCTTTGCCGTATCGAGATTTCCAGAAGAAGCTAACGGTTAAAGCCGTTACTGGAACAGACGTTTTAGCTATCTCTTACCAAAGTAAAGAGCCTGAAGAGGCTGCCGCTGTCGTCAACAAGCTAATTGAATTTTATTTACAGAGCAACATTCAAGTTCACCGGACTCAAGCCGCTGTGGCGCGTGAGTTTGTTTCCAAGGAATTACCAAAAACTGAAGAAAAACTTCTTCAAGCCGAAAAGAATCTACGTGACTTCAAAGAGAAGAACGGTGTTGTTGCCCTGGAAAATGAGGCAGCATCTGCTGTAGAGTCAATTACCTTATTGAATAATCAAATTGCAACTGCTAATGCTGAATTAGCAACTACAAATGCTCAGCTCAGTAATTTGCAGGAAAAGATAGGACTGAGTCCTGAGGTAGCAGCAAGTTTGAATGCTTTAAGTCAATCATCTGGTGTACAGGAAGCATTGGTTGATTTGCAGAAGGTAGAGTCTGAGCTAGCTGTTCAACGCTCTCGTTACCTGGATGACAATCCAGCGGTCGTTAACTTAAAGCAACGGCAGACATTTTTAAGGGGAGTTGTTCAAGAGCGAATATCACAAGTTCTTCGTAATGGTCAGGCAGTTCCTGGAGGCAGCTTACAGTTAGGAGCATCAGAGCAAAAACTAATTGACGACTATATCAATGCTGGAATTCAGCGTTCAGGATTGATTAATCAAATAAATTCGTTAGTTCAAACTCAATCCGTTTATCGTCAACGAGCGGGTGTCATCCCTAGACTCGAACAGGTTCAGAGTGACCTTGAACGCCAGGTTGAAACGGCAAAGGCAAATTATGAGATTTTGGTTAAGCGACTACAGGAAGCTCAGATTGCAGAGAATCAAAACATCGGTAATGCTCGTGTTGTCGCCAAGGCTACTGTTCCGGATAAGCCAATTGCTTCCAAGAACAAACTCATTTTAGGCGGAGGAGTTGTTGTCGCAAGTTTGTTATATGTTCTGATTGCGTTCACTTTGGATTTAAGAGATCCATCACTGAAGACAATCAAGGAAATTCGTGAAGTGTTGAATTACCCCTGGCTGGGTATGATTCCTCTGGTCAAGAGAAACAAGAAAAAACAAAACTTTGCTGTTCGGGAGGCTGAATCTTCAAGTCCAGCCTTGCCTGTTAGAGAAACCCCTCATTCACTTGCGAGTGAAGCTTACCGAATGCTTCAGTCAAACTTGAAATTTCTCAAGCCCGATCAAGTGCTGAAGACCATTGTTGTAACAAGCTCAGTTTCTAAGGAAGGCAAATCTACAGTTTCTGCTAATTTGGCGCTTACCCTTTCTCAAATGGGGCATAAGGTTCTGCTAGTAGATGCAGATCTTCATCACCCGGTGCAACATCATATCTGGCACCTTACTAACGTAGCTGGACTCAGTGATATTATTGTCAACCAGGTAGAACTTAAAGAAGCGATTAAAGAAGTTGAACACAACCTTAGTGTTCTTCCATCGGGTTCTATTCCACCCAACCCACTGGCTTTGATTGATTCCAATCGCATGAGAGCATTAGTCCAGAACTTATCTGCAAAATACGATTTTGTCATTTTTGATACGCCACCTCTTATTTTGGTCTCTGACGTTTTGACCTTAAGTAAGATGACAAGCGGTATCTTGCTCGTCGCTCATCCCCATAAAATTGATGGCTCTACTGCTAAGGCGGCAAGAGAGTTACTGGCACAATCTGAGCAGGAGGTCTTAGGTTTAGTCATCAATGGTGTAGTTGCTGAGTACGAACCTGACAGTTACCCTCGTCATGTAAAGGTTTATCACAAAGATTCCTCGCCTGCGCTTAGTCGGATCTGAAAAATAGAAGTTCAAGCGCTCGCCTGAGCCTGAAGCAAGGGACGTTGTGGAAGTTGAGCATCAAGGATTTGGCGGATTAACCAACGCCAAAAATCCCTAACCCAGTTGAGTTAGGGATTTTTGGCATTTTTTCTCAAACAACTTTAGTTTAAGGTAGACAATTGGTGGTTTGCCGTTGGGCTGTAGGCGATCGCTTTGAGTTGTAAGTTCCTGTGTTGTAATTAAAGGAACCGTAAAGTTGCTGAGAGAGAAAATTGAAGAGACAGTAAAGCTGCTCGTTTTTACTTGCAAGATAACCGCCTGGCTTCTTAATATTCTAAATAGCGGTTTAATGATGTAGATAGTTTCACCAACTTGAGTTAGGAATTTCACCTATAAAAAGTTGTCAAATTACACCAAAGTAGGACTAAGCCAGATGCGCCAAGTAAAATTATTAAATGTAGCTATCGATAATTTGTCTCGGCTAGAGTTTCTCGAAAAGTGCAAGAGTGGAATTGTCTTTACGCCCAACGTAGATCATCTGATGAAGCTACAGGATGATCCTGATTTTTATCGTGCTTATAACGCAGCGACTTACAAGTTGTGTGACAGCAAAATTTTATTTTTCGTTTCTAAGTTTTTAGGGTCACCAGTTAAAGAAAAAATTTCAGGCTCTGACCTTTTCCCCGCTTTCTATGAGTACCATAAAGATAACGAAGACATCAAAATATTTCTTTTAGGCGCTCGCGAAGGAGTAGCCAGTTCTGCTCAACAAAAGATTAATTCTAAAATTGGTAGAGATATCATAATCGGTACGCACTCTCCCTCGTTTGGGTTTGAGAAAGATGAACAAGAATGCTTGAAGATGGTTGAAATGATTAACCAGTCTGGAGCTACAGTTCTCGCGGTAGGAGTAGGTGCGCCAAAACAAGAAAATTTCATCTTGAAGTACAAAGATAAGTTGCCAAACATCAAGATTTTCTTAGCTATTGGTGCAACTATCGATTTTGAAGCTGGCAATATCAAGAGAGCGCCCAAGTGGGTCAGTGAACTTGGGATGGAGTGGCTGTATCGCTTAGTCGCAGAACCAAAGCGGTTGTGGAAGCGGTATTTAGTACATGGTCCTGGCTTCTTCTGGCTGGTCTTCAAACAAAAGATCAATTTTTATGCAGACCCCTTCAATACGACTTATTCTGCACATACTGGGAGCGTTCCTCGTGAACAGATGATTGAGACGATTGAGTAGTTCTCTACGGGATTCTAACAATAAAAAGGGAAAGGAGGTATTGACTCCCTTCCCTTTTTATTTTTCTATGCTTATCAACCCGGTTAATTAGGGCTTGCTGCACAAAGCCGAAACCCTTAGCCATCAATAGTTTAAGCGGGATTGATAGTTGCTCAGCTCCCAGGAAATCTGGTAAAATTCGTCAAAACCCTTGCACCCCCGCTCAGGTAGA
>JAESFV010000307.1_pt1 | contig 31881 bp, 36 predicted proteins | sample 9269471 | NCBI WGS metagenome assembly JAESFV01 (sample SAMN14502647, study PRJNA617108) | algae metagenome | isolation source: Symplocastrum torsivum CPER-KK1 and co-occurring heterotrophs from... | place: USA: Central Plains Experimental Range, Colorado | collected 2001-01-01
TCCAATATCATGGTTAAAAATGGCTAGATTGAAACGTACAGGTTCATTCCTCTCATCACCTGTATTCTTTAATCCCAAGTCAGCCCAAACAATGCATGTAATCATATACCAAGTGTACTGAACGTTCAGGACGGGAAGTTAACTGGGCACTCAAGCGTCCGAAGTAGTTGGTAGTGATTGCGCTCAGCCGTTCATAGCGAGATGCTGACTTTCCAACGATTCGGAAGTATCGTCTTTTGCGTCACATTGCGGCAAAGTAAAATCCCCCACTGGTGAGGTAAGGTGCTGACTAAGTTTGTACACAATGTACGAATCTTTATTGATTGGTAGCCGCTCTCTTAGGGCAAGTGCGATCGCCTTGTACTTGCTAGGTCACTACTGTTCAGTGGTAATATCCTTTCTTAAATCATCAAGAAAATTTGCATCTGGACTTGGTTCTGGCTCATCAGGGACAAACTCGAAACGGACACGAATCTTTCCTTTCTGCCAGCCTTTTCCTGTAGATGCGCTTAAGAATTCGCATTCCACTCCATCTCTCATCCAGCCCTGTGTGGTAGGGTTAGTGCCCCCCATCATATCCCTGAATCTTTTTTCTAATTGGTCTATTTTAAACGTCGCGTTGTTTCCAACCAAGCTTTCCTGTTGTTTCATTGATATAACATCATCAGGATCTAGATAAAACTCACTCATGACAAAATCCAGTTAGGTAAGTTTGTTTGCTTCCTCTAGTAAGCCTCAAAACCTGGAAAATGTAATTGAGATGAGTGCGATCGCGTTGAGCCTGTCAGGTCAGGAAGGATTTTTTTTTGGAGAGAGGGAAGTTTGAGGAAATAGGGATTGGAGCAAACAGCCTCTGTTACCCTTCAGTTTTTACTTAATCCCATCTCGTAGGAGTGTCAGCATCCTTTAATTTGATGTTGTAATAAACCAGGCAAACTTTCCTAGAGTCCCACTCTGCCCCGATAAGACCTGCTTTTCTTAACTTCTTCAAACACGAATTAATATGAGATGAACTATATTTACCGATTGTTTGAACCAAGGAAGAGGAAGTATGAGGTTGCACCAATAACTGGTTGATAACGAGGGTTACGGCTGAAGATTTAACAGAATCAGCCTTAATTCCTTGAGTGGAGCCAACAACCTGAGGTAAATGAGTTCTTTCGGAAGTTTGAAGCATTTATTCAAGGCGTAGCTAATGTTCAGAAGTGCTTGCATACACCAACCTATGTTGTTAGAAATATAAAAACAAATATTAATTTCCATTGATTTAATAACCTAAAGTTATTGAAAGTTACCGTAAACTATTTAGTTGCCTTTGAGTTTTGCTTTGAGGCTAGCTGGTAGGGGTATGAGTAATCCATCCAGTAGCAGCTAATTCAATGCGCTTAACTCGACTCCGAGAAAGAACGCGATCGCCTTTCCCCAGTGGAGTGCTTATCGCACTTAATCAACTAACCACTGCATTAGTAGGTAAAACACAAACACATAGGATAGTGACACCCAGATCACAATCCCAGCCACAAAATGCATCATACCAACTAGAAAATAGCTCAATAGTGTATTTTCTCCGTGCAGATTAGCCATTGTGTCAGTTTGTATTCCGCACCACTGCCAGAGATTTAACGTGAGATTGATAGCAAGCAAAGTTGCAAGAATAGAAGCTCCTAGCATCCAATGCCCCTCACGCATATCCTGTAGCCACCAGAGTTGCGAACCGCTCCAGCCTCCCATAGGCTTGTAGGCTGGATCTCTGGTCGGTGAAACGAGATACACAAAGACTATACTCGCTCCCGTTAGAAGCCCAAGGAGTTTGGTACTCATAATCGAGATAGCAAGCAGACCTACAAGAATGAAAGCCGCCAGCATCTTATGTTCCTCAGGCACCATCGGCAGATCATCTAACCACCAAAGCCTTAGCCCTAAATTGGCACCTATAAGCTGGTAGACTGACTCTCTCGTCGGAGAAAGGAAATATACAAAGATTGCACTGGCTCCCGCTAGAAACAGGTAGAATTTTGTACTTGTAATCGAGAGGCGTCGAACTAACTGAGAAAGCATAGTGCGTTACCCTTTACTCATTTATTTACTTAAGGTAATTCTTCTAAAGGAATAAAAGTAACGCTAAATATGAAGTTACGGCAAACTCTTCAATCACCCTTCAGCCGTGCCTTTACACCACTTGGTAGGGGGATCAACAAGCCATCTAACAGCAGGTGATTCAATGCTGATAGCTCGACTCCGAGAAAGAATGCGATCGGCTTACTGAACTTAATCAACCACCACCAGCCCTATGAGGTACCAGGTGTACACGTACCACAGTACAAACCACATGCACAAGCCAAGTATTATTAACCGTCCTATTTGCCTTACTCTTTGAAGCGTCCAGAGAACCAGCATGGAATTGAGCGCAAGCAGACCAGCAAGGATAACGGCTGCATTCGCCCAAACATCGTCATTCACACCGCTTAACCACTCAACCGTCGTAGCTGAATAAGCAGCATGAGGACGCTGGAAGGTAGGATCTTCTCTCAAAGGAGAAACTAGATACATAAAGATTGCGCTCGCTAGCGTAACCAGTATCAGGAATATAAGACTCGCAATAGATAAGCGTCGAAAAACCCTGTCTAAATGCCTATGAATCATGTCGAAACACCTTCAATAAGTAAAATTTTGTACTCGTCATTGAGAAGCGTCAAGGCAACCAAAACAGCACAGGGCGTTACCTTTCAACCATTTACTACTTAAGGTAATTCTTCTAAAGGAATAAAAGTAACGCCAAGTATGAAGTTACGGCAAACTCTTTCAATCGCCTTTGTGTTGTTGCTTGTGCCTTTGCTGGCTCTGAAATTCAGTTGCTTTTTAGTCAAGGGTTACAGACTTCACGTGATCGCTATTGGCTAGGGAAGTTTATTGAGAAAGTCCTGTATCTACTTGTTGAGGCTCAGCATTCAGGTCAAGATAATTGACATTTACTGACTACAAGCGTGTCACTTCTCTTTTTCGCTAAGACTAACAGGAAGCACTGAAGATGCAAAGGGTAGGAGAGTCAGCAGTTGGGAACTAGCGCGGGACGATCGCCTTGAGGTATAGCGATCGCTTTTGAAGTGCTAGATGACAAGGATTCAAAGTAACCGCAACGGAAATATATAACGGATATAACAAACCACTCTAGAATATAGCCACGTTCCCCAGGATGCGATCGCGGCTTTTACCCCTGCTCTCCAGCTTCTTGAGTAACCCCATCAGGCTGTGCGGAGTCTTGAGGTTGGTTGAGTTCGGGAAACTCATATTTTTCGGATTGGGGGAGAGGGGAGAGCATGGATAGACCTGTAACCGCGCCCAAAACCTGTTCATCACGTACCTCAATATAGGTCTGGAGTTGTTCGAGGTTGCGATGTCCAGAAACTTCTTGGATGACTCGTAGTGGGACACGGTTGTCTGACATCTGGGTGAGAGCCGTGCGCCGGAACGAGTGAGTGCTGATGCCAATCAACCCGACAAGCTTACAGGCTTTTCTCAGAGCTTTGTCGGCTGAATCAGGCTGGAAATGTTCGCCAAAGCGACCAGGAAACAAATAAGGTTGACCTGATGGAGGATGGTAGTTGGTAAGGAGTACCCGGAGGTCTGAGATAATCGGGATGCTGCGGGTGGCAAGTTTACCTTTCGTGTTCCCCTTTCTGATCGTGAGCCTGGGCAGGACTCTCCCGGCAGCATCGTAGGCATCGGCTGCTCTTAAAGTGCAGGCTTCCCGAATACGGCAGGCAGAAAATAGGCAAATCCCAAATAAAGCGCGATCGCGATCCAACTGAAATCCTTGGCTAAAGAGAAGCTGTATCTCAGCTTGTGTAAGGATTTTTGCCTTGCCGTGCCTGTCATTTTTCACTTCAATCTCTGGAAGCCGACATACTCTTAGGCATTTTCCCAGAGAATGAGTTGGTTTTCTTAATGAGTTATCTAAGGCGTTTGTGTAGTAAACGTCCCAAAAACAACGCTTTTGGAGATATCTCTGTATTTGCCCACGGTTGGGTGAACAGCATCATGCAGCCAAGCTGCTGCTAATAGGTAAGGGTCATTAATACCAAAACTCTTTAAAACATTTACGACATCATTTAAGTGTTTAGTATAAGGTTTGTAACTGTACTTTTGGTGTTGATGGGATGCTTCTGCTAGAGCAAAAGCCTTTTTTCTAAATCATCCATATTGTTACTCTTAACCCATCACCAAAATTGGTTCAATCCATATTAACTTTCGCTGCTGTCTGCCTTCTCCATAGGGTTGATTGCGTAAAAAGCCCCTGCGCCAGTGAGGACTTTTAGTACCACCTTTTTTGCTGCTGCCGTCGCTTTTATTGATATCCTCACGTTTAAGTCGATACTCTTTACCAATCCATAATGGTTGGTAAATATCTACAGCCTGTGCTTTACCAAATCCTTGATTAACCGTTACTTTTTGTTGTTTTATAGGTTCGTCTACTAGTTCAGGACGACATTCCATAATCAAAATCAACCGCAAGAAAATTGATTGTAAATATTCGTTAAATCCTGAAACTACCTGGGGGGTTATATCTTCAGAATCAGTATATGTAAACTTTCTTAAATTTTCACTAACTTGAAATCTGCGGCAGAAGAAACTATCTCCATCAGTTGCTGCCCAAAAAAGAATATCTTTTTCCGTATCGTAATGCCAAAAAATTGCCTTCACGCTACGCTTCTCTGGGGAAAGTATTAGATTTTTGGGCAACATAAATAATCCCGTTTTTATTGCCCAATTTAAATTATCAATCTCAACATTTAAGATTGATTGTTGTAATGCTTCAAGCAAGTCTTTTGCCACCCAATAAGCAGGACACTTTGCTTGCGCCACTTGAAAAAGAGTATAAAGAGTAATATATATTGACTCTTTCGGCTTGGCAATTAAATTATATTGCAGTTCGCTTTCTTTAGAAGAATAATAAGCATCAGCAACAAGACTACAGAGTTTTTCATAACTTTCGTAGCCATCCACAGACATAACAGGGCGAAGAACAATTTCTTTATACCAACCTTTGGGTTTTTTATTCATATTTGTAATGAATTAACTGGTTTTTATACCTTAACTGGTTAGCGTTACCTACCCTGGAGATTTGAAGTAAGCATCAGTGGGTAGTCCTTGTTTCAAGAGTGAGTATTCTTCTAAGTAGTTGCACTCAAAGATACTAAGGTCGTCGCCCCTACCTCTTTTTTTCCGTGCTTTTAGAACTGATTTAACCCACTCAGTTGAAAACGGAACCCCAAGATAACAGATACTTGGAGTTTCCCACGTAGGGTCAATTGCATGACCTTCTGGTGTAAGCAGCCATGCATGAGCTACAGCCATTGGTACGTCTTCTGCAAGCGCATACCCTTCAACATAAGTTAGGCTTTTCCTTTTAAACGCTAACTGCTGGCTATTCCAGTAGCAACTCTTGGGTAATCCTCGTTTTAAGGTTGTAGGCAAAGGTTTGGCTTCCATTACAGTGCCACACTCTAAGACCAGCTCTTCAAACCCTGCATACTTAGAATCTGGCTTTGAATAAATTTTTCTTATTAGGTCGGCTCGGTCTTGAAGATATTGCTTGAGATGGAAAAGCCGTTGTTCTTCGGTTGTTAAATCCTTCACTTTGAAGATATATCCTTACTATAGAAATACTTCATGAATTGAACAATATTCTTATCCCTTTAAGATATTTTATCGCGAGTTCTTCATGAAGTTTGTAGTCTTGTTTCGCAAGAAAATTGATGAGACAATCCAACCTGTCGTCCCAGTAAACCTTAATAGAATGAATTTGTAGATTGGCACAGTCGGTACCGCTCCACTTATTATTCTCGTGTACTCCATTGTTCGCGATTGCCTGGTTTATTTTTACAATTTCTCTAACGCAGAGGGCATATTCAGACTCAATTGCATTCTGGAATTCTTCAGCAATTCCTTGCTGCTCTGGGGTCATGAACTCTTGACATCTAAACATTTTCATTGATAGTGGGGAAGGGACAAGTTAATATCTGAAATAATACGTCAGGTAATAGAGCTAATTTAATAGAATTTCCTTGATAATAAATTTTTGGATAGTTAGCAGGATGAAAGATGCCGTGCGGAATGTCAGGTGTCTCCCCAAGCCACATCCTAGCGCGATAATCAATCCTTAAATCTTCTATATCAATCCAGAAATGGATGGGGATAGTTTCAGCGTTACCTTTATGGATAACTTCCCCAGTGTAAACAGTATGTTCAATTTCGTTGTCTGATAAAATTTTATGAAGAATGCGAGTCAATCCATCACACTCTAGGTGTTGTAATGTGTCATAAGGGTCGAGAATGAGACGTAAGTGATGAATGAATGATTGTTTATCCATTTTTGTATATCCTATCGATTCTCCATCTCTTCAATGGCTGCTTTAGCCATCGCTATCCATATTTTTATTCGTGGATTTTCTGCTTCGAGAATCTGCACATAGCGAGAGTTTTAAAAGCCTCTTGGGCTTCTTGCTTCGTAACCCCTCCAAAAAACTGAGCAACTGCTTGAGATATAACAGCTTGCCTTTCCTCTTCTATCTGCTGTTTCTTTCTTTGAGCCATGATTGTTAATCTTTATTCAGGGATGGAAATCCCTACTCAATAAACTCTCGAAAGGCTGAAAACAGTCTAAAATAACTTTGTAGCCTTATTCAACTATCAACTCTGGAAATAACTCTTCCGCCCTTTCAACACAAGCCTTCCAAAGCCTTTTACTATCATTTTCCTTGATATAATCCCATGCTCCGATAAAATAGTCGCTTCCTCGCCGTTCTAAAATCTCCCTAACCTTTTGTTTTAGTTGTTTTCTCGAAACGTTATTTAATTCAATTATCTGTTTTTCAATGTCTTCTAATTCATCTTCATACTCTTGATCTTCTTCACTTTTGGGAATATCAAAAAACTCTGCACCCAGTACTGTTGCTATTTTATCAATCCCGACATGATGTTCTATTCGGATAGTGAACATTTTTTTGCCACTACGTCTTAGGGTTGCATTTTTCATGTTTATCGCCATCCCTCCAGAGTCAGTTAATTAAATCAAAACAAAAGTCGTTTTGCTACTTAAAAGTACAAATTTTGTCTCTTTAACTGGCGTATAGGTTGCACAGTCTTTGAAATAAAACCCTGGGTGGTCGGGGCGCAAGTCATAAGTAATCCGCTGCCACCCAGTTTCAAGTAAGGATTCGACTTGGACAGGAGAAAGCAAATCCCAGCTTAGATACTTTAGAACCCCAATAGCGTAGGCATGAACCCTTCTGCGACATTCTCGAATTGAGCGTTCCCGCCCTTTGGGGTTAACATCAAAAACAGCATCGGTAAGGATACAAGCTCCAGCGTGGCTGAGAAGGTTGCCATTTTTGCTTTCTTTGATAGAGAAAACCTTGTAGTGCAGGTTGAAGTAAACCGCTACACACTGACCATAATGGTCAGATGGGTGAATCGTACTAAAAGGGTAGCGGTAAGCCATAGCTGAATCTCTACGCTACTCTCTCAAAGAAAGCTTGGCGATGCCACTCTAAAGTGTCCTGCCTTGGATAATACTGCTCATGAGCAGGCAGAATAATGGATTGATTCTGAAACGCCCTGATAGGTGTAGCATGTGGAGAATCCTCTCTCAAATCATCGGCAACGACAATGGTGTAATTGTCATTGAGCGTAAACCAGAAGCGGTCAAAAGCCCAGTGATGGTTTTTGCACAGTGACAGACCGTTATTAATCCGATCATCGTAGAACTGAGAAAACGGTTTGATGTGTGCCCCATCTACGATGTTCTGACCCAGAGAATTGAGAATTTGCAAGCCGCATAGGGCGCAGCGGTACTCGTAGACTGAAATAACAATCTTACGAAACGCTGCATCTCTAACGATTGAAGTCTGCTCATCCTCCAGTTCTTCAGGCTGGTAGACCTTACCTCCCTGCGATCGCAACCGCTCCTGTATCTCCTGAAACGCATCCACTTGAAGGAGCTGCTCAATCTGCTGAGTTTTGTCAGAGAACCAGGTGCTGATGAGGATGCCAGTCAAAGTAGCTCTTGAGTCAGGATTCCAAAGTAGCTCGAACAGCTCTTGGTCAAGGTAGGCATACTCAACCGTCTGCTGGAGAGCGCTTACTGTCCTGATTTTCACATGAGAATTAATCAGCAACTCAAATCCTGGCTTGGGGTAATGATACCAAAACCCGTCTCCCCTCAGATGGAAGAAAGGCAGACCAATATTAGGTTGGCGGACTGGTTCCAAGTTGCTCCACAGGTTTAGGAAAGTGGCAATTAGTTCAGCCGACAAGGTAATCTGGTTTTGCCGTATCTGTCCCTGGCTTATCAGTTCGATGATCGATAGCAGCAGAATAGGCTTGTTGGGAGCCACCCCACTGGAGCGGCTCACATTTAGCTTGGCAAACTTGCGACAGTAGTAGCTCAAATCCCTAGTCATAAAGCCAATCGTGAAAGAATACCGCTGCACCCGTAACGACCCCTATTCCCACCAATGTATCGGTCACGATGACCTAACAGCTAGGCAAGGGTACTATATCCAAGCCCACAGCATAGAGGAAGCGTGGCAGAAGATGGCGATAAGGTTTCCAGAAGAGGTGGAGGCAGGCTTTACCGTTCAGGAATGGGAAAGCTTTAACGTCAAGGTAATAGAGATTAGGCAGGATGCGGGGGGAAACATTATTGAAATTGAACAGGTGGGAGATGGCACTACCATTGAGATCAGGAAGGGCAAAGAGGGCAATATTGTAGAACGGGTAAAACGGGATAAAGAGGGAAACATTATAGAAGAGTAGCTTTTGCGCTCACTTCCTCTATCTCTCTATCATGCAGCCAGATACCATCATCAGTACGATTCTCAAGCACGATAAAAAAGTTACAAGCTATAAATTTGCCTTGCTTCGTGCCATCAATGATGTAGCCCTCAATTTCCCTGACCTCCGAAACTTTGGGCAAGATGTGGCAGTTCCTTTGAAAGTACTAGCTCAGTTTTGGGTTGCCTATTACTGGCCATTTGCAGATGCAAATAATCCCATCATCCAGCGACGAGGCGGGGGTAGTATAGCTTTCCACTTAGAGTTAACTGAGTTGCGTTCTCTGTGGCAGCAAGAACTTAAGACAATCTCTGAACCCTCTGACGGTTTCTTGTTGAGCAATGAGTTACGGATACCCAGGAGACGGGCTTTGTACTCGCCCCAGTTGCTGAGTATTTATCAAGATGTGCTGGAGAAAATTGAAAAAGCAATGGTTAACGGACCCATTTGTCACGCTGGTCCCGGACGGAATAAAGTGTTTAAAAAACCGAAGAAGTACAGTGAACTGGGCGATTCGGTTGTAACAATTCCCGGTACTGAACCAAAAGACAAATGTTTGATCATTCAAGCGGACTTGTGGCAAGCCTTTCAAAAAATGTCTCTCTGGATTGAAGCCCTCTGCATTCACGAATGGTGTTTGTTCTCTGAAACAGTGGAGCAAGAAGACGGTCAAGGAGCAGATCGCGGTCTAATATATCGATTGCTGACCGACAGACCTGACAACCGCAGACCTTTAACTTGGGAGCGAAATCACGTTGATGTGCTGCTCATGGAAGGCAGAGCATTTATTTGTCCTTGGACGGAAAAGCGAATCGTTCAAGGTATCGAGTACGCTTTAGACCACCTCTTGCCCGTATCACTTTATCCTATTAATGAACTGTGGAATCTCATTCCCGCTGAACCGAAGTTTAATTCACACACTAAGCGCGATCGCCTTCCTTCTTTAGAAAATTTGAGGCAAGCTCAACCTCATTTAGAGTTAGCGTATAGACACTACAGCAGCTCTAACTTACTGTTGGTAGCACTTCAAGAGGATGTGGAGGTTAGGTTTTCGACCGTCTCTCCTAGTACTGTTTCCTTTCCTCTTGACCTTGCTAGTGCTGTTGTTGACTTGATTGACATCGTTGCTGAATCTCGCAACCTAGCTAGGTTTTGATAAGAGCGCAATACCATACTTGAGCAAATGATTGAAGATTCAGAGATAGCATTATTATTACAGGCGTTTCAGCAACTTTACTCACCTCCCTATCCCTGGCTAAAGGTTCCAGAGTATAAGGTGGGGAAGCATGGCTTGTGGACGTTAGACCGATTCGACGAGAACGTATTGATTCACGGCTACTTCACTGGGGTACAACCTGCCAAGCACAACTATAGACTCAAGAAAGGCAATACCCTTTGGATGAGCCTCACACCGATGGAGTTAGAGAGCCAGTCTCATCATGCCTTAGCTGCCTACGGTCACACAGTTGTCATGGGTCTGGGGATGGGCACTCTGCTCTACAACATCCTGGCGCGGGAGGAGGTGACTCAGGTAACGGTGGTGGAACGCGACTCAGAAGTATTCGAGCTGCTGCACCAGATTGCTAGTCCCGCATCTTGGTCGGGTTGGGAGAAGGCAAGGTTTGTCTTTGCTGACGCTCTAGAGTGGAAACCCGATGAACACATTGATTATTTGACGGTGGATATCTGGTCTAAGTTAGGAGACTACAATCTCCGACCTGATGGTCAGCGAATTCAGGCTAATGTTCGAGCAGATAAGGTGGCTCTGTGGGGGCAAGAGCTGGACTTCATAACCTTTCTCGCTCATCAAGGTTATGAACCACCTCCTACATTGGAACAGTACCGTGAATATATTGAGACGATTGGTATCCCACTAATTGAGTCTGATAACCCTGACTATCCAAGCTACTGCATGAAGGCAGGAAATAATGCGATCGCCTAGTAAGACTTACTCTAAAAAGGAAATCTGGGAGAAACCGACCTTTGAACAACTTCACCAACACGTCTGATGCTGAACTCAACGCTTTGTACGAGTCCGGAGAAAGGAGAGTACTTAACGAATTCAACCGGATAAAGCTTCCAGAATTAGTCGAAGCCTTAAAGAAGCCTGGGTATGTTAATTTACCACCTTTACACCAGAGAATGGTTCTTTGGGATTCTGTGCAACAGTCGCGGCTGATAGAGTCGTTTATTACCAACATTCCCGTCCCACCAATGGTTTTCTATGAGCAGGAACACAAATCTTATGAGGTGATAGACGGTCTCGAGAGAATTAGTACCATTCAGGCTTTCTACAAGAACCAACTTAAGCTGAATGGTCTTGAACTCTGGTCAGAACTGAACAGATGCACCTATGCTGAACTACCTTGGAAAGTTAGGACAGCGCTTGATCGCCGCTCCATATCGTACATAGTAATAATCGCGCCGATAGAATCTACTTCTGCTGAAGCACTGTACCTAAAGCAGCTTGCCTTCGAGCGACTCAATATTGGTAGGGCATACCCTTGCTACTAACAAATTCTCCCGGCTACTGCGTGAATGCATTTATCACACGCGATGTCCCAGTCAGTTCATATTCGCCACATCGGTGTGTCATAAAAACGACGGTTTTCTAGGATGCCAACTGTCCTGTCACTGCCCACCATCTTACACAAACGTCCGAATCTGGAATACTGTTAGACTGCCCGTGTCAGTACTACAGAACAAGTACTGGACTTGCAGACTTCCGAAATGTGTTTTCCGAAATGGGTGAAGTGCCCTGAGCAAAAAAAACGACCATGTAGTGATAACTTTAAACTAGAGTTATCACTACATAATGCCTTCTCTGATTCATCGCAAAGTAAAAGGCAAGATTTACCGATATCTTGTTGAGAGCTATCGGAACAATGGGAAAGTACGGCAGAGAGTGTTGAAGTACCTCGGAGCTGCCCCAACTTTACCTGAAGAGGCACCGATAGGAGTTGTGCTTTTTGCAGGTGGAGGAGGCGTAGAGTGCGGGATGATTGCCGCTGGCATCCGACCCGTTGTGTGTGTTGAGTGTGATCCGAAAAAGCCTACGTTATCAAAAGCACTGGCTCAAAACAATCACCTAAATTTCAAGCCTTATGGTGGCAAAGTTCTTTATCAAACTGTCGAAGAGGTGGCTTTGGCTGGATTTTCAGATTTTCCTTATGCCCCTGATTATCTTCACGCTTCTCCAGTCTGCTCGAATTTCAGCCTAGCCAACAAGGGTAAGGAGTCACCTGAAGATATTGAGGCGGCGATCGCTACAGCACAAGCTATCAGACATCTTCAGCCCAAATGCTTCACATTAGAGAATGTCCCTGCCTACCAGAATTCAGACTCTTGGTATTTGATTAATCAGACTCTTAAAGAAGAAGGATATCTTGTAAAACCAGTAATACTAGATGCCGCTGATTATGGAGTTCCACAGTCACGTAAACGCTTCATTGTTGTGGCAAGTCGGTTCACCCAACCCAAACTACCAGCTAAGTTGCAGCGAGTGGGCTGGTATGAAGCTATTGAAGATTTGATTGATGAATTGCCAGCGTCAGTTCTGCTACCTTCCCAACAAAAGGCACTAGAAGTAAAGCGCTCATTACAGCCTTCTATTAAAGCACTGCTGATAGAGCGAACTGGATTTAGAGAGGGTACGCCCAAAGTGCGGGAACCATTCGAGACTTGTTGGACAATTAAACGTTCGATATTTACTGACCAGAACGGGAATAATCGTAGCCGATTCATTGATGTTTGGTTAGCCGATGGCGCAGATGGCGTAGTTAAGGGTATAACAATTGAAGCGATCGCCCGACTACAATCTTTTCCAGCTTGGTACTACTTACCAGATGAGGTCAGTATTGCTGGCAGCATCCTGGGGTATAGTGTGCCGCCTTTACTAATGAAAGCGTTGCTCACAAGTATCTAACTTTCAACGCCTGCTCGACGTAGCGTAGCCGATTCGCACCGCGTCCTTGCCCTTGATGAGCGGGGTGGAGCGCAATCAATTTGTTCGACTCATTAAAATTCTCAAAGCGCCATAGCTAATATTCCCGGTTCAATAGCGTAGAGGAACAATCAGTATGAAAAAATGGATGGGTTGATTTTTGGAAAGCGCCTCTGACACACGAGCAACTGAACTTATTCAACAACGCTCCCTTCAGAACCGTTGGCAGGCAAGAGCAACTGCTAATGGATGCTGACACACTCATACAGTGGAAGGCTCGAATATTTGACTACCAGCGTCATGTGAAGGAGAGCCAGCCGCCAAGACAGAAAACGTTATTTGAGTTAGCCGATTTGGGTATTGCCCCGGCACATGTTGAGCCGGACACCATTGACCCATTCCGCTTAATAGCGCAACCGATGTCGTTTTGGAGAAAACCCACCTTTGATAAAGGTCAAGCCTGTTTGTACTTTGTCATTGACCGCACTAACCCGTCACTGCTGCTCTACACGGGCGAATCATGTCAGTCTGATAGCAGATGGAAGGGTACTCACGATGCCAAGCGCTACATCGACAAATACATCGCCTTGCACCGTCAGCATCAATTATCCCCGGCTGTAAGCATTGCTTTCTGGTTCGATGCTCCGGTTGAGCGAAAGGCACGTTAGCAACTAGAACGGGCGCTCATACTCAAGTGGCGATCGCCATTCAACAAGGAGTGCTGGAAGTGGTGGGGACAGCCATTTGACTAGCGTCTATCTCCTGTAAGCTCAGCCCAAGCTTCCAGAAACTCATCCCATTCTTCATCAGTTTCAGGCGGTTTGTTTTGTACCAATCCCGCTAACTTACTTAAGTTTCTCGCAAGCGATGGGTCTTCACCAATAATTATTAACTGATGCTCTAGTACAGGCTCATAGCCCTTAGCTGCTAGAGCTGCATATTCCGTATCACTCATGCCGAGGTCATGAATTGGCGGCTGAGTCATTCTTCTACCTCTAACTGATAAATTCTGGTCGATGGATGCTCGGCAATCACTCGCCAATAGTAACCCTGTGGTGGCTGGAGTGTGCGATCGCCACAACGGTAGAGAAAGGTTGGTTCTTTAAACCTGATAGCTTCTTTAAGCGCTTGCTCTAAGTCGGGGTCTTCAGCCTCGTTGTACCAAAGCAAATGAGCATTTCCCCAATATCCAGCACTCACTAGGCTCAGAAAGAGCCATTCCATAATGCCTTGAATTTCTTCTTCAGGCAGACTACAAGTGTTCTGTCCATAGCTGTCTATAGTTGGCTGTGGTTGCTTCTTTGTCGGGAAAGCTGAGCCGATGAACGAACGGATTAGGTTTATCAGTCTGTTCATTATACTGGCATTAAAATTATACTAATTCTATATACTGATATAACAGTATATATAGTTTATCCCTTCTCGCTTAGATCTTTTCGGCTGGTCGTCCTGTTTTCACCTTTTCTAAGCGGTTAATCACCATCACTAGTTCTTCATCAGACAAAGACGCAAGAATGTGCAGCCCTGCACGAATCACTTCGCTCTTTGTTGCATTGACAGCCGACTTCAAACATCGCTGCCGAATTGCTGCAATTAATTCGTAATCTCTTCCTGGGAGTGTGAAACTATCACGAATCACCTTCTCTCTTGAGGTTGGTGGCTGTGTGTCTTTTCCCGGCTGCTGTTTCTCCGTTACCGAGCCAGCCACTTGACTACTTTTATCTTCCAATAGGCTTTCGGCTTTATCAAAACGGTTTCGCACGGCTTCGTCTTCAGCTTTTAGCGAACTAGAGAGAGCCGATTTCATACTCTTCTTCGTCATGGTTCCTCTAGGGTTAGAAAGAGTTAAAAGCGTATCAACTATTTTAATGGTATATATATTTTTTCTGGCATATACACATCACTGACCTTTTCTCGACTCAGTTTTGTGCAACGATTAGAAGAACTCGCTAAACACTATAAAAGCTATAAACAGTACAAACTGTTAATACAGTTTTAATCATTAATACAGTTAACCTTATGGCAGCTAAGATTATCGCTGTTGTCAACCAAAAAGGCGGTTCAGGGAAAACGACTGTCAGTATGCAGCTTGCTGGTGCGCTGGCACGGCGCTCTAACAAAGTCTTAGTCGTCGATGCCGATCCTCAAGGGACAGCTACACGCTGGGCGGCTTCCGCTCTTGATGAAACCCCGTTCCCAGCTTCTGTGGTAGGGTTGAGTGCTGCCAGCACAAAGGTTCATCGGGAAGTCAAAAAGTTTATCGACGACTATAACTACATCATTATTGATTGTCCGCCAGCAGCGGATTCCCCTATTCCGCAAAGCGCTTTGCTGATTGCAGACCTAGCGCTTGTGCCGCTGATTCCTTCACCGCTCGATATGTGGGCGGCGGTTGGCATTCGGCAGGTGATTCAGAACGTCGGTGATTTGAATGATGCCTTACACTCCCGGCTGATCTTAAACCAGTGCCAGCCTAAAACCACTTTGACGCAGGAAAGTTTAGAAATTTTGCCAGAGTTTGGCATTCTCCTTGCCAGGACGCAAATACAGCATCGGCAGATTTACCGACACTCCGCTGTATTCGGTCAGAGCGTTCATAATTTTGGTAGCAAAGCCCAGGCAGCCATTGCCGAGATAGAGAGCTTGACCGAGGAAGTGCTAGAGATACTATCAATGAAACAAGATAACTCTTAAAGATTAAGAGAGGCGATCGCTCTCGAACCGCAGTGAGTATCGCTAAGATCACACTCAGAACTTCATGGTTGTGGGGATGAGAGAGGCGGCGGGAGTCGTAGACAGCCATAGCGGTATGTGCGTAGCATATCTAGTAAGTTCTCACTTTCCTTCTTCATGTCGAGTAATGGCTCAAACTCTAAACTGGATGATGGAATCAAAGCGCCTGATGCCCTGGCCGCTGCTATGGAGTCCATCAACACACTCTCCGCGTGGTTGTCAGATGCCGGATTAGATAAGAGTGCGATCGCGCAGTGGAAGTTCAACGCACTAGCCAAGAAATTCCCCGATCTCGCAGACATCATCGAGGACGCGAAAAAACTGATAGGGAAGAGTGCGCCCGTACCAGAAGTTGGTATGAGCGTATCTGAGGTTGCCCAACGGTTGACATCTTTATTGGGGCATCAAATTAAACCAGCACAAGTGAACCAGGCTTTAGTTGAGTTGGGCTTTCAGGTTCGTCCAGATAATGGCAAAAGAATTTGGCAGTTGACCGAGTCGGGGAAGGAATATGGCTTCAGTCGGTTAGCGACATCGAAGACAAATGACTGGTCGGGTCCACAAGTTTCCTGGGGAGAGGCTGTTATCCCGGTTCTCATTGATTATTTTGAATCGACTGCCGACTCCTCTTCTAAAGAACAAGCATCTCGTCACTCTCTAGATAAAACAGTGGTTACACAGGAGGATGCATCAAACAGTTCTCCACCACCTGATTCCATACCAGCGCGTTCGCCTCAATCCGAACCGGAATCCAAAAACTGGATGCTGACGGAGCGCATCAAAGCCTTGAAAAAGAAGGTGACAGCTTCCCAACGGCTGCACATTGAGATGGAGGCGGCTGAGGCATACAAGGAACGGCATGGGAAACCCCCAGCCAAGGAACAAATCAAAGGTAAGTACTGTGATGTCTATCCCTCTGCCGATTTGGATTTGTTAGATGAGGCGCTTGGTCGGGTACTGAAACGTTATGCAAAGAGCAGCTTGTAGGCTTGTGAAGAATAGCTCCAGCCTAAGGTTCATTATGTGACAAGATTTGGCGATAACGAGTCTTCGGCGGTACGCACAACATCGCAACCAATGTCTGTTGGAATAGAGGTATATTTGTATACCGCATTCTTTTTAGCATATATATCCCTTAAAAATAGTAAAAAAAGCTAAATTATAGGTGTATTTGTATACCGCATTCTTTTGAGTATGTTTATCACTTGGAGAGAGTACAAAGGGAAAAGAGCCAATAGCCTAAGATGCCATTTGAGGCACAGCTATTTAGAAGGTAGTTTTAAAAAAGAGACAGCAAAGTATTTAGGCTGTGTGGCGCTAAAGCCAAGTAAGCCTGAGCGGGAAGTGTTTTGGATGCAGGTAAAATCTGCGCTGGATAAATTGAGCCTTACTACGGAACAGCGGCTAAAGATAGAAGGCGCGATCGCACAGAAGGTTCCAAGAGGAAAACATGAGAAGTTCATCACTGCCAAATCCGATGAGCATTACACCCCTAAGTACTTCTTGGAAGCCGTAGTGGAGAGTATGGGTGGGATTGACTTAGACCCTGCCAGTAATAGTAAAGATAATCCCAATGTCCCAGCGAGTAATCATCTAACTCTTGAGGATGATGCTCTGAAGCATGACTGGGCTGGACGGGTGTTTCTTAATCCTCCGTTCTCGGAAGTATCAAAGTTCATCAAGAAACTGATAGCTGAGATTGATAGCGGCAGAGTCACCGAAGCTATTGTTCTAACCAAAAGCGATACCCGTACTAATTGGTATAAGCAACTGCGCCAAAATGCACAGTCACTCTGCTTTGCTGAAGGATATCACCGCTTTGGAGATGCTGATAATTCAGCTACGTTTGGTGTACTGCTTTCCTACTTTGGCAAAAATCAGGCAAGATTTCGCGAGGTATTCAAAAAGTTTGGAGTCTGTTCGGGAGATTGAGAGGAACCGTCCTGTAGTTATAGCTTAGGAGCAAAGTTATAACTACAGAAATATCTTATATTGCTCATCGGATGAAATAATTTTTTTAAGGTAGTTCTCCTTTTACATTAAAGCCAATGAAACTCACTTTTGTTAAATCTCACAAATCAATCACTTCTTTACCAAATATAGAGTAATCTTACATGGGTTTTTAACTCTTCTTGCACTTAAAGTTTAAGCCTATTTAACCTCTTAAATTCAAAGGCGGAAGTTCTTCAACTCTTTCAACTTTATAAGAAACGAGGGGGAAATCACCTGGTAGAAACACCACATAAGGAATTTGTTCAAGTAGAGGTTTATTTGAAGGATTGAAACTGTACCAATCCCTTCCTCTATAATCAATGCGGTAATGCTCTACATCTATCCACCAATGAAGGGTAAGAGTAGGCGGAAAATCACCTTTATTGCTCCAGTCCAAAATTCCATGCTTTACTATTGCAGGAATATTATTTTGTACTAATACAGTATAAATAACTCTTATATTTCCGTCTATAAGATGTAACCAAGAATCTATAGGATTGGAAGATTTTTTGATTTTCTTATGCTTTTTTCTCATGAAACCAATAAAAATTGGATCAATATTTTTTTGGTAATAAACCGGAGCCTTCGCATAAGGAGAAAGTAAATTTTCTAAATAAAATTTATCAACCATAAATTTAATGGAAGGATGACTTTCCGCTAGCTAATACGAGCAAAAAGTAGCCTCTCATCAATGGCTAGTTAATCGCAATGCTGTTTTGGCATTGACTTTTTGAGCGAATTGTAGTTTCAACAAAACGTTTTAGAGGAAAAATGATTTAGACACGCTATATATCGCGCCAAAATTACTCAGATTCTCCTATCGTTTTAGGCGAACAGTAGCGACTAATCAAGCTATCTGGAAGCTCTTGGTGAAACTCTAAGAAGATATCGAATAGTGCCAACGTTTGGCAGTAGTAGGGACTCGCTGCTTCATAGCTTCGCCCTCGACTAAGCCAGCGGTTGATACGAGATACATCTGTCTGGCACACCAAGGCAATTTCGTTACGAGTAATGCCCGTCCATTTCTCGGCTAGTTGTTGAGGAGTTAGTGTCAGCGGTTGTCGCTCAGCAAAGCGTTCAAGCAGTTGTTGTTCCCGTTCCCCGAAGAAGTTTCCGTTCATGATAGTGAATCCTCTTGGATTACGGGTTCAAGTTCATCTTCCCAAGCTGTTGTTGCAATACACCAAGAAGCACTTACTGATTCCTTATCAAGCCAAATCACATACTTCCACATCCACTCACAGTGATGAGGAGCATAAGCGTAGTAGCTTCCAATGCACCGTCCTGTATCAGTTTCGGTTTCTGTCTCACCGTTAACAGAGATAGGACACAGTCGTTGGCGATCGCCGTAAGTGAAGCGCGGAGCAGGAGCAGAAGTAGGGAAATCGGCAGGTAAACCAGTGGATTTAGGATATTCCAAGCCTATTGGTTCAGGAACTACTTCCTGGTTACCTCGCCGAATTGCCTTGAAATAGGCAGTAACTAATTGTGAGTCAAGGTTTTTTGCTAATTGCTGAACCAGCAGGGCAGCAATCAGTTCTGATTCGGGCTGAGTGATTGGCTGGCTATCGAAATCGGCACTAGAGATCTTTTGTAGCTGAGCAAGCAGGTCTGTCATGGCAAAGTCATCGAGTGCTTGCTGATAAATGGCTTTTCGCTCAGTGATTCCTGAGGGTGTTGAAGCGTGAGCAGGTCGGGCAATAGACATGAATTTACTGGCTTGTAGGTTGAGTTTTTTCTGGGCTGTATCTACTACTCTTTCGTATTTTTACACTTATAGCCTACAAAACGTCATTTATTGTCTATAGACTTATGGTCTGCATTCCCCGACCATGATGCCGTGAAGCAAGAAGGTCAATCGGGAATCAATCGACGTTTTGGGAAAGCCATTAGGCGGCGACGGCGAGAATTGGATTTTTCTCAAGAGAAACTGGCGGAAAGGGCTGAACTCCACCGTACTTACATCTCAGATATTGAGAGAGGAGAGCGCAATCCTTCCTTGGAAAATATTGAAAAGCTAGCGAAAGCCCTAAATATATCTATTGCTCATCTATTTACTGATTACGGTATTGAGGTGGAGAGCGAATCAGAAACCAAGCCTTGATCTGTTCAATACAGTTGCCGAAATTTTGGAGCTTTGTGCGATGCTGAAGTGCTGAGGGTCATGCCGGAGATGACGACGGAACTTATTCATTGAGTCGGAATTCTACCTAAACCAAGCTGAACCAACTTGATTTTGCGATCGGCGCATTAAGCGTCCTGGGATACTGCTGTCTCAATTTTCACAGCCGTTGTAGGGATGTTTTCGGGAACCAACCTAAAACCAAGTTAAAGCTTACCTAAAGCCTGGTTCAAGTTTTTTATTTTAGGCAGATTTTAGGCTAAAGCTTACCTAAAGCCCGGTTCAAGTTTTTCATTTTAGGCAGATTTTAGGCTAAAGCTTACCTAAAATTAAGCTTCATTTTAGGCAGATTTTAGGCTAAAGCTTACCTAAAGCCTGGTTTAGGTTTTTCATTTTAGGTGGATTTTAGGCTAAAGCTTACCTAAAGCCCGGTTCAAGTTTTTCATTTTAGGCAGATTTTAGGCTAAAGCTTACCTAAAATTAAGCTTCATTTTAGGCAGATTTTAGGCTAAAGCTTACCTAAAGCCTGGTTTAGGTTTTTCATTTTAGGTGGATTTTAGGCTAAAGCTTACCTAAAGCCTGGTTCAAGTTTTTCATTTTAGGCAAATTTTAGGCTAAAGCTTACCTAAAGCCTGGTTTAGGTTTTTCATTTTAGGCAGATTTTAGGCTAAAGCTTACCTAAAATGAAGCTCAACTTTAGGTAAATTTTAGGCTAAAGCTTACCTAAAGCCCGGTTCAGGTTTTTCATTTTAGGTGGATTTTAGGCTAAAGCTTATCTAAAGCCTGGTTCAAGTTTTCCATTTTAGGTGGATTTTAGGCTAAAGCTTATCTAAAATGAGGCTCAACTTTAGGTAAATTTTAGGCTAAAGCTTACCTAAAGCCTGGTTCAAGTTTTTTATTTTAGGCAGATTTTAGGCTAAAGCTTACCTAAAGTCTGGTTCAGGTTTTTCATTTTAGGTAGATCAGGAGTTACGCAGTTGGGCTGAAGATGGGGTAAAAGGAAGCAATGAATCCACCAAAATATACGGCTATTGAATACATTAACTTTCTGATGGCGACGCAAAAGGCATACAGCTATAGCAAAGCCGAGTGGGTGCAACCGACAACGGATAAGGCGATAGCCCACGATGCGATCAACCGTTTACTGAATAAAGATTACAGCCGTTGAATGGCGGCTGGTGACAGCCTCGCTACTTTTTCTCCGGGTAGCTGCGATCGCCGGGATGATGGGTGAACCAACTGAAGGAGGTTTTATATTGGATCAACCAAGCATTTAAGTTTTTAAACGTAGACCTAAAGAGCCTAAGCCAGAAGCGGCAGCAGTTTAAGGAATGAATTTAACCGAAATTCACCTACTCACAGTCACGCCTCTGGAAGACAATAAAAAAGATGCTAATAAACGCTTTAAGGTAAAATAAACTCATCTTTATAGCTGGAAAGGAGCAAGTGTAAAGCAATGCTTTACTTTAAAAACTTAGGGACTTTTCAAATGAGTGAAACAAACTTATGTCACCACGAACATTAGTAAACAAAGAGTCACCAATAATATACTATTAGAACAATATAGTATTAGGACTCTCATGTTATCACAATATCAATTAGACTAAGGTACTTGTATTCAATTTTCAAGATTAGGAAAGGTGAAGCGAAAGCTAATATCTTTGTTATTCCTGAAAAGGTGTGCTAGCCAACTTCGCTAGCACGGCAGATTCTCCCAAAGACAAAAACAATCGATTCACAATTAATTCAATCTCTAGCATAAAGTGCTAGAGCTAGAATCTGCAACCTATTTAGGAATCAATAGGAATTAATTTTCGCTGCACCATGCACAACAACATGGAGCACGAAATGAGCCAGACATCCAACGAATCCAGATCAGATAGCCGAGTTACAACCATCTCTCTTAATGGTCACAGGAATGCTAAGCAAGATCAATACGAGGCAATCACACGCTGCCTGGACGACGCAATCAATAGCCTAGGTGCAGAGCAGATTTTCAATCATCCCGCTCACAATTTCAAGCAATCTGGCAACAAGCTAAAGGGCGGTTGCCCTTTCCATGAAAGCAAGTCAGGCTCTAGCTTCGTGGTTACTATCTCGTCCAAATTATTTTGGTGTGAGGGTTGCCAGTCGGGGGGTGGTGCTGCCGACTATCGAGCCAGCTTAAGGGCAGGACGATGGATTAAAGCTCGTGGCAAAGATTTCACCTACACAGCAAAAGAGCTAGCAGCAGAAGCAAACATACCATTCCCTGAACTGGAATTCTCTCCTGAATCGATAGCAAAAGCAGAGAAATGGGAGCGGCGACGGACAGTTATCGCAGAAACTCAGAACTACTGTCAGGAAGTGCTGTGGAGTGATCGAGTTGAGGCATTAGAGGCTCGGCAGTATCTGGTATCTGAACGGGGGCTAACAGAAGAAGAAATCAAGTTGCTGCCCATCGGCTACTATCCTAATGCTGGTGAAATTAAGCGCCATCTAGTTTCTAAAGGCTTTTCTGATAAAGATTGGAAAAATACTGGCTGTGTGTGGCATCAAATGGAGGGATACATCACCTTCTTATGGAATGATGACAGCGGTCGCCCCCTCACGATCTACGGTCGCTATTTCCAGAAGCTTCCACCAGACGGGAAGCCGAAAACCATAGCACTCCCAGGTGCGAAAACCAAACAATCACCACTATTTTTTGATGTTGCGTTCAAAGCCGGACACGAAGAACTCGTTTCAGTCGAGGGCGTTTTGGATGCAGTTCTTTTGCAGGCGAAAGGCGATACCCGTGTTTGCGCTTATGTGGCAGCCAGTTGTTCAAACGACCAAATTGCAACTCTTAAGCGACGGGGAATCAAAAAGCTTACGCTGTGTGGCGACCCAGATCATGGAGGTGAGCGAGGCACTAATTCCAATGTTCTGCGACTAGCCCAAGCGGGGATTACTAGTTATGTCGCACCAACGTTGCCAGAGGGATTAGATCCTGATGAATTCCTGATTAAGTATGGAATGGAGGGTTGGCAAAATCACATTAATTCTGCTGAACATGGCTTTCGGTGGAAGGCGAAACGATTGCTTGAAGCCGGGGATGTAACCTGTGATAAAGGGAAGGCTGAAATTCTTGAGAACGCCACGGCTTTTTGTAAGGCAATCGGAAATCATCCCGATTTAGATCCCTTTTTCTGGTCTGTGATTCGCCCCACTTTAGGAATGGAGCCTCCGGAGTTCCAGCAGGGACTAGAAAAACTTTGGGAATCGTCTCCTGTTGAAGTCGCTGAGATTGAAGGCGATCGCGTAGAAGTCGGAAAGCGAGAAAATTCAGATCACAAACCGACTCGTCAGGAAATTAAGAGCTTCTGCCAAGAAATGTATGATGCATTATTTGCCCCTGGAGCTTGGATCTACGTTGCGAAACAACTTTACGAGTGGCAAGATACCCATTACGAGCCTGTTGATAATGCAGTAATTATCAAGAAAATCCATGATTACTGCGATACGTATCAAGAGCTGCAAAAAGCGAAGGGAAAAGCAGAGCAGGGGGAAGATGAAGAAAATTACATCATTTGCTACCCCTACGCTGATCCTAAATATGTAAATAAAGCGTTTGAGTGGCTGAAGCAAAAAGTAGGCATTGACCCCAAACTTATAAATCCACCAGGTCTGAATTGTGTTGATGGGGTTCTACAGCTCTCCTATGATCCTGATTCGCAGAAATGGATTAAGAGTCTAGTTCCCCACGACCCTAGCTTCTATTATCTTTATGCTCCACAGGTGAGCTACGAGATTCCCGCGCTGTTGTTACCGGATTCGTGCGATCGTCTGCTTTCATGCTTAGATGCTCCAGAGCGGGATATTTTCCTGAAAACCATTGCCGCCTCTTTAGATTTACCCACGGTGCGACGATACAGGGGGCGGGAAGTAAAAGCACTCCTACTACACGGTACGGGGAACAACGGTAAGGATACACTGCGCGAAGTAACAGCAATGATGTTCGGCTACCGAGGCATGGTAGGCGCTACATTATCTGATTTTCAGCAGTACGATCAGGGTCGCAAATTCCCCCTTCAAAAATTAGATGGCGCAAATATCAATTGGCCCAGCGAGAATGCGGATTGCATGATGATTGATAGAATCCAATCTCTCAAGATTGCTGTAACTGGCGACCCACTAGCAGGTGAGAAGAAGGGTAAGGATGAGTATCAGTTCCGCCCACGATGCGCTCACCTCTTCAACGTAAATGCCCTACCAAAACTGCAAGGAGCATTAGAGGCTATCATCTCTCGCTTCTGCATCCTTGGATTCAAGAAAACGTACAAGAGTAATCCGGCACCAGGTGAACTGCAAGCCGATCCCCGATTCCTCTATAACCCTGAATTCGTTCGCATTCAATTGTTGCCGTGGTATCTGCATTACTGTTTAGATGCCCTGGACAGACTCATGATCGAGGGCATCAATTACGATGTCACGGAACAGGCTTGGGAAGATTTGCGTGAAGAGACAGATCATATCTACTCCTTCTGTAAGGAAGTAGGGATTGGATACAAGCCCAATGGTTATCTTTCCGCTGATCAGGTATATGCTTGTCTGCGAAAGTGGTACATCGAAAACGGTACTTTAGAAATCGAAGAGTTTTACGACGGGCGTAAGAAAGATCACTGGAGTCCTAACCCAGCCTGGGGCGATTCATTGGTTAAAGCGTCGAATCAGATATTCCGCCGACTACTTAAGTTGTTTCCAGAAGCTCGCCGTGAACGTGATAGTTCAGGCCGCAACATTTTAGTGGGTATTGGGTGGGTTGATCCTACCCCCCTCGATCCACATACACCAGAAAATGTATCAGAAGGATACACTTCTGAACGTCTTCTGAACGTCTCTGAAGATGCTCTGAAGATGGTTAAAGCTAGTGAAATCAAGGGTTCTGAACGTGCTGAAGATGATTCCCCTATCTGCGGCGAAAATAAAAATTGGATAGATCAGAACTTAGATGCGGCACGTAAACTAGCTGATGACTGGATGAGGTGTAATGACGCATCTGAAGTCATAAAGCTCACAGCACCGCAGGAAAATATAAAGCCACGAGCCTGGAAACTGCTTACTGAAGAGGGAAAAAATTGGTTACGAAGTCTGATGTGCGAGACGGGTAAAGAAAGTGAAATTTCTAAAAATGAGCTACCCCCCTCAAATCACGTTCAGGACGTTCAGAATCCCTTAACCATGAGGTTTGACGCATCTTCAGAGGACATTCAGGCATCTTCAGAGGACGTTCAGAACTGTATCAGAGAGCTACAAAACAATGCCACTGAAACCATTGATATAGAGCAACCTGACTCCACATCGGTTGATGAAGCAGAGGAAGTGCTTACAGAAGAGTGGGAAGATGAAGCCAACCTAAACGACATGGCAAAGGATCTATTAGATTGCAGCAGCATACCGATGCTATGTACCCTCTTAAATGCCTGGATTAACTACCCCAAAGCGAAAGATGAGGCTTGTAAGCGTCTCTCTGCTCAAAAACAAGAGCAGATAAAAGAATGGGAAGCTGAATTGGATGAGCTGAAAGCAAGCTTTAAGGTAGGCGATCGCGTATTCGTGAACAACAAATCTCACACCGACAAACTGGGACCATACTCGATTGAGCGCATCCAAGGCTACAGTGCGAAACTCGAATGCTTCGCTAGTCTAATCTCAATCACTGATCTACGACGTGACGAATGATACTCCTTCCTCTGCCCCGCTGCCATCAAAACCGAGTATCCCGGTACTTTTTGCTACCGGGACACTATCTTTTAAATTAAAAGGATGAATCAGTTCTGATCATCAACCCAATTAGTCAATGAATGTTCAATTAAATCGCTAAAATTTAAATCAGTAAGCTGTGCTTTACAGCAATTTTCAGACTGGTGAGGTACAGGCAATTTTTCTCTCTTCTCCTATAGAGAATGGGAGAGTAGGATAGATGTACCTCATTAGCCTAGAAAACGCTGTAGCTATTCTTTGCTTAAGCAGTAACTCTTGTATTCTCAAGCGTAAACTAATTAGAATGTGTGCTGAAATTTGACTGTATTCCAAGATTGCCTCTTATTAAAGATCTACCTATAAAAAGAGAAGTTGCTTCGTGGTTTTTACTAACCTTAAAGCTCTACTTTTTTTAAATATAAATTGATTTACTTTACGCATTGGCTATGTTCTCGTTGGCGCTCAGATGCTTGCACACACAAGGCTAAAATGTTAAAGTTAATGTTATTGTTAACGTTTCAATTCCTAACAAATATGAGCTTAAAGAGAACTTCAAAAAAAATAGGCGCACCTAAAGCCCTCTACGAATCTACTCATATAAGAATCCCTGTACCAGTGAAAGAGCAAGTTGAAGAAGTTAGTGATTGGTACCGAGGTCTTCTTAGAAGAGGTGTTAAGGTAGAAAAATTACCTTATTTAATGGAAGTATTTGGGTGGGCAGAAATATTTCAAGAAGCTTCAGAAAAAATAGACGAATTAATTGAGGAACAAAAAAAACGTGAAGATGAAGTCTTACAACCTGGCAAAACCTCTAACAACCATGATTCTTATGAATACTATTTAAATTCAAAAGCTTATAAAGAAACAAAAAAAACTTTATTGGAAATAAAAAAATTACTAGAAAAAGTTAATGAGAAATCTTTTAATCCAGTACCAGAAAATGTCTTGCCTCCAGTTCTTCAAAATCAACAAACTATTAATAATAATTCTCAAATTAATCCCTAAAAACCTCGTTGGTAAATTAGTGATATACAAAAACATTCTATACTCCTATCAAGAGTCGGGTCGCCATGAGCAATATAAGTTCTTTGCGGGGAAAAATTAGAAATGTGTGAAAGCTTGCTGAAATGTTGTTGATTAAAGCTAGATGAAGGTAAATTAAAATGAAAAGATCTAAATTCGTTTTAAAGTCAGAAATCAAAAGAATTTCTCCTAAGACAGCAGTAAAACCATTGGGGATTAAACTGATAAGAAGTTGGTTGCATCCACTATCTGTAGGGTTAGAAAGCGAGTGTAGAAGTTGGAGATATGCAAGCTTAATCTGTGGAGTGGCAGCAGGTAGAGTCGATGGGGATAAAGAAAAGGTGATCTATTATTTAATTGAGAAAGGGCTTCTGAACCGTAGAGAATGGCAGGAGAGAATGAAGTCTTGTAGAACCTGTGATAAAATGTATCTAAAATTTCTCAATGAAGTTCAGGCTTTTCTAGAAAAGCAACCTGATATAAGCCATCCCGAAAAAGTCTTCGGAATTTAGTAGTTTTATTAAAGCCAAAACTGAAGAAAAACTAATCCTGAAGGCAGTACGTAGATCAACCTTCACGACGCTAGCTTTAGAAGGGAGAGTTAAGACAGCAAGGATTGATAATGTTCCCGTAATGCTTTAGCCACACCTAAAGGTACGAGATGATCGACAGACCCTCCAAATCTCGCTACTTCCTTAACTACGCTGCTACTTAAAAAACTGTACTCGCTAGCCGTTGCCAAAAATAGTGTTTCAATATCTGGTTTTAGGCTGTGATTGATTTGAGCCATTTGCAATTCTTTTTCAAAGTCCGATACAGCACGTAACCCACGAATAATAGTTTTAGCATTGTGCTGTTTTGCGTAGTTAACAGTTAAGCCTGAGAATGAATCAACTTCTACATTTCTTAAGTGCTGTATCGAGTTTTTAATTAATTTAATTCGTTCGGCAAGAGAAAACAAGTATTGCTTCTCTGAGTTAACTGCGACAAGAACAATTACCGATTTAAATAAATTTGATGAACGTTCTATTAAATCCAGGTGACCTAGTGTTATCGGGTCAAAACTACCGGGGTAAACAGCTTTCACGCTATCTCCATCTCCTGTATTTTGTTGTTGAAATCTTCAAAAGCCTACACGGGTTTTGAACCCAATTAGAATGATAAAGATTCTGTTCTTTGCGCTCACCGTCTTGACTCTTTTGAGCCAGGTTCACCCCTAACCACAAACGTAGATTATATATAATTAGCTTTCATAATCTTTTCTCCTATCTATAAGTAATTGAATGGTGATTAAAGCAGTTCACCAGCAGCATCGATATCGGCTTGATTGACTTCGACATAAAGAGCCAAATTCGCTAAGCTTGCGTGTCCGGTACGTTGCTGTAGTGTTCTTAATGGGATTCCAGCATCATGCAATTTAGTAATACCTGTACGCCTAAAACTATGTGTAGAAACGCCTTGTAACCCGATATAGTCGGCAGCGTGTCTCAACGCTTTGTCTGCGGCTTGTCTGGTCATGTGTCCGTTACCGGATGGACTGGGGAATAAATATCCCTTGGCTGGTAGCCCTACCTCGACCGTTGCGATTATGCTTCATGAGTTGCTGTTTTGTTAAAACAGCAACCTAGATATAATGCTATATCGTTGTTTTGGGCAAGCCTCCTAGTTTTAGACTCTGTTTTTAGGTACTTGCTGAGAACTAGAATCAATAAGGTAGCTGTAAAGTGTAGTGTAGTACATCATATTGCTGCAAAACAAAACTTGTCTTATCGGTGAGATGCTGACTTGTCACCGATTAGAACACAATACCTTTTAGGCTACATTGCTATAAAACAAAACACCCTACCAGTGAGGTAAGGTGCTGAGTGAAGGTGTACTAAGTTGAAATTTGTTCTCCCTATTCAGGAGTTTAGTGGCGGCTCGGCTGGGGCAAGTGCGATCACGTTTAAACTTGGCAGGTTTTGTCTGGATGCCGAGTTTTTTGAAAGGGAGATTCTCGAAAAAGCGCTAGGGAAGATTTATTCATCTGTCAAATGATAGAGTCTAGCTACTTCCGCAGGGGTTCCTTGAGATGAAAGGGTGTTATCTAGAAAAATGGTTCAAGGCTAGCAGTGTCTTAATTGCACTCTTCAGCCCTGACATGAGTGCCGCACAAGTGGTTGGAGATACAACATTGCCGATCGGGGAGCGATCGCAAGTTACGGGCAATCCCAATTTTCAGATTGACGGAGGTGCAACGCGGGGTGGCAATCTGTTCCACAGTTTCAGCGACTTTTCCATACCCACCGGAGGCTCTGCCTTCTTCAACAATGCGGCAGATGTGCAGAACATCCTGACGCGAGTCACAGGTGGGTCGATTTCTAATATTGATGGATTAATTCGAGCCAACGGTACGGCAAACCTGTTTTTGCTCAATCCGAATGGAATTATCTTTGGTCAAAATGCCAGTTTGAATATCGGCGGTTCCTTTGTCGCCACAACAGCCAATGCTCTAGGGTTTGGCAATGTTGGATTTTTCAGTGCCTCGAATCCCGAAGTCCCCTCCTCCTTACTGACAATCAATCCTTCGGCTTTGCTGTTCAATCAACTTGCGGCATCCCCGATTCAAAATAACTCAACTGCGCCAGCCGGAACGACTCTGGCTGGAGATGATACATTTGGTCTACGTGTGCCAAATGGTCGGAGTTTGCTGCTAGTCGGTGGCAACATCAGCCTGGATGGTGGAGGGTTGAATGCTCTTGGTGGACAATTGGAATTAGGTGGGTTATCTAGTGCGGGAACAGTCGGGTTGAATGGTGATGGTAATGATCTAAGTTTGAGTTTTCCCGATAGTGTAGCAAGAAGCGATATTTTCCTGAGCAATGGGGCGCAAGTCAATGTAATTGCTAGTGATGGTGGTAGTATCGCCCTTAATGCCCGGAATTTAGAGATGACGGGAGATAGTGGCCTAGTGGCAGGCATAGAGAGAGGACTGGGTTCTAATAATAGTCAGGCGGGAAATATTGCGGTTAATGCTACTGGAGCCATAAACCTTAACTATAGTGCGATTGTTAATCAGGCACAACGACAAGCAAATGGACAGGGAGGCGATGTCAATATCAGTGCTAGCACCTTGCAGCTTGAGGGTGGAGCACGGATATATACTGTTACATCGGGTGCGGGCAAGGGGGGTTCTTTGAGTGTTGATGCCCAAGATGTGCAAATCATTGGTACAAGCGCTGATGGTCGTTTTTTCAGTGCCTTGGCTGCTTCGACAAACGAAAACTCAACAGGGAATGCGGGTGATTTGACGATTAAAACTAATACCTTGCTTGTGCGAGATGGGGCACAGGTGAGTACTACTACATTTGGTGCGGGTAACGCAGGTTCTTTGAGTGTTGATGCCCAAGATGTGCAACTGATTGGTAGAAGCGCTGATGGTCGGGCTACCAGTGGCTTGTATGCTTCTGCAGAGAGAAACTCAACAGGGAATGCGGGTGATTTGACGATTAAAACTAATACCTTGCTAGTGCGAGATGGGGCAATGGGTACTTACACATTTGGTGCGGGTAACGCAGGTTCTTTGAGGATTGATGCCCAGGAGGTGCAAATCGATGGTCAGTTTTACAGCAGTAGCGTGCTTACTTCTGCAGCGTCAGGCTCGACAGGGGATGCGGGGAATTTGACAATTAAAACTAATACTTTGCTAGTACGAGGTAGGGTAACAATGGGTACTTACACATTTGGTGCGGGCAAGGCGGGTGATCTTACAATCAGAACTAATACCTTGCTAGTACGAGATGGGGCACAGGTACTTACTGCTACATTTGGTGCGGGTAACGCAGGTTTTTTGAGTGTTGATGCCCAAGATGTGCAAATCATTGGTACAAGCGCTAATGGTCAAACTGCCAGTGCCTTGGTTGCTTCCGCAGCGCCAAACTCAACAGGGAATGCGGGTGATTTGACGATTAAAACTAATACCTTGCTAGTGCGAGATGGGGCACAGGTAGGTGCTGGTACAGTTGGTGCAGGCAAGGGGGGTGATTTGAGCGTTGATGCCCAAGATGTGCAAATCATTGGTACAAGCGCTGATGGTCGGATTCCCAGTCTCTTGTATACATCTGCACTGTCAAACTTAACAGGCGATGCGGGTGATTTGACGATAAAAACTAATACCTTGCTTGTGCGAGATGGGGCAAGAGTAATTACTGATACAAGGGGTGCGGGCAAGGCAGGTGATTTGGAGGTTAATGCCCAAGATGTGCAAATCATTGGTACAAGCGCTGATGGTCGGTTTCCCAGTGGCTTGTTTGCTTCTACAGATCCAAACTCAACAGGGGATGCGAGGGATTTGAGGATTGAAACGAATACCTTGCTAGTGCAAGATGGGGCATTAGTAACCGTGCAGAGTCGCGGAACAGGAACCGCAGGTAACTTGTTCGTGGAAGCCAATCAAATCTATCTCAACAATCAAGGCAGAATCAACGCCGATACTTCAGGTGGTGGGGGCAATATTAACTTGCGATCGCCCCTGATACTCTTGCGAAATGGCAGTAACATCTCAACCAACGCCAGAGGAAGCAACATTCCCGGTGGCAACATCGACATCAATACAGACAACTTGGTTGCCGTCCCTTCGGAAGATAGCAACATCACTGCCAATTCTCAGGATTTCCGTGGTGGGAACGTAATCGTGAGAGCTTCGGGCATCTTTGGCATTGAGTTTAGAGAGCAACTGACCCCTTTAAGCGACATCACCGCTACGGGAGTAAGTGAGGAGTTTCGTGGCACAGTAGAGTTCATCACGCCAGGGATTGACCCAGCAAGGGGACTAGCCGAATTACCTACAGAGGTAGTCGATGCAACGGATGCGATCGCTCAAGGCTGTCCTGCCAATGAAGGCAACTCATTCGTTGTCACAGGTCGGGGTGGCTTACCTCCCAATCCGGAACAACAATTAGACGATGATGCCGAATGGCTTGACCGACGCAGGTTGACAGTTGATCAACAGACCAATCCGGGAACAGAGGGTAGCCAGCAACACTCAGAGGACAGGCTTGACACCCGACACTCAGCACACCATCCCCCACTCATCGAAGCCACTGGATGGGAAATGGCTCCTACGGGTCAGGTCATCCTCACGGCAAGTGCGACTAATGTGACCCCCTCCAATCGCTGGGGACAGCCAGTTAATTGCGATAGGTCGTAAACTTCCTATGTATGTAATAGCAAGTCCGTCTAGCCAAGTCCGTTGTGAAAAGAGATCAGACCCAAAAAGCGAAGGGGAAGTGATCACTATTTACTAGAGGAGTTTTCGTTAATGCGCCTTCGAGCAAACGCTTTACTAAATGCGATCGCGGTAGGTCTGGATGAAATTTTTTGATAGGGGTTTGCTGAAATGAGGGTTATACAGAACTAGGAATTCTATGTCTAACCTAAATTAGATGATTGGTAGCGGCTCTGTAAGGGCAAATGCGATCGCGCTAGTAATCGTACAGAGATACGCCTATATCAATGTTTTCGTATTTCC
>JAESFV010000308.1_pt1 | contig 31152 bp, 29 predicted proteins | sample 9269471 | NCBI WGS metagenome assembly JAESFV01 (sample SAMN14502647, study PRJNA617108) | algae metagenome | isolation source: Symplocastrum torsivum CPER-KK1 and co-occurring heterotrophs from... | place: USA: Central Plains Experimental Range, Colorado | collected 2001-01-01
TATAGGCTAGTACTGCTAGCCTATACCTCCTCCCCCTCACTGTTTGATTATCATTCTCGTTAGCTAGAAAATTAAGTATATTGTCTCATTGACAACAATTACTTTGCCTTAACTTGTCACGAATGCATCTCCTCTATCTCCCTTAATACATCAGCCTTTCAACCCGTTTTAACGGGTTCTAGCTTTCAGCCCGTTCGCGTTCGCGAAGCGTTCTCGAAGAGTACTTTAGTTCAGGGCTTAAGACAGTGCCATTCTACTTAAGCGTGAACCCACCATCGACAACTAAGACTTCACCCGTTACTGCATTTGCTCCGACAAGATAAATAAATGCTTCACCAATTTCGGTATCGCTAATAAATCGCTTGATGAGAGTTTCTTCAATAAACTCATTTGTCATTTCTTTGGGCATAGCTTCATGATTTGGCGTGTAAACAAATCCGGGAGCAACGGCATTAACGGTGATGTTTTGGGCAACTTCCTTGGTAAGAGTTTTCGTGAAATTAATTACAGCCGCTTTTGCCGCTGAATAAGCCATGACACCTTGCCGCCCTGTATGTTCTATTCCTCGAATGGAAGCCGTATTAATAATCTTTCCTGAACCTTTGCACCGCTTGAATTTGACTTGAAGTTCACAGCAATCTTAGTGTTTTCTCTAGCAAATCGGAGCGCGATCGCTTTCCCAATTCCACTTGAGGAACCAGTAATAATGACAATTTTTTCTTGAAACTTCATAAAAGCCTGCGGGGTCTTGGTGGCAGGTGCTAGGTGTTAGGTGGTAGGGCGAAAAGGCAATGCATAAGGAACCCAAAACCCTAATTTTTTACGTCTTGTTGTCATAGTGCTGACCTGTATGTACCAACTGCCAGTCAATTTCTGGATAGTGCCTGAGTTGTCGCAAGATCGGCGCGATTTTCATAAAATTCGGACGCGCACCCACAACATTTAAAATTTTCATCCGCTGTTTTACATTAAAGATGCATTCCCTTGTGAACATATTGGCTTGAGTTTGTATCAAGTTCAGCTAAATAATTCACGTTATTTACAATCCTGAATCATTTATCAGGAGTTAGGGCTAGCGCAGTCAGTTACAACGAACACAAACAACTGATAACAGACGAAAAACGAAAATTTAATATACGAAGCGAACCCACTAACCTAACATAACTATTGAATAACCCAGTTTACCTGTGTTACCTACCATCATCACTAGCAAGAAACTGCCTTGAGTCGATTTGCTCCAAGCGTTTTTTTGTCGTAGCTGACTCGGTTTAGTAGATGAGTCTAATTGAAAGTTAGCGGTGAGGGATGAGGGGTGGAATCTAGAAGACAAGGGAGAAAAAGCTCCTGATTTCGTTTATTTGATCGTCCGTATTCAGCCTTTTTTGGCACTCCCCCTTTTAGAAAAAGGGGGATTCTTGGGTCAAAAGGGAGCTATTGCTTAACCCCTCGCCAAGCATCTTGACCGTATGTCCTACGGCTGCAAGTCCACGCTGCATCACTATTTGAGCGGCGGCAACGTCTCTATCAGTTGTGTATTTACATTCACTGCAATGATGAATCCGATCACTCAACTCTTTCTTACCCGTGTGATGGTTGCAATTAGGGCAAGTTTGACTGGTTCCATTCGGATTCACTTTGGCAAAGTACACACCACGCTTCCAGCACACCCACTCAAGAATTGAGAAGAACTCTCCAAAACCTGCGTCCAAAGTATGTTTTGAGAACATTCCCTTAGCCCAAGCGATGACGTTTAAGTCTTCAGCAAATATCATTCCAACCCCGTCACATAATTGATGCGCCAATTTGAAATGAAAGTATGAGCGAGAGTCGTGAATGTGTTCGTGCAGTCTCGCTACTTTGGCTTGAGCTTTGCGCCAATTGTTTGAACCTTTAACTTTGTGACTTGCTCGTTGTTGCAGCAATCGCAGCTTGCGTTGGAGTTCCACAAAAAACCGAGGTCTAACAATCTGCTCTCCCGTTGAGGTAGCAAGAAAACTCTTTAACCCCAAATCAATACCAACAGCTTGACCGTGTGGCATGACATGAGGTACGTTTATATCCGCTTGAAGCGTGAGCATGACATACCAACCGGATGCCCGTTTCACCACTTGAGCTTGCTTAAGAGCAAACCCATCAGGGATAGGGCGTGACATCAGCATTTTGACCCAACCCACACCAGGAAGTTTAACTTTATTTCCTTGGATTGGGTTGATTCCCAACTGAGGAAACAATAGTGAGCGCATTCTCCCCTGTTTCTTGAACCGAGGAAAACCACGTCCTGTTTCCCACATCCCAATAAATGCTTTCTCCACCCTTCTCAATACCTGTTGCAGCATTTGTGAGTGTGCCGCTTTCAAGTCAGGGTTAGATTTTCTGGCTTGAGTTAAAGCCTTGCATTGAGATGCAAATGTTGGTCTAGGCGCATCAGCCGAAATGACATACTCGCTTTTTAGACTACAAGCGTCTATCCTGCATGATCTTGACTGATACCAATCCTTGCGCTCAGCTAACGCAAAATTCCAGACTCTACGAGCGGTTTCTCGCCATGCCTCATAAGTCTGGGATTGTTGGTGCGTTGGCTTTAAGCGGTAGGTATAAGTTAGATTTAGCATATATCTATTGTATCTTAAAAACAGTTAATCTGTTTTTAAGACTGAATTTATTCAGTCATTCGCTTATATCCCCCTGTTGAAACGAGGGGGCTTTACACATCACGACTCGTAAAAAACCTACCCTTGTGAGGGTCTCCAATCCCCAACCCCCAGTGATGAAAAAGTTGACCGATCAGCCTAAAGATGCAATTGTTGTTAAGATCGTGGGCTAATGTTGGTATGATGGTGGGTTACAATCGCTGAAATTCGCCCAATCCGGCATTGCTCCAGCAACCATTCAAGGAGAATTTATCGTTGACTCGTCGCTACCTATTTACCTCAGAATCAGTTACCGAAGGTCATCCCGACAAAATCTGCGATCAGATTTCTGACACGATCTTGGATGCCCTCCTGTCTCAAGACGAACGTAGTCGTGTTGCCGCAGAAGTTGTTGTCAATACTGGCTTGCTGCTAATTACCGGCGAAATCACCTCCAAAGCTCAGGTTAATTTCGTAGATTTGGCACGTAAGAAGATCGCTGAAATTGGTTACACCGATACCGATAATGGCTTCTCTGCCAATAGTTGTTCTGTCTTGGTGGCTTTAGATGAGCAATCTCCTGATATTGCCCAAGGAGTCACGACAGCCCAAGAAAGCCGGGAGGAGATGAGTGAAGATGAATTAGATGCGATCGGTGCTGGCGACCAAGGTTTGATGTTTGGTTTTGCCTGCAACGAAACACCAGAAATGATGCCTTTGCCGATTAGTTTGGCGCATCGAGTCTCTCGACGTCTAACTGCCGTGCGTAAAGCAGGACAACTGCCTTACCTGCGTCCCGATGGCAAAACGCAAGTTACCGTAGCCTATGAAGACGGACGCCCTGTCGGGATCGACACAATCCTGATTTCCACCCAGCATACAGCCACGATTGACAACATTACCGATGAGGTAGCCGTTCAAGAAAAAATTAAAGAAGACCTGTGGGCAGCGGTTGTAGAACCCGTTTTCTCAGAAATAGATATCAAGCCAGACGACGAGACTCGCTTCCTTGTCAACCCCACGGGCAAATTTGTGATTGGTGGTCCTCAGGGAGATGCTGGATTGACGGGTCGCAAAATTATTGTTGACACTTATGGCGGCTATTCCCGTCATGGTGGTGGTGCCTTTTCTGGAAAAGACCCCACGAAAGTAGACCGTAGTGCAGCTTATGCGGCTCGTTATGTTGCCAAAAACATTGTTGCCGCAGGTCTGGCTGATAAGTGCGAAGTTCAGCTAAGCTATGCGATCGGTGTCGCTCGACCTGTCAGCATGATGATTGAAACCTTTGGCACTGCCAAGGTAGAAGAGGAGCGCTTGCTGGAGTTGGTGAAGCAGCATTTTGAACTGCGTCCTGCTGGAATTATCCAAGCCTTTAACCTACGCAAACTGCCATCACTGCGTGGTGGTCGCTTCTATCAAGATGTTGCAGCTTATGGTCACTTTGGACGCCCAGACCTAGAGTTACCTTGGGAGCAAACTGATAAGGCTACGGTGTTGAGAGACGCACTGACTCAGCAGCTTTCCGTTTCAATGGGATAAGTTCTCTTGTACGCCCCTTGTCTGAAAATAGGCAGGGGGAGGCAAGGGAAGCAGGAGAGATAATTTTTCTCATCCTTTGTTGTCCCACCAGGTATGGAGTTTAGGATGCAGACCTGGAAGCAACGGGCTAGGCAGCTTAAAGAAGAAACATACGCCATCTACATTGCCTGTAAAGACTCAAGGGTACCCTGGTATGCAAGAGTTTTTGCAGGTATTGTTGTGGGTTATGCTCTGAGTCCGATTGATTTAATTCCGGATGTGATTCCAATTCTTGGTTATTTAGATGACCTGGTTTTGGTGCCGTTGGGAATAGTTCTGGTACTAAAAATGATTCCCCCAGCGGTTTTAGCGGAGTGCCGTACCAAGGCTAAGGCGGCGCTGGCTGAAGATAAACCCAAAAGCTGGATGGCAGCCTTTGTGATTGTCGCTATTTGGTTGGTTTTGGGGATTTTAGGTGTGATTTGGCTAGGACGCATCCTGTAAGATTCAAGGGATTGGGGATTGAACCCGCTTTGAAAATCCTAGTGAAGCGCGGTTGAAATAACTGATCTGCGAGAATGCCCCTATCTCCCCATCATCCGGCGAAGTGGCTTCAAACCCACTTTCCGCACCCTGAAGTGTCACACTACGAATTTTGGCTTTTTGGGGATTTTGGTTTTGCGATCGCAAAACGGATTTTCCAGTTCTTTGTATAAAAAGTGACCCCATCAGGTCGCTAAATTCCGCAAAAACCGATTGTGACAGTAGCGGGTGCGGAATGTGGGTTAGAAACTTTTGCCGTGATGCACTAGGGTTGCCTAATGGGAATGTAGATAAAGAATGCTGAACCCAGGTCAGGTGCTGAAATACACTCCAATTGTCCGCCGTGTTTTTCGACCACAATCTTGTAGCTAATGGACATCCCTAAACCTGTACCCTGACCAACAGGTTTAGTTGTAAAGAACGGATCGAATATCCTACGGCTTACATCAGGTGTCATACCACACCCGTTATCACTAATTAGAATGATTAATTGATTGCGGTCAGTTAAAACTCCTGTACAAATCGAAATGCGACCAGGACGGTTTTTGATATCTTCAACCGACTGATTTTTGTTGTACTCATCTATTGCGTCAATTGCATTACTCAGGATATTCATAAATACCTGATTAAGTTGTCCAGGGTAACACTGTACTGTCGGGAGGTTGCCGTAGTCTTTAGTGACTTCAATGTCTGGAACTTCTAATTCTTTGGCTTTGAGGCGATGAGAGAGAATCATCAGGGTATTATCAAGACCCTCGTGAATGTCTACCCATTTCATGTCGGCTTCATCTAGCCGCGAAAAGTTCCGTAAACTGAGGATAATTTGGGAAATGCGATCGGCTCCTAGTTTCATCGATGAAAGAATTTTGGGCAGGTCTTCCTTGATGAAATCAAGTTCAATTGCCTCTGTTTCAGCTTGAATGGCTGCTGCTGGATCGGGATGGTATTTTTGATAGAGTTGAATCAGGTTGAGCAACTCTTCGGTATATTGGTTGACGTAGGTGAGATTACCGTAGATGAAGTTGATGGGGTTGTTAATCTCATGAGCCAGTCCCCCAACCATTTGCCCTAAAGAAGACATTTTTTCGCTTTGAACCAGTTGGGCTTGGGTTTCTTGGAGTGCATCCAAAGCTTGTTCCAATTCGGCCGCTTGCTCTTGGGCTTTAACGGTAGCTGTGCGACTTTGATGCAAGAGTTGGGCTTGGTCAATTGCGATCGCAAGTTGATCTGCAACCGCTTGCAAGAGTTCCACTTCAGAGTCACGCCAAGGACGAGCACCGCTAGAGTGACCACAGCTAACTACACCAATTTCCCCAGATGTTGTATGAATTGGTAGTGCCAACATCGCTGTGTAACCCACACTAAAAAAGAACCTTCGCTCTATTGGATTACTTAAAGCCCTAGCATTGTCTACACGAGTGATTTCCTTGTCGAAAGCCCTCGCTGTCAAAGGACCAAACGTTGTAATAGAGATGCGGTGCCCAATTAGGCTAACCAAGTCTTCTGTCTTGGCTTCTTGAATCACCTCCCAACAAGGAGGAACATCATCAGGTCGATACCAAAGGAAGAAGCAGCGATCAATCTGCAATAGATTACGGATTTCATGAACAGCGGTTTCTAGGATGGTATTGAGGTCAAGGGAACGACGAATCTGGCTCGAAAGTTGGTTAAGCAGTGCCTCCCTCTGGGCAAATTCTCGAAATCTCGCTTCTGATTGCCGTAGTTCCTCCTCTGACTGCTGGCGCTCAAGCATCGCTCCCAACCACTGCGCCATCAGCTTCAACAGCTCTTTTTCTTCAACTGTAAATGGGTGATGACGTGCCTGAAGGCTGAAAAAGCTCAAGGTGCCATAAACGTTACCATCCACAATGACTGGCATCCCTATATAGGCTTCGATTCGGCTGGCACTGTAAGCGGGGAAGCGACACCAGCGAGACGTTCCCGCCGATTCAAAAGCAATGGGTTCTTTTGCTCCCAAGGTCACACGGCAATACGTCTGCTCCAGATTCCAGATATTACCTTTGGTAAGTGGGAAGTTGGATTTGGGTGGAACTTGAGCAGCAATCACTTCATAGAGAGCATTTTCCACTCGACCTAAAGCGCCCATCTCCAGACCAAACCGACGGCATCCTAGTGCCAACAGTCCTTGCAAGCGTCGCTCAAAGCTGAGTTTTCGGGCTGAGCTTATCTTGTACAAGGAACGAAGGGCTGCTTCTGTGCGCTTACGCTCGGTGATGTCGCGGTTAACACCCATCGTGGCAATCGTTCGATCTTGCTCATCTTGCAGCAGTACAACAACTGTTTCGCAGATTCCTTCACTTCCGTCTTTCCGGATAAAGTGAATCTCGCCCCGCCAGCTTCCCTGCTTGGCTATATTATCTAAGATCTTTGGGGTCAGCGTTGCTGCTTCAAAGAGTCTGTGCAAAATTCCAGGAGTCTTACCCAAAACCTCAGACTTGGAATAACCAAACATTCTTTCGGCGGCTGGGTTCCAGTCAATGATGCGACCTTTTAAATCAGTGATGATAATGCCGTCATAGATGGTTTGAAATGTCAGTGCTTGCTGACGTAGCATTGCCTGTGTCTGCTTGCGCTCGGTGATATCATTTCCGGTGCTGATAATATACTCAACCGTACCCTCATTAGTGACTAGAGCCGTGCTTGACCAGGCGACGCGGCAACGTTTCCCATCCTTCGTTACCCAGTAGCTTTTGTATTGGCACTCTGAAGAACTACCAGCTTTGAGATTCTCGCAAACGGCTTTGAATGGCTCCACCTCTTCCGGAATTAAAAACAGTTCCCAATGTCTACCCCTAACCTCATTGAACGAGTAACCTGTTGTTTGTTCGCAAGCCTTGTTAAAAGCAACGATTCGTCCCTCTCGATCAAGTGTCACCATCAAGGCATTGACTGTATTAAGTTCGGTAAAGACGGGTTCTAGTTCTTTGTTCGATTTCCACTTGGGTTCTGTAGTCTCAGTCCCCGATACTCTCATGTAATCTAGGCTTTTATTTATATTTTGGGTAGAAACTTGGTATCAAAAACCCTCTAAAAAATCGGAACTCTGTTGCCAACGTTAGAGAGTAACAAAGTATACTTGATGATTTTAATAAATCTAATTAATAAGAAAATGCGAAAGCTAATAAATTTTAATAATACTAAAAGCAGCTTAAGATAATCAACTTAAAGTAGCAGGATTGCTAAGATACCATAGGTTTACATTCCCGACTTCTTTAAGAAGTCGGGAATCTCGCCTTACTAAAAAAGCTGATAGCTGACAGCTTTCTGCTATAAGTTGGGGGAAACAAGCCTTAGTCAGGAAATTGAAGTTTCTGCCAAACTTCCCAAACTTCACATCTAAACTCTTCGGGAAGTTTCATAAATTCAATAACTACCTCTGCCCAGTTATATGCAGTTCCAAGCAAAGTAGCCCACTGTTTTGCGCTTTCTTTAATTTGGTCTAAATCTGAGTGTTGATATTGTAGATAAATACCCTGGCAACCACAATTCTGAAAAGAATATTTTTTATTTAAGGAATCTACTAGTATTTCCGTTGTTAATTCAGAATTCATTAAGGACTCTACCTAGATATAAAGTATAATATTTTGACGTAAGAACTACAACAAATGTATTGACTCTTCTGAATCTGAGCTTAACTGTTACTTTTTGCCCCTAAGTCAGTCTAAAGAAGTAGATTACTGTAAAGCCAGTGCGTATTCAGAGATAACAGGACTTACGTGACTAGCCACTTACGGTCTAAAGAAGTTGTTTGATAAGTAATGGCAAGACAATCAGCTAATCCATTGCAGAAACTGGTACCAGGTTAGGGAAAGGTAGGAAGTGCGATCGCTATAGTGCCGAGTATTTCCGTCTACTAGCAAGAGGACAAAGGAGAGATCAGCTATGCTTGCGATCGCCAATCTGCTGACTCCTCTGTATCCTGCTTGACTGCTGGATTGGGAGAAACGATAAGAACCCTACGCCCAATCTGATCTACTAGCTCACTTTTAGAACTTAGCCCCAACTCTTGCGCGATCTCTTCAAGTCCACGCGCACCCGTAGGTGTAACCGTCAGATTAAGACTTTTCTTTAATTCATCGTGATAAACGGGTTCCCCCCTCATCCGTTTTTTACCTTTTGGCATATCAGCTATTAATATACGCGCATATTCTATTATAGCGCCTGCCATGCATTGCCATGCATTGCCATGCATTGCCATGCTACAATATCGACGTGACAAATCATAGAAGAGCAAGTGGCAATGGGTAGTAATGTACGCGAAAAAACTCTAATGGACGAGAAAGAAATTATTTGGATACAAGACCCAAATAATTTTCCTTGGGTTAGGGAAGCAGAGACTGACTTTTGTCAAAGGCAGGGGATTTCAATGTCCAGAAAATCAGACTTGGAAGCAGGAGAGACGATACTTATCGGATATGCAGATTTGGAAGAGGATGCTCCACCTGCATTTACTGAAGCTGGACATGAATACTTCTTTAGGCGGGTGTTCACTATATGCAAAGGTGATTTTGAAGCTTATGGAGATAAAGACTGCCCAACAGAAGCGGTAGAGCCTTCAACTATTTATCCCAAAGTAAAGGGGAGTTCTCCTAAAAGAAAAGCACAAATTGCAGTCAGGCTGCCTATAATACTCTTTAAAAAACTCAATGCTCATATTCAAACAACTGGAATCTCACAAACACAAGTAGTCATTTCTGCTCTAGCAAAATACTTAGATACTCCTGAAGAAATTTCTTTGCCTGAAAGAGTTCTCAATTTAGAAAAACGAGTTGCTGCTTTAGAGGCTAAGGATTAAGGGATGAGGAGCTGACGTATAGGTCTAACTGTTAATCGTATCGCTTATTAAAGTTGTCAGTTAGACAAAAAAGCGATCGCACCTTTAATATAAGCTGTGCGATCGCCTAATTTTACTAACAGAAATAAACTTACTTCACGATTCCCAAAACAGGCATTAATTTGGATTCTGCAACGTTAGGAACTAAAAATCCTTCCGCATAAATCTGGGGATTCATTTCTGCAATTTGTGTATAAGATTGGCGAACCTGAGCATTCACTGCAACAGTTTTTACGTCGTACATTTGCATAGCCATCTTGGGATATACGCCAATCCCGATAATCAGCAGCAGAAAGCACAGAGCAATAAACACTTCACGAGGTCTGGCATCGCTAAATTTTGCATCGACAGGCAAGACACAGTTTGTACCGAAGCAAACCGCCTCCTGATTTCCCTGATTCTTCAAGTCTGCATCAGTAATATCGCACACAGGTGCAATGTCACAGCTAGGTACTGCACCAGAGTTGTAAAATACCTCTCGCAACATGGAAAGCAGATAAATCGGCGTGAGGATGACTCCTACTGCCGCTAGGAAGACTGTTACGGTGCGGAAGCTTGAGCTGTAAATGTCGCTAGTCGTCACACCGACGAAAACCGAGAGTTCGCTAGCAAAGCCGCTCATCCCCGGCAGGCCCAATGATGCCATCACACCGATTGTAAACAGGGCAAACACGGTAGGCATTGCCTGACCAATCCCGCCCATTTCTTTCATCGCCATCGTGTGAGTGCGATCATAAGTCACCCCAGCTAAAAAGAATAGTAATGAAGCAATTAAACCGTGGGAAATCATTTGCAGCATTGCGCCGTTGATACCCAAGTCAGTAAACGACGCAATCCCCAATAGGACAAATCCCATGTGAGAAACCGACGAATACGCTAGGCGACGCTTCATGTTGGACTGGGCAAAGGAGTTAAACGCACCGTAGATAATATTGACAACGCCCAGAATCGCTAAAACAGGTGCAAAGTAAATATGTGCATCAGCAAGAAGTCCTAAATTTAGGCGAATCAACCCGTATCCACCCATCTTCAGCAGTACGCCCGCTAGTACCATTGATACGGGAGAGGATGCCTCGCCGTGTGCATCCGGTAGCCAGGTATGAAGAGGGAAAACAGCTAGCTTGACACCAAAGGCAACTAGTAATCCCGCATAAAGCAGCAGTTCTAAAGCAAGTGGGTAATCCTTCAAGCCCAGTTCAACCATATCGAAGGTCACATTATCGCCGTAGAATGCCATTGCCAGACCAGCAACCAAAATAAAGATAGAAGCGGCGGCAGTATAAAGTAAGAACTTCATCGCGGCGTACTGACGCTTCTGACCCCCCCAAATCGAGACGAGTAGGTAGACGGGAATCAGTTCTACTTCCCACATAATGAACAGCAGCAGTATGTCTTGCGCCACGAATACCCCAATCTGTGCGGAATACAGCACAAGCATCAGGCAATAGAAGAGGCGAGGTTTGAGATCGACTTGCCACGCTGCAAATATTGAGAGTGTCGTCACTAGTCCTGCCAGAAGCACAAGCGGGGCTGAAACTCCATCGATTGAAACTGCCCAGTTTAGACCTAACTGAGGCACCCAGGCATATTGCTCCACGAGTTGAAAAGTAGCGCTGCTCGGATCGTAATGCTTCCAAAAGACGTAGCACATCAAGACAAAATCGATGATACCCACACCTAGTGCATACCACCGCACGCGCTTGCCGTCTTTATCAGGCACAAAAGGGATAAGCAGTGCAGCAACGAGTGGCAGTAGGACAATTGTGGTAAGCCAGGGAAATTGATCCGCTATCATGGCACTAGGAAAAAATACTTATTTCTGTATGTGATTATCTTATTAAACTTTGTAAACCTTTATTCATAAAAATTTTCCCTAGATCAATATAGGCATCTCTATAGGTAAAGGTTGAGGCTCTCTCAGACGCTTCTGAATTTGCTTGCGTAAGACTCTTAACGGTTGACTGTTAAATAGAAGGGACTTACAGTTAACAGTCAACAAGAACCAATAGAATATCTAAGTTGAATGCGTGATAGCTTAATACTCAGTAGTCAGAGGTTCCCTGTTATTGTGCAACTAATACCTGATAGCAGACTTCAAAACTACAGCTAATTATTCACCAGCTCGATCAACCACCACTAGCTGCCAACCCGTGATGAGCGAAAAAAGTGACAAGACAGGTCTTAAAAAAAACCTAGCTAGTCTGTCCGGGGGACTTTCCACTGGACTAAAGGTTTGGTTGTTTTTTCTATTCTGCTTTTACTTTCTGAAATACTCTGTGCCATTAAGCATCCTGCTGGGTGCAGTTGGGGGGTTGGCAAGTACAGTGATGGTTGCCTGGTGGAAAAGCAAAGATGAACCTAGCGCCTCAAAGCGAGACAATGTAGAGCCGGGAGAGGACTCAGAGGACGATTCCAGCCATTTGAGTGGAATACGTTTAGCTAGGCAGCGGCGAAGAAATAGAGGAAAGACGCGATCGCCAAGTTTACTCAAACCTCTGAGTGGTTTTTTTGAAAAGAGCAATAAGCGAACTCAGAAGCGACGTCGTCGAGTCATCAAATCCCATGAGGATTCTTACGAGGAGTAAGTCTAGGGTTTCATCTGTTCATCACAGCATTATTAGCCGCGTCAACCATAAGTCAAGGATGACCGCTTGGTTATTTGTTGTTGGTTGTTTGTAAAACAATACTAATAACAAACAACTAATAACAAACACCTCAAATCACGTCCAAAAAAACTGACCAAAAGGAGCTTTCGTTATGGCTACCGCAAAAGTAGGCATCAATGGATTCGGTCGCATTGGGCGACTCGTTTTTCGCGCCGGACTCAATAACCCCAATATTCAGTTTGTCTGCATTAATGACTTAGTTGCTCCAGACAATATCGCTTATTTGCTGAAGTACGACTCAACTCACGGTCGCTTTCAAGGCACAGTAGAAGCTAAAGAAGACGGCATCGTTGTCAACGACCAGTTTATCCCCTGTGTCTCCGTGAAAAATCCGGCTGAACTGCCTTGGGAGAAATATGGTGTGGATTATGTAGTCGAATCAACAGGCTTATTTACTGATTATGCCGGAGCATCCAACCATCTCAAGGCTGGAGCAAAGCGAGTAATTATCTCTGCTCCAACAAAAGACCCTGATAAAGTACCAACCTTGCTTATTGGTGTCAATCACGAGCAGTTTGACCCAACTCAACACACCATCGTTTCCAACGCCAGTTGCACAACTAATTGTCTGGCTCCTGTGGCAAAAGTGATCAACGATAAATTTGGTCTGGCTGAAGGTCTGATGACAACTGTTCATGCGATGACTGCCACTCAGCCAACTGTAGATGGCCCTAGCAAGAAAGACTGGCGGGGAGGACGAAGCGCAGCGCAGAATATCATCCCAGCGTCCACTGGTGCAGCAAAAGCCGTCACCCTTGTACTACCTGAACTAAAAGGCAAGCTGACAGGAATGGCATTTCGAGTACCAACGCCAGATGTATCCGTTGTTGATTTAACGTTTAAGACCGAAAAGGCAACCAGCTATAAGGACATTTGTGCGGCAATGAAGGAAGCCGCTGAAGGCTCACTCGCCGGCATTCTTGGCTACACGGAAGAAGCCGTCGTCTCAACTGACTTTCAAGGCGATGCCCGTTCCAGCATCTTTGACGCGGACGCTGGGATCGAGCTAAACTCGAACTTCTTTAAAGTGGTCGCTTGGTACGATAACGAGTGGGGCTACTCTAATCGTGTGATTGACCTAATACTCGCGATCGCACAGAAAGAAAATTAATTGTTGGTTATTGGTTGCTGGTTGTTAGTTGTTAGTTATTAGTGGTTAGTTAGTAGTGATTGCTACTCAAGACAAGGACAGTGAACTGAAAGGCAAAGAAGGGATTACCTGTTTAGAGGCAATGTCTTATGCCCATTAACTTGAAACCCAACAACCAACAACCAACAACCAATCACCACTAACCACTAACTACTTGTAATGTTTTTATTTCTCTCAAAGCTATTACCGTTATTCCTCTACCCCTTGGGGTTGACGTGTGTATTATTGGTTGTGGCTTTGGTGATGTTGTGGCGACGCTCTCGTTGGGTGCCAGTGCCAATAGCACTAGCCCTAATTGTCTTGTTGCTAGGAAGTAATGCTTGGGTCGCGAATGGCTTAGTGCGATCGCTTGAGTGGCAGCAAATCCCCAAGGTAGAATTACCAAAAGCGGATGCGATCGTGGTTTTAGGTGGTTCGACCAAATCAGCGTTTCCACCTCGACCCAGTGTTGATTTGAGTGAAGAAGGCGATCGCGTTCTCTATGGTGCCCAACTTTACCGAGAAGGAAAGGCGCCTTTGGTAATTGCTTCGGGTGGTCGCATCGCTTGGCGTGGCGGTGGTCCCTCCGAGTCGGCTGATATGGCAGAGATACTAAAAACTCTGGGTGTCTCAGCCTCCGCCATTTTACAAGACCCAACCTCACTGAACACCTACCAAAATGCTGTCAACGTGCGGCAAATTATGAAGCAACGAGGCATCCGTCGAGTGTTACTCGTCACCTCAGCGATGCATATGCCGCGATCGCTTGGAATTTTCCAGCGTCAGGGAATCGAAGCGATCCCCGCACCTACTGACTTCCTCATCACTGAACAAGAAATTGAGGAACCGAACACTACCCCTGAAGCGACAATTCTGAGTCTCCTACCAGATGCTGACCGCTTACGAAATACAACTCGTGCGCTCAAGGAATACTTGGGAATGGTAATCTACCGCCTCCGAGGGTGGCTATGACCTGTTGGGGAATTTAATACTATTAAGAAAGCAACCACCCAGAGTTAAAACTCTATGCTTTCAGCTTTAGTCCACTTAAAGTGGACTAAAACTCTTATCCAGTCGTCTAAAGATGACTTGAGCTATGAGACAGTGGTTAAAACCACTGGTGGATGAAAATCCTTCTGCCTTCTGCCCTCTGCCTTATTTTCAGATTAGATGTCAGCAAAAACAAGCAGAACACCTCCAGTTGTTCACCTGCATCTTGAAAGACAGTGCATCTGGTGGTTGCTATTGATGTGTTTTCTCACCGACTTAGTTAACTCATAACACTTTGAAAACCCCTATTTTTAGCCATAATGCCCGAAGAACTTCGACGAATTATTCCAGCGCCGCCACCACCTGCTGATATCTTTGCTACCTACCAACTTGCTCACGAGTTTCACCAGGAAGCACAGCATCGGCAGGAGCTTGAGCGCTACTGTGAGTGGTACTACCTGACAGCCAAACGCCACCGCAATGAGTTGCAGAGGATGCAAGGCGACATCAACCTGTTTGGTTGGTTCTGTCGCCGCAAGTCTCAATAGAATTTTTTCACAGCAGTAAGCGTCAGACATCAGAGGGTTTCGAGTTCGTCCTCGCGGAAGTGAGCGCGAAATTTTTTGTCAAACTGGACTAACACTGGCAGGTTGGCGCTTACGGGTCTGCCGTGCCACTCTGTAATGAAGCCGATAACTTCTCCCTCTTGCCCTTTGGCATCAAAAGGCTCATTGCGATGAGAAGGATTGTGGTAAACGATAACAGATTTTGTAACGCGGACGCGATCGCCAACTTTCATACATACAGCTCATGTTCTCTCCAACAGCCTGCTCTCAAGCCGAAACTTGCCCAGGCAATCTTACTATTCTTGCACAGCAATGTTCCTTCCTTAAACGAGTTTCAAATTACTTCTCCTTTATGGGGCTACAACGATTTAACTATCTGAGTTTGACGGGGGTTCTGATTTTGACTGAGGATTGTCTAGCGTTTCGACGGGGAAGAAGCGATCTCGTAACTGCTTGAAGGCATCAGGATTCAGTAGCCATTGAGCTGTCAATAATGCCGCGCCCGCAGACACGAGTACCAACAGAACTCCTATAATCCCCACAATTGCCTTGAACCATTCCTTGGTTGAACTCACCTCAGCGAGTTCCCTTTCCTCATCCATTTCCGCTTCACCCGATTCAAGCGCCTGATGAGAGCCAGCCAATTCAGCATCTAGATTGAAGGAATAGCTAGTCGTTCCGAGTGGGTTTTCTCCAAGATTTAGCACGACTGGATATTGTGGAGAAACCGCACAGTAGGTGAGGACAACGGAGGTGTTGTCATGACCATTCTTCTGATTTGCCAAGTCAATTAAAGCTTGGACAGCCGCCTCTAGAGAAAGTTTGCCGCTGAAGACATCTCGCGGGTAATCCATGCTAAATTTCTCAACCAAATCATTGTCACTTAAACCATCGGAACACAAAAGCAGCAAGCCGTCTTCTTCTAAAATGAAGCGTCGTACTGTTGGACGCAGTAATTCAGCATCCCGTGTGCCTACAGCTTGAGTCAGTGCGCCAGCATCAGGACGCTTCAATGCCGCGCGATACAGACTCCGACCCATTTTTGCTTCCCTTGTTGCCACATCATCATCAACAGTCAACTGCTGGCAGTAGCGCGGGGTTATCCAGTAAGCGCGGCTATCGCCTACACTCGCGATGTAGAGTTCGTGAGCATTGCCCTGACCATCTGCCATCTTCACCACCTGTGGCAGTTGTAGCGCCAGGATAAGCGTTGTTGCCATGCGGCGCCGGGACTCTCGTTCTTGTTGGTCATTGCACGAGGCAATCAAGTTGTTCGCCACTCGGATAATTGCACAAAGTTGCTGAGCAACTAATTCCGGTGTCATAATCTCCGGGTCTTCTGTCAACTCTGCGATTAGCGCCCGAACTTGGAGTTTAATTGACTGCACTGCCATTTGGCTTGCTACTTCCCCACCTTCATGACCACCAATGCCATCACAAATAATTGAGAGGTGAGGAATCAAAGGGTCACGCAGTTGATTGGAGTCTGTCGGTAAGTCAGCCAGTGTTGGATAGTAGCTATCTTCGTTGTGCCCATGACGAGGGCCAGTATCCGTCGCCCCAGCAACTTGTAGACGCAGAGGCTGTCGCGCCGCTTGTTCGATTAGTAACTGATTGAGGGATTGAGCGATCGCTTTTAAGGATGGGTTCTCTGCTTGCAACTGCTCAGCAATCTCCTGCAACTGAGACGCTACCGATACCGAGGCTTTGCGGCACCAAGATGCCCAACATTCTCCTAGCTGTTTGAGACTCGCTGTCATGGGGGGTTTGAGCAGGGTGCTTCTTGCGCCTGAAGCTGTTCCCGCTTCCAATGAATCTGAAGAACTTGCGCCGTTACCTGTCGAGGCAGCCGCTAACTCTCGATTCGTGTCTTTCGCCACATCTATATACAGTTCCCGCAGCCGCAGGCACCATCCTTCAACCCGAAGATTATCGGGAATTAAAAGACTTGAAGCCACACCCGCTTCTAAGAGTGGTGTCCACAGTTCCAGAATCTGCCACAGCCAGTAAACCTGCCGTACCGCCGATGCGCTTGTCCACATCGTTGTAATCGCGGGATACAACTCACCATTGGTATCAATCGGTGCATTCTCCAGCAAAACAACCACCGACTCATCCACCTGGCACACTCCATACACCTGTGGGATATGGAGACGGTGAGGATACAAGCGTAGATAAGGGAGGATATTGCCGCCAATTTGCTCAGGAACTTCTGGTGGGAGTTCTGGTTGTATATCCTGCCAAATTCGTGGCGCAACAACGGTGTATCTCTCTGTAACTTGTTCTCCTGCGGAAATATGCACGGCAGCGGAACCAACTGCCCAGAGATAGCGATTCATCAGCGGCTCGGAACTGCTCATAAGTGTAAGAACGGGTTAAAAAACACCACTACGTTAATTTGTATGCCAGAGCGGTTAAACCCAAGACGGCTAGGATACATTGGATTTAGCCTCACGATCTCAATACGTCTATGTCGATAATACAGATGCCATTGAAGTCATCAAACTGATAAATAAAACTATTGCTCTGTATCTAGGGAGACTAACCGAATCGGGTCGGCTTGTAAATTGGCATAGATCATCGAGAGAATCACTAATCCAGCTACTGCATCCTTAATGGACGATAACTGGCTCGGACAAAAGCTGTAATTAAGATATCAACTCTTGAATCCTTTCTTATAACGCACTCTCACCGAATATTGATATGCCATTGCTAAGTCCTGCAATGCTCTGGCTCCTAGCAGGGTCGATTCTTTGTCTACTAGAACTATTTGTCCCAACGGCTTTTGTCGCTTTCCTGATGGGACTGAGCGCTTTTGTTGTCGCGCTTGTCGCGTTGATGTTGCCGACGGTGTTGAGTGTGCAAGTGCTGCTGTGGCTCTTGCTGTCTACCTCGCTTGTCGTTTTATCCCGTCGCTTCTTACCACATCCGACAGCCTCCAAAAATCTGGATGCGATGGAAGCTCAAACCTTAACGGAAATCCCACCAGGGCATACAGGACGGGTACTTTACGAAGGCAATTCCTGGCAGGCGCGTTGTGAGGATGAGGAAATGGCGATCGCACCCAATCAAAAAGTTTATGTAGTCAGACGGCAAGGCACCACCCTAATTGTCCTGCCACAGAGCTTGTTGCAGTAATCAACTCAGTCGGTTCACGTACAAAAAACGGTATCCACCACATTTGGAACATTATCCAAACATTTAGGAGACTTAAAAAAGATGGAAAGTTTCTTCGGTTGGCTAATTATCTTGGCACTTGGCGGTTCAGGGCTTGCTAGTTCGGTCAAGATTGTTAATCAAGGTAATGAAGCCTTGGTTGAACGTTTGGGAAAATATAGCGGTAAGAAAATGGGGCCAGGTCTCAACTTTCTGATCCCTGTCGTTGATCGCGTGGCATTCCAGGAAACGATTCGGGAAAAAGTCCTGGATGTTCCACCCCAGCAATGTATCACTCGTGACAACGTTTCAATTTCTGTTGACGCTGTGGTCTACTGGCGCATTATGGATATGGAGAAAGCCTACTACAAAGTCGAAAATCTCCGCCTAGCGATGCAGAACTTGGTGTTGACCCAGATTCGCTCGGAAATGGGACAAATGGAACTTGACCAAACCTTTACCGCCCGTGCGGAAATCAATGAAATCCTGCTGCGAGAACTAGATATTGCAACCGATCCTTGGGGGGTTAAAGTCACGCGGGTAGAACTTCGAGATCTCATCCCTTCAAAGGCTGTGCAGGAATCTATGGAATTGCAAATGTCCGCAGAACGTCGAAAGCGGGCATCAATCTTGACTTCCGAGGGGGAACGGGAATCGGCTGTTAACTCTGCTAGAGGTAAAGCGGAAGCCCAAGTGCTGGATGCGGAAGCACGTCAAAAAGCGGCAATTTTAGATGCTGAGGCACAACAAAAGGCGATCGTTCTTAAAGCTCAAGCAGAACGCCAGCAGCAAGTCTTGAGGGCGCAAGCTACCGCCGAGGCTCTGCAAATTGTTACTAAGGCACTCAAGGGTGACGCAAATGCCCATGAAGCGCTTCAGTTCTTAGTTGCCCAAAGTTATTTAGAGATGGGTACGAAGATTGGCAGCAGCGACAGCAGCAAGGTGATGTTCATGGATCCACGCAGCATTCCGGCAACACTTGAGGGGATACGCTCAATTGTTGGTGATGGCAATCAGCACCCTCAATCCCTGAGTTTTGATTTGGATAAGCTGAACCGTTAAGCCGTTAATTGGTAAACCGCTCTCACATTTCACGGACTTAAGCGAAAAGTAATCGTTCGTTAGAAAAAACCCGGATTGGGGACATTGCCCCCAATCCCTCATCAAAAAATTACTTTATGACAACGCAAGACAGACCCCATGAGCTGCACTCACTAACATTGCGATGAAAGTCTCTCTCCCTACCACCTACCACCTATTTCCTAGAATGAGGGTAGTGTCAAAATTTCAAGATATATTAAGTAAATGCGATAATAGGAATCAAACAGGAAATTCCGGTTGAGGGTGCAAGAACCGACCGCAAATCATTCCTTGGCAACATCAGATGAATCCTTCGTGTGAGGAGAGTAAGCCAAACCTAGTCAGCAGGGAAGCATCTCTCCAAGCCTTCTTTAATCTTTCCCCAGATCTGTTGTGTATCCGTGGCAGTGATGGGTTTTTCAAAGAACTCAATTCAGTTTGGAGAAGTACCCTAGGCTGGACGCTAGATGAATTGCGATCGCGTCCCTGGTTGGACTTTGTTCATCCCGATGACGTTGCCTTTACCTTTGATGTAGAGCGTCAATGTCAGACTGAGGGGGCAAACTACACTCCCATACAACTTAAAAATCGCTACCGTTGCCAAGACGGGAGCTATCGCTGGCTGTCCTGGCGCTTATCCGCCTATGAAAACGGATTAAGCTATGGTATTGCCCAAGATGTTAGCCAAAGCAACTGGCGAGGCAGTGGGACGTATCGCACAGAAGTACAGGAAACTGTGAAGCTACGAGATCAGGCTCTCACTGCCAGCAGTGTAGGAATTGTGATTGCCGATACTCGATTGCCCGATATGCCCCTCATCTATGTCAATCCAGCCTTTGAACAAATAACAGGTTACTCCGCTGCTGAGGTACTGGGTTATAACTGTCGTTTTTTGCAGGGGACAAAGACTAGTCAGCCTGCTGTCGCTGAACTCCGTGCTGCGATTAAAGCTGGAAAACACTGCACCGTTACCTTACTCAACTACCGGAAAGATGGGACTCCCTTCTGGAATGAGTTAACAATTTCACCAATTCATGATGACGACGATAACCTAACTCATTTTGTTGGTATTCAAGCTGATATTAGCGATCGCATCAAAGCAGAACAAGCCCTCCGTTTGGAAAAAAACAAGTCAGAACGGCTATTACTCAATATTTTGCCCAAGCCCATTGTTGAACAATTGAAACGGTTTGAGGGTTCCTTAGCTCAACAATTTACTGAAGCCACAATCTTGTTTGCCGACATTGTGGACTTTACCCCCTTGTGTGCCCAAATGCCTCCCTTAGAACTGCTCAATCTCTTAAATCAGATTTTTTCTGTTTTTGATCAATTGGCAGAAAAACATGGGGTTGAGAAAATTAAAACGATTGGTGATGCCTATATGGCGGCTGGCGGTTTGCCTCTACCTACGGATAATCATGCAGAAGCGATCGCTCAAATGGCTTTGGATATGCAACAAGCAATTCACCAGTTTAAAACACAACAAGGTGAATCGTTCCAAATTCGCATCGGCATTAACACCGGGCCCGTGGTAGCTGGTGTGATTGGGATCAAAAAGTTTAGCTATGACCTTTGGGGTGATGCCGTCAATGTTGCATCCCGTATGGAATCCAATGGAATTCCAGGAAGAATTCAAGTTACGGCAGCAACAAAAGAGCGTCTACAGGATAAGTATTTATTTGAAGAACGGGGTGCGATCGCAGTTAAAGGCAAAGGGAAAATGATTACCTATTGGCTTGTAGGAAAAAAGTAATTTTAGTTTTTGGTTGTAGTTATTGGGGGTATTGGCTTGAGGTAAATGCGATCGCATCGCTTTGTCTCTACACCAGTTGCTGGTTGATAACCACTGCTTTCATATAGCTTGACTGCTTCTTTAAGGACGCTTGCTGTTTCAATCCAAATTTCCAGGAAGCCCCGATTTGCGATCGCTTTCTCCAACTCCTGTAACAAATACTTGCCTAGTCCTTTTCCCCTAACGGCTGGTGACAGGTACATTTTGCGGATTTCTACAGCTTTTTCCCCTCGTTCTACTGGGTAGTAGGCACCCGTTCCTACCACTTGCCCCTGTTGTTCAATTACCCAAAATTCTCCCCCTACTGCCATGTAGGAAGCTTCAACCTCTAAAACATCTCGATCTGCCCCAGATGGCTCCCAAGACAATCCATATTCAGCCAAAGCAACCCTGATGACAGCCGCTGCTGCTTCCCTGTCGTTGGGTGTCCAGGTGCGAATCAGAAAGTCTTTGTAGTAAGTCTTCATTAGCATTCCACTATACTGCTCAGGCTTATCTTCACTTACACCGATATCAAAGACTATGGCAAATTCTGAGTCTGGCATGAACCGATGCAAAACTCTTTTATGATCTTCCGCATCACGGCGGTTAAAGAACCTTGCCACAGGATAGTGCTGAGCATTGGGCAAAACACGCACGATTACCCAAGGACGACTAAAATCTTCAGTAGACCGGACTTGTTGGTAAGTCATAATACCCCTTTTTGAAAAGCTTGTTTAGGAAAGGCGACTGTACAAACCGGGCAAGTGAACAATCGCCTTGATTCGTGATCACATGGAAGTTAATACAGGTGGTTGTCGTCTAGGCATCACCTCCTTTTCCAATGCAGTCGCTACCCGCACCAAAGCACGGCACTGCCTCAACCACGACTTACGCAGCGTGTTGCTGCTGCTTCATGAGGACTCATGACAGCTATTTATACGACTGCTTAAATGAGAGACTTTTAGAGAAGACCAGTCAGTTTGCTCTCTAGGAAAGTCAGTTAACCTGACTAGTCTTTTTTGCTTGTCTACCAACACTTTAGTGTTGATTCGTCTTCCTGTCAACACTAAAGTGTTGAAAACCTGTGTGCTATGAATTCAGATCCTTCAAATACCAACCCAGCAGAAATCACGTTGAAAGCACTTAGAGAGAGTCGTAGGTTGACTCAAGAAGAATTGGGGGAGCGCATAGGGTTGAGCTATCGAACGATCGCAGAATGGGAAAGCAGCAGAAAACTTCCGCGCTTTGACAATGCTGTTGCTTTAGCGCGTGAGTTGGGCGTTTCGCTTAAATTTCTGGCTAAAGTGATGCAAATTAACGTTGAGGGCGTGCCTGATGATGAACTCCAAGAACAATGGCCCTCAAAACAGGATTGAGGAAATAGGCGATACAGGCGATCGCTCTAATTCAATAGACCTCTTGCAAAAGTTCTTTTCATCAAATTCTGGGGCGGGATGCCTACCCCACAAGAAAAAATGGCTATGAGTGGGATGGGCATCTTGCCCATCCTAGCTACTGCAAGCAAGAGGTTTAATATTCTTTTTGCTCGTCGGCAAACTCAACATCTTCGTAAAGTAGAGAAAGGGGAAACTTGAACTCAACACTGGCTAAATGAACTTCGCAATCCCTAGTGTTCAATTCCGTGTCGTTTACACAAAAGTGAAATAGTTCCCAATTTCCTCGTTCGTTGAGTCGATAGCATTCAACACTCAACTGATCAGGATCGATTAATAGATATTCGCGCAGCGTCTCAATGCGGCGATAGTGTCTAAACTTTTCGCCACGGTCAACCGCTTCTGTACTAGGCGAAAGAACCTCAACAATTAAGCAAGGGTAGCGAATAAATTGACGTGCTAAGCGATCACGCTCGTCGCAACTAACTGAGACATCAGGATAGTGAAACGGCCCCTTCTCAGAAATGCCAACTTTAGCATCACTCGTCAGCACTTTACAGCCCTTGCCTCGCAAGTGAGATTTAAGTAAAGCGGCTAAGTTCACGGCGACTTGATTATGAGGAATTGTTCCCCCCGTCATGGCAAACACATCGCCATTAAGGTATTCGTAGCGGATGGGCTGCTTTTCCTCCCACGCCAAATAGTCTTGAGGTGTCATTGGTGGAAAGTCCGGACTTGCAACCATAGTTCTGCAATACCCTCATTTATTTCAACTTTAGCAAGCTTGCTTTGAACGATTCCCTTCGTGATAGCTAGGCTGAAGAGCGCACTATGCTACGCCAAAGCTTCACTTTTGTACGGAACAAGGTGCGATCGCTTTGTATTACTCCGAAAGACTAATCGAGAAGTGCGATCGCTTTTATCACAAGCTATCTTTCTACTGATTTCGACGTAAGAGGAACCTAATCAGTTCACGCTGTTCCTCAAGCAATTGTTGTTGTTCTTCCACCAACGTTACCAATTGCTCATTCAGTTGTCCAAGCAGTTGAATTAAATCTTTGTACTGCTTTAGCAAACGAATTTCTTCAGCTTGTCTTCGCTTGCTCAAACGATAAGTAACGAGTGGAGAGCGATTTAGGCGTAGGCGTTTTATCGTAAATTCACCTGTCGGTGTTCGAGGAAGTAGTTTGCCATCATCTAGTTCTAAAAAATGTATGGAAGCAGCTTCCTGACGAGGGTTCCAAAGAGAGAGGTCATCAGCACCCGTAAACCAATAATCTTGTTTGTATTGATTGCAACGGATACAGCAATACAGAAGATTCTCCAGAAAGTCATCTCCACCCTTTGATTTAGGCTGAAAATGATCAATTGTGAGTTGTCCACCAACATCAGTTTCAGATACACCACAAAACTCACAGGCAAAATTAGCGCGTTGCCGCACCTGTTGGCGTATCTCCGATGGGATACTCATGCTAGTTTCGCTGAAGCAAGCTGCTGATACAGGGCTGCTATTTCATGTCGCAGCATCTCGTTTTCCTGTGTAACCTGCTGTATTCGATGCGTAATAGCAGTGAGTTGCGACAATACTACTTCAACTTGTGTCCGTAGCTCTGATACATCTGGTTCAGCGATAGCTGATTTGAGCAAGCTATTTTCAGCCAAATCTTGCTGTGCATACCAGTTTTCCAGTTGCTTGTGTTCCCCAATTGTCAACTTCTCTCCGCGTGTTGCTCGGTCATGTAGTTGTATACCTAGTTCGTCCGAAATCATGTTACCCCCTTAGTAGCAATATTCTAGGAGTTTGAAGATACTTATTACTCGCTAAGCTTTTTCCAATCGTAGCGTTCACTATAGAGAGAAAGAGAGAAGCGAAACCCTTTTAGGATAGCTAGGCTTAAGAGCGCACTATGATGCTACGCAAACGCTTCACTTTTGTACGGATAGGGGTGCGATCGCCTTGTAATTACTCCTCAAGATACATTTGAGAGCGCGGTCGAGCAACAATTGCACCGTGATGGTTTATGTTTGGCGCAGTATATGGTATGGTTCGCTTTCTTAGGGATGTACAACTTACCTGTTCTTGCTAATGTAAACGCCTGTACCAAGGGCATGAAGGACTGACGTTGACTAGACGGGAACATAGACTTGGTAAAGAAACCATGGTACACAAGCCCAATCAACCTGGAGAAAATGATGCAGTTCTGGGTGGTCAAGCTCAACCGCCACTAGATGGGGTTGTTTTGGAAGGCTTAGAAGGTGTCAGACAACAACTCGCGACTGGCACAGTAGAACAGCAGATGGCAGTACTGTCTGAAGCATTGCGATACGACGAGCCAGGGCTGGATTTGGTGATTCAGGCTTTGCAAGGCGACTCACTGGCGTTGAAAAGGAGAGCACATGAGTTGTTGCAGCTTCGCGCCGCCGAACAGAAGGTAAGCCAAGCACTCCATGACTCCAGACTTAAGATCAGTGCAGATGAAATTCGGCAACGCTATGAGGCAGGAGAAAGAAATTTTGCCTGGGTCGATCTTAGTCATGCTGACTTAAAATGTATCTACCTGAAGGGAGCTGACCTGAGTGGTGCCGATCTACAACACGCCCGTTTAGGTCCCAATCCTGAGAAGCTGAGTATTGTCTCAAACCTGGAGGCAGTAAATCTAAGCGGTGCAAACTTGAGCAATACCGATCTAACTGGTGTAAACCTCAGTTATGCCAACTTAAGTGGTGCTAACTTAAGATATGCAAGGTTCTACTCCAAGTTTTATATCGTTGTTTACTGGTACGAAGACGAAGAAACATCGTGTGCCTGCCTCATCGGTGCCGACCTGAGGGGTGCTGATTTGAGGGATGTTGATTTGAAGCATATCAATTTCAGTGGTGCTAACCTCAACGGCGCTAATCTGAATAATAGCAACCTGAGCCATGCCAACTTCAGTGGTGCTAACCTCAATGGCATGAATTTCAATAATATCGACCTAACTCATGTCAACTTCAGTGGTGCTAACCTCAATGGCGTAAATTTGAGTAATGCTGTTTTGGATGGTGCCAACTTAAGTAATGTTAATTTGGATAGCGTTAATTGGATAGATGCCGACTTGAAGGGCGTCAACTTAGGTAATATTAATCTTAATAGCTTTGATTTGAGCGGTTACGACTTGAAGCGTGTTAACTTCAGTGGTGCTAACCTAAGCAGGGCTGATTTAAGCAAGGCTGACTTGAGAAGTGCTAACTTAAGTGGGGCTAATCTGAGCGGTGCTAATTTGAACAATGCTCTTTTGAGTTTTGCAACCCTGAAGAATACTAGGCTGGACAATGCAGACCTGCGCCACGCCTATCTAGTCTACGCTGACTTGACAGCTTCCAATTTAAATGGTTCCAATCTGGTTGGTGCCAATCTAAGATTAGCCAATTTGAGTAACGCTGTTTTGAGCGGTGTCGATTTGAGTAACGCTGATTTGAGAGGTGTCGATCTAAAGAATATTGACTTGACTGATACTAAATTGGAGGGCGCTATCCTGTAACCTGCCTAAGGTAGCGGGTTCTTACGATAACAACAAAGCGCAAGCCCTAGAAGAAATAAAAGTTCTCACGCAAGCCACACATTTCTTCGACCTGTAAAATTAAAAGTATTCAACAGAAAAAACAATGAATTTGTAGAGGCGAAGCATTCGAGCGAACAATCTTGCTGCTTAACTAAGATTTCTCTGATTTCTCTATCCGAATGCTTTGCCCTTCCCTACAGAAGTGATGTACTCGTATTGAGAACTTTAACTATGAATTCTTGGTTCTGGGTGAAGAGTTACCAACAACTCACTTTCTCTAACCGCCAATTCCTCCAACCGCCCAGTCACAACATCCCGCTCAAAATAAGTATCCGCCAGCACCCAATAAACACCAAAGTGACGCGCCTCAGATGCCATCAAGCCCCCATAAAACTTAGCTAACTCCCGATCAGGACAATGATTTGCCAGTAATCCCAACCGCTCATGAGAGCGAGCCTCAATTAGACCAGAAACCAGTAACGAATCCAATAGTCGCTCCGGTTCATGGCGGCGAATCTCCGCTTTCAATCCCGCAGCATAAGGAGGCGATGAGAGAGGAGCTAAGGGAATACCGAGCCGTTCTAGCCATTGGTTAACCTGCTCAAAATGCTCCAGTTCCTCCCGTGCGATCGCAGTTAGCTGACGCACCAGTTGCGTATAGGATGGGTAACGAAACATCAAGTTCAACGCCACTCCAGCCGCCTTACGTTCGCAATGAGAGTGGTCGAGTAGAATGATATTTAGGTGAGTGATGGCTTGCTCGACCCAAGCCCAGCTTGTGGGCTGATTAAGGGTGTTAATAATCGGAAGTATAGAAGAAGACACGATTTTTGGTGAAATAAACTCAACCTAGAAAGAAAAAGAGCTTCCTGCTCTAAGAGATGCCATTACGGCAAGGCTTTTAACTCAGGAACTATCTTAAGAGTATAAAAGTCCTTTCCTAAGAGGTACACTGTCCCTATCTCGCACATTGCTTCTCCTCTGAATACGGTACTTAATGCCAAGTATTCGGTGTGAAATTGGCTGAATCTGTATTAGAATCCGAAATCTCGCTCTTGGCACCTGTATTCAGTTCTAATAGATATTCCCTGCGATTGAAAAGTGTTAAAAGAAATCTGGGCATACTGAGAACAGCAAACCTGCCTGGTATTCTTAACTACACTTGTGGAAGCTATATTTCAAGGGTGCTACCTGGTAGTTGGTGCAATCGGAATTTGGAAAAGTGAAAATGACCAACCGTCGTATTGTTATCGGTGACGTTCACGGTCACTACGACACCCTCATGATTTTAATGGATGCGATCGCTCCTAGTAGCGACGACATGGTTTATTTTCTGGGGGACTTAATAGACCGAGGCCCCCAGAGCGCTCAGGTAGTTGACTTTGTGAAACGAAGCCCTTACTTGTGTCTGTTGGGTAACCATGAACAGATGTTACTAGACATTCTGGGTGATGGAGAAATCTATGGCCCAGCACTGCAAGCATGGCTCTATAGTGGTGGTCATAGCACCATCAACAGTTATGGTGATGGTGGTGTCAGCCAAGAGCATCTTGATTGGATGCGAACACTGCCAACCTACATGGATTTAGGAGATACCTGGTTAGTCCACGCTGGTGTTCATCCACGAATTCCACTAGAAAACCAAACTTCTGAGCAATTTTGCTGGGTGCGTGATGAATTTCACAGCATCACTGAACCGTATTTCCCGGACAAGCTAATCATCACAGGTCACACCATTACCTTTACCCTACCAGGAGTCCTCCCTGGAAGAATTGCTCAGGGTCGGGGGTGGCTTGATATTGATACAGGTGCTTATCATCCTAAAAGCGGCTGGATGACGGCGCTAGACATCACCAATTCTCTCGTTTATCAGGTCAATGTCTTTCGCCGTCGTCTGCGTAAATTACCGCTCAAGGAAGCCGTAACGCGGGTAGAACCCTCACAAATTCTTCCCCGGCGTTCAGCGCTTCGCTCATAGAAGAACGCGAATTTTGCTTCTGTAAGCGTTAGTGTCTAAGCCATCACCAACGTTACTCCGAGCAGGGTCAATCGCCCGCTCTAGGGCATTAATTCGGTCACTTGTTGCTGGATGGGTACTTAAAAAGGTAGGCACAGAGCCTCCTTTTTTAAGGAGTTTTTCCATGAAGTCCACCATTGCCACAGGAGCATAGCCTGCGTTTTGTAAGGTGTCTAGACCCAATTCGTCAGCTTCAACTTCATCTTGACGGCTATGAGGACGACGCAGAGCCAAATCTACACCAATTTGAACGGCAAGATTTCGGTCTAATCCAGCCGCCGCCGCTACTCCTTGTGCGATCGCTTGTTGTCGCATCTGCCCGATCGCATGACGCCCAGCGATATGACCAATCTCGTGAGCCATTACACTAGCTAGCTGAGCTTCGTTATCAGCAGCGGTAAGCAAACCCGTGTTGACGTAAACAAAGCCACCCATGGTCGCGAACGCATTGATATTTTTATCATTAACAACCTGAAACTTGTAAGGAATATCAGTTCGCGTACTTTCTTGAGCTAGCCGCTGACCAATTTGATCAACGTAACGATTGATTTCCGAGTTGCGATAGAGTTGAATCTCGCTGCTAACGAGCTGCTGATTAATTTGCTGACCAATCTGAATTTCCTGGCGAGGAGAAATGTTGGACAGCTGGAGGATCTGAACACCTCGGAAAATTAGGTCGAACCAAGGTCTGGCTTGCGTTACCTGAGGACTGCCCAGAACCAGACTCAGCGCTATAACTACAGATAGCAGCGGATACAGCCAACGACGCTGATAACGACGGGACAGGAAAGAAAACAAATTCAACATGGTGATATAACTAACACAGCTTGACTTGAGAGGCACAAGAAAGCGACGTTATTTAAAGATGATTAGTTGCCATTTCTACCTTGCCTACTGTAGCCTCTTCCTTTTCCAGACCTGTTCCCCTAGTTTTGGGACACATACCTCCGAGGCATTGGCGAGTTGTCAGTCAAAAAGTAGACTGGAAGTCATGCTGATCTCTTGCAGCAGTCGTGGTAATTTAACACAGGACTATAACAAGAGGCATTCTCTGACTACTTAGTACCTAGTTCTAAAGACTACTTTAGCTATAGTTCTTTTTGCAAAAACACTAAATAACGTTTCATGGCTATCTTGGATTCTAAAGGACGCCTGTTCGGAAAAGTAAGCATTCTCGACCTGGGTGCTGCCTTAGTAATTTTATTTGTGATTGTAGGTATCTTTTTCTTCCCCGGCACCACCGGTTCTGTGGCGCAAATCAGCGCTCCCAAACCAGTGGAGGTAGATTTGATTGTCCGGGGTTTAAGTGTGCGCGATTCAGGAGCCTTGATCAATCAGTTTAAAGAGCAGAATGCAAAGACCAGTATCATCATTCGTAATAACCCGGCTGGTCAGGTTGACATTAAATCTGTAAAAGAACTACCGAAAACTGTACTTGTGCCGCAGCCAGATGGCTCTATTAAAGAGTTACCTGACCCCAGAGCCAATTCTTTTAGCACGGATATGGTGATGACCTTAGGCGGGAAAGCAGAAATCACCAAGGATGGTCCCGTGGTTGCCGGTACCAAAATTAAAATTGGAACACCAATCGAGCTGGAGGGCAGGGACTACAACTTCAAAGCCAGCGTGATTGATGTCAGAGTGAATTGAGCCACTCCCACGGATTAAATCCGTGGGATTCAGGCATCAGACAGAGATTGCAGTCTGAGACTGTCTGACATCCCCTACTCCTATGGGTAAAAGAGGCTAGAGGCTAGGGGAAGAGAGAAAGGATTGAGCCTCCGGCTAGTTCCTCGTGACTTCCCTAGTCCCCAGTCACTAGTTCAAGGAGGCTCTTATGCAGAAGGCATAAGGAATATGGCTTGTACAGTAAGCTTTTTAACCTTTTTCAACTGGATAGTTATTTTCGCCACGCTGCACTAGTTCCCAGTCCCCAAGCCCTAATCACCAGTCCCCGAATCAAACAACTTCAAATATCGCCGAATTAAACCGATTGTTACTGCAGGCAGTTCTAACTGGGGAGTCAGCCCAACATCTTCAAGGGGTTGAAAGACCCGAATCGCTTGAGGATTGAGATCAGCGAGGCGCTTACCGATTTCTGGTCCTGTAAACTCGGACTTTTGTCCCCAGATAATCGCCGTAGGGGTAGTCAGTTGGGGAACGTATAGGGATAAGTCAAAGCACAAATCCCCCCGCACAAATGAAAGGGCAGCATATTCAGCATTTGGCTGTTGGGCTGATTCTAGATAGGCATCGACAATTTCTTGATAAACTCGGCTGCTTTGGGCAAATTGGCGGTTTTCTAAGAAGTTGCGTATACCCCCACTAGTTGCTACGCCAGTGCTGTAGAGGATGCGATCGAGAACAGGAGTTTTGATCAACTGGGCGAAAAAGCTGCGTGTGTAATCTTCGCCAAAATCAGAGAGTCCTGCGGGTGTTGTGAGAATTAGAGATTTGAATAAGTCGGGACGTGCGATCGCCGCACGGATAGTGAATGCTGCTGTGAGAGAAGACGCCACTACAGGGGTCGGCTCTGTGCAGGTCTTCTCAAGGAACTCGATAATTGTGCTGATGTAGTCGTTAATCTGGTAATTCCGTTCTGGATGCTCAGAGCGACCCCAACCAATTAGATCAGGTGCTAGAATTCGATACTCCGTCGCAAATGCTGGGTAGACTTTCGACCATTCATAGGCAGATGAACCACCACCGAAGCCATGCAAAAAGACTAAAGTTGGTAGTTCTTTGGGTTCAGTAGCATCTGTTCCCCACCAAGGAAGTTCTTCAGCTGTGTAATACACCATTCTTCCAAGCGAAGTCACTACGGAGTGCTGTTTAAAGCCATTTGGCTCAATCATGTCCAAACCTCATCACTGTAGCCATAATCGCTGATTGTGGTAACAGAGAACGTCTCACTGTTGGTGGATTCCTCTTGATACCGAAGAGAAGGTGGCTTTCTAGGCAATAGGCTCTGAGAAAACGTCCTGTAGCCTATCCCCCATTGCCCCACAATAATCTGACGAAATCGTTTGGGAACACTTACCATGGCGCACAAGGTAAGTGCCAAGGAACTTTGGTGACTATTATTTCATCAAATTATTTTAGGGTGTAGAAGCTTTTCTTTAGAAGGTACAAACTCTCGTCAGTAATTCCCTGCAAAATTTTTGTACCCACATTCCGCCCTTTGAGTGTCACAAGCAGATAATTTAGTGGAGCGCAATCAAGGCAGACGCAACGTAAGTGGAGTTATAGATAGCCTTGCCAGCTTTTTTGCCGAGATAAGATAATTGAACCG
>JAESFV010000309.1_pt1 | contig 31065 bp, 23 predicted proteins | sample 9269471 | NCBI WGS metagenome assembly JAESFV01 (sample SAMN14502647, study PRJNA617108) | algae metagenome | isolation source: Symplocastrum torsivum CPER-KK1 and co-occurring heterotrophs from... | place: USA: Central Plains Experimental Range, Colorado | collected 2001-01-01
GAAAGGCCCGGCCGAACTCGCTTGCGGCGTCGACCACCGCGCGGTAGCCGGCCAGATTCGCCTGGGAGGACAGCACGTCCATCACCTGCGCGCGGGTGATGCGCGGCATCAGCTCCATCGCGAACAGCGAGGCGCCGGTGCCGGCGATCTCAGCGAGCGCCGCCTCATGGCCATGCGGGTCGGCGATGGCGATCACAAGCGCGCCGGGGTTGATGCCCTTCAGCGCCGAAGCCTCCGGCCGGCGCACGCCAAGCACGATATCCGCCCCGGCCACCGCCGCGGCGTTGTCCGCCACCACAGTGGCGCCCGCGCCCTCATACTCCCCGTCACCAACCCCCGACGCCACACCCGCGCCAGAGGCCACAACAACCGTCGCCCCCAGGCCGATGTAGCGCTTTACCGTGTCGGCAGACGCGGCAACCCGTGGCTCCGAAGCAGAGCTCTCTTTGACAATTGCGATACGCATGGCTGCTCTCAGGACGTGATGATCAGGGCAAGCACCAGAACGCCGAGCAGGGCGAACTGCAGCTTGGGCTTGCCATCCTCCGAGGCGAGACCGACGGCGCAGGCCGCGATCGAGGCGAGCGTGCCGATGGTGAAGATGCCCCAGTGCCCGTTGGCGCCGCCAATGGCGAAGGACACCATGAAGCTGCAGAGGGCCAACGTGCTGACCAGGGTCATCTTGGTGAAGAAGTGATATGTGCCGCGGTGCTCGGCATAGTCGTTGCCGTCCGCCTTGGCGTATTCGGTCACTCCGTGATCGGCCATGTCGACCCCCTCCCAAAGAATAATGAGCGCGCGATGCTCCGCTTTAGCGGAAGACGCCGTTTCCGGCAACGGCGCGCGCCGGGGCAGGTCAGCGCAGTCCGGCCTCCACCAGCGCGGCGCCTTGACGCGCCGCCACGCTCTCGGTGGAGAAATCGGCGATCGCCTCCTCGAACAAAGCGTGGAAGTTCAGCTCCGCCTGGAGGTGCAGAAACACCCCGCCAAGGCCGATGGCGGCTCGGTCCATGAAGACGAATTCGCGCGGCACCCGCACCGGGCCCTGTTCTTTCAGCGCGCGATGCACGGTGAAGGCCTCGCGCCGGCCATATTCGCCCGGCGCCACGCCATCGGCGATGGTGCGGACGCGGTCGTCGAGCAGCGGGCCATAGATGAATCGGGCCCAGATGTTGAGCACGTCGATCAGTTCGCGGGTGAGGCCCCGGAAACCCCAGGTCTCATAGGCATGGACGATGCGGGCGTCCTCGCCCTGCTGCAGGCCGCGATAGAGATCGACCACGCCGCCGACGAAGCTGGGCGGGAAGATGCGGATGCAGCCATAGTCGAGCAGATTGATCCCCGCCGGCGCCCCCGCCTCCTCGAACACGGTGTAATTGCCCAGATGCGGGTCGCCATGGATGACGCCGAAGCGGGAGAAGGGCCGCCACCACGCCGCGAACATGGCGCGGGCGATGGCGTTGCGCTCATCAAGCGAATGGTCGACGAAATCGAGCAGACGGCGCCCTTCCAGCCAGTCCAGCGTCAGCAGCCGGCCGGTGGAGAGGTCGGGATGGACGCGCGGCACCCGCACCATCGGCGCCTGCGCCAGCATCGCGGCGTAGAGCCCGGCATGGGCGGCCTCGCGCTTATAGTCGAGTTCCTCGCGCACCCGGGCGCCGATTTCCTCGGCGATCTCGGTGGTGTCGATCGCCGGGTCCATGCGGCGGTGGATGGACAGCAGCAGGCCGAGCTGCTGCAGGTCCGCCTCCACCGCCGACTGCATGTCGGGATATTGCAGCTTCACCGCCAGCGCCGTGCCATCCAGCGCCCGGGCGCGGTGGACCTGGCCGAGCGAGGCGGCGGCGGCCGGCTCCTTGTCGAAGGAGAGGAAGCGCGCCATCCAGTCCGGGCCCAGCTCCGCCATCATCCGGCGCTTGACGAAGGCCCAGCCCATCGGCGGCGCCTGGTTCTGCAGTGTGGCGAGTTCCTTGGCGTATTCCGGCGGCAGCGCGTCGGGGATGGTCGCCATCAGCTGGGCGACCTTCATGATCGGACCCTTCAGCCCGCCCAGCGCGGCGGCCAGGGCGGCGGCGTCGCCCTGCGTCCCGCTGTTGCCGAACAGCCTTGTGCCGGCCATGCGGGCGGCGACCCCGCCGACACTGGTGCCGACGCGGGCATAGCGCAGGGCACGGGCGGAAAAGCGGTTGGCTTCGCGGTCGGGGGAATCGGGGTCGGTCAAGGCAACCTCATACGTTGCCCCTCAGTTAGGGCATGCCGGGCCGCGCGCAACCCGTCGCACGCCGCCTGATCATCACCTGTGCGGTACGGGGCCGAGCACGCGCTGGATCAGCAAGAGGCCGAGCACGGCCAGCGGGGTGAGGAAATCTGTGTAGAAGATCGGCCCGGCATTGCCCGCCGCGAGATTGCCGGTCTCCTCGATCTGGACGACATGGCCGATGCCGGCGCCGCCGAGAAAGCCGAGCGCCACAATGCCCACCGCCGCGCGATAGCCGGGCGAGCCGCGAAAGGCGCCGATCAGCCCGGCGACGCCGATGCCGAGATTGGCCATGCCGACCTCGAGCTGGAATGGGCTCGGCGCCCAGCCGATCGAGGCCGCCGTCTGGTCGGCGAAGAACACATGCCCGGTGAACGCCCAGAGCCCCTGAAGGCCGACGGGCAGGAGCATGATGTAGCGCAGAAGCTCGTCGACCAGCACGGCGAGCGAGAAGGGCCGCGCCCCCCGCAGCGACATCACCACCGCCAGCACCACCGCGAGCGCCCAGAAGATCAACGGAAACCAGAAAACCATCGCCCTCTCCCCCCACTTTTCGGGACCACTCTACCCGCCGGACGCGATCCGCTCCAGCGCGGCGGCCACCGCGTCGCGATGGTCGGTCAAGCCCTTATAGGCGAGCTGGTCGGCGTCGAGGCCGAGGATCTGCTCGCGCAGCGAGGCGGCGAGCGCGCTCCCCTCCGGGTGCCGGCGGAAGGCCAGGAACGGGTCGACATGGATGCGGATGGTGAACAGCATGTCGCCGCTTTCCGGCAGGCGCCGCAGCGTCTGCCGCTCCACCCGGACGAAGGCCTCGGGGGCGAGATGGGCCGGGTCCTCGAACCAGTGGCGCGGGCGCTCCTTCGATTCGGGATGGTGCAGCTCGTCGTCGGGATAGATCGACCAGTTGACCCGCCAGACCGGCTGCTCGACCTTCAGATTGTCGAAGATGCGGTTCATCACCCGGGCGAGCTTGCTCTCATAGCCCGGCACCGCCTGATGCAGCTGGTCCAGCGACTGGCCGAACTTTTCCGCCAGCGACCAGGCGGAGGGAAAGCACAGCACGGCGGCGACGAGCCGGTAGCCGCCCTCGCTCTGGCGCAGCAGCACCAGATCGTCGGAGATGAGCTGACCGGCGATGACGAGCGGGGCCTCGCTGTCATCGTCCAGGTCGAAGCTGCGGCCGGTGGGCAGCACGGTGATCCGGCGCCCCTCCAGCCGGTACTGCTCGGGATAGCGGGTGGTGACATGGGCGACGACCAGCTCCAGCACCTCGCGCTGGGCCGCGCGCGTGCCTGCCTCCTCCCGCACCACCACGTCGCGCTTGTCGCGGATCAGCGCCCCGCGCTCGGCCAAGGTGGCCGCCAACGTCGCATCCGGCTCGATCCATTCGGCAAGGTCGAGCGGGGCGAGGCCGACCGAGAACGCCTTGCGCGAGCCGTCATAGGGGGTGTGGGCGAAGGGGGTGGCGCCGGGTTGACCGGCGTCGGTGGCGGGCGGCGGGGCGGCGATGTTCATCGGGGCGTGCTCGGCTGGAAGCGCGGACAAGCGGCCCGCACGCCCAGCTTAGAACGTGTGCAGCCATTCCGTCAGCCCAACTTTTCGCCAGTGGGGCGGGTCTCGCGTCATCCCGGCCGGGGGCGCAGCCGCAGCGCCGGGATCGGCGTCCCCGACGCGCGATCCCGGATCGGCCTTTGACCGTCCGGGATGACGGATCGGGCGTGGGCGAGGCCCACACCTCATCCTTCATCGAGCCACCTGCCCGCCTCATCCCCGGGCTTGACCCGGGGACCCATGCCGGGGGAACGGCGCGCGACGTGGACGCTGGATCCCCGGGTCAAGCCCGGGGATGAGGGCAGCACTGTCGTCAGCCCAACTCTTCGCCCGTGGGGCGGGATCGCACGTCATCCCGGCCGGAGGCAAAGCCGCAGCGCCGGGATCGGCATCCCCGGCGCGCGATCCCCGATCGGCCTTTGGCCGTCCGGGATGACGGATCGGGCGCGGGCGAGGCCCACACCTCATCTTTCATCGAACCCGCCTGCCCGCCTCATCCCCGGGCTTGACCCGGGGACCCATGACGGGGGAACGGCGCGCGACGTGAACGCTGGATCCCCGGGTCAAGCCCGGGGATGAGGGCAGAACTGTCGTCCGCCCAACTTTTCGCCCGTGGAGCGGGATCGCACGTCATCCCGGCCGGGGGCGCAGCCGCAGCGCCGGGATCGGCGCCCCCGACGCGCGATCCCCGATCGGCCTTTGGCCGTCCGGGATGACGGATCGGGCGCGGGCGAGGCCCACGCGCGAAAGCGTGGCCGACGTTCCCGCCCGGCATCGTCACAGCGCGAGCTGGTAGGTGACCGGCAGCCAGCGATAGCCCTCGCCGCGGCGCTCGACATAGCCGAGCGAGGGGAAGGAGGTGTGATAGGCGGCCACGGCGACGCGGTCGGTGGCGGCCATGTCGTAGATGCGCCGGCGGGTCGCCGCCCCGGCCTGCTTGTCCTGGTCGAACAGGGCGTGCCAGTCCGGCCGCGCCAGCGAGGCCACTTCGTGATGGGCGCAGTCCCCCCACACCAGCAGGCGCTTGCCCTCGCTCTCGACATGGAACGCCAGATGCCCCGGCGTGTGGCCATGCGCCGCCACCGCACGGATGCCCGGCACCACCTCGCCATCGGCGGCGGGGAAGCTCATCCGCTCAGCGAGCGGCAGCACATGCGAGCGGAACATGACGGCCGAGCCATATTCGTTGCTCTCCTTCGGCGCGGCGAGCGGACGGTCGCTCTTCCAGAAATCGAACTCCGTCGCGCCGATGACATAGCGCGCCTTCGGAAAGGTCGGCTGCCCGCCCGACAGCAGCCCGCCAATATGGTCGGGATGGGCATGGGTGAGCACCACCACATCCACCTGCTCCGGCGTGTAGCCGGCCGCGGCGAGGGATTTTACCAGCCAGCCGCCGGCGGGGGGCGGGACGAAGCCATTGGCGCCATTGCCGGTGTCGAACAGCACCAGCTCGCGGCCGGTATTGACCAAAGTCGGCGAGAATCCGGGGCGGAAGCGCTTCTCGGGGAGGAGGTTGGCCTGCATCAGCGCCTCGACCTCGCCGGCGGGGCGGTCCTCGCCGACAATCGGCCACGGCCCGTCGATCATGGCGCTGGCGTCGAGCAGGCTGGTGACCTCGAACGCGCCGAGCCGAACGCGCTGGAAGGTCTGGGTCGAGGGTCCCAGCTCCGGCGCCGCCGCATCGGCGGGAGCGCTGCGCAAGAGCGCCGGCGCGGCGACAAGGCCGGCGGCGGCGGTGAGCAGTGCGCGGCGGGACAACAGGTCGCGGCGGCCGCAGCCGGCGGGCAAAAGGACGGTTTTCATGGCGTTCCTCCCGGCCCGCTTCGCGGCGGGCCCTTTTGGTGGTCAACTGCTTGGCGCGCCGGAACGCGCAAGCGAGGAGGCTAGCCATGACGCCGGCAGAGCGATTGTACGAACGTGCGCCGCCCGCTCCGCCGCGCACGGCCGCCGGGCCGCTCTGGCACCTTGATGCGCAGCGCACCTGCTTCATCGGGCCGCTGACCTACAACGCCCCGCACCAGCACGGCGCGCCGGTGTTTCTCGCCGGGCTCTACGGCACCTTCGGCCTGCGGCTTTCCGGCGGGGCGTGGCGGCGCGCGCGCACGGCGATGATCCCGGCCGGCGTGGCGCACGAACTGGATGTGGGGGGCGAGCCGATCGGCGTGCTCTATATCGAGCCGACGCTGGCGGGGGCCGGAAGCCTCGCGGCGCTGACCGCCGCCAGCGAGGAAACCGACGGGGCCCTGCTCGGCGCGGGCGCGGACCCTGGCGTGATGCGGGCGCTCTGGGAGGATGCGACCAGCGTCGACTGGGCCGGCGAGGCGCTGGACGACCTGCTCGACTTCGGCAGCCGGCACAGCAGGCGCGCGCTCGACCCGCGCATCGCCCGCGTGCTCGCATCGCTGGAGCCCGGCGCGGATGACTGGCCGGGCGTGGCGCAGGCCTGCGCGCGGGTCGGGCTTTCCGCCCATCATTTCCAGCATCTGTTCACGCGCGAGATCGGCGTGCCCTATCGCCGCTACCGGGCGTGGCGGCGCATGCGTCTGGCGATCGCCGCGGTGGCGGGCGGCAGCCGCCTGACCGCCGCCGCGCACGAGGCCGGTTTCTGCGACCAGGCGCATTTCACCCGCGATTTCCGCCGCACCTTCGGCGCGCCGCCGTCCTGGAGTCTCAGCGGCGTGCGGCTGTCGGGCGATCCGGCACGGCGGCGGGCCGCCGTGCCGATGTCGTCAAATCCGGCGCGGGGCGAACCCGCGCGCGGATATTGGCAGATCGGGTGAGGCTCACGCCTCGTCTTCCATCGCCTCCAGCTCGGCGATCATCCGCTCGATGAGGCCGAGGCCCGTCTGCCAGAAGGCGGGGTCGCGCGCATCGAGGCCGAAGGGCTTCAAGAGTTCCGAATGATGCTTGGTGCCGCCGGCCGCCAGCATGGCGAGGTAGCGCTCGGCAAAGCCTTCCTGGGCGTTCTCGTAGACAGCATAGAGCGAATTCACCAGGCAATCGCCGAAGGCATAGGCATAGACATAGAACGGCGAATGGATGAAGTGACCGATATAGACCCAGTAGTTTTCATAACCCGGCCCGAGATGGATGGCCTCGCCCAGGCTCTCGCTCTGCACCTCCATCCAGATGGCACAGATCTTCTCCGCCGTCAGCTCGCCATTCTTGCGCTCGGTGTGGATGCGGCGCTCGAAGGTGTAGAAGGCGATCTGGCGCACCACCGTGTTGATCATGTCCTCGACCTTCGAGGCCAGCATCGCCTTGCGGGCGCGCGGATCCGGCGCCGCCGCCAGCAGCCGGCGGAAGGTGAGCATCTCGCCGAACACCGACGCCGTTTCGGCAAGGGTGAGCGGGGTCGGCGCCATCAGCGCGCCATTCGGCGCCGCCAGCACCTGGTGCACGCCATGGCCCAGTTCATGGGCGAGCGTCATCACGTCGCGCGGCTTGCCCATATAGTTGAGCAGCACATAGGGGTGGGCGGAGGGCACGGTGGGGTGGGCGAAGGCGCCGGTGGCCTTGCCCGGGCGCACGCCGGCGTCGATCCAGCTCTTGTCGAAGAAGTCGCGGGCAATGTCGGCCATGCGCGGGGAGAAGGTGGAATAGGCGCCGAGCACGGTATCGCGCGCCTCGTCCCAGCCGATGGGGCGGGTTTCCACCTTCGGCAGCGGGGCGTTGCGGTCCCAATATTCCAGCTTCTCCTTGCCGAACCACTTGGCCTTCAGCTTGTAGTAGCGGTGCGCGAGGCGCGGATAGGCGGCGTGGACGGAGGAGACCAGCGCGTCCACCACCTCCCGCTCGACCCGGTTGGCGAGGTGGCGGGAATCGGCGATGTCCTCGAAGCCGCGCCAGCGGTCGGAGATTTCCTTGTCCTTGGCCAGCGTGTTGGTGATGAGGGTGAACAGGCGCAGATTCTCGCCGAACACCTTGGCCAGCGCCTGCGCGCCCTGCTTGCGCTTTTCCTCCTCCGGCTCGGCGAAGAAGTTCAGCGTCTGCTCCAGCGGCAGGATCTCGCCGCCGACATCGAAGCGCAGCCCGGCGATGGTCTCGTCGAACAGCCGGTTCCAGGCGCCGCGCCCGGTCACGCCCTTCTCGTGGAACAGCTGCTCGACACGGTCATCCAACTGGTAGGGCTTTTCCGCCCGCACATCCTCGATCCAGGGCCGGTAATGGGCGAAGGCGGGCACGGCGAGGGCGGCTTCCATCTTCGCGTCGTCGAGCCGGTTCAGCTCCAGCGTGAAGAACAGCAGATGGGTCGAGGCGTCGGTGAGCTTTTCCTGCACGTCGCCATAGAATTTGGCGCGCACGGGATCGGTGGTGTCGCCGGAATAGACGAGGCCGGCGAAGGAATAGAGCCGGCCCAGCAGGTCCTCGATCGCCTCGTAGCGGGCGACGATATCCGCCATCTGCCCGCCGGCATCGTCACCATCGAGGACCGCGGCGAGCTTGCCCTTATAGGCCTCCTCGAACTCAGCCGAGCGGGCGGCCACCGCCTCCAGATCCGCCCGCAGCTCGGGGGAATCGATCGCCGGGTAGAGGTCCGACAGGTCCCATTGCGGGAGATGGCCGAAGCTGGCGGCGGCAGCCTCCGGCGAGCGGGGCGCGAAGGCGAAATCATCGGAACGGCGCTGCATGTTCACTCCGGCGGGTAAGGCAAGGTGGCAGTGATATCGTGCGTGCCGGCGCGCTATCAACTGGCGCCGACACGATTGGCAGGATCGCAAACGCCCGGCATTGTCTGACGGCCAACGCGCGAGGGAGAAAAACGATGATGTCGCGGCTCCGGCTTCTGGTTTCGATCACCGTGCTGGCCATGCTCGGCACGACACTGGCGCAGGCCGCCCCGCAGCGCATCGTGATCGTGCGGCATGGCGAGAAACACACGGCGCTCACCCTGTGCGGCCTCGGCAAGGAGCGGGCGCAGGCGCTGGCGGCGCAGTATCTCAGCCCCACCAGCCCGATGAGCCTGATCAAGGACGACCCGCCGGCCGCCATTCTGGCCATGACCCTGCACACGGTGGAGACCGCCCGCCCGATCGCCCGCGCCTGGGACATGAAACTGATCGCGCCGCCGATCGGCTACATCCCGATCCACAACAACCGCTATTTCAACGCTAAGCTGAACGTGGTGAACCGCGACGTGGCGCGCGACCTGCTGGAGAATCCGCGCTGGCACGGGAAGACGGTGGTGATGGTGTGGGAGCATTTCCACATCGCCAGCGCCGCGCTGGAGCAGGAATTCGCCGGCGAGGAAGTGACGCTGCGCCAGCTGCTGCATCTCGACAAGATCAAGGGCGTGCCGGGCGGGGTGCCCACTACCTGGCCGGACAGCAACTATAATTTCTTCTGGATCCTCACCTATGACCGGCCGCAGGACACAGTGCCGAGCCGCCTCAAAGTGGTGCGCCAGTACTTCGCCGAACCCTATGCCAATTTGCCCTCCAATGGCTGGGGCAAGCCGGAGGCGCGCCCGGCCGACAGCGGCTGCAGCTAAAAAAAAAGCGCCCCGAAGGGCGCTTGAGGCGGGTCATTAAGAGGATCGGCACGTCTAACGGTCAGTACGCCTCGATGGTCAGTCGAAGGCGCGCTTGAAACGCTGCCAGGGCGAATCGCGGCCCTCATAGAGCGGGCCGAAGAAAGCGCGCTCCTTGGACTGGCCCTGCGTCTGGCGCACCTGCTGCTTGCGAACCTGGTCATGCTCGCGCACCTGCTTGCGGTCCACCGTATCGCCGACGCGCGGCGTGTCGCGCGGGCCGACCGAGGTGGCGCCGGCCGGAACCGCCGCGAAAACAAGGCCAGCGGCGACCAGCGCCGCAACGCCGACCGAACTCGTCACTCGTGTCTTCGTCATGTTGACCTCCCGAAAAAAACGATCTGCTGGCGAGACAACACGCGGCGCGGCAAATAGTTCAGATGTTCATCGCGGGAAGGTGTGGCGGATGAATTATTGTCGCCGGTTTATTGCCCGCCTCGCGCCGGCGTGGAACCTTTGGCAGGGCGCCCGGTTTTGCGTCGACAACCCGAGTGGAACCCATGGTCATCTCCCCTCCCCCGATCTTCCCGGCGGCGTTTGCCCCGCCCTTGCGCCTGAAGGTCGACGACGATCAGGTGCTCATCGCCACGCTGGACGAGGCGCTGGTCTTCGCCGAGAAAAATCCGCGCCCGGAGGGCGACTATGAGGGGATGATCCGCCGCCTGCAGGGCGCGCACCTCGCCGAGGACCGGACCGAGGCCGCGAACGCCTTTCGCTGGTGGTGCGAGTCGAACGGGCTGCTGGCGGATCCGGCCGGGTGAAAGACGCCGCCTGCCGGTGCCGGCCCGGGGGAACGTCACGGGTGCGACAGCACTGAGAGGGGCCGGGAACGGAATGGTGGGCGCGACAGGGATTGAACCTGTGACCCCCTCGATGTCAACGAGGTGCTCTCCCGCTGAGCTACGCGCCCATTCCGTGGTCTCTTGCGAGCGGGGCTCCCCTATAACCAGAAGCCCGCGCCCGTGCAAGCGGGGAATGGCGGCTGTGGATGACGCCGCGTTTTCACGCGGCGGCCGGCGGGTTCACGCCGCCAGCATCTTGCCGACCTCGTTGACCAGATCGCGCAGATGGAAGGGCTTGGAGAGCACCTTGGCATCCTTCGGCGCTTGGCTGTCGGCATTGAGCGCCACCGCCGCGAAGCCGGTGATGAACATCACCTTGATATCGGGGTCGAGATCGGTGGCGCGGCGGGCAAGCTCGATGCCGTCCATTTCCGGCATGACGATGTCGGTGAGCAGCAGTTCGAACGGCTCCTCGCGCAGCCGGTCATAGGCCGAGCGGCCATTGTCGAAGTCCACGACCTCGTAGCCTGCATTCTGCAGCGCTTTCACCAGAAAGCGGCGCATGTCATTGTCGTCTTCGGCGAGCAGGATCTTGAGCATCCCGGGCATCCTGATTGTCTTGAGGCGGCGAGATCGGCGTCGGGCAGTCCGACGCGCGCAGGCCCGCCGCATGCACGTTCTCCTTGGGTACTCCAGCGCCCCTTAGCACATCGTGAACGCCGCTCCGCCCGCGCACCGGCGGCCTCGCGCGGACGTGTGCACAAAAACCGCCCCGCCCGCCCCGCCGCTGCATTCCGCCTTGCGGAACGTCATGTTAGACACGATCAGGCCCGCGCGCGGCGGCGCCGGAAGCGGATTGAGGAATGATGGCCGTCATCGCCGACGAGATCGACCCCGCCTTCGAGATCGTGCAGCCGGCCTCGCTTCGCGCCCCATTCCTGTTCAATTCGCCCCATAGCGGCGTGGTCTATCCCCGCGATTTCGTCAGCCAGTCGCGGCTCGAACTCCCGGTGCTGCGCCGCTCCGAGGACAGTTTCGTCGACGAGCTGTTCGCCCAGGTGACGCGCTTCGGCATGGGGTTCATGCGGGCGCATTTTCCGCGCTGCTATCTCGATGTGAATCGCGAGCCCTATGAGCTCGACCCGCGCATGTTCGACGGGCGGCTGCCGGCCTATGCCAATACGCGCTCGATGCGGGTGGCCGGCGGGCTCGGCACCATTGCCCGCATTGTCGGCGAGGCGCAGGAGATCTATGGCCGCCGCATTCCGGTGGACGAGGCTATTGCCCGCATCGAATCGCTCTACAAGCCCTATCACCGCTCGCTGCGGCAGTTGATGGTGCAGATGCAGCGCAGCTTCGGCGTGGCGGTGCTGGTGGATTGCCACTCAATGCCGTCCGGCTGCCAGCGCGATGCGCGCATCGACATGGTGCTGGGCGACCGCTACGGCACCAGCTGCGCCGGAATCATCACCGACACCATCGAAGCCGAGCTGCGGCTGCGGGGCTACTCGGTGGTGCGCAACAAGCCCTATGCCGGCGGCTTCATCACCGAGCATTACGGCAACCCGGCGTCCGGAATGCATGCGGTGCAGATCGAAATCAACCGCGCCCTCTACATGCGCGAAGCGACATATCAACCCTCGGAAAATTTCGAAATCGTGCAGAACGACCTGCTGGAGGTCGCGCTGGCGCTGGCCGACGTGCCGCATCTCGACCTCGCCCCGCTGCGCGCCGCGGCCGAATAACGCCTGTTTTTCATCGACTTAGGTAGGATCGCGCAGATTTTTGATGGGGTGATGTAAAAAACCTCAGCAAGAGCCTTGCATTTTAAACATGCGAGCTATACCAATTCTGCACGCTCGGTTCCGGGGCGAAATTCCACTACCGATTGTTCGGTCAAAGCTGCCTGAAAGGCGGAGGGAATTGTCAGTCGAAAATGGCTGGCGGGCTCTGATGGAGCCCCACGGAACCGCAACGGGACGACCGCAAGATGGCAAAGCCACGGCAGGCGTCTTCGTCCGGCGCAAAAGAAAGAGGCCGCTTACGCAGTGCGCAAGCGGCCCAAGTCTAGGGAGGAAACGCCCAAGGAGGGCTGTACGCAGCGACGCCAATCGCTGGGTACGAGAGCAAGATGTAGGTGCATTGCGGAATAATCAAGGCACCCTGAGGCAGTTTCTGGCATACCAAATACGGTAACGGGTTCGGTGTGGCATTATTGCCGCATCCGGCGGTATGGAAGTACTTTTCAGGAGCGCGGGTCGCCCTGACGGGCGTTGACGGGCTGACCGGGGGGTCGCGGCGCGTCAGCGCCCGCTTCCGTTTTGGGGTGTCCGTCGGCGGTTTGGCGCCCCACCCCTAGTGGCCGGGCGTGATCCGCCACAGCCCCACCTGTCCTGCCCTCCCCGGCCTCGACCCGCGACGGCCCCACATTGCCGGTCCGGGCTCGATCGGCGACAGCCATTTGCCCTGCCCCTCGACCACCTCCCTCCGCACGTTCCACCCAGCGCCCCTCATCCCCGGGCTTGACCGGGCCGGGACGGGGCGAGCGCGGCGGAATCTCGGGCGGGATGGCGGGACGCCCCGGTCTCTGAGACGCGGAATCCTCCTGGGTGCCCGGGTTAAGCCCGGGCATGAGGCGGCAGGCGAGTTGAGGAAGCGTAGGCGGGGCACGGTTTTCCCCTCTCACCTCTGCCTTCGGGCAGCGCCCTGCCCCGACGAGGGTCCCGCCTCACCCCGCGCGGGCTTCGCTGGAACAACGGGCCCGGGCCCTGCCCTCCCCCAATCTTGGTTCGCGACAGCCCCATTTGCCCTGCCCGTCGATCGCCTGCCTCCGCTAACTCCACCCAACACCCCTCATCCCCGGGGCTTGACCCGAGGACCCAGACGGGCGAGCGCGGCGGAATCGCGGCGGCCCAGCCGCTGCGGGGCGGGGTGCCTCGTGGGTGCCGGGGTCAGGCCAAGGCATTAGAGCGGCAGGAGAGCTGAGGAGGCGCAGGCGGGGACACGGATCTCCCCTCTCCCGCGCCGGCGGGCGCGCCGCGCAGCACGCGCGGCCCCAGAAAAGAAAGAGGCCGCTTACGCAGTGCGCAAGCGGCCCAAGTCTAGGGAGGAAACGCCCAAGAAGGGCGGCGGCAGCGTGACGCCAATCACGCCGCCGCAACGCAATATCAATAACCCCGCGACGCTGGGATGACAACCGCCAAGCGAAAGAAACGAAACTGGCAATTGGTCGCAGGCGTTCAAATGATGACAAACGCGTGTCCAGTGCGCTTGGCGCCAAAACGCGCACGGGGCGGATTCTGAGCAGAGCGAACAGCGGGCGCGGCGGCGCCACGGCATGGCCATGCAACCGGCCGCCACCGAGGCAGCTGCGACAAAACGTTGAAATGTCAGAGGGTTGTAGAAAAGAAAGGGGCCGCTCACGTTGCCGGAGCGGCCCAAGTCTAGGGAGGAAACGCCCAAGAAGGGCGGCGGTAAGGCGACGCCAATCGCTCTACCGCGCTGCAATAATATGGCAGGTTCACCTGGCGGGTGCAACGGCTGAATTGCCCATTTCTTGACCGTGCCGGAATGGCAGCCATGCGCGGAACGCGGGGCATTTCTGAGGTGCGCCCGTCAGACGGCGCAGGCCTGCCCGTGCCGGCCCGGCGCACGACCCCTCGCGCGGGCGATTGCCGTCCCCGCCGCCTGTCGATAGGACTGGAGACGGCGGGCGACAGGCGCCGCAGTGCAAGCGACAGGACAGGGCCGATGAGTGCGGTGGACTTCGAGATTTTCGTCGACGAGCTCGCCACCGTGTCCGGCCAGGCCATCCTCCCCTTCTTCCGCACCGCGCTGGGCGTCGAGGACAAGAGCCGCGGCGCGGTGTTCGATCCGGTGACTGCCGCCGACCGCGCCGCCGAGCAGGCGATGCGCACCCTGATCCGCCGCACCTTTCCCAGCCATGGCGTGCGCGGCGAGGAATTTCCCGACGAGGGCATGGACGCCGATTATGTCTGGGTGCTCGACCCGATCGACGGCACCAAGTCGTTCATCAGCGGCATGCCGGCCTGGGGAACGCTGATCGGCCTGTGCCGGCAGGGCGAGCCGGTCTTTGGCATGATGCACCAGCCCTTCATCCGCGAGCGCTTCACCGGCGACGGCGCGCAGGCGCGCTACCGTGGCCCGGCCGGCGACCGCCGCCTCAATGTCCGCAGCTGCGGCAGCCTCGACGAGGCGGTCATGATGACCACCAGCCCGCTGCTGATGGAAGAGGCCAACCGCGCTCTCTACGAACAGGTGGAGAAGCGCGTGCGCCTGCCGCGCTATGGCGGCGACTGCTACGCCTATTGCATGCTGGCGGCCGGCCATGTCGATCTCGTCATCGAGACCAATCTCAACGATTTCGACATCCTGCCGCTCTCGCCGATCGTGACCGGGGCGGGCGGCATCGTCACCAATTGGGAAGGCGGCTCGGATCTCTCGGGCGGGCGCGTCGTCGCCTCTGGCGACCGCCGGCTGCATGACGAGGCGCTGAGCGTGCTCAACCGGGGCTGACCCGGCCGCCGGCGCGGCGGTTCAGGCCGCCGCGCTGCCGGGGATGAAGGCGTCGAAGGCGGCCAGCAGCGGCTCGCGGAACAGGTCGCGCTCCTGCAGCAATTCGTGCCGGGCGCCCGGAATGATGATGTGCGCGCCGGCGATGAGCCGCGTGCCGAGATGCTCGATGCTCGGCGTGGAGACGATCTTGTCGGCGCCGGCGCCGACCATCAGCAGCGGCTGGCGGATCGCCCGCGCCGCCGCCGGCTCGGCCAGCGTCTCCATCAGGTCGAAAGCGGCCTTCACCCAGCCGATGGTCGGCGGGCCGACATCGAGTTGGGGGTGCTCCATCGAAATGGTCAGGTTACGGGCGAAGCGGGCGGCGTCGGAGGTCAGGCGGTTGCCGTCGAAATGCACCTCGGCCATCGGCCGCACCTTGCGGGTCGGCACATAGGCCCGCGACAGGCCGACAAAGGACAGCGTGCGTGCCAGCCGCCGCGCAGCGACGTCGTGCTTGAGCAGCGACAGGTCGAGCATCGGCGCGACCAGGAACATGCGCTCGAAGGAGGTGCCGCCGCGCCGCGCATGGTCCAGCAGGATCGAGGCGCCCATCGAATGGGCAAGGGCGAAGCAGGGGCCCGGCATATCGGGCAGCACGGCCTGTGCCAGCAGGGCCTCAAGGTCCAGCTGGTAGTCGGCGAAGTCCTTGATATGGCCCTTCATCGGGTTGGCCAGCAGCCGCTGCGAGCCGCCCTGCCCGCGCCAGTCGAGCGCGGCCACCGCGAAGCCCCGCTCCAGCAGGTCGCGCACCGTCTCGAAATATTTCTCGATCTTCTCGGTCCGGCCGGGAAACACGCAGACCGTGCCATAGAGGCCGCCGCCCTCCGGCTTCCAGCGGGCGACGCGCAGCCGGATTCCGTCGGACGCGGTGACGACGCCGCACACGGCGCCTTCCGGCACGGGGTTGTCCCGGGTGCTGTAGAGAATGGGGTCGGAGTGCATGTGGCCGCGCGCTGGTTTTGCCCCTGCGGCTTATAGCCGAGCTCGCACGTGCAGCAAACGCGCAAAAGGGCGCAAGGCGCCGAAATGCGGCGCTTCAGTAGCGCTTGTCGCCGAAGCCGATCACCTTCATCCCGCTGATGGCGCCGGACGCCCCGTCCACCACCACCTGCACGCGCTCGCCGCGCGGGCCGTTGGCTTCCAGCAGGATGGTGGCGCCGCGCCGGCGGATCACCGAAATATTCGAGAAGCCGCGCCCGCTGAGCATCCGCACCGCCGCGTCGGCATCGACCGGGCCGCTCGCCCGCCCGCGCGCCGGCGGCGCGTCATAAGGGGCATAGGGGCCGGGGCTCGGCGCATAGGGGCCCGGCGGGGGACGGTAATTCTGCGCGAGCGCCTGCATCCCCCCCGGCACAGGGAGAGGAAGCGTTCCGAGCAGCAGTCCCACTGCGACGACCAGCACCGTCGATGCCCGCGCCATGCCTCCACACCGTCCTTCGAATTGGCGAGTATCGAACCTCAGACCTCTACGGAGCCGGCACTGAATGCCGCCCGAGCGGGCCGTTCATCTGTCGTTCATCTCCCGTTCATCGGGCGCCACGCTGGCCCCGCGTGATTTGCCTCGCCGGCCTCTTGCGCGCCGAAAAGCCCTTCCTATCTCGATCTTGTACCGGCCAGAAGGCGGTACGTGAACCGGGTTCGGCTCCGTCGAGAGGACCCTTCTGCATGTCGCTTACTGTGAGGATATGCCATGCGTACGTTTGATCTTACCCCCCTGCACCGTTCGACCGTCGGCTTTGATCGCCTGTTCTCGCTGCTCGATCAGGTCAACAGCGTCGACACCGGCGCCACCTACCCCCCCTACAATATCGAGCGCACGGGCGAGAATGCCTACCGCATCACCGTCGCCGTCGCCGGCTTCACCGAGGACGACCTGTCGATCGAGGTGAAGGAGAACAGCCTGTCCATTCGCGGCGACCGCAAGGTCGAGGCCGGCAAGAACGCCGACGTGCTCTATCAGGGCATCGCCGCCCGCGCCTTCGAGCGCCGCTTCCAGCTGGCCGACCATGTCGAGGTGCGCGGCGCCAGCCTGGCCAATGGCCTGCTGCATGTGGAGCTGGTGCGCGAGATTCCCGAGGCGATGAAGCCCCGCACCATCCCGATCTCGGCCGGCGGCACCGCGCCGCGCGTGATCGAGGCGCGGACCAGCGCGGCCGCGTGAGCCACGCCCCGAGGCGGGTGGGATGACCGCCCCCGCCTCGGCAAGGCTCGCTGGGCACGGCTCGCCGGCGACGGCTCGCTGCACGGACACACCCGGCCGGGTGAAGGCCCCTCCCCCGCCTCTCCCGCCCCCATCCAAACGTAAAAAGAGCGCCCCGGCGGACCACCGGGGCGCTCTTGTCGTTTCGGCGCGTCGTCCGGTGCTGCCAGCCGCGGCTATTCCTCGACCGGCTCCGGCTCCGGCTTGGCCGGGGCGCCGCGGGCATAGACCGAGGCGGTGCCGGCCGGGGTGGTGCTGCCGGTGCCGACGCCGGTGCCCGTGCCGCTGCTCGCCAGCGGCGGCGCGACGGCGGCTCCGTCCTGCGGCGGGGTGCCGCCGGGCGCGGCGCCCGACGACGTTGTGTCTGAAGGCGTCGTTGCGGAAGGCGTCGTGCCCGACGGCATGGCATTGGGCGGCACGGGGGTGCCCGGGATGATCCGCACCGCGCCCGATGTCGCCGGCGCGGCCGGCGCCGCTGATTCGGCCGGGGCGGGCGTGGGCGCCGTTGCCTCCGCCGGCCCCCCTTCCGGGGCAGCGGGCGGCGTGGCGGCGCCCAGCGCCTCGGCCGAGGGCTCCGGCGCGGGAATGGCGGCGAGTTCCGGCGGGCGGGCCGGCGGCAGCGGCGCACTCTCCGGCATCGCCTGACGCACGGACGGCGCGCGCGGCGCCGACGGGGCGGCCACCGGCGCCTGGCCGATCGGGTGCATGGCGATCACCTCGCCACTATAGGCATCGATACGCACGCGCATGCGCGCCCCCGAGCGCGCGGTGGCATCGACGACATAGGTCGGGCCATCGACACGCGCGCGGCCGATGCCGGTCATGCCCATGGAGCGCAGCAGCGGGGCGACATCGGCCAGCGGCAGCCGCCCCGGCGCGCCATAGGCCGGCGGCGGCGCATAGACCTGCGGCGGCTGATAGACCTGCGGTGGCTGATAGACCTGCGGTGGCTGATAGACCTGGGGCGGCGGCGGATAATAAGTGGGCGGGGGCGGGTAATAGGCCGGCGGCGGCTCGTAATAGCGCTCGACATAGACGCCGCCATAAGGGCGGACATACATTTGCGCCTGCGCCGGCAGGCTAGCGAGAGCACTGAACCCGGCCAGAACAGGCACGGCGACCGATGCGAGCCGTCGTCGCACGCGCGCAGTCGGCACCCGGGCGGTTGGCGTGCGGGGCATCGGCATGGACATCTCCGAAGCGGGTTGGCAACGGCCCCAACGGAACCCCGAAATACGGCGCGGGCAAGACCTTCGGGACCCCGCGGCGAGGGGCGCGGTTGCGACCGACGGGCGCAATGGCGTTGCGCGCGAGGCCCGGGAGCCTTACCGTTCCTTGCGCCCGACGCGCGCGCTTCGCAAGAAGCGTGAAAAATCGCGTCGGTCTTGTCGCGCGCGGTGCTTGTGCCCGGACGCCAATTCTGGCATCTTCGCGGTTGATAGGGCAGTCATGCTGTCCTATAATTCGGATACGCCTGCCCTTCGAGGGCATGGCACGAAGGCTGCTAGCGTCGTTCGGTGAGCGAGCCGGCCTTGCGGGAGAGCGCCCCGCGAGGGCCATACGTGTCGGCGCCGACGTTAAGGCGACCCTTGAGGGAGTGACGGGAATGACAGAGGAAATGGGCGGCTTTGCCGCGCGCGCGATCGGCGAGGGTTCGGTTCGTCCGGCCACGGCGGACCGTGCCACCAAAACCATTTCCCACATCGACCCGGGCCTGCCCGTGGCGCAGGGTCTGTATGACCCGCGCAACGAAAAGGATTCCTGCGGCGTCGGCTTCATCGCCGACATCAAGGGTCGCAAGTCGCACCAGATCGTCCAGGACGGCCTGAAGATCCTGCTGAATCTTGAGCATCGCGGCGCGGTGGGTGCCGATCCGCGCGCCGGCGACGGCGCCGGCATGCTGGTGCAGCTGCCGCACAGGTTCTTCGTCAAGGAAGCGGCCAAGCTCGGCTTCACGCTGCCGGAGCCCGGCCACTACGCCGTCGGCCACGTCTTCATGCCGCACGACACCGAAGGCCACGAGATCATCCGCGCCACCATGGAGCGGGTGGTGGCGGAAGAAGGCCAGGTGCTGCTCGGCTGGCGCGAGGTGCCGACCGACAATTCCTCGCTCGGCCACACCGTGCTGCCGACCGAGCCCAAGCACTTCCAGGTCTTCGTCGGCCGTGGCGAAGCCGTGGCCAGCGAGGACGATTTCGAGCGCCGGCTGTTCGTGCTGCGCAAGGTGATCTCGAACGCGATCTATTCCGCCAAGGACCCGCGCACGGCGGGCTATTATGTCGTGTCGCTGTCCTGCCGGACGCTGGTCTACAAGGGCATGTTCAACGCCGACCAGCTCGGCGCCTATTATGCCGACCTGCACGACCCCGAGTTCGAGAGCGCGGTGGCCCTCGTCCATCAGCGCTTCTCCACCAACACCTTCCCGGCCTGGTCGCTCGCCCATCCCTACCGGATGGTCGCCCATAACGGCGAGATCAACACGCTGCGCGGCAATGTGAACTGGATGGCGGCCCGCCAGGCTTCCGTCGACTCTGAGCTGTTCGGCAACGACATCTCCAAGCTCTGGCCGATCTCCTATGAGGGCCAGTCGGACACGGCGTGCTTCGACAACGCGCTCGAATTCCTCATCCAGGGCGGCTACGAGCTGCCGCATGCGGCGATGATGCTGGTGCCCGAAGCCTGGGCCGGCAACCCGCTGATGAACGAGGAACGCCGCGCCTTCTACGAATACCACGCCGCGATGATGGAGCCGTGGGACGGCCCGGCCGCCATCGTCGCCACTGACGGGCGCCAGATCGTCGCCATGCTCGACCGCAACGGCCTGCGGCCGGCGCGTTATATGGTGACGACCGACGACAAGATCGTGCTCGCCTCGGAAATGGGCGTGCTCACCTTCCCCGAGAGCGAGATCGTCACCAAGTGGCGGCTGCAGCCCGGCCGCATGCTGCTGGTCGACCTTGAAGAGGGCCGGCTGGTGCCTGACGAGGAGGTGAAGACCGCCCTCGCCCAGGCCCACCCCTACAAGGAATGGCTCCAGCGCACCCAGCTGGTGCTGGAGGAGCTGCGCTCGGTCGAGGCGCGTGAGGTGCGCACCGACGTCTCGCTGCTCGATCGCCAGCAGGCCTTCGGCTACACCCAGGAAGACCTGAAGATGCTCATGGCGCCGATGGCGACCACGGGCCAGGAGGCGGTCGGCTCCATGGGCACCGACACGCCCATCTCGCCGCTGTCGAAGAAGTCGAAGGCGCTGTTCAGCTATTTCAAGCAGAACTTCGCCCAGGTGACGAACCCGCCGATCGACCCGATCCGCGAAGAGCTAGTGATGAGCCTCGTCTCGTTCATCGGGCCGCGGCCGAACATCTTCGATCTCGAAGGCAATTCCCGCCGCAAGCGGCTGGAAGTGCGCCAGCCGATCCTGACCAATGAAGACCTGGAGAAGATCCGCTCCATCGGCTTCATGGAGGAGCGCTTCGACACCCGCACGCTCGACATGACCTACCCGTCCGACAAGGGCGCGGCGGGCATGGGCGATGCCGTGGAGCGGCTATGCGAGCGCGCCGAGGCGGCGGTGCATGGCGGCTACAACATCATCATCCTCTCCGACCGTCTCGTCGGGCCGGACCGCATCCCGATCCCGTCGCTGCTGGCGACGGCGGCGGTGCATCATCACTTGATCCGCAAGGGCCTGCGCACCTCGGTCGGCCTGGTGGTCGAGACCGGCGAAGCGCGCGAGGTGCACCACTTCGCCTGCCTCGCCGGCTATGGCGCCGAGGCGATCAACCCCTACCTCGCCTTCGAGACGATGATCGACATGCGCGTCGACATCCCCGAGGAGGTGTCCGAGGACGAGATCGTCAAGCGCTTCATCAAGTCGATCGACAAGGGCCTGCTCAAGGTCATGTCGAAGATGGGCATCTCGACCTACCAGTCCTATTGCGGCGCGCAGATCTTCGACGCGGTCGGCCTCAACCAGGAGGTCGTCGACCGCTATTTCTTCGGCACCGCCTCCTCCATCGGCGGCATCGGCCTCAACGAGATCGCCGAAGAAACCGCCATGCGCCATCGCGACGCCTTTGGCGACGCGCCGATCTACCGCACCTCGCTCGATGTCGGCGGCGACTACGCCTTCCGCCTGCGCGGCGAGGAGCATGCCTGGGACCCCGAGACGGTCGCGGTGCTGCAGCACGCGGTGCGCGGCAATGCGCAGGACAAGTACCGCCACTTCGCCCAGCTGGTGAACGAGGCCGGCGCCAAGACGCTGAACATCCGCTCGCTGTTCCGCATCCGCGAGGCGGAGGAGCTCGGCCGCGCCCCGGTGCCGCTCGACGAGGTCGAGCCGGTGGCCGACATCGTCAAGCGCTTCGTCACCGGCGCCATGTCGTTCGGCTCGATCTCGCGCGAGGCGCATTCGACGCTGGCCATCGCCATGAACCGGATCGGCGGCAAGTCGAACACCGGCGAGGGCGGCGAGGAGGCCACGCGCTTCAAGCCGCTGCCCAACGGCGATTCGATGCGCTCGGCGATCAAGCAGGTCGCTTCCGGCCGCTTCGGCGTCACGGCGGACTACCTCGTCAATGCCGACATGATCCAGATCAAGATGGCGCAGGGTGCCAAGCCCGGCGAAGGTGGCCAGCTGCCCGGCCACAAGGTGGACGCGGTGATCGCCAAGGTGCGCCACTCCACCCCGGGCGTCGGCCTCATTTCGCCGCCGCCGCACCATGACATCTACTCGATCGAGGATCTGGCGCAGCTCATCTACGACCTGAAGAACGTCAACCCGGAAGCCGATATCTCGGTCAAGCTGGTGTCCGAGGTGGGCGTCGGCACGGTCGCGGCCGGCGTCGCCAAGGCGCGCGCCGACCACATCACCGTCTCCGGCTTCGAGGGCGGCACGGGCGCCTCCCCGCTCACCGCCATCAAGCATGCCGGCTCCCCCTGGGAGATCGGCCTTGCCGAGGCGCACCAGACGCTGGTGCTGAACAATCTGCGCGGACGCATCGCCCTGCAGGTCGATGGCGGTCTGCGCACCGGGCGCGACGTGGTGATCGGCGCCCTGCTCGGCGCCGACGACTTTGCCTTCTCCACCGCGCCGCTGATCGCGGCCGGCTGCATCATGATGCGCAAGTGCCACCTCAACACCTGCCCCGTGGGCGTCGCCACCCAGGACCCGGTGCTGCGCAAGCGCTTCAAGGGCACGCCCGAGCATGTCATCAACTACTTCTTCTTCGTCGCCGAGGAAGTGCGCGAGCTGATGGCCTCGATGGGCGTGCGCAGCTTCAACGAGCTGATCGGCCACTCCGACTGGCTCGACCAGCGCGAGGCGATCGAGCACTGGAAGGCCAAGGGGCTCGATTTCAGCCGCATCTTCGCCAAGCCGGAGGTCGGCCCCGAGGTCGCGATCTACCATACCGAGCGGCAGAACCACCCGATCCAGCATGTGCTCGACCGCACCCTGATCGCGCAGGCGATGCCGGCGCTGGAGAGCGGCGAGAAGGTGGTGATCCACAGCCCGATCAAGAGCATCAACCGCTCGGTCGGCGCCATGCTCTCGGGCGAGGTGGCCAAGCGCTATGGCGACACCGGCCTGCCGGAAGACACGATCGACATCCACCTGACCGGCACCGCCGGGCAGGCCTTCGGCGCCTTCCTGGCCACCGGCATCTCGATGACGCTGGTGGGCGAGGCCAATGACTATGTCGGCAAGGGCCTTTCCGGCGGCCGCATCGTGGTGCAGCCGGCCAAGGACAGCGCCATCGTGCCCGAGGAGTCGATCATCGTCGGCAACACCGTGATGTACGGCGCCACCTCGGGCGAGTGCTACTTCCACGGCGTCGCCGGCGAGCGCTTCGCGGTGCGCAATTCCGGCGCCATCGCGGTGGTCGAGGGCACGGGCGACCATGGCTGCGAGTACATGACCGGCGGCATTGTCGTCGTCATCGGCCAGACCGGGCGCAACTTCGCGGCCGGCATGTCCGGCGGCGTCGCCTATGTGCTCGACGAGGACGGCACCTTCAAGAAGCGCTGCAACCTCTCCATGGTCGACCTGGAGCCGGTGGAAGAGGAAGAGGACCTGCTGGAGCGCCTGCACCACCATGGCGGCGACCTGGAGTTCAAGGGCCGCATCGACATCATGGCGGATATGGGCCACCACGATGAGGAGCGGCTGCACCAGCTGATCGCCAAGCACCTGCACTACACGGGTTCGCAGCGGGCGCAGACCATCCTCGACAACTGGGCGAGCTATCGCGGCAAGTTCGTCAAGGTGATGCCCGTCGAATATCAGCGGGCGCTGCGCGAAATGGAGAAAATGCGCGGCTTGCAGGCGGCCGAATAGCCGCCTCTGCGCCGATCGCGCGTCATCCCGGCCAGCCCGAAGGGCGCCGAGCCGGGATCGCTCTCCCCAGGAGGACGATCCCGGACGCCCGCCTCGCGGCGGTACCGGGAGGACGGCGGAGGCGCCGAGACACGCAGCTTGGCGCGGCTCTCTGCCGCGCCGCCATTTTCCAACTGGCATGTTTGATGTATCTGGCACCGGAGGTGGAATGCCTCCAAGGTGGCGGTGCTCCGCGAAAGAGGGCGCAATGGGCAAGGTTACGGGCTTTCTCGAAATCGATCGGCGCGAGGCGAAGTATCAGCCGGCGTCCGACCGCATTCGTCACTTCCGCGAATTCACCCTGCCCCTGCCGGACGCCGAGGTCGCCAACCAGGCCTCGCGCTGCATGGATTGCGGCGTGCCGTTCTGCCACGGGCCCAATGGCTGCCCGATCCACAACCAGATTCCGGACTGGAACGACCTCGTCTATCACGGCAATTGGGAAGAGGCGGCGCGCAACCTGCACTCGACCAACAACTTCCCCGAATTCACCGGCCGCATCTGCCCCGCGCCCTGCGAGGAAGCCTGCACGCTGAATCTCGAGGACGTGCCGGTCGCGATCAAGACCGTCGAGCAGGCCATCGCCGACCGGGCGTGGAAGGCCGGCTGGATCAAGCCCGAGCCCGCCGCGCACAAGACCGGCCGCAAGGTCGCCGTCGTCGGCTCCGGCCCGGCCGGCATGGCGGCGGCCCAGCAGCTCGCCCGCGCCGGGCACGAGGTGCATGTCTATGAGCGCGAGCCCAAGGCCGGCGGCCTGCTGCGCTACGGCATTCCCGACTTCAAGATGGAAAAGCACTATATCGACCGCCGCGTCGCCCAGATGGAAGGCGAAGGCGTCACCTTCCATTACGGCGTTAATGTCGGCGTCACCACGCCGCTCGACGAATTGCTGGAGGCCCATGACGCGGTGCTGATGTGCGGCGGCTCGGAAGCCCCGCGCGACCCTGCCCTGCCCGGCCAGGAGCTGATCGGCGTGCACTACGCCATGCCCTATCTGGTGCAGCAGAACCGCCGCGTCGGCCATGAGGACGTGTCGCGCGAGGAGCCGATCCTCGCTGCCGGCAAGCATGTGGTGGTGATCGGCGGCGGCGATACCGCCTCCGACTGCGTCGGCACGGCGTTCCGCCAGGGCGCGCTGTCGGTGCACCAGCTCGACATCCGACCGGTTCCCCCGCTGAAGGAGGACAAGCTGGCGGTGTGGCCCTATTGGCCGACCAAGTTCCGCACCTCCTCCTCGCAGGCCGAGGGCGCCGAGCGCGAATTCGCCGCCGCCACGCTCGGCATCGAGGGCAAGAAGGGCCACGTCACCTCGGTGAAGTGCGCCCGCGTCGACGCCAAGCGCCAGCCGATCCCCGGCACCGAGTTCCTGATCAAGGCCGACCTGGTGTTCATCGCGCTCGGCTTCGTCCATCCGCTGCGCGAGGGCATGCTTGAGCAGGAGGGCCTCGCCCTCGACAAGCGCGGCAATGTCGGCGCCACCGATGATGACTACGCTACCAGCGTGCCGAAGCTGTTCGCCGCCGGCGACATGCGGCGCGGCCAGTCGCTGGTGGTGTGGGCGATCCGCGAGGGCCGGCAGGCAGCGCAGTCGATCGACACCTTCCTGATGGGCAGTTCCGTCCTGCCGCGCTGAGCCGCGCCACCGAATAATCGTCAAAGCCGGGCCCGCGCGCCCGGCTTTTTCATGCGTGAGCGAGGCTCAGGGCGTCGCGGTGCCGGGCAGCGGCGCTTGCGGCATGGGCGGCACCAGCGGCTCTTCCGGCTGGCCCGGCGGCCAGCGGAAATCGTCGGTGCGCCCCGGCACCGCCGGTGGGGCCGTGCCCTCGACCAGCATGCGGGCGGGCTCCGGCGTGGCGTCCTCTTCCGTCATGGGCGACGGGCGGAGATCGGCCGCCGACAGCGCCCCCGGCGCGCCGGCAAGGGTGCGGGAATTGCCGGCCGGCGGGCCGCCGGTCAGCATGATGATGGACGGGCGCGACTCCGCCGGGTCGGCCGCCGCCGCCGGCAGGTCCTTGCCGGTGAGGAGATCGTCGAGCTTCTGGTCGACGAAGAAGGCCAGCTTGCGCGCGCCGGCGCGGGTGAAGCCGATCCCGTCGGCGGTGCGCAGGCGGCGGCGCTGGCCATCGACGGCCGGGCCGGACATCATGAACGTGCCGTTCTCGTCGACAAAACCGTCGGTCACGTCGACGAAGATGAAGCCGCTGCGCTCGACGATCTCCTTCAGAAGAGCGTTGTAGCGTGTGATCTGCTCGTTGCGCACCGCGTCTTCCACCGGCGGCAGGCCGACCACCACGACGTTGCGGCGCTGCAGCTTCAGCGCCAGCAGGAAATCCTCGACCCGGCGGGAATAGAGGTCGCGCCAGCGCTCGTCGAACAGCTCCGCCCGGTCGCCCGACGCATCGGTGATCGGTTCCAGATCGTGGCTGCCGGCCAGCACCACGATGACATTGGCCTGCTCGCTCCCCGTCGGCAATTGCCGCGCGGCGGCGATGAGGTCGACGCCGCTGCCGGGGGCGAAGCCCGCATCGGCCTCGGCGCGGGCGACGACGGCGGCGGTCTCGCGATCGGCGGCGAAGGCGTCCGCCAGCCCCTGTGCCAGCGTGCCCGCCTGCTCGTCGCCGAACACCAGCACGACCTCCTTCACCGCGTCGGAGGCGGCGCGGGCCTCGCTGACGGAGGTGTGGACCTTGCCGCGCGGCTCGGCCGGCTGCTGCGCCACCACGGGCGGTGGCGGCGCCATTTCCGGCTCCATCGGGCGCACGCGGCGGGGGCGGTTGTCGCGGCCGCCGAACAGGTCGATCAGCGGCTGGAACGGCGACCAGGCGCGACGCGGTTCGGCGGGCGGCGCCGCCCGCTGCTGCGGGCGCGCCTGCTGGCGCTGCTGTTGCTGCGGGCGCTGCTGCGAGGGGCGGGCCGAGGGCTGGCCGATATCGGCCGGCGGGCGGAACCAGTCGTTCTGCGCCTGCGCCAGCGAACAGCCGGCGACAAGGCCACCGGCCACCGCCAGCGCCTTCAGTCCCAGCCTGTTGCCGTGCAGCCCGCGCATGAGCGGTTTCCCGAATGCCTGTCGCCATGCCGACACGGACGCCGGCACCCCTCGCACGGGTGAACCATTATCGCGGCTGTTTCAAGACCCCCGCATCGGCGCCGGACGATCAGCTGCCGCTGCGCAGGCTCTCCAGCACCTCGCCGCTGGCCATGCCGTCCGGCGGCAGCCCCGCCGCGACCTGATAGTCGCGCACCGCCGCCCGCGTCTGCGCGCCGATGGCGCCGTCATGCGGGCCGACCTCATAGCCGCGCGCGGCCAGGCGCTTCTGCAGTTCCGAGCGTTCATTGCGCGACAGGGCGCGCTGGTCCGGCCAGGGCTGGACGAAGGGCCCGCCGCCGCGCAGGCGATCGGCGAGATGGCCGATGGCCAGCGCATAGGCATCGGCCGGGTTGTAGCTGAGAATGGCCTTGAAATTGTCGGTCATCAGGAAGGCCGGGCCTTTGGCGCCGGCGGGCAGCAGCAGATAGGCGGTCTCACCGGCAGGCGGCATCGGCCGGCCATCGGGGCGGTGAATGCCGAGCGCCGCCCATTCGCGCATCGGCTTGCGGATGTTCTTGTCGGCGAGCAGATAGTCGAAGCGGCGCGGCAGCACCACCTCATAGCCCCAGGTGCGGCCCTGCTGCCAGCCGCCGCGCTTCAGCTTGTTGGCGGTGGAGCCCATGGCGTCGGCGACCGAATCCACCACATTGCGGTGGCCGTCGCCGTCGAAATCCACCGCGTCGCGCTGGAAGGCGGTCGGCATGAACTGGGTGAGCCCGAAGGCGCCGGCCCAGGAGCCGCGCAGATGGCTCTCGGGGATGTCGCCGCGGTCGACGATGCGCAGGGCGGCGACGAACTCGTCGCGGAAATAGGCCTTGCGGCGGCCGACGCAGGCGAGCGTGCCGGTGGCCTCGATGACGGGATAGGAGCCGCGGGCGCTGCCGTAATTGGTTTCGATGCCCCAGATCGCCGCCACCACATAGCGGTCGACGCCATATTGGCGCTCGACCTCGGCGAAGACAGCCGCGTTCTGGGCCATTGCCTCACGGCCCCGGCGGATGCGGGTCTCGGAGACCAGCATCTCGACATAGTCGCCGGCGGTGCGGGTGAATTCGGGCTGGGTCTGCAGTTTTTCCATGATGCCCATATCCGGCTTCAGCCCCGCCGTGTAGCGGCGGAAGCCAGCGGCCGAGACGCCGGCGGCGCGCGCCTTCGGCTCCAGCGCGGCGATGCAGCGGCTGAAATTGGCCTCGTCGCGGGCCAGCGCCGCCGGGGTCATGTCGGGATGGGTCGCGGCGGGGACCGGGGCGGTGGCGGCGGGACGCACCTGCGGCCGCGCCTGGGCCACCGTTCGCGGCGCGCTGGCCTGGGTCGCCGGCGGCGCGGCAAAGGCGCCGGTTATGTCGTCGGAGCCTGCGCACCCGGCAAGGCCGAAGCAGACGATGGCGACGCCGGCAACAAGGCCGACATGCCCCCGGTCGGAGGCCGTGCGGTGAACCATGACGCAATCCTAACGCAGAAACCGGCGATGATTAGGCCAGCCTCATGGTTGCGGGGATGTTAACGTGGCGTCACTTTCCTCAGCGGCACTGGCGCCTCACGCGGAAAGTGACGGTCAGGGAACCTATTCCGCCACCTCCGCGTTAACCCGCCGGTTTATTGACACAAGCGAAGCGTTAAGCTCGTTCGGGTACGAGTTTGGCTCTTTCGGCCTGAACCTGCGTCATCAAAAGCGGCATATTCCCCCGATGGTAAAACCTATTCGCAAAGCGATCCTCCCCGTCGCCGGTCTCGGCACGCGCTTCCTGCCCGCCACCAAGGCGGTGCCGAAGGAAATGCTCACCGTGGTGGATCGTCCCGTGGTCCAGCATGTGGTGGACGAAGCGCGTGCCGCCGGCATCGAGCACATCGTCTTCGTCACCGGCCGCAACAAGGGCGTGATCGAGGATCATTTCGACCGCCAATACGAGCTGGAAGACACGCTGCAGGAGCGCGGCAAGCTGAAGATGCTGGAGCTGCTGCGCGAGGAGACCATGGGTCCCGGCGCCACCAGCTTCACCCGCCAGCAGCTTCCCCTCGGCCTCGGCCATGCGGTGTGGTGCGCCCGCGACATCATCGGCAACGAGCCCTTCGCGCTGCTGCTGCCGGACATGCTGCACAAGCCGACCAACGGCAAGGGCTGCCTCGGCCAGATGGCCGAAGCCTACCGGCGCACCGGCGGCGGCAATCATCTGGCGGTCTATGAAGTGCCGCCCGAGCAGACCGACCAATACGGCATTGTCGGCCTCGGCGACGAAATGGCCGATGGCGTGCACAAGATCGCCCGCATGGTCGAGAAGCCGAAGAAGCACGACGCCCCGTCCAACCTCGCCATTTCCGGCCGCTATATTCTCCAGCCGGAGATTTTCGACCTGCTCGCCACCCAGGAGCGCGGCGCCGGCAACGAGATCCAGCTGACCGATTCCATGCTGAAGCTGGCGCAGACGCAGGATTTCTACAGCGTCACCTTTGACGGCGCGATCTATGATTGCGGCTCCAAGCTCGGCTTCCTGATGGCCAATGTCGCCTATGCGCTGGACAATCCGGAAATCTCCGGCGCCTTCCGCCCCGAGCTCGACGCGCTGCTGGCCAGGGGCTGAGCCGGCTCGTCGCCCGGTCCTGACCAATGAAAAAGGGCGCCGCGCGGCGCCCTTTTGCTTGAGTGGTGGTCTCAGGCGCGCCAGAAATCCGCCGCGCCGTCCGGCAGCGTCGCTAGCACCCGGTCGAACGCCTCGGCATCGACCTGCCGCCGCAGCGCCCGCGCCACCTCGACCAGACAAGTGTCGGGCGCGAAATTATGGTGCTGGCGCAGGCCCTGCACTTCGCGCGTCAGCGTCGCCCGGTCGGCGAAGGGCAGCACCGGCTCGGCGATATCCCAGCGGGAGACGAAGATGGCGCGCAGGAGCGGCGGCAGCACATCGGCAAAATCGAGCGCCTGCTGCACCGCCAGCCGGCGGCGGAAGCAAAGCAGCACCCCCTCGACCATGGTGTAGGTCTGGTTGCGGGTGGCAAGGCCCGATCCGTCGCGGGCATCGGCGAGGAAACGCTCGAAATCGTCGGAGGCGTGCTGCAGTTCCATCGGTATCGGCATCGCGAACCTCCGCGCATGAAAGAAGGGCCCCCGCGAGAGGGCCCTTCGGTCTTTCCTACAGAAGGATGGGGCGTGTCGAGGCCGTCAGGCCGCCTCGTCCACCGTGCGGGCGCGGGTGTCGAACAGCAGCTCGTTCGCCCCGCGCTCGACCTTCACCGCGTCGCCATCCTTCACCGTGCCGGCGAGGATGCGGCCGGCCAGCGGGTCCTGCAGCAGCTTCTGGATCACCCGCTTGAGCGGGCGCGCGCCATAGGCCGGGTCGTAGCCCTTCTCGGCGAGGAAGTCCCGCGCCTCGGGGGTGATCTCCAGCGCGATCTTGCGCTCTTCCAGCAGCTTCTCCAGCCGCTTGACCTGGATGTCGACGATGGCGCCCATCTGGTCCCGGCGCAGCCGGTGGAACAGGACGATCTCGTCGACGCGGTTGAGGAATTCCGGGCGGAAATGCGAACGCACCACGCCCATCACCTCGTCCCGCACCGCTTCGCTGTCCTCCCCGTCCGGCTGGTTCACCAGATATTCCGCCCCGAGATTCGAGGTCATGATGATCAGCGTGTTGCGGAAGTCGACCGTGCGGCCCTGCCCGTCGGTCAGGCGCCCGTCATCGAGCACCTGCAGGAGGACGTTGAACACGTCCGGATGCGCCTTCTCGATCTCGTCGAACAGCACGACCTGATAAGGCCGGCGCCGCACCGCCTCGGTGAGCGCGCCGCCCTCCTCATAGCCGACATAGCCGGGAGGAGCGCCGATCAGCCGGGAGACCGAGTGCTTCTCCATGTATTCCGACATGTCGAGGCGCACCAGCGCGGTGTCGTCGTCGAACAGGAACGACGCCAGCGCCTTGGTCAGCTCGGTCTTGCCGACACCCGTGGGGCCGAGGAAGATGAAGGAACCGATCGGCCGGTTGGGGTCCTGCAGGCCGGCCCGGGCGCGGCGCACCGCGGTCGAAACAGCCTCCACGGCCTCCTTCTGGCCCACCACGCGCGTGGAGAGCATGTCCTCCATGCGCAGCAGCTTGTCCTTCTCGCCTTCCAGCATCTTGTCGACGGGAACGCCGGTCCAGCGCGAGACGACGCCGGCGATGTGATCGGGCGTGACCGCCTCCTCCATCATCGTGCCGGCCTTCACCTCGCCGGCCGCATCCTTGGCCTCGATGGTGGCGAGCTTCTTCTCCAGCGCGGGAATGGTGCCATAGGCGAGCTCGCCCGCCTTCTGGTACTCGCCCGAGCGCTGGGCGATGGCGAGGTCGGCGCGGGCCTTCTCAAGATCGCTCTTGATCTTCTGGGCGTCGCCGAGCTTCTCCTTCTCCGCCTTCCAGCGCGAGGTGATGGACGCCGACTGCTCCTCCAGATTGGCGAGCTCCTTCTCCAGCTTCTTCAGCCGGTCCTTCGAGCCGGTGTCGGTCTCCTTCTTCAGCGCCTCCTGCTCGATGCGCAGGCGCACGATCTCGCGGTCGATATTGTCCAGTTCCTCGGGCTTGGAATCGACCTGCATGCGCAGGCGCGAGGCCGCCTCGTCGACCAGATCGATCGCCTTGTCGGGCAGGAAACGGTCGGTGATGTAGCGGTTGGACAGCGTCGCCGCCGCCACCAGCGCCGAATCGGTGATCCGCACGCCGTGGTGCAGCTCGTACTTCTCCTTG
>JAESFV010000310.1_pt1 | contig 30861 bp, 28 predicted proteins | sample 9269471 | NCBI WGS metagenome assembly JAESFV01 (sample SAMN14502647, study PRJNA617108) | algae metagenome | isolation source: Symplocastrum torsivum CPER-KK1 and co-occurring heterotrophs from... | place: USA: Central Plains Experimental Range, Colorado | collected 2001-01-01
TTCTGGCCCTGCAGGCCGCGAATATTCGGGTCGATCGAGGCGCCATTATTGCCGCCGCCGGAAATGACGCCGGGTGTGCCCTGGAACAGCGCCCCGGCGGTCTGCGGCGGGAAGCGTTCAATTTCCTCGGAGGAGATGTAGTTGGTGGAGCCCGCCGTCTCGAACGGCCGGTCCGCGGGCGTGCCGGTGCCGGTGACGTCGATCGTGCCGAGCTCGATCGCGCCGTCGGTGCCGGCCCCCTGCGCCGCCCCACCCAAGGGAGCGTCTTCCCCGGGCACGAGGATCGTCACCGCCCGGGGGCCGACGAAGCGCCAGCGGATCCCCGTCCCGGCCAGCATGATGCGCAGCGCCTCCTCGGGAGGATAAAGCCCGTTCACCGGCTGGGACATGATCTCGTAGGCCTTGGTGCCGGAATAGAGCACCTGAAGCCCGGCGCGCACCGACAGGTCGGCAAGGGCCCGTGGCACCGGCATGGAGGCGATGGAGAGGGCGACGCTCTGGCCGCCGCCTTGCGCATGGGCGTGCGGCGCCCCGGCGGGAAGAGCCGTCAGCGCGGTTCCCGCCAGAAGGCACAGGGTCAGCAGGCGCAGGCGTCGGGTAGGCATCATCCTCATCGTCGGTCCCACATGTTCTGCCTGAGCCGGGTGGACGGCATCGGCGAGCTCCTCAGTGGGTATGACGAAGGCTGGGGGCGGACTCCCCCAGTGCGGCGCTCACAAAATCACCTCAGGACGATCAGCGCGTTGGTCAGGCGCAGCGACGACACGCCGAGCGTGGCTTCGATCATGTCGATGACGGCGGCAGGATCGCGCGTGTCGAATACGCCGGTGACGGGGAGCGCCCTAACCCGCTCGCTGAGGATCAGGATGCGGCCGCGCTGGTAGCGGTTTAGTTCCTCGATCAGCTCGCCAAGCGGCGCGCGGAAGAACACCATCTGCCCCCGGCGCCAGGCGGTGGCGGTATCCGCCTCGAAGCGCCGGACCTGACCGAGACCGTCGGGGGTGAGGACGCCTTCCTCTCCCGGGGAAAGGCGCAGCGAGGCGTCGGGATCGGCGGCGGCGGTCAGGCTGACCGCGCCCTCCACCAAGCCGACCTCGGTGACATCGTCCCGCAGCCGCACATTGAAGCTGGTGCCGGTGACGCGCACCTCGCCCTCGCCGGTCGACACCAGGAAGGGGCGCTGCGGATCAGGGGCGACCTGGAAGAACGCTTCGCCGCGGAACAGCCGGACCCGGCGCTGCCCGGGAGCGAGATCGACGGCCAGCGCGGTGTCGGTGTTCAGCTCGACCACCGAACCATCCTCAAGCCGGATGACCCGGTGTTCGCCGATCGAGGCGATGTGGTCGGCGCGCAGATCGTCCAGCCCGCCGCGCCGCACCCATTCGGCTCCCGCCAGCGAGAGACACAGCAGCAGGCCGGCCATGAGGCCGCGCCCCAGCCTTCGGCGCGGGGCGGCGCTCTCGACCAGCGCCGTGATGGCAGCCTCGTCGCGCCGCCCGCCGGGCGCCCCGCCCATGGCCGCCCATAGTCGTTCCGCCTGCTCATAGGCCTCGAAATGACAGGGATCATCGGCGAGCCAGGCCTGGAACGCCGCATGGGCCTGGGCGTCGGCATCGGGCTCGCGTAGCCGCGCATGCCACCGGCTGGCCGCCTCGAAGGCGGCATCGGCGCGTGTGGCGGGGCCGGGCCGGGACGCAGTCATCAAACAACCATCCGGAATCGAGCGGGCGGGCCGACCGTGGCCCACCGATATAGACGAAGCCGCGGCGGCCTGTCCCCCAGTCCCACCTCCACGATCACTCAGATCGGTCGCCCGGCATTGCGCAGAGCCTGACGGCACTGCGTCATGGCGCGGGCGATGTGCTTCTCCACCGTCTTGTCTGACAGGCCGAGACGGGCGGCGATCTCCTTCATGGTCAGGCCGTGATCGCGCGAGAGCAGAAAGACGGCGCGGCATTTCGACGGCAGCGCGTCGATGGTGCGGCGCAGGAGAGCGAGTTCCTGCACGCCCTGCAGGGTCTCGTCCGGTAGCGGCACGATGCAGGCGACCTCGCAGTCGGCAAGGTCGGCTCCGCAGATGTAGCGGGCCCGCACCCGCTCGCGCCTGAGATGGTCGAGCGCCATATTGGTGGCACAGCGGGCGAGATAGGCCTGCTTGTTCTCGGCATCGGCAAAGGCGCTGCCCCGCAGCAGGCCGACAAACACGTCCTGCACCAGGTCTTCCGCCGTGCTGGGGCTGCCGACCAGACGACGCATCGCCCGCATCAAGCGATCATGCTCGGTGCGGAACAAATGGCCAAGGTCGGAGGCGAGAGCCAGCACGGGCAATCCTATGACTCCAGCAAGCAGTGCCCAGCGCACCGTGAGACACTCTCTACAAAAAGTTGGATTGTCCAGCAATATCAATAGTTTAAAGCAATTCTAGAGTGGCGCCGATGCAAAACCAGACGCAAGCGTCGCGCCCGGCCGGCGATCGGCGCCCGGGCTGGAGCGTTCGAACCCGCCTCAGGGCCGAGTGAAACAGAAGGGCGTGCCATCCGTCGGGTCCTCGACCACGCGGGCGGCAACGCCGAACACGTCCTTGATGGTCGCTGCGGTGAGCACCTCCCGCGGCGGGCCCGCGGCGACGAGGACGCCGTCCTTCAGGAACACCATCGCGTCGGCGATGGCGGCGGCGATGCCGGCAAGGCCGATGGCGAGTACCACCACGAACGCTGCCGGCATTGATGCCGCAGGCCTGGCGAGGCCAGCGGATCGGCGGTGCTGCCCTAACGATGGCGCCGGCACCCTGGGCGCTTCTTCGGCCGGCTCACGGCGTGCGATGATGAAGCGCTCGACGGCGTCGGGCACCCGCTCGGCCGCGCACGCGGTTGAATGCGGACTGGCCAGCACGTCCTCGTGGCGCCCGCTGGTGGCGGAGTTGTTCACGCCGCCGACGATGTACAGCAGCGCTTCGAGCTCCTCGCGCAGAGCGCCGGGGGCGGGCGTGACCCGCCGTCGTGCCGGGAAGGCTCAGGCCGGGAGGACTACCACCTTGGTCTTGACCGGGGTGCGGTCATACAGGTCGATCATGTCCTGGCTCAACAGCCCGACGCAGCCGCTGGTCACGCCGGAACCGATCGATTCAGGGTCGCTGGTCGCGTAGATCGTGTACAGCGTGTAGACGCCGTTCTGATAGAGATGCAGCGTGCGCGCGCCGAGCGGGTTGTCGAGGCCGCCCGGCATGCCGCGGGCATATTTGGCCGCTTCCGGCTGGCGCTTGATCATTTCCTTGGGCGGCGTCCAGGTCGCCCATTCGCTCTTGCGCCCGACATAGGCGTCGCCGTTCCACAAGAAGCCCTCGCGGCCGACATTGGCGCCATAGCGGGTCGCCATGCCGTCTTCCTCGATACGGTAGACGTAGTAGTTCTTCGGGTCGACGACGATGGTCCCCGGCGCTTCCTCCGTCTCGTAGCGGACGGTGCGGCGGAAATATTTCGGCTTGACCTTGCTGACATCGACGGCCGGGATGGGGAACTTCTCCTCCGGCACCGGGCCATAGACCTTGGCCGCCTCGGCGAGGCTCATCCCATCGGGATTGGCACAGCCCGCCAGCCCCAGCGCGCCAAGGCCGAGGGCTGAGCCGGCGAGAAAAGAGCGACGGCTGAGCATCATTTGTGGGCTTCCCGTGCTGCGCGCGAAGGAGAGGGCGGGCCACCCGGCCAGCGTGCCTCTTCGCGGAAGGAGATAACGCCGGGCACGCACGACTGGCAAGCGCAGCCCTGCCTTGCGCCCGGCGCGGGGGCCCGCGCCTTGAGCGCGCCATGATGGCGCGAACCAGCAATTATTTACGGCGCGGCGCCGTCACCCCCGCGCCGCGCGCCGCCGCGACCAGCGCTGGAGCACCCAGGGACCCACGGCGACGAGGGCTGCCAGCACCCACAGGATGAGCGAGATGTGGCTCTGGAAGAGAATGCCGAGCTCGCCGCCGCTGATGGCCAGGGCGTTGCGCAGGTTCACTTCCATCACCTTGCCGAGCACGAAGCCGAGAATGATCGGCGCCATGTCGAAGCCGAGCTTGCGCAGCAGCCAGCCCATGCAGCCCACACCCAGCATGAGCAGGACTGCCTCGACGCTGGCATGGGTCGAGTACACGCCCACCACCGACAGGACGAGGATGCCGGGCACCAATATCCAGTTCGGCAGCAGCAGCAGGCGCGAGAAGATGCCGACGAAGGGGATGTTGAGCAGCAGCAGCAGCACATTGCCGATATAGAGCGAGGCGATCAGGCCGCCGACGATCTCCGGCCGCTCGGCAAAAAGCTGGGGGCCCGGCTGGATATTGTAGAGCATCAGCGCACCGAGCATCACCGCCGTGGTGCCGCTGCCGGGCACGCCCAGCGTCAACATCGGCACGAAGGCACCGGCTGCGCAGGAATTATTCGCCGCTTCCGGCGAGGCGAGGCCGCGCATGTCGCCCTTGCCGAAGGTGCCGTCACGGTCGGAAACGCGCTTTTCCAGCGTGTAGGAAACCGCGCTCGCGACCGAGGCGCCGGTTCCCGGCAGCACGCCGACGACAAAGCCGATGATCGAGCCGCGCAGCGTCGCCCCGGTGGTGAAGACAACATCCTTCCAGCGCACGAAGGTGCGCCCGACCTTGCCGACGAGCGAGGTGCCCGCAGCATGGCTCTCCAGCATCAGCATGGCTTCGGAAATCGAGAACAGGCCGATCACCAGCACCACGAAGTCGATGCCGTCGCCGAGTTCCGGGCTGTCGAAGGTGAAGCGATAGGCGCCCGAGGTCGGGTCGAGGCCGACAGTTGCCAGCATCAGGCCCAGCACGCAGCCGATCAGCGTCTTCACCGGCTGGCTGCCGACCATCGAGCCCAGCGTGGCGAAGGCGAAGACCATCAGCACGAAATACTCGGCCGGGCCGAAGCCGATGGCGAGGCTGGCGAGGAAGGGCGCGAACAGCGTCAGGCCCACCACGCCGATGATGCCGCCGACAAAGGAAGACAGGCCGCTGATCATCAGCGCCTCGCCCGCCCGCCCCTGCCGCGCCAGCGGGTTGCCGTCCAGCGCCGTCATCACCGCTCCGGCATCGCCGGGGACGTTGAGCAGGATGGAGGAAATGCGCCCGCCATACTCCGAGCCGGTATAGATGGCGGCGAGCAGGATCATCGTGCTCTCCGGCGGCAGGCCGAGCGTGTAGGCGATCGGCAGCAGCAGGGCGATGCCGTTGATCGGGCCGATGGCCGGCAGCGCGCCGATGATGGTGCCGAGGAAGCAGCCGACAAAGCCGATCAGCAGGTTCTGCCAGCTCAGCGCGACGGAAAAGCCGGTCCAGAGATAATCGAGATTCATGAGTGTGCTAGCCCCGGCGCGAGGCGGCGAAAAGCTCGCCGACGGGAAGATAGACGTCGAGCAGATAGCCGAAGACGACGTACCAGAGGGCCGCCTGCACCAGCCCGCCGATCAGCGAGGCGCGCCAGGAGGCGCCGAAAATCCGGCCGACGCCCGCCGTCATGACGAACATCGCGCCGGCAAAGCCGATCGGCTCGAACAGCAGCGCGGCGATGAGCACCAGCACCGGCAGCGCGAGGCAGCGCATCAGCACCGAGCCCTGCGGCCAGGTCTCCGAGCGGCCGGGAACCAGGAGGTAGATCAGCGACAGCAGGCCGAGAATGCCGGCGAGCAGCACCGGGAACACGCGCGGGCCCAGCGGATCGGACGAGAAGGCGTAGTCGATCCGGCTGCCGGCAAAACCGTAGACCAGGCTGAACGCCAGCAGGGCGAGCGCGGCGAGGCGATTGCCGAGCGAGCCGGCGAGGGGGCGTTGAGGGGCGTCCATGGCGAGGTCCTGACAGACGGCAAGGGGCAGCCCCGCACGCGGCGGGGCCGCAGGCGGTTCGGTTGGACTTAGAGGCCGGCTTCCTTGGCCAGCGTCTTGAAGCGCAGCACGTCGCTCTTCACCTTGGCGTCGAAGGCGGGGCCGATGAGGGTGTAGGGAAACAGCCCGCGCGCCGCGAGTTCCGCCTTGAACTCGGGCGTCTGCACCAGCTTCGTGAAGGTGTCGGTCCAGGCGCCATAGTCCGCGTCGCTGACCTTGGCGCCGGTGTAGTAGCCGCGCCAGATCACCCAGTCGAAATCATAGCCCTGCTCGCGCGTGGTCGGAATATCGGCGAGATCGCCGGTCAGGCGTTCGGGGGACATGACGGCGAGGATGCGGACCTTGCCGGCCAGATGGTGCTTGACCATTTCCGAGGCGTCGCCGGCGCCGATCTTGATATGCCCGCCTTCCAGCGAGGTCAGCACCGCGCCGCCGCCTTCGAGCGCGACATAGCGCATCTTCTTCGGGTCCTGCCCGGCGCCCTTGGCGATGAGCGCGGCCTTCATCCAGTCCTGGCTGCCGACGGCGCCGCCGCCGCCGATCGGGAAGCTGGTCGGATTGGCGCCATAGGCGTCGGAAAGTTCCTTCAGCGTCTTGTAGGGCGAATCCGCGCCGACGACGATGACGCCGTAATCCGCGCCCAGCGCGCCGATCCAGCGGACGGCGTTCTCGTCATGGCTGCCGAACTTGCCCTGGGCGAGCAGCAGCGCCGAGCCGGTCGAGGCCGCGACGATCAGGCTGGGATCGGCCGCGCGCTTGCCGACGACGTGGTTATAGGCGATGGCACCGACGCCGCCTTCCATATAGGTGACGACCATCGGCTGCTCGATCAGCTTGGCGGCGAGCAGGGAATTGGCCGCCAGCCGGCAGGTGACGTCGAAGCCGCCGCCCGGCTTGGCGCCGGCAAGGCACTCGGTCTTCTGCGGCAGCGCCACCGCGCCCCCGGCGAGCAGCGCGCTCACCAGGCCGGCCAGGGCGAATTTCGTGAAAGTGGCGTTCATCGTGGGGCTCCTCCGAAAACTCTGCGCCATCGCCTCACCGCGTGCGGGGGCGGCTCGAAAGGTCAGCGGAGTCGGGAGGCCCGCGCGGGCGGGGCCTGCGCTGGCCGGACGTTCCTCCACTGGTGCGGCACCATCTGCGCGGTGCTTGGAGGTGCTTTGCTAGAGCCGTTTCCTGTCATACAGCTGTCTTTGCGACAGGCGCCGCGCCCCGGGTGACAGATGCGTATCCTGCTGGTCGAAGACACGAGGGATGTCGGCGAGGCGATCATCGGCCGCCTCAGCCGGATCGGCCATGCGGTCGACTGGGAGCTGGACGGCCTCTCGGGCATGGAGGTGCTCAGCCGCACCAGCTACGATCTCGTCATTCTCGATGTGATGCTGCCGGGGCTCGATGGGTTCAGCCTGCTGGCGCAATTGCGGGCGCGCGGCTCGACGACGCCCGTGCTGATCCTCACCGCCCGCTCGCGGGTCGAGGACCGCGTGGACGCGCTCGACATCGGCGCGGACGACTACCTGGTGAAGCCGTTCGACTTCCGCGAGCTCGAAGCCCGCGTGCGCGCGCTGATCCGGCGCAATGGCGGCGAGGCGACCAACCTGCTGCGCTGCGGCGACATCAGCATCGACCGTCTCACCCGCATGGTGCGGGTCGGCGATTGCGAGGTCCATCTCAAGCGGCGCGAGCTGACCCTGCTCGAAATCCTCTCCTCGCGGCCCGGCCGCGTCTTCGGCAAGGACGAATTGCTCGACCGCATGTTCGGCCATGACGAGGCGCCCGGCCCCAATGCCGTCGAGCTCTATATCGGCCGCCTGCGCCGCAAGATCGACGGCGCCCGGGCCCAGATCGTCACGGTGCGGGGCTTTGGCTACCAGATGGTGATCGATGGCCCGGCGTGAGCCTTCGCTTTTCCTGCGCCTGTTCGCCCTCATGTCGCTGGTGCTGGCGTTCGGCGCGGCGGTGCTGATGACCGCCGCCTGGTACTCGGCCCGCGAGGCCGCCGACGAGGCCTATGACCGCCTGCTGCTCGGCGCGGCCTACCAGATCGCCGACGCCATCCAGGTGCAGGAGGGCGAGCCGGAAATCGCGCTTCCCGTCTCCGCCTTCGAGCTGCTGGCGCTGTCGGATCGCGACCGCATCTTCTACCGCGTGCTTGATCCGGCCGGGCGCACGATGACCGGCTATGAAAGCCTCGCCGATCCCGCTGCGGAGGCGGCCGCCCCCGACAAGGCGCTTGTCGAGAACGCGACCTTCGACGGCGAGGTCGTGCGCGTCGCCCGCGTGTCGCGCCGCTTCGACGACCCGCAGATGCGCGGCGACGCCGTCGTCATCGTCGCCCAGACGGTCGAGGCCCGGCAGGCGCTGGCGCGTGACCTCACCTTCCGCTCGTTCATACTGGTGGGCGTCATGGGCGCGATCGCCATTGGTGGCACGATTTTCGCCGTGCGCCGTGCGCTGGCGCCGATCAGCCGGCTGGAGGTGGCGATCCGCCAGCGCGATCCGCTCGACCTGACGCTTGTCAGCGTCTCCACTCCGCGCGAACTGGCCCCCTTCGTCGCTGAGATCAACGGCTTCATCGAGCGGCTGCGCGGCCGGGTGGAGCTGATGCAGCAGTTCATCGCCGATGCCGCGCACCAGCTTCGCACGCCGCTGGCGGCGCTGGAGGGGCAGGTCGACCTGCTCTCGAACAACGAGGTGACGCCGGAGGGGCGCCGCCATCTCGACCGTATTCGCGTCCGCACCGGGCAGCTCTCCCGCCTCGCCAACCAGCTGCTCAGCCACGCCATGGTGGCGCATCGGGAGCGGGCGGTGGCGGGTTCGCCGGTCGATCTCACCGAGCTGACGCGGCGCGCGCTCGACGACGCGATCCCCGACACGCTGGAGCGGGACATACTCGTCACCCTGCACGCGCCGCCCGACCCGCTGATCGTGAGCGGCGACCCGGTCAACCTCGCCGAGGCGATCAAGAACATCGTCGACAACGCCCTGCGCCATGGCGCGCCAGCACGCATCACGGTGCGGCTGTCGCGGCACGGCGAGAGGGCGGTGCTCGAAGTGGAGGACGACGGCCCGGGCATTCCGCCGGCGCAATGGGTGCGGGTGGTGCAGCGCTTCGGCGCGCCCTCCTCCGATGGCAAGGGGTCGGGGCTGGGCCTGTCGATCGCGGCCGAGGTCGCCGCCGCCCATGGCGGAGCGCTGTCCTTCAAGGAAAAGGGCGCCTTCGGCTTTGTCGTGGTGCTGTCGCTGGCGGCGCAGGGACGGGAGGTCGCATGAGACAATCCACACGACGCCTCATCCTGGCCGCCACTCGTGCGGTTGCGATCGGCCCCGCGCTCCTGCTCGCCCTGAGCGCTGGCGCGCAGGGCCAGGCCATGACGCGGTTTCCGGCCCCGGGTACGCCATCCGACACGCTGTCGATCCATGCCGCGACGGATCTCACGGCGCTGGCGCCGCTGATCCTGGATTTCCAGCAGCTCGCGCCCGGCACCACGGTCGAGATACGGGAATATGTGACCAACGACCTGTTCTCCGCCGCCGCCCGGGCGTGCCACGAGGGGCGTCCGCTCGGCGACGTCCTGCTGTCCTCCTCGGTGGACCAGCTGGTGAAGCTGGCCAATGATGGCTGCGCCCGGCGCGTCGACGGCCCGAACCTGCCCCGCGCCCCGCGCTGGGCGAATTGGCGGGACGAGGTGTTCGGCTTCACCTTCGAGCCGATCGTCATGGTCTATAACCGCGACAGCGTGCCCGCCGCCGAGGTGCCGCGCACGCATCTCGAACTCGCCGAACTGCTGCGGCGCGAGGCCGACCGCTATCGCGGCCGGGTGGGCACCTATGATGTGCGCCTGTCCGGCATCGGCTATCTCCTCGCCTTCAACGATGCCCGGCAGACCACGACCACCTATGGCCGCCTGCTGGAGAGCCTTGGCCGTGCCCAGGTCGTCGTGCGCTGCTGCACCTCGGAGATACTTGACGAGGTGGCGGCCGGCCGGCTGCTGATCGGCTACAATATGCTCGGCTCCTATGCCTATGAGCGGGTACGGCGCGGCCAGCCGATCGGCATCATCATGCCGGCGGACTATACGCTGGTGCTCAGCCGCGGCGCGATGGTGCCGGCTCATGCCCCACATCCAGGCCTGGCTGCCCGCTTCGTCGACTATCTTCTGTCCGAGCGCGGCCAGGGCGTGGGACAGAGCCAGTCCTTCTTCTTCGGGCTGGACGGGACGGCCCCTCCGGGCATTGAGGGGCCGGATGTCGTCACCTCGGGCATCGCCCGGCCCATTGCCGTGGGGCCCGCGCTCCTCGCCGTGCAGGATGCCGCCCGCCGCAAGCGCTTTCTGGAAGACTGGTCGCAATCGATGATCCAGAGCGCCCCGTGACCCGCCCCTTGACGGGCGGCGCGCGGTGGGCGTTCACGGGCGCCCGATCACAGTAGCCGGCTACGGACCTGCACGCACGGCCTTCTGCATCGCGCCTCCCGCCCTGTCGAAGGCGGTCGCCGTGGCGAGGCTGGCGCGAAGAACGCCGAGACATCTTTTGACATTAAATTGAGACGAGCAGACGCATTCAGACATCTACGGCCTGATTTTACTCCACAATGCGCTCTATCGATAGCGCTGTGCAATGACGGACTGCACTGTTCAACACGGGAAGGCGCGCGATGCTTTTTCTTTCGGGGCCGAAACCAGATCGGGATCGCCCGATTGCGCGACGGAGGCGCCCAGCTATTCGCTCTTTCTCAAGGTCAGCAGGTTCCGGCCGCCCTGGCGCTTCGGGCGCAGAGGGGGCGAGCGATGCGACCGCTTCGTAGCGCCGGATATGCCGGCGTGTTCGCGGTGGCCGGCTCCATCGGCGGCTGCGCCCCCGCGCCGCTGGTGCAGGGTGTCGGGCTCTCATCCTATGACGCGATGGTGCCCGCCGATGGCGTGCTCACAAAATCGCGCCTCGCGGTGAACAAGGAACAGGTTCTGGCCGCCAGGACGGTCCGGATCGTGCCGACCAGCTTCCCCTCCCACATCGCCCCGAAGCTGACCAGCCAGCAGCGGGCCCTGGTCGCCAACAGCGTCAATCGCGGGCTCTGCGTTTCCCTGAGCGACCGCTTCGAGGTGGTGCCGCCGGACCAGCCCGCCGATCTCACCGTCCAGGCCCATGTCACCCAGGCGACCGAGACCGACGAGGTTGCCGCCGGCCTTTCGGCCGCCACCTCGATCGGCATGAATTTCGTCGATCTGGGCGTGCCGGTGCCAACGCCGCGCCTTCCCATCGGCATGGGCAATCTGTCGATGGAGGCTGCGGCCACCGACCCCTCCGGCCAGCAGCAGGCGTCGATGCTGTGGGCCCGGGGGGCGAATGCCTTCTTCAGCTCGCCGCGGGCCTCGAAGGCGAGCGACGCCTATGAGCTCGCCGACGCCTTCGGCGAGGATTTCGGCGCGCTTCTGGTCAAGGGCGAGAGCCCGTTCGGCCATGGCGGCATCGACCTGCCCTCGGCGCAGAAGATCAATTCGGCGATGGGCCTGCCGCCCAAGCATGTCGCCTGCGAACGCTATGGCCGTTATCCCGGCCTTGCCGGCATGGTCGGCGGCCAGCTGGGCCTGCCGCCGGAATGGACCGACAAGGGCGCCGGGCCGGCAGCGCCGGCAGCACCGGCGGAGCCTGCCGCCGTCGCGGCGGTGCCTTGAGCCGGCTGAGGGGGGGCGGCCAACCGCAACCCGCCCTCAGAAGGCGAGGAGATTGTCGCGCAGATGGGCGTGCTCATAGGCCCGGCGCATCAGCCCCCGCTGCTGCAGGGCCGGCACCAGCCCGTCGGTGATGGTGGCGATGGCGCGGCGGCTGACATCGGGCAGCACGATGAGGAAGCCATCGCCGCCGATCTCTTCCATGATCTCGCCCATCTGCGCCGCCGCGCTGTCCGGGGTGCCGACCACGTCGACGCAATAGCCGGAGCCGTAATGGGCGACAATGGCCTCGCGCAGGGTCCGCTTGCCGGCGCGGACAAGAAAGGCCTGCAGGGTGGACTGGGTGCCGTTGGTGGTGAGCTCGCCCACCGGCGCGTCGAGGTCGAACTGCGAGAAATCGATATTGGTCGCCCAGCCAAGGCGGGCAAGGCGGGCGGGAATGCTCTCCGCCGTCTGGATCTTGCGCTGCTCGGCGAACCAGCGGGCCTGGTCCTCGGTCTCGGCGATGATCGGCGAGAGCAGGAACAGCAATTTGCAGCTGTCGGGGTCGCGCCCCATCGCGCTCATCTGCGCGCGCACCTCCTCGCGGTAACGCTTCATGTTGGCGACCCCGGAGGGCGCCGCGACGATGGTGTCGGCATGGGCGGCGGCGAAGGCGCGGCCCGTCGCGGAACCGCCCGCTTGGGCGATGATCGGCCGGCCCTGCGGGCAGGGCCCGGAATTCAGCGGCCCGCGCGAGGCGTAGTAGGTGCCGGAATAGTCGATGGTGTGGACCTTTGAGGGATCGACCAGCACGCCGTTCTGGCGATCATCAAGGATGGCGCCCGGTTCCCAGGAATCCCACAACTGCTTGACGATGGTGGCGTATTCCTCCGCCATGGCATAGCGCTCGTCATGGTCGGCCATGCCCTCCAGCCCGAAATTCTGCGCCGCGAGATCGTTGAAGCCGGTCACCAGGTTCCAGCCGGCGCGCCCGCCGGAGATCTGGTCGAGCGAGCCGATGATGCGGGCGGTGAGGTAGGGATGATAGGCGAAGGTCGAGAGCGTCGGCACGATGCCGAGCCGCTTTGTGGACGCCGCCAGCAGCGTGGCCACCACGGAAGGCTCCTGGCGCGGCACGCAGATGCCGTTCTTCAGAAAGATGTCGCGCGAATTCTGCCAGTTCTCGCCGATGAAGATCGAATCCTCGATCAGCAGATAGTCGAAGCAGGCGCGCTCGATGGCGCGGGCGAGATCCGTGAACAGATCCGCGCTCATCCATTCGCTGCCGATATTGCCCGTCCAGGGCTCGCCCCAGGCCTGCGCGCTGGACCCCTGAAGAAACCAAGCCATGTGGAACGGAGATGCCATGACGACCCCTCTGGCTGCGGAACCGGGCTGAAGCGGCTGCGGGCGAATCGGGAAAGCCGCGAGGCCGCCAGATGCGCAAGCTCGGAATCCTCTAGGATAACAGCGGCTTGAAATATCTACCCACAAAGGGTTACGGCGCGGTCCGGTTCAGGCGCGGAGCGCGCCGATGCCCTCGATCTCGATCTCCAGCCCGGTCAGTCCGAGGCGGGACAGCGGGACAAGGGTCAGCGCCGGCAGCCCGCCGCTGAAAAACGGGGCGAGAACGTCGAGCACGAGTGCGATATCGGCGTCGCCCCCCTCGGTGGCGATAAACACCGTCACCTTGGCGAGGTCGTCCAGGCTGGCGCCGAAGCCGGCGAGGATGCGGCCGATGCACTCCATCGTGTTGCGCGCCTGCGCGGCGAGGTCGCCGGGAAAGACCGCCTCGCCCTGGGGGCTGGCGGAAATCTGGCCGCCGAGGATGAGCAGGTCGTTGATCTTCAGCCCCTGCTCGAACGAAACCGGGATCGGCCAGTCCCAGGTGCCTTCCGGCCAGCTGGTGGCGCGCGGCGCCGCCGTGCCGTCTGGCGTAACAAGGCCGATCGCTTCCTGCCGGATGAGAATGTCGGCGGGATAGGGGCCCGGTACGGGCACGCCGGTGGCGCCGGGACCCGGCTTGCGGAAGGCATCCGAGCGCACACGGGCGGCCATCGCCCAGTCCTCGGTGGTGCCATGGCCGACATAATAGGTGTTGAGCTTGGCGACGCAGGAAAGATCGGCGCCCAGTTCTTCCAGCGCCTCGCCGATATGGCCGATGGTGGCTTTTGCCTGCCCGACAATGTCGTCCCGGTGTAGCGTCTGGCCCTGGCCGTCCCGCGACATCTGCGCGCCGACGAGAACAAGATCGCCGCAGCGCAGCGCGGGGCTGAAGCCGGCGGCCTCGGCGGGCGCGGCCGCGACGCGCTGGCCGTGCCGCGCGCCGGCAGGGTGCAGCGCGATCGCCTCGATCTGCACCAGTGCCCCGGCGACGAGGACATGCAGGGGGATGGCGGTGACCACCGGCGGCGGCTCCGTGGGAAAGGCAGCCCGCAGACGGGAGAGGATCGTCGTCTCGCGGGCGATCAGCGAGCGGTCATAGAAGATGCCGAGCTTCACCACGTCCCCCGGCCCGGCCCCGGCCTCCGCCAGCGCGGCGATGACCCTCGCCGCGGCCTGGGCGATCTGGGCCTCCAGCCCATCTCTGGGATCGCCGAACTGCGCCGACACGAAGATGAGGTCCTGCGCCCGGTCCTGGGCGCGTGCGCCGAAATCGGCCGGCGATCGATAGCGGGAGGGGTGAGCGGTCATCGGCGGAGCCTCGGCAGAGGGCGGGGTGCCGGACACAGCAAGGCGCGTGCCAGAGCGTCTCGTCGTCGCCGGGATTTCCCCCGGCCGAACGGCGCCGGCCGGCCCCGGCGCCCGATCCCGTCGGCACAGGGCTGCGACTACCCACCTTTGGTTATTGTTCGGCTTTCCCCGCGCGATTGAACTGGAGGCTAGATCCCGCACGCTGGCGCTGTCCGCCGGAGGGTGCGGCCCCACTCAGGCAGGGAAGCGCATCATGAAAATGGCGATGAAACTGACGGTGCTGGCAACCTTGGCGGTGCTCTCGGCCGTGTCCGGCGCGCGGGCCGATTGCCTGGCCGATATCAAGAAGGCCGGCGTCATCACTGCCGGCAATGGCCTTTTGGGGACCAAGCCCTTCGTCTGGAAAAACGAGGATGGCACCTATGGCGGGATGGAATGGGAGATCTTCCAGGAGATCGGCAAGCGCATCGGCGTGCCCAAGCAGGACTATGTCGTCACCGAGTGGACCTCGCTCATTCCCGGCCTGAAGGTCGGGCGCTGGGACATCATCCTGTCAGGCATGGCGGTGACGCAGGAGCGCATGCAGGGCGCCGGCATCTCCTTCTCCAACCCTTATTTCCTGCTCTACGACTATGTCATCGTCACCAAGGATTCGCCGATCAAGACCTTCGACGATCTGAAGGGCAAGACCCTGGCGTCGACGCTCGGCACGCTGGATTCGCTCAACGCGCACGTCCTCGTCGAGGCCGGAAAGGCCGGCAAGGTGCTGGACTTCAACGATTTCGGCGCGCCGTTCTCGGCCTTGCGCAATGGCCAGGCCGATGCCGTTGTCATGGATCAGGCGACGCTTCTGGCGCAGCAGGAGCAGCTCGGGGACCTCAGGGCGCTCGGCGACCCGATCTACTACACCTCTAAGCCGGAATGGGCCGAGGCGGAGGCCAAGGCCCCCTACATCCTCGGCGGCACGGCCGTGGGCGTGCGCAAGGAATGCCCGGAACTGCTCGCGGCCATCAATGAGGCGCTCGCCTCGATGGAAGCAGATGGCACCCGCAAGGCCATCCTCTCAAAATACGGCGTCTGGGCCGCCCATCAGGAGAAGACGATGAAATAACCGGCGCGGAGACGGCGCGATGTACGAGTTCTTCTTCGTCCTGATCCCCCGGCATTTCCCGTTTCTGCTCGAAGGCGCTCTCGTCACCCTCGAACTGTCCTTCCTCAGCATGGCCTTCGGGCTCGTGCTGGGGCTGGCGACGGCGCTGGGGCGGCTGAGCGGGAAGCGCTGGCTCGACTGGCCATTGATGACCTATGTCGAAATCTGGCGGGATGTGCCGCTGATCGTCCAGCTCATGGTGATCTATTTCACCCTGCCGACGATCGGCATCACCCTGTCGGGCTTCTGGGCGGGAGTTCTCGGCCTCAGCCTCAATCTCGGGGCGTATCTGTCGGAAGTGTTTCGCGCCGCCATCCTGTCGATCGACCCCGGCCAGCGGGCGGCGGGCATGTCGATCGGCATGTCGAAGCCGATGATCTACCGGCGGATCATCTTTCCCCAGGCCTTCCGCATCGCGATCCCGACCATTGGCGGATACTTCATCGCGCTGCTGAAGGACTCGTCCCTCGTCTCCTTCATCTCGGTCAATGAGCTGCTCCGCAACGGCAACATCATCATCTCCAACACGTTCCGCAACATGGAGGTGTATATGATGGTGGCGATCATCTACTTCATTCTCAGTTTTGTGGCGTCGCGCCTCATCCGTCATCTGGAACATCAGCTGACGCCGAGATATCTGCGCCGGCAGGGGCGCAAGGCCAAGGCGCTGGCGCCCGAGATCGCGGTGCTGCCATGAGCGAGGCACCGCTGCTCAGCGTGCGCGGGCTGCACAAATCCTTCGGCGCCCTCAATGTGCTCAAGGGCGTCGACCTTGCCGTGCGGTCGGGCGAGGTGGCGTTCCTGATCGGCCCCAGCGGCGGCGGCAAGTCGACGCTGATCCGCTGCATCAACTTTCTGGAGACGCCGAGTTCCGGCGAGATCACCTTCGATGGACGCCCCCTCTGCCATGAGGACGGGCGCATCTTTCATCTCGCGCCGGAGCGCGTGCTGCGGGCCGCGCGCAGCGAAATGCCGATGGTGTTCCAGCATTTCAACCTGTTCAGCCATCGCACCGTGCTGGAGAACGTCATCGAGGGCCCGATCATGGTGAAGCGGCGCCCCCGCGCCGAGGCCATCGCCGACGCTGAGCGGCTGTTGCGCGAGGTGGGGCTGCACGACAAGTCGGATTTCTATCCCGACCAGCTCTCGGGCGGGCAGAAGCAGCGCGTGGCCATCGCCCGCGCGCTCGCCATGCAGCCCAAGCTGATCCTGTTCGACGAGCCGACCTCGGCGCTCGACCCCGAACTGGTGGCCGGCATTCTCGACACCATCCGCAGCTTGGCCGATCGCGGCATGACGCTGGTGGTGGTCAGCCACGAAATGGCCTTCGCCCGCAAGCTGGCCGATGTCGTCCACTTCATCGCCGACGGCACGATCATGGAATCGGGTCCGCCGGACCGCATCTTCGACAACCCGCAGAACCCCCGTCTCAGCGGGTTCATTCGCTCGATCCTGCATTGAGAGGCCCGGCCGGCGCGTGAGCGCCGCCGGTCCCCGCCGCGCCGCCTATCCAGGGAAAAGACGATGCCACAACCCTTTCATCTCGGCCTCTTTCTCCAGGGCTCCAGCGTCCAGGCCTGGGGCCAGCCCTGGACCGGGCGCATCGCCGAGACCTGGATGAAGCCGGAATTGTTCCTCGACGCGGCCCGCTCGCTGGAGCGGGCATGCTTCGACTACATCCTGCTGGAGGACAGTTCCTATATCGGCGAGAGCTTTGCCGGCTCGCGCGCCATCTATCTCCACAATGGGATCTCGGTGCCCCGGCAGGACCCTTCCGTGGTGGCGAGCCTCATGGCCGGGGCGACTCGCCATATCGGCATCGTGCCGACGCTGGCGACCTTTGCCTATCCGCCCTTCCTGCTCGCCCGTCTGGTGGCGACGCTGGACCAGGTGTCGGGCGGGCGGGCCGGCTGGAACATGGTGACGGGCAGTTCGGATTTCGCCGCCCGCAATTTCGGGCTCGAGAAGCTCACCGAGCACGATCTGCGCTACGACATGGCGGACGAGTATATCGATCTGGTCGACCGGCTGTGGAAGTCCTGGGACCCGGATGCTCTGGTCGCGGATGCCGAGAGCGGCATGCTGGTGGACCATGAGCGGGTGCATCAGATCGACTTCACGGGCACCTATTACAGCTCGCGCGGTCCGCTCAATTGCGGCCCGGCGCCCCAGGGTCGCCCGGTCATCGCCCAGGCCGGCGGTTCGCCGCGCGGGCGGGAATTCGCCTCCCGACATGCCGACACCATCGTCGCCAGCGTGGTCGGCGCCCCCGCGATGCGCGCCTATCGCGACGATGTGCGCGCCCGCATGGTCGGCCATGGCCGCGACCCGGACAGCTGCAAGGTGATGTTCCTGGTCACGCCGATCCTCGCCGCCAACATGGCGGATGCCCGCGCCATCCAGGCCGAGCGCCGCGCCGCCGAGGCCCGGCAGACCGACCTCAAGATGGCCTTCCTCGGCAAGATCACCAATATCGACTTCACCAAGCTGGACCTCGACGCGCCGATCGGCGACCTCACAACCAATGGCCACCAGCAGTTGCTCGACGATTTCAAGAAGGCCGCCGGCAACAAGACGCTGCGCCAGGCCATCGTCTCCTTCAATCATGACGGCGACGGCGTCGAACTGCTCGGCTCGCCCGACGATGTCGCCGCGCAGATGGGCGAGGTGATGCAGGAAGTGGGCGGTGACGGCTTCCTGTTCTCGCTGCCAAATCTCCATCGCCGCACCCTCGCCGAGATCGAGGACGGGCTCGCCCCGGCGCTGCAGAAGCGGGGCTTGATGCGCAAGGCCTATAGCCATGCGCATTTCAGGGACAATCTGCTCGAATTCTGAACGCGGCCTTCGCGTTTGCTAGCGAAAGCACCGCCGGACGCTGCCGCCCCGATGCCCGGCGGCCGCGTTGAGGCGGATCGCGCTACCGCCTGGGGGCTGGTGGCGCGCGTGCCGAGCGGCGGTTCTTGGCTGGCCCTGATCTTGCGTCGACACCCGGCGACAGCCGGGAGGAACGCGATGCTCACCGATGCAGCACAACAGAGCGCGCCAAGCGCGGCCGACCGGGCCCAGAGCGCACGGCTGGCGATGTCGTCCCGCTCGTTCAGCAGCATTGTCGACCAGCTGGGCACGGACGCCTTTCACCGCACGCTGCGGGCCGCGCTCTACGAACTCACCGGGTTCAATAGCTGCCTCACCTTCTCCGCCGCCGCCGCACCCCTCGTGCTGGAGCATTGCTCGCCGATAAAGCGCGACCGGTTTCGTCACTGCTACATGAAGGAGGCCTACCGGCTCGACCCATTCTACATGGCGGCGGTGCAGGGCATGAGCATCGGGGTGAGCCGGTGCAAGGAAATCTACGCGCAAGACTTTACCAGCAGCGCCTATAACAACCTTTACTATAAGGACGTGCCGCTGGTCGACGAGATCGGCATTCTCTGCCCGGTGACCGAGCAGCAGACCATCCACATCTCGCTCGGCCGCTGCACCGGGGCGCCGCGCTTCGACCCGTCCGTGCTCGACAACCTCAACGCCGCCGAGCCGCTGGTGGCATCGCTGGTGCGAAAGCACGCGCTGCTGCGGCCCGACCTCTGTCCGCGCGCCACGCCGCTGCCGGCCGACAAGGGCGAGGAGTTCGACGCTTCCTGGCTACGGCGCGTCAACGCCACCCGCCGCGAGGTGGAAGTGGCCTTTCTGGTGCTGCGCGGCCATACCAATGCGTCCATCGCCTGCGTGCTCGGCATTTCCGAGGACACAGTGAAGGTCCATCGCAAGCGGCTCTATGTGAAGCTCAACATCTCCTCGCAGGCCGAGCTGTTCATGAAATACATGAACAACCGGCCGTCCGATGAGCCTGCCGCGTCCATCTCCACGGTGCACCGCAGCGGCCGGGGGCATTAGCCCTCCAGTTCCAGCGTTCAGTCTCTCCAAAGCGGGCCGGCGACAGCAGATGGCGTTGCGTAGAAACATGGTGCTTGGCGGCCTGTTCGAGGCCAATGGCTATCACTCCTCCGCCTGGCTGTTGCCGAGCGCGCAGGACAGGGCGCCGACGGATGTCGATTACTTCCGGCGCATCATCCAGATTGCCGAAGCCGGCCTGCTTGATTTCTTCTTCCTCGCCGACACGCCAGCCGCGCGGACCGAGAACCTCGACGCCTGGACCCGCGGTCCGCTCTACATGAACATGCTGGAGCCGATCACCCTGCTCTCCGCCCTTGCCGGGGCCACCGCCCATATCGGGTTAGGGGCCACCGCCTCCACCAGCTTCTACGAGCCCTACAACGTCGCCCGGCTGTTCGCCTCGCTCGATCACATCAGCCATGGGCGGGCGGCGTGGAATGTCGTGACCTCGGCCAACGACTTCGCCGCGCGCAATTTCGGCCTCGACAGGCTGCCCCCGCATGATCGCCGCTACGCCAGGGCGCGCGAATTCCTCCATGTGGTGCGTGGGTTGTGGGACACGTGGGAGGACGACGCCTTCATCTACGACAAGGCGAACGCCCGCATGTTCGAGCCGTCGAAGTTCCATGTGCTCGACCACCACGGCGAATTCTTCAAGGTTCATGGCGCCCTCAACATGGCGCGCCCGCCGCAGGGCAGCCCGGTGATCTTCCAGGCCGGTGCGTCGGAGACCGGCAAGGCCTTCGCCGCCGAGACGGCGGAAGTGGTGTTCGGCACCGGCGCGACCATGGAGGAAGCCCTCGCCTTCGACCGCGATCTCAAGGGTCGTATGCCGGCTTATAATCGCCACCCGGACGCGCTGAAGGTCCTCTCCGGCGTCTCCATCGTCGTCGGCGAGAGCGAGGCGCACGCGCGGGAGAAATGGGCCTCCTGGCAGGACAAGGTTCATATCGACATCGGCCTTCTCTATCTGAAGACCGACCTTGAGACCGATCTGTCGGACCTGCCGCTGGACGAGCCGGTGCCGCCGCACCGGGTGCCGGCCGCGTCCAACCACCACCAGGTCTATTTCCAGGAGATCGCCGGCCTCATCCATCAGGGGCTGACGCTGCGCGAGGTGTGCCGGCGCTACAACCGCAGCAAGGCGATCTTCTTTGGCGACGCCGCTCAGGTCGCCGACCAGATGCAGGCCTGGGTCGAGGCCGGCGCCTGCGACGGCTTCATGATCGCTTTTCCGGTGCTGCCGGACAGTCTTGTCGAGTTCACCACGCAGGTCGTGCCGGAGCTGCAGCGGCGCGGCCTGTTCCGCACCGCCTATCAGGGTACGACCCTGCGCGCCAATCTCGGCCTCAAGCGCCCCGCCAGCCGGCATGCCCGGTGAGGGCGGGCCGATCGCCCGTCGGGCGCCCGCTCTCTTCATGTTATTTGGAAAACCTATAAACTATTGAGTTTGCATTGTTTTTTCGTTCGCGTTAAGGCGGGGCATGGGTTCTGTCTCTACCTCGTCGGCTGAACTGGACAGCCTGTTCCGGGAATACCACCGGGAACTGGCGACGTTTGCCTATCGCAAGCTGCACGACCGGGAGGCCGCGTCCGATCTCGTGCAGGATGCGTTCGTCCGGTACATCGCCCATGTGCGGCAGACGGAGATGGCGGCCGAGAGCCCGCGCTTCTTCCTCTGGCGCATTGCCAGCAACCTCCTGCTCGATCTTGCCCGCCGCGAGCGGCGGCGCGGTCAGATGGTTGCCCTCGATGCCGTCGCGCCGCACGAGCTGTCGGACAACGCGCCGTCCGCTGAGCGACGCCTCTCGGCGCGTCAGGAGTACCGGGCGCTGCGCCAGGCACTCGACGAACTGCCGGCCAAGGCCCGGACCGCGCTGCTGCTCAACCGGGTCGAGCGTCTCACCCATGCGCAGATCGCCATCCGGCTCGGCGTCTCGCCGAGCATGGTCAACAAGTACATTTCGCGAGCGCTCGGCCATTGCCTCGCGCGGCTCAGCGAAGCCGGCTTCTAGAAAAGCGCCGGACCCAGTGTCATGAAGGCAGCCTCGCACGTCTTTATCCTCATGGATGGTCTCCCATGAAGCGCAAGGCGCGTGCTGCCACCACCAACGATCCGCTGACGGAGCGCGCGCTGTCCTGGCTGGTCCGCCTGCATTCGGGCAGCGAGACGGAGCAGGACTGGCTCGCCTATCACGAGTGGAAGATGGCGCATCCGAGCCATGCCGAGGCCGCCGCGCGTGCGGAACATGTCTGGGGCCGCCTCGGCCCGGCCTTGAAGCCGCCGCGCCAGGCTGGGTGGAAGGCGGCGGGCGCGCTGGTGCTGGTCGTTGCTCTGGCCGGCGCGGGCGCTTCCGGGTCCTTCTCCAGCTGGTTTGCCGACCAGGCCACGTCGGTGGGAGAAATCCGCACCGTCACGCTCGACGACGGGTCTTCCGTGGTCATGGATTCCGCGACCAGCCTTGATGTGGATTTCAGCGGCAGCCAGCGGCGTATCCGCGTGCTGGACGGCCAGGTCTTCGTCACCGTCGCCGCCGACGCCTCCCGCCCCTTCCTCGTCGATGCGGGCGAGGGCGAGGTGCGGGCGCTCGGCACCGCCTTCAACATACGCCGGGACGGCGCCCGCACCGATGTGAGCGTCACCGAGCATGCCGTCCGCGTCTCGCTGGAATCGGCCGGCAGTGTCGAGGTCCGCGAGGGACAGGGCGTCGACTTCGACCCGGCGACCGGACTTGGCACCCCGCGCGCGGTCGATATCGAGCAGGTGACGGCGTGGCGGAAGGGCGAAATCCTGTTCGATGGCCGCCCGCTCGGCGAGGTCGTCAATGAAATGGGGCGGTACCGGCACGGTACCGTCTTCTTCATCGACGATAAGCTCAAGCAACTCCCCGTCACCGGCATCTTCTCGACCCATGATACCGATGATTTTTTCCTGGCGCTTGAGCAGACATTGCCGGTGCGTGTCACGCGCCTGCCCTATCTGATCTTGATCGGGCCCGTGTCTGAATAGGGAGCCTCCGCGTAATTAGAGTAATTACGATCTTTCGTGCTGTGCTGTCAGGTTTTGCGTGAGCCGCGTCTTTCCCCGTTGAGGCCCCGCAAGGGGCAGGGCTCGAGGCAGGGGAAACCAGGATGAGGCGCGACGGCAGGGGCATTTTCCGCAAGGCGCGCCTTGCGCTTTTTCTCGTGTCCACCGCCCTGGCGACGGTGGGCCATGGGGCCCCGGCAATTGCCCAGCAGCAGGTTTCCTACAACATCCCGGCGGGAAGCCTCGGCCTCGCGCTCACCGCCTGGGCGCGTGCCTCGGGCATGACGTTCCTCGCTTCCTCGCAGGTGCTGAGCGGGCAGAGCACGCAGGGGCTCTCGGGCAGCTATGCCCCCCAACAGGCGCTTGACGCGCTGCTACGGGGAACCAACCTCGCCTACAATATCAGCGGCTCGACCGCGACGATCAGCGACCCCGGCCAAAGTGGAGCCGGGAGCGCCGCTGCCGACGATGTCGTGGTGCTGGATGTCATCACGGTGTCCGATGCCGGCAATCCCGTCCACCGGCCGTTCGAGACGGCGGCACCGGTGGCCTATATCTCGCAAGAGACCATTGAGCGTTTTCGCGGCAGCAGCCCGGCCGATATTTTCCGTGGCACGCCGGGCGTGATGTCGGGCGAGGCGCGCAATGGTGCCGGCGCCATTGATGTCAACATCCGCGGCATGCAGGGCTTCGGCCGTGTCGCCACCACGATCGACGGCGCCGAGAATGGCGTCACCGTCTATCAGGGCTATCAGGGCCTCTCGAACCGGACCTATGTCGACCCCGATCTGCTGGCCGGCATCGAGATCACCAAGGGATCGGACGTCGCCTCGCGCGGCATCGCCGGCACGGTAACGATGCGCACGCTCGACGCCGGCGACATCGTCAAGCCGGGCGAAACCTGGGGCGTGCGCGTCAAGGGCGAGTTCGGCACCAACTCGGCGGAGCCTGAGGCGGGGGCGAAGGGAGGCTATCTCTGGCCGTCCACGCCGTGGTCCGCTCCCGTCGCGGTGCCCTCCGCCTCCGGCATGGACCGGCCCGGCCCCTTCGATCCGAGGAATGGCTCGGCCAGTTTCGCGGCGGGCGTGAAGGCGGAAAACTACGATCTCTTCGCCGCCTATGCCTATCGCAACCGTGGCAATTACTTCGCCGGCACGAACGGACCGGGGGCCAGCCCGGTCAATACCGGGCCGAAATCCGTCTGTGGCACCTATGTCTGCACCGATTGGCCAAGCTATGTCGACAATCAGGGCCTGACCAATTACCGCGCCGGCGAGGAGGTTCTGAACACGCAGCTTGAAACGGAATCCTGGATCACCAAGGCAACCGTGCGGTTCGGTGACGGCCACAGCCTGCAGGCGGGCTATACCGGCTATCGCGCCGAGGCCGGCGACCTGCTGGCCTCGCGCTTCACCGGCGAACGCGGCCAGCCCACCCAGCAGAACCAGTCCGCCGGCACGACCGTCGATACCGGCACGCTGCGCTATCGCTGGAACCCCGAGGAGAACGACCTGATCGACCTCAAGTCCAACCTGTGGACGACGCGGCTGGAGCTGCGCAATCCGAGGCGGGGCTCGACCATACCCACGCCGGAATCGATCGGCCTGCCGGCCGGCTACCGCACCGGCTCGGACACGGTGATGTGGGGCGCGGACGCGACCAACACCGCGCATCTCGGTTTTGAGCAGTACGGCGCGCTCGATCTCACCAGCGGCGTGTCCTATCTCAGCGAGGATACGCGGCCGAGCGGCTATTCCCAGGCCCTGGAAGGCTGGCTCAACCTGCGCGACGCCCAGCGCGAGGAAGCGGCGGTGTTCAGCAAGGTGGCCTACCAGCCGCTCGACTGGCTGACGCTCAATGCCGGCCTGCGCTATTCGCATTACTGGTCGGACGACCGCTCCACCAATTCCAACAGCTCCTATGTGAACCCGGAGCCGCAGCGCGACGAAGGCGGCTTCAGCCCGTCGGTCGGCGTGACGGTTGAGCCGGTCGACGGCGCGCAGTTCTATGTCAACTATTCGAATGCGCTGCGCTTCCCGAGCCTGTTCGAGGCGGGCTCCGCCTTCACCATCATTCCCAATCCCGATCTGAAGCCCGAGCGTTCCAGCAATTGGGAAGTCGGCGTCAACTATATCAGGGACGGCCTCTTCGCGGCGGATGACCAGGGAATGCTGAAGTTCAGCTATTTCAACTGGGACGTGAAGGACTATGTCACGCGCGAGTTCCGCGCCTTCCAGGGCGACGGGTATGAATGGTACGGCATGCAGGTCTACAATATCGACCGGGCGAAGTTCGCGGGCCTCGAATTCTCCGCCCTTTATCAGAATGCCGGCTTCACCGCCGCATTCGGCGCGAATTACTATCTCGACATCGAATATTGCCGCACCGCCAACAATTGCGGCAGCAAGACGCTTTATGGCGACTACGCCACCAACCAGGTGCCGCCGGAATATATGGTGAACCTGACCGTGTCGCAGAAATTCCTGGACGACGCGCTGACGCTGGGCGGTCAGGTGTCCTATATCGGGCCGCGCGCCATCGGCCACGGCCAGGTGACGGCGCAGGGCGCCGCCCAGTTCATCACGCAGATCAACTGGAAGCCTTATGTGCTGGTGGACCTGTTTGCCGAGTACAAGATCAATGATGACCTTACCGCGAGCCTCCGCGTCGAGAATGTGACGGACGAGTATTATGTCGATCCGCTGGGGCTGGTGAACCAGCCCGGTCCGGGGCGCACCTTCTATGCCGGGCTGACCGGCCGATTTGGCGGCGACCAGAAGCCGCCCACGCTCATGCCGCCGCTCAGGAGCGCGGGGCAGGGGGTGGACTGGACCGGCCTTTATGCCGGCTTCCACGCCGGCGGGGTTCTGGCCCATATCGATGGAACCACCACGACACTGAACGGGCAGCCGAGCGCCATCGCCGCCACCGAATCCGCAGATCTCGATCTCGGCGACAATTATCTCTGGGGCGTTCAGGGCGGCTTCAACTACCAGCTGGCGAACGGCTTCGTGTTCGGCATGGAAGCCGATGTCAGCAAGACCTATCTCAGCGGCTCGCAAAAGGCCTTCGCGACCGAAGGCGCGCTGGCCGGTACCGACATGCTGCAGGCGGAGACGCGCTACGACATCGACCTGATGGCGAGCCTGCGCGGCCGCATCGGCTATGCCTTCGACAACGGGTTGTTCCTGTATGCCACCGGCGGCGCGGCGTTCGCCAGGGAGAACATGAAGCGCGACCAGTATATCTCGGCCGACGCCTGGGGGTCGGATTCCTACGGCACCTCCACCAAGATCTTCTCGACGGAAAGTGTGAAGATCGATCGCACCGGCTGGACCATCGGCGGCGGCGCCGAATACGCCATTAACGACCGCTGGTCGATCAAGGCCGACTACACCTTCACCCGCTTCGCGGCCAGGACGGCGACCTTCGCCAATGCGCGGGCGGGGGTTGGCAAGGACTATACGACGAGAGAACGCACCGGCACGACGATCGAACCACCGAACCCGGTGGTCTGCGAAATCCTCGGCGGCGATTTCTGCCTGCCAACCGAAACTCCCGTCTACACCACCACCTCCCATGTCGGCAGTTCCAGCATCGCAAATGGCCGCAGCGCCTCGGACTCGCTCGACCTGCACATGGTCAAGGTCGGCTTGAACTATCGCTTCTGAGCGAGCGAGACCGCCGCGGCGGCAAGGCCATCCGAATGCGACCCGCCGCGCGAGGCGCGTCGAGCGTGTTCTCGCTCAAGCAGGGGCTGGGTAGGATCGGGAATTGAGCCGATCGACGGGCTTCATGACGGCCCAGTACCTGATCGCCCGAGACGGGTCTAGTTATATGACCACTGTAGTCATATCGGCAGGCGGCAATGAGAGAGATCCAGCTCAAGGACGCGAAGGCGAGCCTGTCCGCCGTGATCGACCAGGCCATGGCGGGTCATCCTGCCATTATTACGCGGCACGGCGCAAGCAGGCCGTCGTCCTGTCGTTTGAGGACTATGAGAAGCTGGCTAACGTTCCGAGCTTTGGCGGGCTGCTGGCCTCATTCCCCGGCGATGAGGCGGATATCCCGCCGCGAAGCGCAAGGCCTTCCCGATCCGTCGTCGATTTCTGATGTTTCTGGTCGACACCAATGTCATCTCGGCACTGGCGCCCTCAAAGCGCGGTGCGGTGCCGGAGTTCATCGCCTGGCTGGATGAGGCCAGTCCGTATTTGTTCATGTCCGTCATCTCCGCTGCCGAGGTGGGCAGTGGGATCGCAAAGGCGGAACGGGAGGGTGCGACCACAAAGGCCCGAAGACTCGCGGAGTGGTGGCAGAGCCTTGAATACCTCTATGCCGACAAGCTGCTGCCGTTCGACCTGAGATGCGCACGCGCGGCCGGGCTCATCCTCGATCGGGCGCAGGCGCACGAGTCAGGCTTCGAGGATATCGCCATCGCCGCCACGGCTCAGGTTCATGGATTTACGGTGCTGACGCGGAATGTGCGGCACTTCGAGCCCTTGGGCGTTCGCGTCGCCGATCCCTTCCAGGAGCTGCCATCCTTGCCCTGATACGGCAGGAGAGGGCTTTCGCGTTACAGCCCCGCCGCCTTGGTGAGGTTCACCCGAAAACGGTCGCGCCGGCGCTGGTAGCGGCGGGTCATCTCGGCGGAGGCGTGGCCGAGCTGTTTCTGCACATAGCGCTCATCCACCTCGGCCGAGGAGGCGAGGCCGGCGCGCAGCGAATGGCCGGCGAATCTCCCCTCGCGCTCGCCCTCGGAGAGATCGCCACGCACGCCGGCGGCCAGCGCGGCGCGCTTGACCAGGCGGGCGACCTCGCGGTCGTTCAGGCGCTCGCCCCCGACGCTCTTGCCGTTGCCTGTCACGCGCCGAAACAGCGGGCCATGGCCGATCCGCGCCAGCGTTAGCCAGGTCTGCAGCGCCGTGACGGGGCAGGTGGCATCCGAGGAGCCACGCCCGATCTCCACCTCCCGCCAACCAGTCTTTCCGCGCAACGTGACGACCATACCCTTGTCGAGTATCTCCACCCAGCCGCGCCCGTCCTGCGTCTGCTCGCGCCCGCAATCCAGTCCGACAATTTCGGAGCGGCGCAGGCCGCCGGCAAAACCGACCAGCAGCATGGCCCGGTCGCGCAGGCCGCGCAGGGACCCCCGGTCGAGAGTTTCCAACATGGCGCGCAGGTCTTCGGGAAGCACCGCTTCCTTTTGACGGGGCGGGGCCGCGTGGGTGTTGCGGATGCCGGCAAGCACGGTGGCGATGTGCCGGTCCTTCCGGTCGAGCGGTGTGCCGCGCTGGGCGTAGTTCCAGCCAATGGCCGAGAGCCGCCGCTCGATGGTCGCGACGGAATTCGCCTTGCCGCCAGGGAGCGCCGTGCCCGAGGCGCAGGCGGTGATGTAGAGGCCGACGAGCTGGGGGGAGGGGGGCAGTGGGTCGAGGCCCTGCCGCCGGCACCAGCCGGAAAAATGCGCCCAGTCGCTGGCATAGGCGCGGCGCGTGTTTGCCGAGCTCGCCGCCTCGACATAGTCCCGCGCACGATCGGTAAGTCGTTCGAGATGGGCGGGCAGGGCCGATGACGGCTGCACAACAGGCGAGGGGAGGGGTCGATCGGGCAGCTGATCCTTCGCCTCCATAGACGGTCCCTCCGCGTCACTCATCACTCGGCATCCCACGGGTTGATGAAGGAGGCGCCCGTGTCTTCGAAATCCTTCACATTGCGGGTAACGAGGATGAGGTCGTGAACGATGGCGGTCGCGGCGATCAGCCCGTCAATGTCGCCGCGCGGCCGGAGGGCGGCGATCCGCCCCCACTCGACCGAAATCGCATTGGTGACGGGGAGAATGCGGTCAGCATGATCGTGGCGGAGCTTGCGCAGCCACTCGGCGAGGTGCCCGGCGGTCTTGGGATCGGTCTTCTGCTTCAGCGCGATGCCGCGCATGAACTCGCCGAGGGTCAGGGTGCTGAGATGGACGCTGAGCGGATCGACGCCGCGCAGCCAGGCTATCGCCGGCCGTGAGCCGCGCCGGGCTTCCGAGATGACGTTGGTATCGATCAGATACATCAGAGTGCGACGTCGCGGCTCGGCGCGCTGGCGCGCCGATCAACGGCCTCGGCGACGTCCGCATCCCAGGCGGGTCCTGACAGAAGATCATCGACCAGGCTCGGCCGGCCGGCACGCAGGGCGTCGTAATCGGTGGCGGAGAGCACGACCGCCGCGCGCTTGCCGCGCAGGGTGACGATCTGCGGTCCCTCAGTGCGCGCCTTCTGCACCACGCGAGAGAACTGGTTCTTGGCATCCTGCAGCGGCCATTCCATCTGCCTGGGCTCCTAGCTAGACTGTCTAGCTATATAAGCGGCGGCTCGCCACCGTCAACGCCACCCATTCCCATCAAGGAGGGGCGATTTTCGCGTGATACGCGCCTGTGTCTATATAAAGAAAGCTACGACCGATAATGCAAGATTATCGGATGTTATTATTCTCCGACAGGTCGTGCGGTTATATGCGCTTTTGATAGACTAAAGCGCACGCACCCGATAGGCTTCCGTCATGGATGCCGCGCTGATTCCGCCCTTTCCGGTCCCTTTGGTCGTCCCCACTGTTCCCGGCTGGGCGCTGCCGCGCGGCTCGGTGGCGCAGCCCGCCGAAGCCGCTTTTCTCGCCGGTGCGGCGTTGAATTCCCTTGATAGTCTGGTTCGGGCGAATCCGCCCTGGGCCGGCGCCTGGCGCCAGCGCCTCGCCCTGATCTGTGCCGTCACCGCCATGTCCGTCGTCGGAAGGGCCGAGGACGAGGCGGCGCTGCGCGATGCGTGGCACCTGCGCCAGCCGGGCGACGATCCGGGCCCGGCCGGCAATATTCTCGCCGCCTGCAAGCGTCTCGCCGGCCGCTCCCCGGGTGTCGATCTGGAAACCCTGCGATCGGTCGCCGGGCTGCTCGGCCTTCGCTGGAGCGACGAGCTGGCGACGCTGCCGGATCAGGTCGAGGCTCTGGCCCGCGCTGGGCCTCCTGCGCCTTTTGCGGCTGCCGCGATTGCCAGAGAGGTGCAGGCACTGCGACCCGACGCCGAGCTGCTCGGCTGGTGGCTAGCCGACCAGCTCCTGGCGCTGCGCTTGCGCTGGGCTATGCCCGCGCCGTTGCTGATGGGCCAGGCGCGTAGCGCTGCTTTTCGCCGCACCGGCAGGGGAGGGCGGTTGCGTTCCGGGGACGATGGCTTCGACGCGGCCGTCTGTCTCGCCGTGGCCCAAGGCGCCACTCGGGCCCTGCGCTGCGCGGACGAGATTGCCCCTCGCGCGGCCCGGCTGCAGGCGATACTGCCCAGGCTGCGCGCCAAGGGTGCCGGGGAGGCGATCGCCCTTCTGCTCGACGATGACGCGGTGCCGGGCACGCTGACGACACCGAACCTCTCGCGCTGGGGCGCGCGGCGCTTGTTCGAGCGGCTGGAAGCGTTCGGCGCGGTGCGCGAGCTGACCGGCCGCGCCAGTTTCCAGCTCTACGGGCTCTGACATGGCGCGGCGTGCGAAAACTCCGATGAGCTTCGATGCCGAGCTGGCGCAGCTTCCGCCCGAGCTGCGTTGGCGCGAATGGATGGGCCGGGTCGAGGCGGTTATCTTCGCATCGCCCGTGCCGGTGACCCGCGAGGCGCTGGGGCGCGTGGTTGGCCGCGACTGTAATCTTGACCTCATCATCGACGACATCCGCGCCGAGTTGCGGGGCCGGCCCTATGACCTGGTGGCGGTTGCGGGCGGCTGGCAGCACCGGACCCGCCAGAGCTTCACGGATGCCATCCAGGTGGCGACCGGGCTCGGCACGACCGAGCCCAAACCGCTGTCGCAAACCGAGGCACTGGTGCTGCTGTGTATCGGCTACTTCCAGCCGATCACCCGTGGCGAACTCTGCCGGTTTTTCGGCAAGGAGATCAGCCGCGATGTCATCGGTCATCTGCGGTCCCTGGGCTTCATCGCCGCCGGGCCGCGTTCGCCGCAGCCCGGCGCGCCTTACACCTATGTGACCACCCGAGAGTTCCTCAGCCACTTCGGCTTCAACACCCTGGGCGATCTGCCGAATATGGAGGCGCTCGAGGATTCGGGGCTACTGAGCAAGGAGAGGCTGCTGGCGGGGGAGTTTCCGTTGGCGTTCATGGAAGGCGATGGGGAAGTCGGGGATCTGGAGGACTTCGACCCGGAAGGCGAGGCGTGACGGTTGACGCCATCTCTATATGGACGCCGCGGGCGGGCGATCTTGGCCCAAAAGCTCTGAAGCATCTTCGCGGGCCAAGTCGGCCCGACTGGTTCTGACCTAAACCAGTCTCTCGATCGCCCTTTCGTCGACGTCCGCTTTGCGCCTCGGGTGCAGAAGGGCAGCTACACGGCATTCGCTCCCGATAGCGGATCGTCTGGATACGGCCCGAGGCTGTGTGAGAACTCACTGTGGATCGTCGCGCAGGTTGTTGCCACGGCGCGCGTCGGCTCCGATCACCCGGCTATCGCCTTGAGGGTAGAGGCCACGCCGGCGACGGCAATGGCGCGCTTCATGTTGTAAGCCAGGATCGCCAGGCTGGCTTCGGTGGCGACGTGCTTGAGG
>JAESFV010000312.1_pt1 | contig 30286 bp, 34 predicted proteins | sample 9269471 | NCBI WGS metagenome assembly JAESFV01 (sample SAMN14502647, study PRJNA617108) | algae metagenome | isolation source: Symplocastrum torsivum CPER-KK1 and co-occurring heterotrophs from... | place: USA: Central Plains Experimental Range, Colorado | collected 2001-01-01
GCCTCGACGGGGCAGGGCTCCCATGACCGCCGCAAGCCACCACCCCGCTGCTGAGCCTTTGGTTTGACGCGCGATCGACCTACCCGCCGTCACCGCCCGAAACCGCCGCCACGGGCCACCGGCAGGGCAGGGGGCTCATTGCCGCCCCCTGCACCCCGCTAGGATTTTCGTGAGGAATGGCAGACCGCGCGTGGCCAAGACGCCACGGGGGCGTGGCCGGGATGCCTGCCTGCTGGGCAGCCAACGGGACAACCTGGCGTAAGCCGGCCTAGACTGGCCCATGCGCCGATGTGCTGCGTTGCTGCTTGCCGTGACTGCCCTCCTGGGGCTCGCTGGCGCGCCGGCCGCCCAGAATGAATATGCCTTCGTCGCCACGATCTCCGACACCCTCGGGGTCAACACGGATCGGCTGTGCCTGGGCGATGCCACGCGGGGCGATATTGGCTGCCCGACCTACGCGCCGTCGGTCTCGAGCGGTGGGCTGCTGACGGCCACCAGCGTCCTTACCGGCGGTCTCACGGTCACGGGCGCCACCAGCCTCAGCACCATCTCGGCGACGGTCGGGGATTTCACCACGCTGCGGGTGAATGGGGTGCCCGTGACGGGCGGAGGAGGGGCGGCCAGCCCGACGAATGTGCCCGCATTCAGCGTCTACCTTAGCTCAAACCAAACAGGTATCCCAAGCGCACCTACAGTTATTCGGTTTGACACAGTCGAGCGTGACACATTCAACAATTATAATACAGGTAACTACAGATTTACTCCGACTATTGGCGGGAATTATCTAATAACCGTGAATACGTATTGTATCGCTTCCGGCGGAGGTTGTAACGCCTCAATTTCAAAAAATGGAAGTGCGATTGGGTATGGTACTTTGGCGGCTTATTCAACTTTTTCGACGGTTGTTTATTTAAATGGATCAACCGATTATGTTCAAGGTAACATATACGCGGCAAGCACCGAGACTGCATACGGTGTCGCTGGCGGTTTAAATGCCTCAAGGATGACCGGCTCGCTCCTCGCCAGCGGCAACGGCCTGATCAGTGGCAGCACCGCCCTCGGCGACCGCATCACCAGCACCAGCGCGAACGTGGTGGCGATGGCGGGCGGCACCATCAGCTTCACCACCGGCGGGACCTCGGGCACGGCCTACCTCGACACGCTCGGCCGCTTCGTCGGTCCGGGGATCTCCACCACCGGGGCAATTTCCGCCACCAGCATCTATGCCGGCGAGTCGATTCAGCTGGCCAGCCCGACGGCGGTCACGGTGTGCGACGGCAGCACGGCCGGATCCCTGCGCTACAACAGCCCGACCACCACGCTCGAGCTGTGCACCGGCTCCGGCTGGCAGCCCATGGGCGTGGGGATTCCGGCGGGGACGATCTCGGCGTTTGCCAGCACGACCTGCCCGACCGGTTGGAGCGAATACACCGCCGCGCGCGGGCGCTTCCTGCGGGGGATTGATAATGGCGCGGGGAATGATCCGAGTGGCACGCGGACGCCGGGTGCGGCGCAGGATGATCTATTCAGAAGTCACACACACAAGATGGCCACTGACGCAAATGCCGACCAGTCGTTCTCAGGTTCATATATGGCAAGAGGTGTAACGGCATATTCTTGGAGCGGAACACCATTTTACCTCCCTGCAGGATCAAATGAGGGTGGCGCTGAAACCCGCCCCAAGAACGTCGCCGTGACCTTCTGCCAGTTCAACGGGACATCGAACGGCTGGAACAACCCGCTGAGCGGGGGAGCGGGCGGCACCCCGGGCGGCAGCGATACCCAGGTGCAGTACAACAGCGGCGGAAGCTTTGCCGGCAGCAGCGGCCTGACCTTCAACAACGCCGCCAGCCGCCTGACGGCGACCAACGTCAGCGCCTCGGCGGTGGAAGTGACCGGCCGCGTCAGCGCGACGGTCATGCAGCTGGGCGAGAGCAATGACACCTGCACCACGGCGACGCTGGGCACGATCCGCCGCAACCCGGCGACCGGCAAACTCCAGATCTGCCGGCTCTAACGCGCAAAGCCCCGCCTTACGGCGGGGCATCGTCGTCGGAGCGCTCGAGCAAGCCTCGGCAGTCATCATGGCCATAACGAATGGCGAGGGACAGCGCTGTCTGCCCCTCCCGATCGCGGAGGTCTCGGTTGGCGCCACCGATCAACAGGGCGGCAATAGCCTTTGCCCCGTCATGGCGAGCGGCCCACATCAACGCGGTCCAGCCCTGTTGCGTGGTGGCCTGGTCGACCTTGGCGCCAGCCCGCAACAGCCATTCGACGGACTGGCTGTCATCAGCCTTCGCTGCTCGCATCAGCGCGGTGCGCCCCAGCCGGTCAACCGCGTTGGCATCGGCCCCCAGCGCCAGCATGAGCGTGACCAGGTAGTAATGGCCCGTCTCGGCCGCGAGCATCAGTGGGGTGATGTCATCGGTGGTCCGGTGGTTCAGGTCGATATCGCGCTCGAGCAGCAAGGCCCGGGCAATCTCCGGGCGGCGCTCAAGAATCAGGGTGCACAGCACCTCGGAAATTACGGCGTTCTTGGGCAAGAGGATCTCCGTAGCCCCCGCATGCGCCGGGGGGCGATGCGGGCTTACGGCCAAGGAAAAGGGCAGGGGTGTGCCGCAAACCCTCCCATCATGGTCGCGGGGCTGCAAGGGCTCCTGGTCAGCGCCTCGCCATCAACAAGCGGGTCTAACCGCTGTGTCGGCGCAAAAGCGTAATTCTGTATTTACGCTTATCCGCCGCGCTTGCGCCCTAGACCGAGCGCTTTGGCCAACTGCGAGCGTGACTCGGCATAGGCCGGCGCCACCATCGGGTAGTCGGCCGGCAGTCCCCACTTCTCGCGGTACTCATCCGGGCTCATGCTGTAGGCGGTCTTGAGATGACGCTTCAGTGTTTTGAAGGGCTTCCCGTCCTCGAGGCAGATCAGCGCGTTCGGCGTGATGGATTTCTTGATCGGGACCGCCGGCGTGAGTTCCTCCGGCACCGCGGCCACCGGCGCTGAGAGGTTTGCCAAGGCGGCAAACACCGTCTCGATGATCACCGGCACGTCACTGGCGACAACCTTGCTGTTACCGACATAAGCCGCGACGATCGCCGCCGCGCGCTCCACCATGTTGTCTTGAGAGTCTGTCATCTGGGTCACGCGTTCGTTGAGGGGGAGGACGGCTGACCATTCTGGTCACCATGCATCTGCCGACCCTAAGGCTCGAGCCTCGAGCGCGGCAACACGATCCGCCACTTCCGCAACAGGCTGACCGAGACGGGAACGCTGCGGCGGGTGATGAAGGCCTTCGACTGGCAGCTTCAGAAGAAGGGCTACATCCCAATGTCGGGGCAGATCGTCGACGCCTCCCTCGTGCCGGCGCCCAAGCAGCGCAACACGGACGCGGAGAAGGAGGCGATCAAGGCTGGCAGGACGGCAAAGGAGATCTGGCCCGACGAACCCAGCAAGGCAGCGCAGAAGGACGTCGATGCGCGCTGGACGCTGAAGATCGGCGGCAAGATCCGGTATCGGCCCGACGGCACACCCTTGCCGCAGATCGCCTTGCCGGTCTTCGGCTACAAGACCCACATCGCGATCGACCGGCGCTTCGGCTTCATCCGGGAGAGCGCGGTGACCTCGGCGGCGCAGGCCGATGGGCGGATGCTGACGCGCCTGGTGACGACGCAGAACACCTCCTCCGAGGTCTGGGCCGACAGCGCCTACCGGTCACAGACGAACGAGAAAAGCCTGGCGGCGAAGATGCTGGTCAGCCGCATCCATCGCCGCAAGCCGCCGGGGCGGCCGATGCCGGCGCATGTCGCGCGCGCCAATGCCGGCAAGTCGGCGATCCGGGCTGTGGTCGAGCACGTCTTCGCCCACCAGAAGAACAGATTCGGCCTCTTCATCCGCACCATCGGCCTGGCCCGCGCCGAGGCCAAACTCACGCTTGCCAACATCGCCTACAACTTCGACCGTCTGATCTTCCACGAACGGGCAAAAGCGATGGGATGAGTCTGTCCAGAACCGACGAAAATCGATGAAACCGGCGAAGAATGCCGGCCCTCAGGCAGCCTCAGGCCGATCATCACGCCGAAATTGCACCGAACCCATCAGAGCGCCAGAAATCGGAGGGTTCTTGCGGGTGTCCATCTCAACGTTTCGTAAACGATATCTGGCTACAAATCGTCATGCCCTTAGGTCATGGATACGGCTATGAAAATGCTCGGTTCTCTCAGCGCTAAAGCGGTCCTCCTCGTCGTCTCGCTGTGCATCGGCAGCAGCCTCCTGCTCATGGGCCTGGCCCATTTCGCGCTTCTATCCAACACCTCAGCCAACATGGCCGACGCCGCCACTCTGTCCCGCAGTCAGGCCGCCGCCGTCTTGAAGAACCTCGGCGATCGCATGGATTCTTATGCATCCATCTATGCCGCTCACCCCGAGGTGGCAGCCGCATTGGCCGGGGGAGACCGGGCCGTCCTGCAGGAGGTCGTCTCGCGCGTGTACAAGCAGCTTCACGACAAGGACCCGGTGGTCACCGTGTTCGAAGTGACTGACGCCCAGGGCGTGGTTCTGATGAGGGGCCACAATCCAGCAAGCTTCGGCGACAACAAGGGCAAAGACCCGCTGTTTGCCCGCGCACTGGCCGGTCAGCCCAGCGAAGGCCTGACGGCGTCGCAGTCGTCGGGAGAGGTTTCGACCAGTGCCGTCTATCCCGTGTTGGCCAAGGGCCAGCGTATAGGAGCTGTTAATGTCGGTGCCCGCTATCGCGCCGATCTAGCCAGCGAGATCAAACAGCTCACCGGCGCCGAGATCGTTTTCTTTCGGGGTGGTAAGGTCAATGCATCCACGATCGCCGACCTGAAGGTCGCCCCTACGTTGCCGCCCAGCAGTGGCGCCAACGCAGGTTCCGTGGAGGCCGACGTCGCCGGAGTGCCCTACCAGATCGCGACGCTGGCGTTGCCAATCACGGGAGGAGAGCCAGTGATGGTCGCGACCCTGGTCGATCGCCGCGCCGCCATCGCTAAGCTCGATGCTTTCGAGATCACGCTGCTCCTGAAGAGCCTGGCCTTGATTGCCATCGTTGTCCCATTGGTCATCTTTCTGGTGCGCCGCGGCGTGCGGACCATCGAGGATCTCACCCGTACGATGACGACGTTGGCCAAGGGCGAGCTCGAAATCGCCATCCCGCATCGCAGCCGTCAGGACGAGATTGGCGCCATGGCGGCGGCAGTCGAGGTCTTCCGCGAGAATGCGGTGGCCGTGCGGGCGTTCGAGGCTCAGGAGAAGATGACGAACGGCGAACGATTGGCGCGCGCGGAAGCGATGGCGCGGGTTGTCGCCGAGGCTGGCGTTGTCGTCTCCCAAGCCGTCAAGGGCGACTTCAGCAAGAAGGTGTCGGAAGCCGGCGTCGGGGCTGAGCTTCAGGAACTGGTCAGGGGCATCAACGAGATCAACCGGGTGGTCGATGTCTCGACGCGAGAGTTTGCTGTAGTCCTCGACAGCGTGGCGCAGGGGGATCTGACGCGTGGTGTGGACGGCCACTATGAGGGGCGGTTGGGCGAGCTGAAGGAATCGATCAACGGCACCATCTCCAAACTGGCTGATACTGTGACGACGATCCGGGAGACCTCGTTGCAGGTCGCTCAGTCGGCCCGAGAAATCACGATGGGCGCCAACGACCTGTCGCAGCGGACCGAGCAGCAGGCCTCCTCTCTGGAAGAAACCGCTGCGACGACGGAGCAGCTTGCGGCCTCGGTCAAGCAAAGCGCGGCTTCGTCGCGCCAGAGCACGCTCCTCGCCCAGCAATCTCAGGGGGTCGCTGAGGAGGGCGGTGCCATCGTCAATCGAGCGGTCGATGCCATGTCCCGCATCGAAAAGTCGAGCGGGCAGATCTCGGATATCACGTCCGTCATCGACGAGATCGCGTTCCAGACCAACCTGCTGGCGCTCAATGCTGCAGTCGAGGCGGCGCGTGCGGGAGACGCAGGCAAGGGGTTTGCCGTCGTCGCCAGTGAGGTGAGGGCGCTGGCGCAGCGCTCTGGAGAGGCGGCCAAGGACATCAAGGCGCTGATCGGGGAATCTGGCAACGAAGTGGCCCAGGGCGTCGAACTCGTGAATGCGGCCGGCAAGTCGCTCGGTCAGATCGTCGCGGCGTCCAAGACGCTGTCGGAGACCGTGGCCGACATTGCAGCTGCTGCGGGCGAACAGGCCAACGGGATCGACGAGATGAGCCAGGTCGTCGCGCACATGGATGAGATGACCCAGCAGAATGCAGCTCTGTCCGAGCAAAGTGCTGCCTCCGCACAGGCGCTCGCAGACCAGATCGATCGGCTCAACATGCTCGTCGCAACGTTCAAGACAACGTCTGGCGATCGCAATCGCCCGGCGAGCTACGGAGCCTATCGTTCTGCCGCTTGATGTGACCGACAGAGCCGACCGGCGGCGGTCACAGACGAGCAATGCCTCGGCTTAGATTAGCACCCGCTCCACCTCGTCGAGCGTGATGTCGTCCGATCGTCGGTCATAGAGCTGGGTCGTGCGGGTGCTGGCATGGTTCGCCATGGTCGCGGCCCGCTCGAGCGTCCCCCCGTTTTTCAGATAGGCCGTGATGCCGGTGGCGCGGAACGTGTGATTGCCAATTTTGGTGGCGATCCCCGCCGCTACCGCCCGCCGCTGGATCATTGCCCAGGCATTGGCCTGGGGCAGGGCGCTCTGGGTGAGCTGCTTGGTGCCTCGGCCGATCGTGCGGAACAATGGCCCGGCCGGGTCGTCCCGCAAGCCGCAGCCGTCGATGTAGGCCACCAGGTACTCCTCGAGATTGTGGTGGCAGGGCATGTCGTGCTCCTTGCCGCCCTTCTCGTGCAGCCGCACCCATAGCCGGCGATTCTGCGTGTAGACGTCCTGGACCCGCATGGCGGTCGCGGCGCCAATGCGCCCGAACGAATAGACCATCAGCCCGATCAGGGCCCGATCGCGCAAGCCGATCGGCGTGGTCACGTCGATGCTGTCCAGGAGCACCCGGGCCTCGTCCGGCGCCAGCACCGGGGTCTTGCCCTTCTTGACGCTGTGCTTGGGCCCCCGCACGGCCGTGGCCGGGTTGAACGGCATGATCCCACCAGTGGCCAGCCAATCAAACATCATACGAACAGCGGCAAGTCGTTGTTTTACCGTCGGCGCCGGGTGATCGCGCTGCATGTCCTCGACCCAGGCGGCCACCACGAACGAGTTCACCTGGGTGATGTCATGGGCACCCCGGGCCTCGAGCCAGGCCAGGAAATCGCCAACGGCGCGGCCGTAGGATCGGCGGGTATGAGGATTCCGGATCCGGGCGGTGAAGAATTCCAGGAAGCGGTAGCGGGCCTTGTCGCCGGCCGCAGCGATTACGGCCGGCGCCACAAGCGGACTTGAGAGAGCGACCATACTCACAGCTAGGCCAATCCCAGCTTTTCGAGGACCGCCTGGCGAAAGGCGATCTTGGCCTTAGCTCTAAGTGCGTCGATGATCGGGTTGCCTTCGTAGGCTGCCAGTTTCGCGTCAATGGCGGATTCAAGCTGTGCGATGAGGTATTCGCCGTCCGCGGCGTCGGATGCGTCGAGACCGAGCTGGGTGATGGTTGCGTACAGCTCGCCGATCGCGCGCTGCGCGGCGGCCATCGCTTGAGGGCCATGATCGGGCGGTGCGGGCTCGGCGTTCACTGGCCGTATCCTTTATTTGATAAAGGATATTATCATATATAAAAGCGTCAGGCAACGGGGTTCGTTCGTCGGCCCCTCAAGGCCGGAATCCGATGATCGCTCTGATGAGAGCCGAGGTGGCGAATCTAGCGCTTGGCGACGCGGCGTTGCGTCCAGCAGACACGGCGGCGGTAGAAGCCGAGATTGATCTCGACCTCTCCCATTTCGGTTCGTGTCGTACGAACCTGACCCCTGAAGGGCCAGCCGATCTCCCAGAGCTGCAACGCCACCGAAAGCCAAGTGATGAGTTCTGTCATCAATCGTCCCGATGGGTACGAAAAAACCCGCCTCGAGGAGGCGGGTTGCTAAATCGGTCGGACGCACCGGTCCGCCGCTGTCCATCCCAGTCGCCCGGGCGGATCTCTTTGCTCCGTCAGTCGGCCGGCCTGGCGCGAATCTGAGCAGCAAATACAAAAAAGCCCCAGCAAACAGCCAGGGTCGTGTTGGCACTCATCGCCGCGCTATTCGGCTATCGGCTTGAGGATGTCTCCCTCTAGCGGCCTTCAATTTGAGCCCACCGCCGCTTGTCGCTCCGATGCAAAAGTCTTGATTTATGCATAAGCGAGTCTATCGAGACCAACCCCAGGAAATTCCTCATCAATTTGGTTGCTAGTCTGGCAGGTCGCTTCGAGAACGCCAGATGCTTTGCCTACATCCCTATTGCCCGTTGGGCTCGCCGGTTTCATCTTGGGCTGAAACCCTTGATCGCCCGGAAATAAAGATCCGCAAAGGGCTGGAGAAGGCCGCTCTCCTGATCACGCTGAACAGTCTGTTCGGAGCGGGACCCAGCAGTCCAGCAAAGCCGCAACCTGCTCCAACGACCAATGCTGCTGCCCTGCGGCGCCTGCTCCGGTTCTGCCCGTGCCTGTACAATCAGGTCGATACCCCACCATCGGCTCACGGAATCGTTCATCTGTGCGAGCTTTCCGTTGGCGGCAGCATAACGGATGTCAACGTTGTGGAGGCGTTCAAAGTCCAGCACCCAAAAACATTAGGCTGGGCATATCCACCGGCACAGCCGTTTCAAGGGTCTGGCGGAACCGTGATGGAATTGCTGTGTAGCGGCGTTCTGGCTTCTGCCGGAATTCCCGCCATGGAGCTGGACACTGACGACTGGCCAATCTGGCGGATGCCAGGCCACATTCTGCTCAACGATGGCAAAATGGGGGATCTGAAAGCGCTCGGCGATATTCTGGTGCCTTGCGCACCGACTAACCTCATCATCTCGGTAAAGTCTGAGAAGGCGAGGGAGCGGCTCCTTTACTCTGCCAACTCGATCGAGGGCATCGGATTCGGGTTCTTCGACACTCCAAGCGAATTCTGGACCAAGCGGCGCATGCAGCTTTACAAGCGTATGGGCTTTTCTGCGATTTACATGCCTGACACAACCCTGGATATACTCAATTTAAAGATTGATGCTGATGGCAACCGCCAATACGCTGTAAATATCAACGGCACCGCGCTCTATAGGCCTTTGACCCAGTTCTGTGCAGATATGCATAGTGTGGTCGGCCGGTCGGCCTTCGATCTTTGAAGCGAGTTGATAAAACAGCCTCCACTAGACCTGAAAGCTCTGTCGCCTCCACGCTTTGACTGACTTCGGCGCATCACCCTTGAATGCGCCCTCGTTCCAGCAGTCCCAGAACGCTACGGTCTGGCTGTTCGGCTTGTGACGTGGCTCGGCAACGCGCACGCGCGTTGGCAGCAGGCTCGCATCACCCACGACCAGCGCCTCGCCGATGTCTAGCACAGGCAACAGGTCGCCGAAGCTGCCTAGACTGTCAGGTAGCAACCTGCGGATGACGGTTTGGTCGTCGCCGTTGGTCAGCCTCATGGCGATGACGTTGTTGCACTGGCTGAGTACGGTACGGTTTACCTCGGCCGGGCGCTGACTGATGACAACCAGCCCGATCCCATATTTCCGACCCTCTTTCGCAATCCGTTCAAAAATTTCGACCGAAACGGCGTCGCTACTGTCGGCGGCGGCGCGCTCCGGGATATAAAGATGAGCTTCATCGCACAGGAGTGCTATTGGGTGCCGATCAGCCTGTTCTGTCCACTGATTGGTCGTAAACACCAGTCGGGCCAGAAGGCTGACCATCAACGGCAGGACGTCAGAGGGAACCTCGGAAAAGTCGATGATCTTGATGCCGCCCTTGGCATCCGCCTGCGCGCCACGGCCGCAGATCAGCAGATGAACCACCTCGGCGAGCCAGCCCATATCCATGCACTGCGCGGGGGGCTGGAAAATGAACCCGAGGCGCCGATCCTGACGTTTGGCCTCCAGCCTCGCAATAAGGCGACTGAGCTTGTCAAAGTACGGCCCTTGCTTCTCGGTCCCGGCCTTGGCTCCGGGCACCATTTCTTCGTTGAGACGGCCAAGCTCAGTCAGAACCGCTGAGATATCGAACGGGACAGGGCTATCGATCGTGAAGTTCGCCAGAATATCGGCGTGTGCCGGATCCGCGAGCGTGGCTCTTTTGGCGTCCGTGATGCAGCGCGTCATCATCATCGACTGGTTGGGGGCATTCTGGTCTGTACGGTCAACGAACAGAGAGATCAGCGCCTCGTAGCCGAGCAACCAGTATGGAAGGTGCAATACGCCCTCGGCCAGCCCGGTTCCCTTCTCGAGATCGACAGGCCCCGCGATGCGGTAGTGGCGGAATTCATCGCCAACAAGTGGCTTATACTCGCCATGGATGTCGAACAGAATGACGTTGGCCTGAGGCAGCTGGGCGACCTGATCCAGCAGGCGTGCTGTCGTCCACGATTTGCCGGAACCGGTACCGCCAACAATGACGGCATGGCGCTGGAAAAGCTTGTTCCCATTGAGGTAAGCCACCGCTTCGTCATCAAGGGTGAAGGAACCCAGCGACAGGCGCGGGCCGTCCGCACCAACGTTTGAGATAACCTGCATAAACTGTGTCAGACGCTCGCCCTCGAGGGCGAAGCAGTTCGCATCAATCTCGGGTACCGTCTCAAGCGTCCGCCGAAACACGTTCTCTTGCATGCCGACGCGGTCCAGCAGCGTGCCGATCAATGTGATCCTGACGAGGTTATTCTGGGGGAGCACCTGGTCGATCGGATCGACTTCCCCAACCGGCTCCTCGGCGCGATCTTCCGCCCGCCGGGTTATCCGCGTCACGATCCCAATCAGATGCTGCCCGGCCCGGCTGCTCTGCAAGACCGTAAGCCGATTGACCTGAATCCTGCGAAGGCGTTCGATGGAATCGACACGAATGGTCACGGTTGCTGTATCGACAGAAATTACGCAGCCTAGCGCTTCATCGTCAGTAAAATTAAATATCGGCATGTTTCCCCCTCAAATTACTAGTTTTTGAAATCCGTCCAGAGACCAGAAATCCTGATCTGCAATATCAATCCCATCCGGATGCTCGGCCACATATATTTTCGACCCGGTACCATTACGCTCGATGCCAAGGTATTTGGCTCCAGCCTTCGTCCGCAGAAACGTCCGGGCTTCATCCGTAAGCGACCGCGCCAGAACGGTTACGGGAAGGTTTTTCTGTCTGCACCGGCCCAGCATCTTGGGCTCAATGTGGGTGTCCCTGAACCCGAAGCCTGCACACAGAAACGCTTCTGCATTTTCGAGGGCCCTGTCGGCCCCCTGAATCGCAGAACGGAAAGGTTCATCATGGGTGCGCTCAAACTTGTTGAACCCCGGCGTGACGATCAGGGGTGTAAGCGCAGCGCTTGGAAGATCAAAAAGCGGCGCCGCAATGCTGCTGCCGTCGGCTCTTTCAAACCAGTCAAGCGAGCCATGCACCTTCCATATCCTGACAGCCCTCATTTGCTTGCCGGCTCGCGAGAAGCATACCGGATCGACGCCTTCACGCGCCTGAAGATAGCCAGGTACAAAGCCTGCCGAGAACAGGAGATCTGCGGAATTGCAGGCATACTCTGCGACGCGGTCATAGTTCGTGGTGACGATATCAACGGTCTTGTTGCTGCTGCGGAAAAGAGCGGCGAGCAATGATCCCAGAGGAAACGCTTCGTCTGCGGTCATGGCGCGCTGGAATAACGCCTTGTCGCCGATGTTGATGCACTGCCAGGTTCCGGCAACAATCTTTCGCGTCAGTGCGGCAGGCAAATCCTTGCCGATCAGCGCCTGCTCCAGATGCTCCCCCGCGTCCAATGACTGCCTGACGGCGTTCCAGGATGCGATTTCCTCGGCGCCCTCCGCGACAATGTTGGCTGTCAGGTGGTCCCTGAGCGCGTCCATGCCCGGGAGTTGGTGAGCTGCGGAAGCCCCACTTCCGAGCACGATCACCGGATTGCTAGCAAAGCAGCTCTGGGCAAGTTTTGCGATGCCATCGAGATCCATCCGGTCACACCACCATCACGTCTGTTTCGGTCATGGACGCATAGAGGGACGGAATGTCATTCGAGCGGATGCGGAACTGGCTTCGCCGCTTGACGGTCGGCCGAGCGGTCGATGCCCCTTCCACCTTGATGCCCGGATCGTAATACACTTTCTGCAGCGCCATAGCCTGCAGGAAGCGCAGGAAGTCGGTGTCCTCGCCGAGCCGGACGCGGGCGCCATAGCTGTACTGCTGATCAGGCTCCATGCGGGCCCTGAACGGCACATATGCCGCCTTGGCGTGCTTCTTGTTCCAATGGGCCAGCAAACCGGCGAAATGCCATGTCGCGGCCTCGTTGCCGGCAGCGTCGGCAAGCGTGAACCCGCCCTTTGGGTCCGTAATGCGGTTTTTGGCCGGATCGTAGCCGATGAACTGCATGGTCAGGCCCGTGCCGGCATGGGTCTCCCCGAGCTTGTGAACACCGCCGAAGTTCAGGCGATCAGGCCGGCCGGCCTTGTCGGCATAGCCGTATTTCCTGACGAAGGCCTCCGGCCCGTCCGATTTGTAATAACCGCCTGTTGGCTCGGGGGTCATCAGTGTCAGCGGACCGCTGGAATATCGGACGAAGTCGGTGACCGTGTGCCCCTTGATTTCCCAACCCTCAAAGTCGGGCTCGGCGCGGCCGTTCGGCACGATGTCGAGGTGGGATTCCAGGGTGTAGCCGCCGCAGTTGGTGCCGGTGCAGGGACCGACCACACCGCCGGTATAGAGCCGTTGCGATGGCAGCCAGCCCAACCCGTGGATATCCCGCAGCTTGCGCAGGAGCCGGTCGCGGGAGGTGTCGGCGGTGCCGATCGGGACGTGCTGGAAGATGCCGGTGCGCTGCAGCTCGCCAAGGGCTCGGATTTCATCGGCAAGCGGGCTGTCCGGCGCCGTAACCCAGCCAATGATCCGGCGATCGGCCGTGATGCCAAAAAACAAAAGGCGTCCCGCCTGACGGGCGGTCATCAGCTCATTGGGACCGCCGCGCGTCCCCTTCAGGAAACCCGACAGGCGGATCTCCGGATACTGCGGATAGAGGATCAGCTGGGTGTTCGGCGCCTCGGTAAGCGTTCCGTCTTCCCGCAGCCATGAAAACGGAAGTGGCGCCTTCAGCCCGCTCCGGCCGGCGGCCGTGGTTTCCTCCCGGACCTCGCCCATCGGCAACAGGTTCAGAATGTCGAGGCTGCCGCCCAGATAGGGCTGGTTCTTGGAGTTGTCGTTGGCGGCAAGCTCCTTCACGAGCAGCTGCTGGACGCCATGGGCGACCATCATCCGCCGGAGCTTTTCAAGGCTGAGATTGGGCAGGGCGTTGCTCATGCGAGGCCCCGGATTTCCAGCGTCGGCACGTCGCTGCACAGCCACGATGCACAGGCCTCGATCACGTCCGCGAGCGGCAGCCGGGTCCTGCCCTTCAAAGCGCACTCCCAGACGACGCCATGGCGCCAGCCGGCGGCGCCCAGCTGCTCTGCAGCGCGCTGATCAACTTCCCGATTCCGGCCGATCTTGGTCCGCCAGAACTCATCGCGTGATGCCGGCCAGCGGAACAGGTGGCAGTCATGCCCATGCCAGAAGCAGCCATGGGCAAAGAGAACGGCCTGCCGGCGCGGGAACACCATGTCAGGGCGCCCGGGCAGCGCCCGGTCGTGAAGGCGGAACCGGAACCCGGCTGCATGCAGCCCTTTCCGCAGAATCATTTCCGGCTTGGTGTCACGCCCGCGAATGCCGGACATCATCCGGCTGCGCACCTCGGGCGAGACCGTATCAGCCATGGGCGGCGATCGGTTCGGCGCGCTCACGAACATAGGCCTGGGGCGCGGGGCGCGCGGCCTGTTTGGCCAGGGAGGCCTCGATGTACGGCCGCATGGCAGCCGCGACAAATTCCACCACCGGCACCACCACCGCATTGCCGAACTGGCGATAGGCCTGGGTGTCGGATACCGGAATCCGGAACGGCCGGCCGGGACGCTCGAAGCCCATCAGCCTGGCGCACTCCTGGGGCGTCAGGCGCCGGGGACGCTGGCCGGGCTGGTCGATCAGTACCTCGGACCCGTCCTTGTAATAGCGTGCCGAAAGGGTCCGGGTGACATCGTTCGGGCCGAACAGGCTGAAGCCGAAGCCGTTGCCGGCGGCGTTGTGTTTCTTCTTGTAGTCCTGGAGATACTGCCAGAGCTTGGGCGTAAGGGTGTATTTCGGGTCGACCTGGTCGGGGGGCAGCAGGATCGAGCCCAGCTTCGGCCCATTCTCGGGCAAGGGCAGCTTCAGGCTCTTGAGGTCGAAGTCATTCGGCTCCCGGAATCCGACGATGAACACCCGCTGGCGCTTCTGGGGGACCCACGGTTCCGAGCTGATGACCCGGTGCTGGACATGATAGCCCAGTTCGTTCTTCAGGACGTTCATGATGGTGGCGAAGGTTCGCCCGCCGTCGTGGCCCTCCAGGTTCTTCACGTTCTCCAGGAGAAACGCCGCCGGCTTGTGATGGGCAATGATCTGGGCGGTATCGAAGAACAGGGTGCCCTGGGTGTCACACAGGAACCCGTGCGGCCGGCCGAGTGAGTTCTTCTTGGAGACGCCTGCGATCGAGAACGGCTGGCAGGGGAAGCCGGCCAGCAGCACGTCATGCTCCGGTATGGTGCCCGGCTCTTTCGAGAACTCTCGGATATCGCCCGCGATCGGGTGATTGTCGGGGAAGTTCATCGCGTAGGTCTTCTGCGAATGCAGATCCCACTCCGACGTAAACACGCAGCGCCCGCCGATGGTCTCGAACCCCATGCGCAGCCCGCCGATGCCGGCGAACAGGTCGATGAACCGGAAGGCCGGCCGACCGGTCTCGATCGGCGCACATCGCTTCGCAGCTGCTTGTTTCAGCATCCGCAGACCTAGGCGGGTCGGCTCGCGCTCGCCGCTCTGGTAACGCTGTGCCGTTCTCTCCGACACCGCCAGAAAAGCGACGGCTTCCTCGAACGTCATGCCGGCCTGCTCATGCAGGCGGGTGAACGCGGTTTTCTGGCTGGGGCGCATGTGGGAGCTGATTCGCTTTATCTGTGTCATTTGCCGTCAGCCTGGCACCAGCCTTCCCGCCGGGCAATGCCGATGTTCATGAAGTGTTCTTTTATTGGGCAGGTTTTAACAGGAGGTTTCAGTGCCTGCAGGCGCAGTCAGGCGAGGCCTATGGCCAGATGCCTCGGCACCAGGAGGTGCATGCGCTCCGAACCTGACGGCCAAAACACCAGAAACCGGTTGGTTTCCATGTCCGGCGCCGCGCAGACCAGCTCCACCGGCTCGTCGCGGACAATCTCGATGCCGCTGGCTTTCGTCTGGGCTGCCAGAAACACCTCCAGCTCCGGCGGCGCCTCGATCATCACCATGCCGGTCAGCGGGTAGTATTCTTCACGGAAGGGATACTGGCCGTCCTGGAGCTTCTTCAAGGTCGTGTTCCGTGTCTCAGCGCCTGTCGTAACGGCCGTGACGCCACCATGCCACCCCGGCGGCCTTCAGGCCGCCGTCGCACAGAGTGGGCATATCAGACGCCAGTTGGCCGGGGCCGGATGAATCCTGGATTCTTCGGCCGGCTGGCGGCCATTCGCCTGCAACGTGACCGGTTCAACAAGGTAGCCGCAGGAGCGTCAGCATGGCGCCGCCGAAGGCGGGACGCGGGACCGACTGCCTCCGGCACGTTGCACCGCCTCAAGCCGCCCTACAAAATCGCGGGCAGTACGCTCGCCTGCGATGGGCAGCAAATCAGCAAAATGCGCCCGAGGTCGATCCGAACTTGGTAGGATTTCACTTCGCGGCGGCTTTTTTGGCCACCTTCGCCATGTGGGCCTGCAGGCGCGTGTGCGCCTCATCAGCTGAAACGGTATTACCGATAGGATCAGCCATTACGTGGTCGTAAGTCGCGACAACTTCCTCCCGTAGCCATTTCTCGACGGCGGCGTCACGGGCCGCAAGCGAGCGGAGCCCGTCGCGAATGACCTCGCTCTCCGTGGCGTACTCGCCCGAGCTGACCTTCGCTTTCACCATCTGCGCCATTTCATGCGGGAGGGTGATGCTGAGGGATTGAGTTGTTCGCATGGGTGCAGCCTTTCCTTGATCGCTTATACCACTGCGCACGATTAAATCCTACACACCTCCTGACATCGAGCTTACAGCGCCGCCCCATTCGTCTGGCCAGCCACAAAGTGCTGCTCCGCCCGACCACCGGTCGCAACGTCGCTCGTACACCAACGAACCTTTGCTTACGCCAGGGCTAAGCAAAGGATAGCGCCCGATCCTTTGCTTATGGCATCAGCCTCCATCAATTCAGCGGCACCGGCACCGCAGCCCGGCTCGCCGGAACTCGGTTCAGGACCTCGATCGGCACCAGGGTGTCATCACTGGGCCGGCGCATAAGGACCTCGAGACGCGGCGCCCCGAGCTGGCCAGTCACGGTGCTCTCCGCATCTCGCGGCCGGGGAAAGCCGAACACCACCTCGATCGAATACTCACCGGGTGGCAGCGGCGTCGCATAGCGCTCAATCCGCTCCGGGGAGCCCCAGGGGCTGGTAAAGTCATTGACGGCAATGACCTGCTGGTCCGCAACGGCCAAGCTGATATTGCACCGCCAGGTGCAGGCAAAACGCACCGCGAAAGAATGGCTCCCCTGTTCCGTGACCCGGAATTTGCCGGTCAAGCGGTAGGTATGGATATCGAGCTGCTGGGCGGCGGCAGAGGGCAGCTGGGTGCGAAACAGCCCCGTCATCCGGCCGGGACGCGCGAACACCACCGCCGTGGGATCGGTTAGCTTCGCGCCAACATTGGGCGGATGCAGCTCGATGCGCCAAAACGGCACCTCGCGCGTCGGCTCACCAGGCTGATTGGCCTGTGCGAGCACCATTCCGCGGTCCATCGGCATAACATAGACCGGCGGCGGCTCACGCCGCTTCACCGCCTCGGCGGCCTGCTGCTCAGTCGTCAAAAATGGCCCTTTCGGGCGCGCTTCATTGGTCGGTTCTTCGTATTTCCGAGCGCCCGCCCCTAGCAACAGCAAAAAGGCATGGCTTGGCGTCGCCGCCACAGACAAAAGCGCCGCAGCAACAAATGTCACCTTCAGTGTCATCGCCTATCCCCAAATCGACAACCGCCCGACTCCTACACGGAATCGGGCGGCTGAAAAGATCGAGTTACTTGCAGCTTGCGGCTTTGGCTGCGGGAACCGGTCGCAGGCCGTGCCGATCGAGGTCATATATTGTATCGACCTTGAGTTTCTCGGCCTCCGGGTCCCGCCACCACAGCGGCAGTGGCAGGATCAGACCCGGCTTGGCCACGTTGACTGGCTCGGAATAGGCGCGCGCTGGCTGACGATCGGCAGCGGTGAGCGCGAGAAGCACTCCGGCGACCGCGAAAGCGATCAATCCGTGCTTGAACCCGCGCCAATACTGGCCGTCGTGGTGAACGTGAACGGTCTTCATGGTATCCTCTCGGGATCCGCCTTCCGTCACGCCGAAAGGCGATGACTGAAAGCCGACGCGCCCAGAGGGGGCGAAACGGTGCGCGTGATAAATCAACGGTTGGGCGCCGGGCGAGGATTTGCAAGCCCAGCGCCTAAGCACCGACCTTGAATTTCACCGCGAGTCGGGCACCATCGCCGCGCATGTTCGTCCTGAACGCCCTCGGTTTCGTGCTGAAATACAGCCTGCTGGCGACTTGGTGGGTGCTGGTGCAGGCTGGCAAAGTGCTGGCCCTTACCGTGAAGGTCGCGCGGGCGGATTTCCGCACGCAGGGCGCGCTCGGCACGGCCCGCTGGGCCACCGCCTGGGAGAAACTCACCTACGGCGTCTATCGCGGCGCCGGCCCGGTGGTAGGCAAAGGCGCCTTCGGCCGCCTGATGCGCTTCAACAAGGACGGCATCGTCCATGTCTTCGCCTCGCCCGGCTCCGGCAAGGGCTTGGGCGTCGTCGTGCCGACCCTGCTCGATTACCCAGGCTCGATCGTCGTCACCGACGTCAAGGGCGAGAACTACGCGATCACGGCCCGCGATCGCAGCAAGCGCGGCAACGTGCTCATGCTCAACCCCTCGGATCTCGCGCATTCCGCCCGTTTCAACCCGATGGACACCATCCGCGTCGGCACTGATCAGGAGAGCGACGACGCCAAGGCGCTGGCCACCCTCATGGTCACGCGGGATTCCGGCGACCAGCACTGGGCGGACAAGAGCACGGCGTTGCTGACCGCGCTGATCCTCCACGCCCTGCACGAAACCGACGAGGTGAAGCGGACCCTGGCCCAGGTCTGCAAGCTCTCGGTCGGCGGCGCGGAAGTCATGATCGATCGCCTCACCGACATCGCGGAAACCTCCCCCTCCCCGCTTGCTCAGACCGTCGCCATGGGCTTTCTCGGCACCATGGGCAGCGCCAAGAAGCCTATGCCAGAATTCGCCTCCGTGCTCTCGGACCTGCAAAAGGCAACCGAGCCTTGGGCGGAGGGCACGCCGACCGGCACGCTCTCCTCGTGCAGCACGTTCCGGCTCGAGGATCTCAACGGCACCGCCGTCACCACGCTCTACCTGTGCGTCGACGAGGAAAAGCTGGCCTCCTATGCGCGCTGGCTGCGCGTCATGACCGGCTGCACCTTGAACGCCATCATGCGCTCCAAGCGCACGGGGCGCCCCAAGCACAAGGTGATGCTGCTGCTCGACGAGGCGCGCGCGCTCGGCCGGCTGGATCCGCTCGTCAACGCAATCGGCTTCCTGCGCACCTACTGCACCCCCGTGCTCATCTGGCAGAACGTCGCCCAGGTGCGGGCGGTGTATGGCGAGCAATCGGCAGAATTCATGGCCAACGCCTCCTGCCGGGTGTTCTTCGGAATCACCGACAATGACACGGCCTGGCAGATCAGCCAGATGTGCGGTCAGACGCCGATCCGCACGCAGTCCCAGGGCGTCTCGCAACCGGCCGATGCCTGGCTCAAGGAGAACCGCTCGCAAGGCGAGAACGACGGCGGTTACTGGTTGATCGACGCGTCCGAGGTCCAGCGCCTGCCGGACACGACCTGCATCGTGAAGATGCGGCATGTGCCGTTCCCGATGCTCACCACCCGCGTGACCTATTTCCGCCGCCTCCGCTGGATGGGCCGCTACGATCGCTGGACTCATGACGCTCCCGCCCCCGTCCTCGTCCAAAAGCCCGTTCCACCCCCCGCTCCGCCTCGCGGCGCCAACCGTCGACCTGACGTGCCCGGCGCAACCCTGCCTCCTGCCGGCCGGCGAGCACCCCCACCAACTGACGCAGCTCGGTTGTAAGGGCTTTCAGCTGCGCAGCGCGCAGTCGGGCCCGCTCGGCCTGCTCGCGCTCCACCTGGCGACGTTCGCGATCATTCTTCGCCTGCTGCCAACGCTGATGGCGAAAGCCGGGCCCGCCGATCTTCCCTTCAAGCCACCAGGTCGCTTTCTGGTCGTAGAGTTCGATCCACCGCTGAAACCGCGCGGACCGCGCCTCGATCCGCGCGAGGTCCTGTTTCAGTTTCTCGTTGTTGCCGGCCAGGATATTCCACAGCCACCCGATCCGCGGACCCCGATCGGTCCCAGGGTAGTCGCGGACCCGCGCCAGCGCGCGCTCCTGGGCCGCCCTCGCCTTCTGTTTCTCGCGCGCCTTGCGGCGCTCGGCCAGTTCGTCATGCCGTTCTTCCCAGAGCTGCTGCCGGAATCGCTTCTCGCGCTGGCGCTCTTCCCAGGCCCGGCGGCGTTCCCAGCGCTCCTCCGCCCGCGCCAGCCGCTCGGCCGCGAACCGTTCCCGCTCCTCGCGCCGCTGCGCCAACCAGGCCTCCCGCACCGACGCCTGGTACTGCGCCCGGGCGGGATTGACGCGCAGCTCTTCAGCCGGCCGCTCCCGGCGCGGCGCATTCACCCGCCGGGCCCGGCTGACCGGTGCCACGTCCCGGGACTGCATGGCCTTCGGCCGGGGCCCCACATGGATCTCTGGCGCCCGGTCCAGCACATAGGCCGCCTTACGGTCGCCCCGGGCCTGCGCCTCGGCACGCTGCTCGGCCAGGGTCCGGTGATCGATCCGGTCCCGCTTGCTGGCCTGCTCGAGCGCGCGGTTCGCATGCTGCTGCCAGGCCTCCCGCCAGGATTTCAGCGCGTCGCGGCTGTTCCACGCGCGCGTCTTCACCTCGTGCAGCCCGGCCTTGGTCGCCTGGCGCAGGGTCAGCATGATGTGGGCATGGAAGTTCCGGGGATCGTCGCCACGCTCGGGCACCGGCTCGTGCAGCGCGAAGTCCGCCACCATACCGCGGCTGGTGAACTGCTCGCGGATGAAGGCCTGCACCATTATGCGCCGCTGGTCGCCGCTCAGCTCATGCGGCAGCGCGATGTTGATCTCCCGGGCCAGCTGGGCGTCGGCGCGGTGCTCCATCCGCTCGACCGCGTTCCAGAGTTTCTCGCGATCGGCCAGCCACGCCGCCCCACCCTCGGGAACGATAATCTCCCGATGCGCCACGCCGCTGCGGTTGCTGTAGTCCTGAACCTTGCCCGCGCGCTCGTCTTTCAGCTTCTCGCCGGCCCGGTAGGCGGCAGCCGCGACGGCGTTATCGGGCCGCTGTTTTGGCGACCCGTCCAGATTCTTGCGGCCCTTGCCCCGCCCCAGGATCTGGGCGGCAAAATGATAGATCGCCAGGGGCGAACTCCCCATCAACACCTGTCGCCCGTCGGCGACACCATCGCCGCGCCCGGGCTCATCCCCGGTGCGGCGGCGCACCTATGTCGCGTAGCGATGTATAAGTGCGCTATTAACAGCCTTGACCATACCCCGCAGCCTCGTGTGTTGTCTATCCACCACCACCGCCCGCCACAGCCTCGCCCTTAGGCACCCCTCATGCGCAACAACCTCGGCCGCGACTTTTCCCGACTGGTGAGATCAGGCACCCAACCCGACCCCCGAGCTCCCTGGTGGTTGAACTGGTTGCTGCAAGCGGGCATCACGATCGCCGTCATTGGGGGATTGGCGACGCTGGCGGACTGGGCCTGGCCGCAGGTCACGGGCCGGCCGCTCGGCGCCTGGTGCTGGCTGCTCGGTCTCCTCCCGATCGGCTGGCTCCCGCCGCTCGGAATGATCATGATGCTGGTCGGGTTCGGCCTGGCGCTGACCTCGTCGCGCCGCGCCGCCGGGATCACCTGGCTGATCATCGGCAGCCTGGTCTACGTCGCCCCAGAGATCCTGATCGACGGCGGCATCTTCACCAGCTGCGCGGCGGGTCCGTCCCCGGTCTGGGTCAAACCTGAAAATTTGTCGCCGCCAGGGGGCTAACGCCCCCTGGACCCCCCTGCCCTTCGCCGCAACATCGAGGCACCCCCTGGGGGGCTCATTGCCGCCCCCCAGACCCCCGCTAGGATATTTCCTGAGGAATGATGGCGCTGTTTAAAGTGCTGGATGGGCTACGCCTCATCCGCAACCACGAAACCGCTGCACAACTCGGGGGGCGCCGTCTGCGGGGTGCTGCGGCCAGCCCATACCATGGGCTGGGCCAGCGGCCCGTGCGGCGCGGCGGCTCACCCTGCCTCCGCTCGCACAAAGCGATTGATCAACGCTTGGCGGCTGCTGTCGATGGCAGCGGCGGCAGCCGCCATCAACTCGGCCAAGTCCTCGTGGCCTGGCTCCTGCAAAGGGAACGTCGCGCCTAGCGCGTCCAGCTGGGCGCGGAACGCCTGGAAGGCCTCGTCAAGCTGGCACAGCAGCAGCTCGGCAGGCAGGGTCGCGTCCATTTCTTGCTCGAACTCCAGCGCGTCGCCGTCCTGGTAACGGGCATAGAGCAGCTTGGCGGTGGCATAGGCTGCTGGGGTAAAGGGGGCGAGGCTCATGCCTTGTCCCCCTCGTCAGTTTCGTCCGCGTCCAGCACGAAGTGATCGACCAGGTTGTGCCGCGCGTCTGCCAGCAGCTGCACGGCCGCCTTGATGAGCACGGAAGCGCCATCGCAACGCGGCCAAAGCTGCCCGTCGCTATCGAGCAAGGGGCGTAGCAAAGCGAGCGCCTGGGTAATGGTCAGCTCTGCCTCGCAAACCGCCTGCTGGCCTGCGGCCAGTTCTGCCCAGCGTTCGTCCTCCTCGTTCAGGATGCGCCCTTGGGCCCTTTGCACATCGGCGCGGTGTTCGGCGTATTCGGTCGGGGTCATGGTGCTGATGCCCATCGTTTGGTCTTTCCTTGGTTGGTCTGACGCGGGCGTCTCCTCGATGGCCCGCCCTGCTGTTTGGGCGGCCGTCTCGACGCGCGGCGGTCAAGGAGGCTCCGCCCGAGGGTTCCCTCTGGGAGACGGGGGGATGCCTTGACGGGCGCGGGTCACGCCGCCAACTGCGGGGCGGGCCTTGAGGTACAGGATAGACCTTGCCCGCCTCCCTTGCTCTGGCGCTGCTTTTTGGCTGGGCAGTCATCGGCGGGGGGATTCACAAGGAGCCGGGGCTGGTGCTAAGCTCGTGCCACGGTACAGCCGGGGACGGCGATGACCGTGAGGAATGCGAGGCCCGCTGTCAGCTGATGATGGCGGGTCTTGTCCGTTTGACCGCCTGCTCGGGCTTCTGCGCCGTTTGGCTTGGCGGGCTCTCCCGCTTCCCAATCCGACCGACAAAACAGCGCCACGATCTTCCCGGCTAAGCCTCAGCCCGCCTCAGTCCATTCCTCGACAAATATCCTGGGGGCCTGGGGGCGACGCCCCCACCCTGATGCTCCTCGCTCTTGGGAGTCAGCCTCCAAGAAAGAAAAATCAGATTCAAAAAGTCTTGGCCGTAGGCGTTTTAACTAGTTTTGAATGTTTTAATATGTTTTAGGGCGAAAAACAGCCAAATTGACTCATTGAATCATAGACTTACCGGGAGGCCATGTCGGCGATGTACGGCATGTCGTCGGCGATGTACGGGTTGTCGTCGGCGATGTACGGAAGTTTGTCGCCGAAGTACGGAGGCCTCCGACATATCCCCATTTCATCCACAGGCTGATTCCTGGCGCCGGAATGGCTGAGTCAAGCCATTTTGTCGTCGGCGATGTACGGCCCTGCGACAAAACCTGCCGCGATCGCAGGCAGAAAAATGTCGTCGGCAATGTACGGGGCTGCGACAAAATTCAGACCGCGCGATCAAGCAGCGGCAGCTCGCCGGGCGCGTCGTCGCTCGTGCGCCGTTTCATGGTGAGCACCGGTCCGTCCTGACCCTCCTGCAGGCTCAGGTCGAAGTCAGGCATGGGGAACGCCGCGGTGCGGCTGACCAGCTGTTTGAGGTCGTAGACGAACTTGCGAAATTCCTGGCTGGAGCCCGAGCGCTTGTGCAGCTCGCGCACCGAATAACGTGCCTCGCCCTTCCCGGCGGCCTTGCGGGCCAGCCGGTAGATGAACCGGCCCAACCCCGAGCTGATCAGGAAATAGTCCTCGTTCAACGTCAGCAGCGGCAGCGCCTTATCGGCGCGCACCACCGACTGGTAGACCCAGTCGGGGATGGTGATCTCGACCAGATCGATCTTGTTGGTGCCGGTGCGGCTCACGACCTGGTAGCCGCCGATCAGCGGCCGGCTGTCTACCTGGCGCCGCTTGCCACCCGACAGGTTCACTACCTTGATGGTGGTCTTGGTGAGCCGATCCAAAGCCGCCTCGAGGTCGTCGTAGGATTTCCCCCCGTCCGATCGCCGGCAGAATTTCAGGATATGGGCGGAGCTCGGGCGGTAGGCCCGGGCCGGCAGGCTCGGCCGCAGCCCGCGCGCCTCGTCCTGTCGGTAGCGGCGAACCTCCTCGGCCAGGTAGCTCACCATGTTGAGGAAGATGTCGTAGTCGAACACGGTTGCCAGCCCGCTCTCCGCGCCGCCCTCGATCGTGATCAGGCTGTCTTTCAGCTCGTACTTGATCACCCCCGTGCGCCGGTTCTTGGCCAGGCTGAACGGCGCCACGTCCATCAGGTTGACGTCGTCCTTGATCGGCGCGTCGTAGATGGCCGGGACGAAGAACATCAGCTGCGCGTCGTTCTCGGGCGGCGCCCGCAGCACGCGCTTGGGCGGCAGCTCGTTCATCAGCGCGCCGGCCATGTCGCCCTGGACGGCCTGCATGCGGATGCTCTCGCCCAGGCGATTCAACGCGTCGTCGAGCGCGCTCGGGTTTTCCTTGGGGAGTTTGAGATCCGCCCAGACCCGGCGCAGGTAGTAGCGCCGCAGCCGCGCCAGCGCGTCCTTGTCGAGCACTACGGGCTCGCGGCCCTGGGTTTCGGCGAAGCGCTCGGCCAGCTCCTGCAAATAGGCGTTCTTCTCATGCAGCGACAGCGCCGCGAACCCGTCGCGGGCCATCAGCTCGAGCCGTGGGGCCTTGCTCACCGGCCAGTCCTCACGCCTTTACGGCGAAGCGTAAAAGCGTATTTCCGCAAAACCACAACTAAGCCCCCTGCCCTTTCGAGGCCGGAAACTCCTTCTCGAGCAGCTCGCGGATCACATCGGCCATCTTGGTGCCGCGCTCGGCGCACTGCATCTTGATCCGGCGGTGCAGCCCCTCGCTGACGTCGATCGTGAAGCGCTTCATGGGCTCGGCCGGCGCCACCAGCGGCGTCACGTTGCTGCCGGTGCCGCGGCTCTGAACCCAGGCCTCGGCCGGGTCGGTCTGCCGGGCCACGTTGGCCGGCATTTTCATCGCGACTTTTTTCATGCCGCCTTCCTTTCCTTGTTGCTCACCACCGCCTTCACCAGGGCGGCAATCTCGCGCGCGGCCTCGCCGTCCGGCGCCACCTCGATGACGGAAAGCCCCTGCCCCGCGCTCTCGGCGTAAATCACGCGCTGGCGCAGGCCCTGGGGCAGCACCGGCACGTCGCCGATTTGCTCGAGTGCATCGGTGATATCGCGCCCGATCGCCGTATTTGCGATTTTGCGGTTCACCACAAATGCGGCTTTCAGGCCGGGCTTGAATTGCTGGGCCTCGCGAATGAGGGACACCGTGTCGGCCGCTGCCCAGACGTCATAGGGGCTGGGTTGGACGGGGATCAGCACGATGTCGCTAGCCAGGATCGCGGCGCGGCCGAGATCGTTCACGCGCGGCGCCCCGTCGATCACCACCATGTCGTAGTCGCGCGCCACTTCGGGGAGATCCCGGTGCAAGGTGGGCTTGGCCATGCCGACCACCGGGAACAGCGGCTCGCGCTCCCGGGCCGACGACCAGGCCAGCGCCGAACCCTGCGGGTCGGCGTCCACCACCAGCACGCGGTAGCCGGCCTTGGCCAGCGTCGCGGCGATGTTGATGGTGAGCGTGGTCTTGCCGACCCCGCCTTTCTGGTTCAGCACGCCGATGATCATGGCAGCCGCCTTTCTGGATTTCCGGTTTGTCGGATTTACGATTCCACGACGCTCAGGCGTAGGCCATGGTGGTTAACCGATTCTTGCCCACCACAAAGGCACAAATCCGCAATGCCGTAAAATCGTAAAAGCGGATCGCAGGCGCTCATGGCTGAACCACGACCCTACACCAGCAAGCAGATGGGCGACGCCTGCGAGATGCTCGTGGCAGCGGAGCTGACACTGGCGGGCATTCCGGCCCTCAAGGTGCCGGACAACTGGCCCGGTTATGATGTCATTGCCCAGCCGCTCGACCGACCGTTGCAGCGGATCTCGGTCAAATCGCGCACCTTCAAGCGCGGCTCGGCCTATCTCGAGTATCGTCATCCCGACGGCTTCGACTGGCTGGCGATCGTGCTGTTGCCGGCCGGCGAGCTACTCGAGCGGCAGATCTTCATCGTGCCTCGGGCTCTGGCGGACGGTCTGGCACGGCGGGACAAGCCAGAGGCAAAGACCGCCGAACAGCGCTACTGGCGGGTCGACGAGATCGCCCGCGTGTTCGTCCGCTACCGCAACAATTTCCGGCTGCTGGCCAACGGCATCGAATACGATTCGCCGTAAAAGCGTGTCGCCGCAATTCAGTTTAGGATCGGCCGGCAAGGCAGACCTGCCCTTGCAGCCGATGGCAGCCAAACCGCCGGCCCCGCGGGGCGGGGTCAAGGGTTCAAGCGCCAGCGCCCCTTGATGCCGACCGGCGGCGGCTGGCCACGCCACATTTGCAGAAATACGCCTTTCTGCAAATGCGACGCAAACGGGCTTCAATACTCGTCGGCCCGCATGATGGTGAGCACCCGCACGGTCTGCTTGGGATCGGCCGGGTCCGGCGAATGGGCACGCACCGCCAGGTCGTAGTAGTCGATCTTGAAGAAGTACCGCTCGCCCGCGACCGTCACCGCACCGAAATCATGCTCGCCGTGCGGATCGTTGTCGGGGCTGAACGCGTCGAACGTGGCGATCTTATCGGCCAGCTGGTCCAGCTCGGCGGGCGCGAGCGCCTGGATGCCCTGGGTCAGCATCACGCGGAACAGGCCTTCGATGCGGCCGGGGTTGGTGAACACCTGCGTGCGGAGCTGGTCGTTCAACGCGCGGATGCGGGCGGTACGGTCGGGGAGGGTGGTCATGGTCGTGGCTTTCGTTGATTGGTCTGAGCCCCGGGGGGCGCTCGCCAATCCAGCCGGGCGGTTCTGAGGGGGCAGGCCAACGGCCCGACACGGGAGCGCAGCGAATGGAGCGGGCTGGGCCTTGCCGGTCCCCGCCGCCCGGCTAGGACGACGCGCCTCATGCCCGGGCCTGACGGATCAACGGGCGCCCATGACACCGCACTCCGCGTATCGCCGTATCAGCGCAAAAGCGTAAAAGCGGAAATCAGGAAAACCGGCCGCTCACGTGGCCAGTCGTCCGCGGCGACTGCATAGAACCGTGGATCTAGCTCGTAGCCCAGCCAATCGCGCCCACTCGCCTGGGCGGCGGCCAGGGTGCTGCCGGATCCGCAGAACGGGTCGAGCACCAGCTGGCATCGTCGGGTTAATGCCTCGAGCACGGTGCGCATCGCGGCCACGAGCTTCAGGGTCGGGTGTAACCGGTTGCCGGTGGCCAACGGGATCACGTCCGGCAGCGCGGCGCGGGGCAGGGGAGGGGACCCATTGGCCAGGATGTAGGCGGCTTCATGCCGGGCGGTCGTAACCGAAATGCAGCCGCCACAGAGGGCCTGATGGCAAGAGCTCCTACGGTCGCGGGGCGCCCTCGATCCCGAGTCGCCGCGCAACAAGCCCGAGCGTCGGCCCCTGGATCAGGCTGGAGAGCAGCACCACGAAGAAAACGATGTTGAAAATGACTTGCGCGCCTTCGACGCCCGCGACAATTGGAAATGTCGCGAGCACGACGGGGACAGCGCCGCGTAGGCCTGCCCACGAAATAAAGAGCTTTTCCCGCCAGCCAAACTCGGAGAAGGGCGCGAGGCAGAGGAACACGCTCAAGGGGCGCGCGATCAGCATCAGTACAGCAGTGATGGCGAGACCGGGGCCCACTACGTCCAGCAGTTGTGTTGGAAAGACAAGCAGGCCAAGGGTGAGGAACATAACGACCTGCGCCAACCACGCCGCTCCATCTTGGAACAACGAGATGGTCCGCTTGCCGGGAAAACTGCTGCTTCCTGCAATGATGCCGGCAATGTAGGCAGCGAGGAACCCGTTACCCTGCAGGATGCCTGCGAGCCCATAGCTGAGTAGTGCTGCCGCGACCGATACGACGAGGGCAAGCCCACCCACCTGAAGCCGTACGCGACTGAGCAGCGCGGGCATGCCAAAGCCCATGGCGGCCCCAACCGCGGCGCCGACGAGCATCTGAATGATGAAGGCAGGCGCCAGGGCCGTGACCGACGATCCCGGCACTGTCATGAGCAACAAGGCCGCACCAACCATGAAAATTGCCATGGGGTCGTTGGATCCGGATTCGAGTTCGACCAGTCCCTGGACCCGTCCGTTCAGTGGCAAGCCATGCGACCGCAAAATGGCAAAAACCGCGGCTGCGTCCGTCGATGCGATCACGGCGCCCAACAAGAAGCCCTGCATTGCGGTGAACTTCAGCAGGAGCATCGACGCCAGGGTGACAATGCCTGCGCTGATGATCACGCCCACCGTGGCGAGAACGCCCGCTGGCAAGGTCGAGCCCTTGACCTGATTCCAGTCCGTATCGAGGCCGCCCGAAAATAGGATGCAGACGAGGCACACCACGCCGATTGTCTGAGCCAGCGCGTAGTTCTCGAAGTTGATCCCGCCGACCCCTTCCGATCCAGCCAACATCCCAAGCGCCAGGAACCCGATCAGGGCTGGCAGGCCAAAGCGGCTCGACAAGTTGCCGGCGAGCACCGTGAGCAGGAGAAGCAGGCCGATGCCAAAAAGAAGAAGCTCAGGAGAGAGGGAGAGCATGAGTTAATAATAACCCTAGAAGGAGGGGCGTTCAAGCAATTAAGACGACAGGGTGTTGGACACATCACGCAAAAATGCACACTTGCCAAGGACTTTGCCATGTATGTGGTCGGGAGCGCTTGTTTTTATTCGATAACACAGAATTGCGCCCGAGTTCATCAAGCCAGTACCCGCGCCATCCTTTCCACCGTGCGTGAGCCTCTTCCCTGAACATCGGCCAGAACGCAGCAAATCCCACATTGGAGTTGGAGTTAACCCGCTTCCGTGGACTGTTCACGGCTTGGGCGGGTCAAGTCAGCTCATGATGCTTCCTTTCGTATTCGATGGGCGAGAGGTATCCCAGCGCCGAATGGCGGCGTGACGGGTTGTAGAAGCCTTCGATGAAGTGGAAGACGGCCATCCGCGCCTCGCTGTGCGAGCGAAAGCGGTTTCGGTCGAACAATTCGCATTCCAGCGTCGCGAAGAAGCTCTCGCACATGGCATTGTCGTAGGCGTCGCCGACGGAGCCGGTCGAGGGCCTGACGCCGGCGTCCTTGCAGCGGTTGCCGAAAGCCAGCGAGGTATATTGCGAGCCCTGATCGCTATGGTGGATGACGTTCTCGGGCTTACGTGCGGCGAGCGCCATGTCGAGCGCGTCGAGCACGACACGGGTCTTGAGATCGGCGGAGAAAGCCCAGCCGACGATGCGCCTGGACCATGCGTCCAGCACGACCGCCAGGAACAGGAAGCCGGCGAGCGTGGGCACGAAGGTGATGTCGGCGACCCACAGCTCGTTGGGCTTCTCGACGAAGAAGTTCCTCCGGACCAAATCGTGCGCCGGCCGATGATCGGGATCGCGCTTCGTCGTCGTGACCCTCCTGCGCCTGCTGGCGCCGACAAGGCCGGCGGCGCCCATCAGGCGAGCCACGCGCTTCTTGCCAATCGCCACGCCCTCGGCCTTGAGCTCGGCGTGAATGCGCGGCGCGCCATAGGTCTTGTGCGAGGCGCCATGGATCGTGCGGATCTTCCGGGTGAGATCGACGTCCCGCGCCGCCCGCAGCGATGCAGGCCTGCCGCGCCAAGCATAATAGCCTGACGCGGAGACCTTGAAGACACGGGCCATGGTCTTGATCGGAAAGACGGCCTGGTGCGCGCTCATGAACCGGAAAACCCGTTCGGGTTCGCCTTGCTCTCCCGCGCGAACCAGGCCGCCGCCTTTGACAGGATATCGCGCTCCTGGCGCAGCCGGTGGTTCTCACGACGAAGGCGGATCAGTTCTTCGCGCTCGGCGCTGGTCGGACCATCGCTGCGCTTGACAGCCGGGGACGTGCCAGGAACTGCGCCAGCGCTTGCTCGCAGGCCTCCTGCTCGGTGTTGGCCTCGACGGTCATCAGCACGGCCGTGGGCACGTTCAGCACCACGGCGTAACGGGGGAGGGGGCTCATCGGCCCGCCTCCTGGATGGTCTGCTCCTTGGTTTTGCGCGGCAGGATCACGAGCCGGGCGTCGCGGGCCATCGGCAGGGCTTTGAGGTTCAGGTTGAACCCGCTGCCGTTCTGGTGAGCCCACAGGGCGCCGATTTCGGTCCAGACGGCGTCGTCCTTCTCGCCTTCCACCATGAACAGGGTGTGGCTGGGGCGGTTGGGCTTGCGGTCGTTGGTCATGAAGGGGATCTCCCGTTGGTTTCGCCGGCTGCGCCTCTCGCGGCCGGTCGGGTTCCCAAGGGGGCACGGCGCACGGGAGGCGCCTGGCAACGGAGGGTCCGGCCGAGGGCCCCCATGGGGGAGACGGCTGGATGCCTTGCCCGGCGCCGCGCCTGGCCCATACCCGACCGATACCTGGCCGCAGAGGTCAGCCGGCCTCGACGGGGCAGGGCTCCCATGACCGCCGCAAGCCACCACCCCGCTGCTGAGCCTTTGGTTTGACGCGCGATCGACCTACCCGCCGTCACCGCCCGAAACCGCCGCCACGGGCCACCGGCAGGG
>JAESFV010000151.1_pt1 | contig 30141 bp, 29 predicted proteins | sample 9269471 | NCBI WGS metagenome assembly JAESFV01 (sample SAMN14502647, study PRJNA617108) | algae metagenome | isolation source: Symplocastrum torsivum CPER-KK1 and co-occurring heterotrophs from... | place: USA: Central Plains Experimental Range, Colorado | collected 2001-01-01
GCGGGGTGCACGGTCACAAGCAGCCCGGTCGCCGCGTAGATGGCGCCCAGCGTCAAGAACCCTAGCGATGGCGGCGTATCGAGGATGACGACGTCGTAATCGTCCTCCACCTCCGCCAGAGCGAGCCGAAGGCGCTCGAAAAAGATGCCGTCCGAACCAGCCTGGCGTTTCGAAAGGAAGCGCGGCGTTTCGTGCTCGTACTCCATGACCTCGATGTTTCCCGGGATCAGGTCGATCCCGCTGAAATAGGTCGGCCGGATGATCTCCGCGATGGGGCGGCGTTCGTCGTCGTATCGAAGAGCGGCGTAGATCGTCTCGTTGTGCTGCACATCCATTTCAGGCTGCGCGCCGAACATCGCCGACAGAGACGCCTGCGGATCGAGATCGATCGCCAGAACGCGATAGCCATGCAACGCCAGGTAATGCGCCAGATGGGCGCTCGTCGTCGTCTTCGCGCTGCCGCCCTTGAAATTGGCGACGGCCAATATCTGCAAATGCTCTCCGACTCGCCGATGCGGCAGGAATCGTAAGGCTTCAGCGGGGCGCTGCGCTGCGAACAACGCGCGAAGCGCGTTGATCTGCGCCAGCGTGTAGGCGCGGTGATTGTTCTCGAGCCGGGCAGGGACGGGGCCCTTGCCTTCATTCGACATCAGCTTGAGGGTCGACTCAGGAATCGACGTCAGCCTGGACACTTCATGTATCATGAAATGCCTGAGGCTCTTTTGCGCGTTGGGCGGATACATCTGCTTGCGCCGTGCCTGCAGATGATCCGAGAGCATGCCGGCGTGCCGGACGATCTTGTCCGCAGGATCCTCGCCCTGCATTGTGGTCAACGCCTGCGGCATCATTGTCGATTCTGAACCCCATTGTCGGGCTAGGTACGTTTTATCGCCCTACGCCCGACAAATGTTGGCCATGATTCTCGCCTGCCGTCCAGAGATTTAAGGTTAACAGATACTTAATGGCGCTGGACGACGTGGTCCATTTCACGTCCGCCCCGAGGAATTAGAATAGGTTCTCAGGTGCTTACGTTCTGGAGGCCGTGCCTTCAGCTCGAGCGCAAATGGGAGATTGTTGAAACCGATCAGGCAATCCACCGTGCTTTGAGCGCATTGGCGACAGCCTGCGGCAACGTCTCCGCTCCGAGGTTCGCCCGGGCGTTATCAAGGTGAAACTTAATCGCCCGCGGCGTGATCCCCATGATCATGGCGGTCGCCTCCATCGATTTTCCCCGAGCAGCCCATGTGAGGCATTCCCTCTCGCGCTGGGTCAACGGCACCGCGTCATTGGGCGGAGACCGCAGCCCCAATTTCGCATCGGCGTGCGCGTGAAATGTCAGCCCGATCAGTTGGACGATGTCGTTCGCTTCGGTGACCATCCTCCCATGAGCTGAGCTGACTTCGTCGACCGCGAAGGTGAAGGCGGCGAACCGATTGAAGCCGCCGGCGATCGCGACAGAGACGCCATGGCGGATGCCAAACTCGTCTGCGTCGTCGAAAAGGCGCTTCTGGGCGCGCAGCGGAAACTGACGCGCGGCTTCGCGGGTCCACTGCAGTGTTGCGCGCCCGCTTCGAGCGAAGGCGACCACGGGATCGACGTCCTGGTAGCCCTCCGCAAAATAATGCTCGCTCCAGCGCTTGGGATAGGACGAGATCAAGACTGGATCGGCTTCGCCAAAGCCGAGATAGGCGAAGTACCGGAACCCCATGCTCTCGGCGACACGTTGGCCGACGCGCCCGAACTCCGCTTCCGCGTCCGACGAGTGCAGACCGTCGACCAGCTCTTGATAAGCCATTTCCACCGATTTCATCGGGTCTCCGTTGTGTTGCGGCGCCTTGCTTCACGCGCCTGATGATCCTCTCGCGATCGATGCGGATGGCATTTGCCGGAAAGATATGGCGATAGCGCGGCCACAACCTTTGAGCGAATCCACCCTGTCAGATCCGACAGGTTCGTTCAGAGCCTGCGTCTGATTGGTTGGCTCCAGATCAACGATTCGGAGGTGGCCATGCAGGTCGTCGAACTGACCCGCGCCGGATATGGCGCCAACATCTCACTGCTGATGGGCATGCATCGGCTGAGGCGAAAAGTGTTCAAGGATCGGCTCGACTGGTCGGTCTCGACCACGAGCGATCTCGAGATGGATCGCTACGACACATTGGATGTGCGCTACCTGGTCGTCGCCGATCGCGGTGCAGTTCTGGGCTGCGTGCGGCTGCTGCCGACGACAGGGCCGAACATGCTGGCCGACACGTTTCCGGAGCTGCTCGACGGCGGTCCAGCGCCGCACTCCGAACTTGTCGCGGAAAGCTCGCGCTTCTGCGTCGATACCGAAGCGACCGACGCCAAGACCGATTGCGGTCTGCGGCAAGCGACGTTCATGCTGTTCGCCGCCATGCTTGAATGGGGAGAGGCGAGGGGACTGGCGTCGATCGCGACCGTGACGGATCGGCGCATGGAGCGCATTCTGCGGCGCGCGGGATGGACCCTTGCGCGTATCGGCGCGCCGCGGCGGATCGGATCGACCACCGCCGTCGCAGGCTTGCTGCCGATCGAGCAGGATGCGCTGACTGCGATTCGACGCAACGGCGGCTTGATCGCGCCTACGCTTCCGATCGACATCCCGCTGCCGTTGGCCGCGTGATGGCTCCGCAAATGATCAGGACCGCGCTCGCTGCCGGGATTATCAGCCTCTCGGCCATTTCTAGCCGCGCCGACGACTGGGGCTGCACCGTTCTGCTGTGCCTCGCCAATCCAGGCGGGCCGACGCAATACGCGGCGTGCGTTCCGCCGGTGACGCGGCTCTGGTCGCATCTGAAGCGGGGAGGGGCCTTTCCGACCTGCTCAGGTGCGGGATCGAGCGCCTCGCCGATCGGCTACGACCCGTATGAGCCATGCCAGGATGGCTACGTCCTGCGCGAGCTTGGGCGCGATGGTGCAAGTCAACCGGCCTGTGTGTCGAGCAAGCCGGTTCGGAACTGCGACCGCGCCGACGACGCCTGCGAGCCGCATGACGTCCAGGCGGTCCGCCATCGCGCCCAACCCAATTTCATCGACGTCACCGGAGCAGATGGCGTCAGCACGCGAGTGCGATTCTGATGGAGGCCGCTGACATCACGACATTGGTCGACCGCTGCACCGCGCCAATGCTGGCGCGGCCGGTTGCCGCGATCATGCGCCAGGCGAGCGAGTTCCAGCCCCTGCTGGTCACTATCGCGGGAAAGCGAGCGGTGCGGGTCCTGGCCGGTTCGAAGCCTGAGGCCATCGCGCTTACCAGCGAAGCGGCCGCTGCGGGACAGCCGGTCCGGATCGGCTTGGCCCAACTCGATGCCGCCGATCTGAAAGCGGCCGGGCTCACAATCTCAGCGGCATTCGACCCGTGCGAGCACATTGCTGGCGTCGGCCGAATGTTTCAGGAGCGGAAGGCGAAGCTTGTATCGGGCGGCCTTGACGATACAGCCGCGGATGGACGCGCGCGAGCGTCCTTCAAGTCCACTCCGAGATCAGCACTTGCCGCCGTTGCGGCCAAGCCGGACACCGCGTCGGAGTTGGAGACCGTGTCCGGCCCTCCGCAAGAGGAGGTCGCATCGACCAACGACCCACCGGCCTGGAACGTCTACGGCGCGAAGCGCGGCTCCTCGCTGCTGATCTACAGCCGCTGACCCAATCCAAAACCCTTTCGCCGATTGCACAGGATGTGCGGCGTCGGACACCCTTGCCTTGGAGACCACGAATGCCCCTCCCGTTTCGATCACTCGCCGCACCGACCGCTATCGCGGCTGCGCTCGTTCTTTTCGCGGCCGAGCCTGCGCTCGCACAGACCGCCAACATCGAGGGCGTGCTGCAAAACATCGTTACGATGCTGACCGGCAATGTCGCGCGCCTGCTGGCGACGCTCGCCGTGATCATCGTCGGTATCGCCTGGATGTTCGGCTATCTCGATCTGCGCAAAGCCGCCTATGTCGTGCTCGGCGTCGCTATCGTCTTCGGCGCCTCCGAGGTCGTCTCGACGCTTACCGGCGGTACCTGAGCGTAGCCGCTATGACGAACGAGCCCGAGCGTCTGGCCGAAGACACGCTGTTCCTAGCCTGCACGAGGCCTGCGATGATCGCGGGCGTCACGATGGAGGCGATGGCCATTAATGTGATGGCCTCCTGCATCCTGTTCCTGATGGCGGGCTCGATCGTCTACGGGCTGATCGCCTTGCCGATCCACCTGATCTGTCGCGTCATCTGCCGGCACGATCCCAACCAATTCCGCCTGCTCGTCGCCTGGCTCGAGACCCGCGGCCGCGCTCGCAATGGCTCGTTCTGGGGCGGGTCGTCGCCGACGCCCTTGCGTCTGGTGCGCCGCTTCACGGCTCACGAGGTCGCCCATGGCTGACGCCGCCCGCCTAATGGCTCGCGAGATCGAGCCCGACGTTCATCTGCCCTACGTCCGGCATGTGACCGAGACCGTGATCAGCCTCTCGACGCGGGCGCTGATGACGACGATCCGCCTCGACGGCATCGCCTTCGAGACTGCCGATATCGGCGACCTCAATGATCTGCACGCCAAACTCAATCTCACGCTGCGCAATCTGGCCGACGATCGGCTGGCGATCTGGACGCATCTGATCCGGCGGCAAGATACCGGCTATCCTGAGGGCGAATTCTCCTCGGCCTTCGCGCGCGATCTCGACGTCGGCTATCGCGAGGTGCTCCAGTGCACAAAGCTGTTCCGCAACGAGCTCTACCTCACCATCGTCGCCCACCCCGGCCGCGATCGGGCGGAGGCCGCCGTCGGCTTCGTCTCCCGTCTCGGCCAAGCGCGTCGCGGGGGAGGGGAGGTCGATGCCGCCGCGCTGAAGCGGCTGAACGATGCCGCACGGGACATCACCGCCGCGCTCGGTCGCTATGGGGCCACTCAACTCGGCCTCGTCGAAAAGAACGGCCTGCTGTTCTCTGAGCCGATGCGGCTCCTGCATCTGCTGGCGTCCAGCGAGGATCTGCCGACCGCCTTGCCGCAAGGCCGGATCGGGTCGGCGATCTATACCAACCGCGTCATCTTCGGCCGCGAAGCGATCGAAGTTCGCGCGGCAGGAGGCTCGCTGTTTTCCGGCATGTTCGGGCTGAAGGAATACCCGGCCTCGACCAGGCCCGGTATGCTGAACGGCCTGCTCTCGGCCCCGTTCGAATTCGTGCTCTCGCAAAGCTTCGCTTTCCTCTCGAAGGCCGACGCCAAGAAGGTGTTGACGCGAAAGCAGAACCAGCTCGTCTCGACCCAGGATGTCGCCGCCTCCCAGATCGACGACCTTAACGATGCGCTGGACGACCTGGAATCCAACCGCTTCGTCATGGGCGACCACCATCTGTCGCTGCTGGTTCGCGCCGAGACCCCAAAAACTTTGCTGGAGACGATGGCACAGGCGCGCCGCGTGCTCGCCGAGGCCGGCGCGGTGGTCGCGCGTGAGGATCTTGGGCTGGAGGCTTCCTACTGGGCGCAGATGCCCGGCCTGTTCAAGCATCGCGCGCGATCGGGTGCGATCACCTCGCGCAATCTCGCGGCGCTGTCGCCATTTCACAGCCATCCGGCCGGCAAATCTGTCGGCAACCATTGGGGGCCGTCAGTCGCGATGCTGAAGACGGCGTCGGGCTCGCCCTATCACTTCTCCTTCCACGCGGGCGATCTCGGCAACACTTTTATCTGCGGGCCGTCAGGCTCCGGCAAAACGGTGCTGCAGAATTTCCTGCTCGCCCAGGCGGAAAAGTTCGGCTGCCAGCGCGTCATGTTCGACAAGGACCGCGGCGCCGAAATCTTCGTCCGCGCCTCGGGCGGCACCTATCTCACGCTCAAGAATGGCGTGCCCACCGGCTGCGCGCCGTTGAAGGCGCTCGAGTTGACCCCGGCCAATCTCGCCTTCCTTGGCGATCTCATCCGCAAGCTCGTCACGCTCGAGGGCAGGGCGCTCTCCGTCGTCGATGAAGAGCGCATCGATTCCAGCCTTGAGGCGATGCGCGCTCTGCCGCGCCAGGAGCGCTCGTTGTCGGCGCTGCGCGCGTTTCTAGGGCAGCAGGATCGCGAGGGCATCGGCGCGAGGCTCGAACGCTGGTGCAATGGCGGACCTCTCGGTTGGGTCCTCGATGCCGAAGAGGACGCGATCGCGCTGGACGCCAGCTTCATCGGCTTCGATATGACCGACGTGCTCGACCATCCCGTCGTGCGCACGCCTCTTATGATGGTGCTGTTCCATCGCGTCGAGCAGCTCATCGACGGCCGCCGCATCATCATCGACATTGACGAATTCTGGAAGGCGCTCGGCGATGACGCCTTTCGGGCGCTCGCCAACGACAAGCTGAAAACCATCCGCAAGCAGAACGGCGTCATGGTCTTTGGCACGCAGTCGCCGCGCGATGCGCTGGCGTCGCCGATTGCCCACACCATCGTCGAGCAGTGCCCGACGCAGATCTTCATGCCGAACCCGCGCGGCACGCGCTCGGACTATATCGACGGCTTCCATCTCACCGAAACCGAGTTCTGGCTGATCAAGGAAGAACTCTCGGCCGAGAGCCGGCGCTTCCTGGTCAAACAGAACGGCCAGTCCATCGTCGCCGAGCTCGACCTCGGCGGCATGGATGAAGCGCTCGCCGTGCTGTCGGGCCGCACCGAGACCGTCGAGCTGCTCGACCGCATTCGCGCCGAGGTCGGCGACGACCCCACGGCGTTCCTGCCCCGCTTCCATGCCGAGAGAAGGATCGACCGATGAGAGCAAGCCACCTCCTGATCGCCACGGCCTTGGCCGGACTGCCGTCGGCTGGCCTCGCCCAGCAGGGCGTTCCCGTGTTCGACGCCGGCGCGATCGCAAAACATGTCGAACAGATCGGCAAGCTGACCGAGCAGATCAAGACGATGGAGGCGCAGCTCACGCAGGCAAAGCAGCTCTATGAGTCCTTCAACAAGCTGACCGACGTCAACGACATCGCCTCGCTCCTGAACAGCGAGGAGTTCCGGAAACATCTGCCGAAGGAGTTCGGCGAGATCGAGAAGCTGGTCTCGGGCGGCGGCGGATCGCTTGCTGGCATCGTCGATCGGTATCTTGATCAGAACCGCGCCTATCAGGGCGGCGACGCGAACTCGTTCTATCGCACCGAGCTCGACCGCATCGCGCGTCAGACCGGCGCTAAGCATTCGATTGGCCAGAGCGTATACGACACCGCCTCCAAGCGCATCGATGGGCTGGAGGAGCTTCGCCAGAAGATCACGGCCTCGAAGGACGCGAAGGACGTGCTGGATCTCTCGGCGCGCATTCAAGCCGAGCAGGCACTTCTGCAGAACGAGGTGCTGCGCATGCAGGGGCTCGCCATGGTCCAGCAGGCGCGGAGCGAAATGGATGGCCAGCGAGCGGAGGAACGCCGCCGCCAGTTGGTCGATGAAATGAAGGCTGCTCTCCAATGAGCCGGCCTCTGATTGCTGCCTTCTTGACGATGGCTCTCTCCGGCTGTGGCGACGAGCAAGCCGAGCACGCGAAGCCGGCGCCGATCCGTGACGTGCCCTTCTTCCTCGCGAACGCACCCGATCACGAAGCTGCGCTGGCGCGCTGCCGAGCCAATCCTGGCGACCTGAGGTCCGATGCCACCTGCCGCAATGCGGAAGAAGCCAATCGCAAGGTGATGATCTGGGGTCGAGACGCTGCCCTGAAGCGCGCGAGCAATTGAGATGGCGATCAACGTCTTCGACGAGTTCCTGAAGGAGTTCGAGCAGCCAATCACGACTTTCGTGTCGACGTCTGTCTCGAACCTCGCGACCTTCGTCGATGGACCGCTACGGGTCGCTGTCCTCCTCTACGTCGTGCTGTACGGTTTTGCGGTCATGCGCGGCGCGATCGCCGAGCCGATCCAGGAGTTTGCCTGGCGAGCGATGAGGCTCGTCCTGATCGTGCTCCTCGCGTCGAATGCGAGTTCTTTCCAGCAATATGTCACCGACCTCTTCTTCACGTCGTTGCCAAAGGAGATTGGAAACGCTCTTGCGGGTTCGGCCCTTGATGCGAACTCGGGTGCGCCCTTCGACAAGCTGTTGAACAAGGGGATCGAGGTCGCCCAAAAGATCTACGATCGAGCAGGCCTCACGGACATTGCACCAGCTTTGATCGCCGCGATCCTTCTCGTCTTCACGGCCGTTTCAGGCTTTCTGCAGTTCGCGATCCTGCTCTACGCGAAGGTTGGCTTGGCGATCGTCATCGCGCTCGGGCCGATCTTCATCGCTCTGGCGCTGTTCGACGCGACGCGGCCCTTTGCTGAGGCTTGGACACGACAGGTTGCAAATTTCCTGATCCTGCATGTGCTCGTTGTCGCCCTTGTCGGCTTGATGCTCACGTCGGTTCAAGGCTTCGTCGAGAAATACGGTGCTGATGCCGCGTCCGGCGGCGCGATCATCGTTGGCGCGGTCGCGATCAGCGCCGTCCTCGGTCTCGCCGCATACATCGCTTTGCAGCTCCCCGCCATCGCGGGCGGTCTCGCTGGCGGCGGCGCCTCGCTAGCGGCCCGGGTTGTCACCAGCGCCATCACCGCCAACGCAGCCTCCGCCGCTGTCGGCGCCTATGCCGGCGCGCGAACCGCGGCCAGTCGCACGGCGGCTAGGATCCGCGAGCGACGACGGGGTGGCGAGATCAGACGCGTCTGAACGTCCCTTCCACACCAGGACCAACCGCATCCGCGCAAGGATGCCGAGAAGGATTTGCCTCGATGAATTGTCGCGTGATTGCCAGCCTCGTGCTGGCCACGGTGGTGACGGGCTGCGCCGGCTGGAACAAAGGCGCACCGTCCTGCGACGGCTCGGCCAAACGCCCGCTGAACAAATCGCTTTGGGATTGGGAGGCGAGCCCTCCCGCCGCACCGAAGCCGGATACGCCGGTGGTCAAACGCCTCGGCTTGGCCCAGCCAGAGTTGCCGGCCCGCGGCATCGGTCATGGTGCCGCTGCTTGGTCTGCCTTCGACATCGCCCGCTCGTTTCGGCCTTGCAGTGAGGCGACGCGTCATGGTTAGGCCCGACGATCTGAAGGACTACTTCGACAATGCCCGCCGCTGGGAACAAGATCTCCTGCTAACGGCGCAGCGCTCGAAACGCCTCGCCTGGTTCGTCGCCACTGCGGCCTGCGTGCTCGCGACGGCCGCCGTCGGTGCCGTTGCGGCGCTAGCGCCGCTTAAGACGGTCGAACCCTTCGTCATCCGCGTCGACAATGCGACCGGCATCGTCGAGACTGTCGCGGCGCTCGGGACGTCACCGCGCAGTTACGACGAGGCGGTGACCAAGTATTTCCTGGGGCGCTACGTTCGCTCGCGCGAAGGTTTCAGCCAAGCCGAGGCCGCGAGCAATTTTCAGACTGTAGCGCTGCTGTCGTCGCAGGCCGAGCAGGCGCGCTTTGCCGCCGTCTATCGCGGCTCGAACCCGGAAAGCCCGCAGGTGCTGCACGGCCGCTTCGGCGTCGCAGAAGTCCGGATCAAGGCGATCTCGCTGCTGGCCGACAACCTCGCCTCCGTCCGCTTTCTGAAGGAGAGCCGGAAGGGCGAGGAGATCAAGGTCACGCATTGGATTGCGACGCTGACCTTCGCCTATGTCAACGCACCGATCTCATCGACCGATCGTCTGATCAACCCGCTCGGTTTCCTGGTCTCGGAGTACCGCGCCGATCCGGAGGTCGCGCCATGAGCCGTCGCATCATCGCAGCTGGCTGCGGTTTGCTGTTCGCAATCGGCCTTGGGCTGCCGTCGCTTGCCCTACAACTCCCGACCGCCGGCGCGCGCGACGAGCGCGTGCGCTTCGTCGCTTACGACCCGGCGAACGTCGTCAAGGTCAACGGCGTTATCCGCGCCTCGACCCAGGTAATTTTTGCCGAGGACGAAGAGATCGCGCATGTCGCGATCGGAGACTCGATCGCCTGGGAAGTCGCCCCGGCGGGTTCGATCCTGTTCCTAAAGCCCCGCGAAAAGCATCCACCGACCAATTTGCAGGTCGTGACGACGCGTCGCGACGGCCGCAAGCGCTCCTACCAGTTCGAGCTCTCGATCGCGGAAGCCTCGCTCAAAGAGAGCTATTTCGTGGTGAAGTACTCCTACCCCAGTGACGAGGCTGATCGCCGCCGGGCGGAGTACGAGGCGCGGAGCCAGCAGCGCGAGGGCGCGGTCATCGACCAGACGTTCGATCTCCATCAGCAATACGGCGCGCGCAACTGGCGCTTCTCGGCTCAAGGCCCGGCCGATCTCGAACCCGACGGCGTGTTCGACGACGGCAAGGTCACCAGCTTCCGCTTCGCCGGCAATCGCGAGGTGCCCGCGATCTACATGGTCGGCTCGGATGGCGCGGAAAGCCTCGTGCCGAAGGACGTTCGCGGCGACGTCGTCGTCGTGCATGCCACCGCGCGCGAGTTCCGGCTGCGTCGCGGCAGCGAGGTGCTTTGCATCTTCAACGAGGCCTTTGACGCCGTCGGCGTGAACCCGGGCACCGGCACGACGAGTCCGAGCATCGCCCGCACCCAAAAGCAGCCCGCGCCAGCGCGGCGCCGCTGAGGAGCATGTCATGACCGATCAGAACGCATCATCCGGCGTCGAAGGCGAACGCGGCATCACCCCCGTTTCCGGACCAGTCGAGGGCTCGGGTCGGGCGCTCGCCAAGCGCGGCATCGGCGCGGCCGCGCTGATCGCCTTCTCGGTTCTGATAATCTGGAGCACTTGGAACGCCGAGAAGCCTGTCGAGCAGGGCGGCACCAAACCGATCATCCGCCAGACCACGGCGTTCGAGCCCGCGCGCGAACCACCAGCGCCGGCGCCGGCCCAGCAGGCTGCCCTGCCGGTCCTGCCGCCTCAGCTCGCGCCGGCCGCCGCTCCGCCGCAAACCGACAAGCTGATGGAAAGCGCCCGCCGCGCGCCAGTGCTTGCATTTAACCGGCCCGGCCGCGGACCATCGGGCGGCGACGGGGCAGGGCAGGGCGCTTCTCTGCCGGGTTCGCCTTTGCTCGCCGGCGGGGCCGAACCGCGCAACGAACTCGCCGACAAGCTCAAGGCGACCACGATCGAGGGCGTCCGTGCCGCGCGCCTGCCCAATCGCAATCTGCTGGTGACACAAGGCACGGCGATCCCCTGCGTACTTGAGACAGCGATGTCCTCGGATGTGCCCGGCTTCGTCTCCTGCGTCGTGCTGCGCGATGTCCTGTCGGACTCCGGACACGTCGTGCTGATGGAAAAGGGCACCCAGATCGTCGGCGAGTATCGCGGCCAGGTTCGAAAGGGCTCCAAGCGCATGTTCGTGCTTTGGACGCGGGCCAAGACGCCAACCGGCGTGATCGTCGCGCTCGCCTCGCCTGCGACCGACGCGCTCGGCCGGGCCGGTTTTGACGGCGAGATCGATACGCATTTCTGGGAGAGGTTTGGCGCGGCGCTGCTGCTCTCGATCGTCAGCGACGCCGCCGCGATCGGCCGCCAGCAGCTCGATGACGCTGACATCGAGATCCGCAACACGTCCGGCGCGGCCAACACGGCCGCCGGCATCGCCGTCGAGCGCTCGATCGAAATACCCCCGACGCTGAGCAAGAACCAGGGCGAGCGCGTCAACATTTTCGTCGCTCGCGATCTCGATTTCTCCTCGGTCTACGATCTGAAACGGATCGAAACCCGCACGCCGATTTTGGATCGCACGGTGCCCGGCATCGATGCCGGTGTGGAATCCGGCTCTCGGGTCACCAAGCCATGACCGCACTCGCGCCTGTGCCTGTCGAAGCCGATTGCGTCGTTGTCGTCCCACCGACCACGCCGACCGCTTCCGAACGGCGCGCCAGCCGTATCGTGCTCGAACGCTATCTGACGCCGCTTGCGCGCTTCCTGTCGCAGCCAGACCTCACCGAGATCGTCGTCAACCGCCCGGGCGAGGTATTTACGGAAGGACCGGGCGGCTGGCATCGCCACGAGCTTCACGATCTGAGCCACGCTCATCTGATGCATCTGGCGACGGCCGCAGCGGGATACACGCGCCAGGACATCGCCTCCGATCATCCTATCGTCTCGACGACGCTGCCAGGCGAGGAGCGCTGCCAGATCGTCGTACCGCCGGCGGTGCCGAGCGGAACCGTCAGCCTGACCATCCGCAAACCCTCGACCGTCACCATGACGCTGGAGGATTTCGAAAAGAGGGATCTGTTCTCCGACATCCGCGTCACGAGCGACGACCTTTCGGATGAGGAGACGGAGCTGGTGCGCCTGCGCGACGCCGGGCAGTGGCGAGAATTCCTGGCGCTTGCCGTGCGGCGCCGCCGCAACATCATCATCTCGGGCGCGACCGGCTCGGGTAAGACCACCCTGTCGAAGGGCCTGATCGCGCAGATTCCGGCGACCGAGCGCCTCATCACCATCGAGGACACGGCCGAGCTCGTGGTGCCTCAGCCCAACCATGTCCGGCTGCTCTATGCCAAGGATGGACAGGGGCTCGCCAAGGTCGGACCACGTGAACTGCTCAAATCTTGCCTGCGCATGCGGCCAGACCGCATCCTGCTGCAGGAGCTGCGCGACGGCACGGCGTTCTTCTACCTGCGCAATGTGAACTCTGGCCATCCGGGCTCAATCACCACGGTCCATGCCGATTCCGCGCGCTTGGCCTTCGAGCAGTTGACGCTACTGGTGAAGGAGAGCGCGGAGGGCAGGGATCTTGCACGCGACGACATCCGCAACCTGCTGCGCCAGACCGTCGACATCGTCATTCAGATGAAACGCGAACACGGACGCTTCCGTATCACGGAGATCGACTATGACCCCGTTCGAAAGCGCCTCGCCAGCGCGTAAGGTGATGCTCCGGATCGCCCTCGCGCTTACCGGCATTGCCGTATTCCTGTTCGTCGGCTCAAATGTTCTGCTGCTCGGCCTTCGCAGCCATGATGGGGGGTTCCACTGGAACGAGCTTGCGATCGCCTGGCCGCACTATGGCACGAACGAGCGCCTCGACCGCTGGATCACTTTTGGCACGCTGGCCGGCACGATCGCGGCCTTCGGGCTGATGGGCCTGATCCTGCGGACGAAACCACGTCCGCTGCATGGCGAAGCGCGGTTCGCCACCGAGCGCGACATCCGCAAGGCAGGTCTGAGGTCGAAGCAAGGAATTTTACTCGGCCGGAAAGACGGAAAGTTCCTGTGCTTCGGCGGGCCTGAGCACGTGATGGTCTATGCCCCGACGCGATCCGGCAAGGGCGTCGGCTATGTCATCCCGAACCTGCTGAACTGGCCGGACTCCGTCGTCGCGCTCGACGTCAAGAAAGAGAACTTTGATCGCACCGCGGGGTTTCGGGAGGCGAGCGGGCAGGCCGTCTTCCTGTTCGATCCGCTCGACGAGCAGGGTCGAACGGCGCGCTACAATCCGCTCGCCTATGTCCGTCGCGATCCGGTCGACCTTTACGACGATCTTCAGCGCATCGCGGTGATGCTCTTTCCGGCCGAAAACCGGGCCGACCCGTTCTGGTTCGAGACCGCGCGATCGGCCTTTGTCGCGATCGGCGGCTATGTCGCGGAGACGCAAGGCCTGCCGCTCACCATCGGTGAGATCCTGCGGCAGCTTTCCGCATCGAGTGACCTGAAGGCGCATTTCCTCGCCGCGATGAAGCAGCGTGCCAAGAGCACGGCGCCGCTGTCCTCGCACTGCATCGGGGCGCTGAACGATTTTCTGTCGGCCTCCGAGAACACCATGAACTCGGTCCGTAAAACCACAACGGCGCGGTTAGGGCTCTGGCTCAATCCGCGCATCGATGCCGCGACGTCTGCGAATGATTTCGACCTGCGCGAGCTGCGCTCTCGGCCGATGTCGATCTTTCTCGGTGTGACGCCAGACAATCTCGACCGCATGGCCCCGCTGCTCAACCTGTTCTTCCAGCAGGTCATCGATCTGAACAGCCGCGAGTTGCCGGAGCAGAATCCAAAACTCAATCGTCGCGTGCTGCTGTTGCTCGACGAGTTCCCGGCACTCGGCCATGTCGGCGTGCTCGCGAAATCCGTCGCATTCGTCGCCGGCTACGGCATCCGCCTGCTCACCATCATCCAGAGCCCGGCGCAGTTGAGGGCGATTTACGGACCCGATCTCGCCAAGACGATCATGACGAACCATGCGATCGAGGTCGTGTTTGCGCCGAAAGAGCAGGACGTCGCCAACGAGCTGTCGGAGCGGATCGGCTATGACACGGTCCAGGCAAAAAGTCGTTCCCGGCCCTGGGGGCTGTCCGCCGGCAAGCGCAGCGAATCCGTCTCGGATCAGCGTCGCGCATTGATGCTGCCGCAGGAGCTCAAGCTGATCCCGTCGTCGAAGGCATTCATCTTGGCGACCAGCGTGCCGCCGCTGATCTGCGACAAGATCATCTACTACGAGGATGCCGCCTTCACCGCGCGCCTGAAAGCGCCGCCGATTATCGCGCCCAATCGCGGACCGTCGAACATGCTGCTGGCGAGCGAGATCATCGAGCTTAAATCGGCTGTTGCCGAGCTGCAGGCGACGTTTCGGACGCGACCGATGACGGATGAGGAGATCGCCGATCCGTCGCTCATCCCTGACGATGCCACGTTTGATTTCGGGGACGTGCCTGTCGATCTGGAAGGCCTCTCCGAGGACGAGCTGAAGGACTGGTGCTCGCAGGTCATCGACGCGGCGATCATCCCGACAAAGGAGACGACCGGATCAGTGAGGGAGATGCGTCGTGCAAGGTGAGCGTCAGGATCAGCTTGAGTTCACCATTGAACGTGGCCGGGAGAGGAATGCTGACACTAGGAAGTCCGCACCGCGCGGGGCTTCGAGTACCCCTCGGGGCGAAAGGCAAGCCGGCCAGGCGGAGTTTGATCTCGGCAGCAATGCAGGGCCCCGAGCTGAAAGCGGAATGCCGGAGCGCCTCCGGCGGAAATACTATGTCGCAGAGGCGGGCGTGGGCGACGAGGCGAAGGTCTATGCCGACCCGCGAGGCGAGTATCTCGCGTTCAAGGTTTCGACCGACCGCATGGCGACGCGGCTCGAAGACGCTGGCGTCGTTCGGGACATGGTCTCGGTCGCGCAGCATCGAGGCTGGACGGAAGTTGAGGTTCGCGGATCGCAGGAGTTCCGGCGGACCGCTTGGCTTGAGGCGTCGGTGCGCGGGCTTTCGGTTCGCGGCCATGACCCCGATCCAGTCGATCGGGCTGCACTCGCGTTTCGCGCAAAGCCGAAGCCGGATCGGGTTCAGGCAGTTCAGAATCCATCGACCCATGAGGCCGGTGCATCCGAAACGCTCAACGTCAATGGTGTCGCGACCAAGCGGCCGATTGATATGACGGTCTTGTCGCCGGAAAGTCATGACGAAAGCCTCGCTCGAGGAGACCGGCCACGCGCCGGTGCGCCAACGGGTTGGAAGACCGCGAGAGAGCCGTCGGCGGTGGTCACTGAACATGTTCAGGCCCATTCCATAAAGCGGCCGACTATCACGATTAATGATGCCGCTTTGGAAGGCGGCACGTCACGAAACCCGCAGCGCGATCGATGGCAGGCTCGCGCGGAGGAACTCCGAACCGGTGATGCAAAACAGATGGCAGGCGACGAAGCCGTCAAAGCGGCTCGGTCGCAGCTTGTTGCGATCGAGCGCGCCCTCGCCAAGGCCGTTCGCAATCCTGCATTGCGTCAATCAATTTTGAGCTATGCGAAAGAGCGGATCGCCAGGGAGTTAGCGGGTGGGCAGGCGATTGAGCGCAGGCAACTAAGACAAAAAGTGCCTGCTCAACAAAAAATCTCACCATTTCCAAATAAAAGCGAGCCCTCGCGCAATTCGCCAGATCGCAGACATCCAAATCTTTCCAGGTAAGCAATCGATTGGCTGCTAATGCTTGCCGTAAACGATAGTTTGCCCCCCAGCGCCAACGAGCAAGGTCTCGAATTTATCCGGCGTGACGCCTGGGACCTCCATTCCGGGCGATCCAACAGGCATGTCGGGAACGGCAAGGCCAAGGGCTGCCGGCCTGTCTTTCAACAACTTGCGGATGTCTGAGGCCGGTACATGACCTTCGACGAAGTAACCCTCGATGACGGCGGTGTGGCAGGACTGGACTTTCTCCGGGACACCCGTAGCGCGCTTGATAGCAGCCATATCACTGCTTTCCATGACGCGCGGCGTGAAGCCGGCCTGCTCGAGATGTCGGACCCACGCTTTGCAGCAGCCGCAGGTTGGGCTGAGATGGACCTTGATCTCCTGGGCGCTCGCCGGGAGAGCCGGCAGCAGGAAGGCGAGAAGAAAGACCGACGTAGGCTTCATCATAATCTCCAGATCAACAAGAATTTCTATGTCGAGGCAGGGTGGGATGCCGTAGGCACGGTCGGCCCATGCGGCAAAACCGGATCGTCGGCGATGACCTGCGCCAGTTGCTGCTCTGGCTGGGCGAGACGAGGCAGGGTGATAGTCACCCGAAGACCGCCTTCTGGACGGTTGGCTAGCGCGATCTCGCCGCCATGTGCGAGGACGACGGCGCGCGCAATGGTCAGGCCGAGGCCGGAGCCGCCGGTCTCGCGTCCGCGCGATTCCTCGAGGCGGACGAAGGGTTGGAAGACGCGTTCCATATCGCCGTCGGGTATGCCGGGACCATCGTCTTCGACGGTGATCGCGAACCCTGCTGGCGTCTCGTCAACCATAACGGTGACATGGCTGCCGTACTTCACCGCGTTTCCAACGACGTTCCAGAAGGCGCGCTTGAGCGCAAGCAGCCGGCCGAGCACACGGCCATGCCCGGTTCCGCTCAGGCTGACCGCCCGCCCCTGATCGGCATGGTCGTCGACGATGGTCTCGATCACCGAGACGATGTCGATCGGCCTGATCGCCTCGCTAGAGACGCCGCCGCGCAGGAACTCCAGCGTCGAATCGATCATGCCCTCCATCTCGGCGAGGTCGGCGTCGACGAGGTCGCGCGTCGCCTCGTCCTCCATCAGTTCGGAGCGCAGGCGCAGCCGCGTGATCGGCGTACGCAGATCATGCGAGACGGCCGCCAGCGCCTGCATGCGCTCGGAGACGAGGCGCTGGATGCGCTCGCGCATCGTGTTGAAGGCGCGCGCGGCGCGGCGGACTTCGGCCGGGCCGGTCTCGTCCAGCGGCTGCGGCGTCTGGTCCAGGCTGAAGCGCTCGGCGGCCACCGCGAGATCGCGAAGCGGCCGCGTCGCCCAGCGCAGCAACAGGACGGCGACGACGACGATGGCGACGCCAAAGCAGATCGTCACCGCCAGCACGCTCCAGTCGGCATGCTGGGCCGCACCCAGCGTCGTCGAGGAGAAGTTCACCCAGGAGCCGTCGTCGAGCCGCACGGAAACCAGCATCATGTGCCGGTAGGCGTCGGCCTCGCCGGAGCCGAGCGCGCCGTCATCGGCGAAGCCGAGACGAAAGGATTCCGAGGCCAGATCCGGCACGAGCTCCTTGAGCTTGGCTTCCATCGCGGCCGTGCGATCGGTGGTGGGGGCGGTGCCAAGGACCAGGCTGACCTTGCTCCAGTGCACCTCAAGGCTCGCGCTCGACAGGTCATGAGCGGCGCGGTCTCGTTCCGGCTCGTGGGGGATGCCGGCGATGGCACGCTTGATCGAGACGATCCGCTCGGCCAGTCCCCGGTCGCGCTGCGCCGTTGCCAGGCTCTCGACGCCGACACGGTAGGCCCAGTAGCCGACGAGATGGAAGGCGAGCAGCGCCGCGACCAAGATCAGGATGGCCCGCCCCGCCACGGTGTCGCGAAAACCCCTATGGAGCATGCGACTCATGCCGGCTGTCCCTCCAGCACCTGAACAGCAGGCGTGAACATGTAACCGGCGCCGCGGATCGTCTTGATCAGTTGGCCGCCATTGACGTCCGCCTCCAGCTTGCGCCGCAGGCGGCTGATCTGAACATCGATCGCGCGGTCGAAGGGATCGCTGTTTCTGGTCTTGGCGAACTGCATCAAGGCCTCGCGCGACAATACCCGATTGGCGTGCTCGATAAAGGCGACCATCAGGTCGAACTCGCCGGTGGATAGATCGACCAGCGTACCCGATGGCGAGGTCAGTTCGCGCCGGCGCAAATCCATCCGCCACCCGTCGAAGACGACGCACTCGCTGGCGCGGCCGTCGCCAGTTCTGCGCATTGAGCGCGAACGTCTCAGCACCGCTCTGACTCGCGCCAGAAGCTCCCGCGGGCTGAACGGCTTGGTGACATAGTCATCGGCGCCGGCTTCCAGTCCAATGATGCGGTCGCTTTCCTCGCTGCGAGCCGTCAGCATGACGATCGGCACCTGTGACGTCGCGCGCACATCGCCGCACAAATCGAAGCCGGACCGTCCCGGCAGCATCAGGTCGAGAATGATGAGATCGATGTCCGCCTGCCTCAACACTTCCAGCATGGCGCGTCCGTCAGGCGCACCCGTCACCTTGTAGCCGTGGCGCTGCAGGAAGCGGGCCACAAGCAGGCGAATCTGTGGGTCGTCATCGACAACGAGCACATGGCCATGGTCATCAGCTAAGGGGGTGGTCTGAATGTTTGTCACGAGCATCTTTCGAACGGCTTAGGTTGGCATTTCATACCGAACGGCAGGCCGGATGAACGACAATATAGCGCTGTATCGCGGGCTGGGCGCGATCGGCTTTGATACAATTTGTAACGGACACAACCCTCCCGCCGTTGCTACCAAACTGCATCGAAGGCTCTGGGGTCGAACGAATCGCGATGGCCGTAAAACTTTCTCTCTCCGCTCTCTTGGCGCTCGCGCTAGGCGCGTGCTCAGTCGCTCCCGTTCCCGTCCATCTGGCGCGGCCGGCAGATCCAGGCGCACGCGTTCCCGCAGTTGGCTATCAGGGCGTCACCGCTGGCCTCGTCTCGATGCGCCCGACCGAGCCGAAGAATTGGCGCGAGCTGAACCGTAGAGTAGGGCCTCAACAGTGACTGCGATGACTTCCGCCTTCCGATCCGCTGACCAGACTTCGTCGGCTACCATTCGTCGCTTCACGCTTCTCGCTGGTGTCGCCGTTATACTCGGCGGCTGCGCGACCTTTTCGGCTGACGGCGGCGTCGGCACTGCACAGACCATCGCTTACACCGAGCTGAACAAGGACGTCGTCAAGATCACCGACGATGCCGCGGCTGGTAGCGCCAAGGCGCGCGTCGATCAGCTTCTCAAGAAGCCTTTGACGGCGGACAGCGCGGTCCAGATCGCGCTCCTGAACAATCGTGGCTTGCAAGCGGCCTTCAACGAGCTCGGCATCGCAGAAGCGCAGATGGTCGCGGCCAGCCTGCCGCCCAACCCTCGTTTCGCAATCTCTTCGCGCACCGGCACGGGATTTCTCGAGATCGAGCGGCAGGTCGTCGGCAGCCTGTTCGCGCTTGCAACCTTGCCGGCGCGCGCCGACATTGCCCGCGATCGCTTCCAGAACGCGCAGCTTCGTGCCGCTGAGGCGGTGCTGAAGCTCGCCGCAGATACGCGCAAGCAGTATTACCGCTCCGTCGCAGCGAACGCCCAGGTCGGCTTCTACGAGCAGGCGAAGTCAACGACCGATGCGGCGACCCAGCTCTTCAAGCGCCTCGGCGAATCCGGCGGCATCAACAAGCTCGATCAGGCAAGGGAGTTCGCCTTCGACGCCGAGCTCGGCGCCCAGCTTGCTCAGGCGCGTCTCCAGCAGCGCCAGGAGCGTGAACGCCTGGTCAGGCAGCTCGGCCTCTGGGGCGACGACCTTAAGTTCCGCATGCCAGCCTCATTGCCCGCGCTGCCGCGCCTGCAATCGGTCAAGGCGGTCGAGGCGGAAGCGCTTCGCAAGCGCGTGGATATCCAGATCGCGCGGGGCGAACTTGACCTTTTGGCCAAGTCGCTTGGCCTGACGCAAGTGACTCGCTTCGTCAACGACGTCGATCTGCTCGGTCGACGCATCTATGAGCGCGAGCGCAGCGTCCTGCCGGACGGCGATGTCGAGCGCGTGACGAGCCGCAACCGCACGCTCGAATTGGAGATCGATATTCCAATTTATGATTTCGGGCAGAGCAAGGTGGCCTTGGCTGAGCAGACCTACATGCAGGCCGCCAACAAGCTGGCCGAAAAGGCCGTGAACGTTCGCTCAGAGGCTCGCGAGGCCTATGTCAGCTACCGCGGCACCTACGACATCGCCCGGCAGTACATCGCCAACGTACTGCCGCTGCGCAAGATCATCCAGGACGAGGCGCTGCTACAGTACAACGGCATGCTGATCGACGTGACGCAGCTCATTACCGACGCGCGCGCTCGGATCCTGTCCAATGTTGCTGGCATCAATGCGCGCCGCGACGCCTGGATCGCGCACACCGACTTCAAGCACGCGCTGATCGGCGGCGGCTCTGTTGGCGGCGGCGGAGGCACCGCCGTCGCGGCCGCTGGTGGCGGCGATGCGCCCGCCCATTGAACACTTGAGGAGCAAGACGCCATGACGGATCTGTCCCGCAGGGGTTTCATCGGAACATCAGGGCTCGTGATCGCGGGCGCTGCCGCGGTCTCGGGCCGCACCGCCTTCGCCTCCGTGCCGGAAGCGCCGACGATGACGAGCGCGGCGACGCAAGCCCCGCTGGTGCCGACCTCCGGCCCCGACTACCAGCCGGTGGCGACGCTGAACGGCTGGACCCTGCCCTGGCGGATGAACGGCGACTGGAAGGAGTTCCATCTCGTCGCCGAGCCGGTCGAGCGCGAGATCGCGCCGGGCATGATCGCCTATCTCTGGGGCTATAACGGCCAGTCGCCCGGCCCGACGATCGAGGCCGTCGAGGGCGACAAGGTCCGCATCTACGTCACTAACAAGCTGCCCGAAAACACGACGATTCACTGGCACGGCCAGCGCCTGCCCAATGGCATGGACGGCGTCGGCGGGCTGAATCAACCGCATATCCCGTCCGGCAAGACCTTCGTTTACGAGTTCCTCCTCAGGCGCTCGGGCACCTACATGTACCATCCCCATTCCGACGAGATGGTGCAGATGGCGATGGGGATGATGGGCTTCTTCGTCGTCCATCCGAAGGACCCGGCCTTCCGCCGCGTCGACCGCGACTTCGTCTTCCTGCTCAACGCCTTCGACATCGAGCCGGGCGCCTATGTGCCCAAGGTCAACACCATGCTCGACTTCAATATGTGGTGCTGGAACAGCCGGGCCTTCCCGGGCATCGACCCGTTCGTGGTCGGCCTCAACGACAAGGTCCGGATCCGCTTCGGCAACCTGACCATGACCAACCACCCGATCCACATGCATGGCTACGAGTTCAAGGTCTCCTGCACCGACGGCGGCTGGGTCGATCCGGCCACCGCCTGGGACGAGGTCTCCATCGACGTCGCGGTCGGCCAGATGCGCGCCTTCGACTTCGTCGCCGACGAGCCCGGCGATTGGGCGATCCACTGCCACAAGTCGCACCATACGATGAATGCGATGGGTCACTCGGTGAAGACCTATATCGGCGTCAACAAGAAGGACCTGGTCAGCCGCATCCGCAAGGCCGCGCCGGGCTACATGCCGATGGGCTCGAACGGCATGGGCGAGATGGGCTCCATGGAAATGGAGCTGCCGAAGAACACGCTGCCGATGATGACTGGCTACTCCCAGTTCGGGCCCGTCGAGATGGGTGGCATGTTCTCGGTCGTGAAGGTGCGTGAAGGGCTGGCCAAGAACGATTACAAGGATCCCGGCCACTACAAGAACCCCGAGGGCACGGTCGCATTTGAGTACAAAGGCCAAAAGTTGGCCGAAGCACCTCGCGTCGAGGGGCCGAAGGTCAATCCCGATCTCGCCACCTGGCAGGTCAAGGATCCGCGCAAGCCCAGGCTCGGCGCGGACGGCAAGCCGCTGCCCGGCGCTAAGCCCGGCGGACATTCCAACCATTGACATCGACAATCGAACCTGGAGCGACCGCATGACGTTTTATTTTCCAAAGCTGACCCTGGCTGCTCTGGCGCTTCTCGCATCGACGGGGCTTGCCTCCGCTGGGCCGGGTGGCGCCGGTCACGGCCATGGCGATGAGACCGCTTATGGCAAGCCTGGCGACCCGAAAAAGCCTTCACGGCTCGTCCAGGTCGTGATGAGCGAGCGTGATGGCAAGATGCTGTTCATTCCGGATCGGATCGAAGTTCGCCGCGGTGAGCAGATCAAGTTCGCCCTCCGCAACAATGGTGAGATCGATCACGAGATCGTCGTGGCGACGCTGGAGGAGAACCTCAAGCACGCGGTAGAGATGCAGAAGAACCCCGACATGGAACACGATGACCCGAACGCCAAGCGCCTCGCGCCCAAGAAGACCGGCGAGATTGTCTGGGCTTTTACCAAGGCGGGCGAGTTTGACTTCTCCTGCCTGATCCCTGGCCATCGTGAAGCCGGAATGACCGGCAAGGTTATCGTCAAGTAGGCAGCAGCCTACTCAACAAGGAGCATACCATGCTGAAAATCATCTCCACGCTCGCCTTTATGGCGTTCGCATTGCCGGCCCTTGCCCAGCAGGTCAACGGCACCGTCAAGAAGGTCGACGAGGCTCAGGGCAAGCTGACCATCGATCACGGGGCTATCAAGAACCTCGACATGGATGCCATGTCGATGGTCTTCCGCGCCGGCGACCCTGCCATGCTGAAGGGTCTGAAGGCCGGCGACAAGATCAAGTTCGACGCCGACCGTGTCAACGGCCAGATCACCGTGACAAAGCTGCAGAAGACCAAGTAGTGGTCGGTTTACGCATGGCTCCGGGCTCCGTCTTGGAGCCATGCGTCTCGGAACCTCATTTCGCCGTTACGACAACGAGCTGATAATGGTCTTGCGGCCTTGGGCCATACATGGCGCCAGCCTTTTTGTTGCCGATCTCGCCGATCGCTTTGACGCAGCAATATACTGGGGCGCTGGGACCGTAGCCATCATTGGCCTCGTAATTGTGATCTTGCGTGCATCACGCACAAGGTAACGCGTTACTTAAAGTTTAAAACGCGATTTTTTCGATCATGAGCACTATAACCTATCTTTTAATCTTGATGGCAGCGGCCACATCGATAGCAGCCCGAGCTGATGATGGGGATTTGCAGCGCGCTTTGTTGGGGGCGGCATGCGCGAACGCGAAAGTTATCCGTCTCCCGGCGGTTGGAAAGACCGAAATTTACGAGGCCAACTGCCTTGGAACCTCGCATAAGCGTATCAAAATTGTCTGCATAGCAGGGCGATGCGTTGCCGACCGGCCGAACGCCGAACAAGACGATCGAGAAGAACAAAACTAAAAATCAGCTTTTATCGCTTGAAATTATGCACTAGCGAAATGAATTTCATGTACTGAAATCAGTTATATCATAACGCTGCTCAATATGCCGCCGGTGATGAGCAGCACTCATGTGTCTTATCGACGCAGCTCGAGTTTTCGAATTCTATAAAATGAATTTTGCAGATATATTCTACAAAACTAACGACTATTTACATCAGATTGTACATAAAACTGCTGGCCTCGATTACCCCCACGGACACTGGATACTGAGCGCCGCGGCGATAGTCGTTTTCGTCGTTGCTCCGACGTGGACGATCGGACATTTGGGCAGAGCGCTGTTCCGCAGGGTATCCGCAGCTCGGAAGCGTCGAGCCCGGCTCGCCGCAGTGACTGGCAGGCCCATCGCCGCTTCGCATGACGTTCGCGATCCACCTACAGCGCGTAGCGAGGACGCGCCGGTCACACATGACCCCTGGAAATTGGCCCTCTTTGTCGCGAAGGCCACTTCTCGTTATCAGATCCTGCTGGTCCTGTTGTCCCTGCTGACGCTGCCCGCCGCCTGGTTCCTTCTCGATATCCCCAAGCACATCATCAATCACGCACTCGCAAGCCCCGAGGCCCACGATGGCATGACGTTTTTGGGCTTCCATCTGCCGCGCCTGGAATTGTTGATCGCGCTCTGCGGAAGTTATGTGGCAGTTTTGACTGCAAGCGGGCTTGTGAAATTTGCGGCAACACGCATCAGAGGACGAGCGAGCGAGCGGCTCGTACGGCGACTGCGCCTGAAGATTGTACGCAGATCGAGGAAGAACCTAGCCCCTGAAGCAAGGGCCTCTCTCGCGGCCGTTGCCGTTCAGGAGGTAGAGCCCATCGGCTATTTTGGGGCCAGCATATTCGTGGTCCCATTAATCTATGGCGGGACATTGCTCACCAGCCTTGTCTTTTTGTTTGTACAGAACCCAGCGCTCGCGTTGTCGGCCCTGATCATGTTGCCCGTTCAATTGACTTTGTTGCCGCGCCTTCAGAATGCTTTGAACGCAAAAGTTCGGGAAAGGGTTTATGCGACGCGGGAGCTGACTCATCTTCTCACATCAGGTGATGTAGATGCCAAATCTATCCTGAAGAAGGCTACCAATTATCCATCCCTTCGACAACAGACGCATCAGATTGCCGCGCTGGAACGGGTGCGGATAGAAATTAGTGATTTAAAAGGTCGACTACGCGGTCTCTATAACTATACTTCGAATTTAACTCCCTTTTTCTTTTTCGCAATTGGCGGATATCTCGTTGTGCAACAGCGCCTCTCGCTGGGGGCCTTGGTCGCAGCGATAGCCGCATACAGAGAAATCGCGCCGGCGATGAGAGAATTGTTCGACTTCGTGCAAAACTGGTCTGATGCGGAAGCTCGATTTGAAGAGGTCACACGCGTTCTGGAAAAAATCGAAACTAAAATTTACGTGTGAAGGCTTGTGCCAACGGACGTTGAATTGGATTTTCGTTCTAGATTTTCGCTTAATACCTATTCGGGACGAAGTTGAGGGAGTTCGAAGATATGGCGTCTACAGGGTCCGGACAGGATCGGCTTGGATCGCAAAGCGCAATGGCGATTGCTTCTGAAGCTGACCGCGCGCCGCTCATTGGCAACGGGTCGCGTCCGTTCGACTGCCTTGTGATCGGCGGCGGCCCGGCAGGTCTGACGGCTGCGATTTATCTGGCTAGGTTTCACCTGTCCGTTTTGGTCGTAGACGGCGGAGAAAGCCGCGCGGGTTGGATCCCCGTCAGCTACAACCATGCCGGTTTCCCGGACGGGATAGGGGGATTGGAGCTTCTGGCGCGCATGAAGGCTCAGGCCACGCGATATGGCTCCCATCATATGGCCGCCGAGGTAACCTCGTTGACAAAAAACGGCGATCTTTTCGTTGCGGTAGCTGGCGATCTGACCCTGCACGCGCGCACAGTTCTGCTGGCGACCGGTGTCGTGAACCGCCGTCCGGCCATGTCAAACGATATGCACGCCCAGGCGCTGGCGCGCGGCTTGCTACGCTACTGTCCAATCTGCGATGGGTTCGAAGTGACGGATCGCCGCGTCGGCGTCATCGGCACCGGCGCCGGTGGGCTGGGAGAGGCCGAGTTCCTGCGCAGCTTCACAGCGGATGTGACACTTATTTTGCCTTACGGCTTGCACGATCTCGATGCATCTCAGCGACGACGCGTCCACAAGGCTGGCATCAAGCTGCTCGCGGGACCCTGTCTCGCCTTTGATCTGCGGGAAGAAGCAATCGTGGTAGCCTTGCCCAACAAAAACTGCGACTTCCACGCCATCTACCTGGCCCTGGGTAGCGATGTCCGATGCAATCTCGCGGTTGGACTGGGGTCGACAGTTTCCAGTAGTGGATGCGTAACCGTCGATGCCAAGCAAAGGACCAACGTGCTAGGCCTGTATGCCGCAGGCGACGTGGTCGAGGGGCTCGACCAGATCAGCTACGCCATGGGCCAAGCTGCCGTCGCTGCTACAGCTATTCGCAACGATCTAAACGGCCTCCAACCTCTGCATCGGTAGCTTTAGTCGGCTCTAGCTTCGAGGTATTTGGCTGGATCGAGAGCGCCTTGGCCCGCGTGAGCATCCTCAGGATGGCAACATAAAATCGTCCGGTACCCTGACCTTCCGCCAGCGGGAGACCTTGCGACACGCGGCAACCATCAAAATTATCCGAGAACTTCGACCCGCATCCGTAGTTTGTACTGGACGCTGAGCTGCGACGACGACTTATTGACGCGATCTTGATGCCACCGGCGTTTCGCCGACCGCACGGACATGGCATCATCCAAGAATGAAGCTCTGGCTCTTCACGCATGCCTTCATCCTGGCCCTGTTCATGGTGACCGGCGTTCTGGCGTCCTTCGTCAGCCCGGCCAGCGCCGGCATGACGCGGGACATGATCGGCCTCGAGCAGAGCATGGAAGCGGGCATGCCGTGCTGCCCTTCCGACCAGGGCGGACCAAAAGACTGCGCGACGAACTGCCCGGCGCTGACCTTCTGCCTAGCCAAGTTCTCGACCGGCGGCTCGGATCGTTTCGTCGTCTTGCAGCGTCTTGTCGTCGCTGCGGTCGGCCTTGCGGGCGACGACGCCGAGCGCGCCTCGCAGACCTTCGCCCCGCCCGCGAGACCTCCACAAAGCTGAGGCACCGCCGGCGCGTCAGCGCCGGCACCGGCCGCACGGCGCTGTCCGGCGGTCGGTGAGCCGTGGCTCCGAGCCACGCGATCGCCGCGCATGCGCGCGGCAGCCTTATCCATTCGGGATGTCCATCATGGTTTCCGTCAAGACATTGCGCGCGCTCGTCGCCGCGTTTTTGCTCGCCATCTCGACGCTTCCGGCCTTCGCCGACATCAAGGACTACGAGTTCCAGCTCACCCAGAAGGAGCTGAAGCAGGGCGACGGCGTCATCGTCACCGTCCGGCTTATCGACAGGCGCAGCGGCAAGGCGGTGCCCGACGCCGTCATCTTCGCCAGCCGCATCGACATGGAGCCGGACGGCATGGCGACGATGGCCTCGAAGCTGGAGCCCATGCCAGCGCTCGAACCCGGCAGCTACAGCTTCAGGACCAACCTCACAATGGAGGGCGGCTGGCGTATGTCGCTGGCGGCCAAGGTGCAGGGCGAGGACGGGACGCTGGAGAGCCGGCTGATCCTGAAAGCGACGCCATGAGCCGGGTTTTGCTCACGGGACTCGCTCTCGCCGCTGTGACGGCGGCGGGCGCGGCCGGCTATGTCGCCGGAACGCGCGGCCTCGCCCTGCCAGGCCTCGATCGGCTCCATCAGATCGTCATGGCCAGATCGCCGGCCGCGCCCAAAACCGGGCCGACGACCGCCGCCGGGCCGATCGCCTATTGGCGCCATCCCGACGGCGCGCCGGTCTATGCGCGCGAACCCCGCAGGACCGAGGACGGTCGCGACTTCGTGGCCGTGCGCGCCAGCGAGGAGATCAGCTTCGACCCGCCTGCGGCCAGACCGGCGCAGACCACGGCCGGCCCCGCCGCAGCCGCCGAGGCCGAGCGAAAACTGCTCTACTACCGCAACCCGATGGGTCTGCCCGACACCTCGCCGGTTCCCAAAAAGGACTGGATGGGCATGGACTACCTGCCGGTCTATGCTGGCGAGGAGGCGGACGACAAGGTCATCAAGCTCTCGCCCGGACGCATCCAGCGCAGCGGCGTGCGCTCTCAGGCCGTCGTCCGGCAGGCGATCAGCCGGCCGATCCGCGTGCCCGGCACGGTGCAGCTCGACGAGCGCCGCATCTCGGTGGTCGCAACGCGCTCGGATTCCTTCATCCAGGAGGTGGCACCGATCACCACAGGCGATCGCGTCGCCAAGGGCGACCGGCTGGTCCGGATCTATTCGCCCGAGATCACGGCGGCGGGCGCGCAGTTCGTGTCAGAGCTCAACGCGGCCGGGCGCGGCGTGCCCGAAGGCGGCGCGCGCCAGCGGCTGGAGAATCTCGGCGTGCAGCCGGAGATCGTCGCCGAGATCGAGCGGACCCGAAAAGTGCCGCTGACGATCGTCTGGTCGGCCCCGCGCGACGGCATCGTGCTGGAGCGCAATGTCGTCGACGGCATGAGGATGGCGTCGGGCGACAGCTTGTTCCGGCTCGCCGACGTCTCGATGATCTGGGTGCTGGCCGATGTTCCGGAGGGTGATCTCGCCGCGATCCGCATCGGCGCGCCCGCCATCATCCGTCTGCGCGGGCGGCCCGGCACGGAGTTCGCCGGCAAGGTCGGCCTGATCTATCCGCAGGTGGCGGAGGCGACGCGCACCACCAAGGTCCGCATCGAGATCGACAACCGCGCCGGCATGCTGCTGCCCAACATGTATGCCGATGTCGAGATCGGCTCAGGAGAAGCTGGCCCCGTCCTCGCCGTGCCCGACAGCGCCGTGATCGACACCGGCACGCGCCGCGTCGTTATCCTCGATCGCGGCGAGGGCCGCTTCGAGCCGCGCGAGGTGAGGCTCGGCCAGCGCGGCGACGGCATGGTCGCGATCAGCGACGGCGTCTCGGAGGGCGACCGCGTCGTCGTCTCGGCCAACTTCCTGATCGACGCCGAAAGCAACCTCAAGGCCGCTCTGAGCGGGCTCGGCGCGCCGGCAGAACAAAAACCTGCGGAGATCAAGCCATGATCGCCCGCCTGATCGCCCGGTCGGCGCGCAACCTCGTCCTCGTCTTCGTCGCCACGGCGTTCGCGGTCGCGGCGGGCATCTATGCGGTCAAGACGCTGCCACTCGACGCCATCCCCGATCTCTCCGACGTGCAGGTCATCGTCTACACCGAATATCCCGGCCAGGCGCCGCAGGTGATCGAGGATCAGGTCACCTATCCGCTGACGACCTCGATGCTGACGGTGCCGAAGGCGCGTGTCGTGCGCGGCTTCTCCTTCTTCGGCGTCTCCTTCGTCTACGTCATCTTCGAGGACGGCACGGACCCGTACTGGGCGCGCTCGCGCGTGCTCGAATATCTCAACGCCGCCGCCCGCCGGCTTCCCGCCGGCGTCTCGCCGACATTGGGACCCGACGCCACCGGCGTCGGCTGGGTCTACCAATACGCCGTCATGGCCAAGGACATGACGCTAGCCGAGTTGCGCTCGGTCCAGGACTGGTCGGTGCGCTTCGCCGCGTCGCGCGCGGAGGGCGTAGCCGAGGTCGCCAGCGTCGGCGGCTTCGTCAAGCAATATGCGATCGTGGTCGACCCGGTGCGGCTGCGGGCGCAAGGCGTGTCGCTGGCGACCCTTCGCGAGGCCGTGCGCAACAGCAACATGGATGTCGGCGGCCGCACCGTCGAGCTCGCCGAGTTCGAGTTCGTGGTGCGCGGGCGCGGTTATCTCAAGTCGATCGCCGATATCGAGAACATCGTGCTCCGGACCGAGCGCGGCGCGCCGCTCAGGCTCGCCGACGTCGCGAGAGTCGAGCTCGGTCCCGACGAGCGGCGCGGCATCACCGAACTCAACGGCGAGGGCGAGGTCGCCAGCGGCATCGTGCTGCAGCGCTTAGGGGCGAACGCGCTCGGCGTGATCGAGCGCGCCAAGGCGAGGCTCGCAGAGATCGCAGCGACCTTGCCGGGCGGGGCCGAGATCGTGCCGGTCTACGACCGCTCGCACCTGATCGAGCGCGCGATCGAGACGCTCAAGGTGACGCTGATCGAGGAGAGCGTCATCGTCGCGTTGGTCTGCATCGTCTTCCTCCTGCATCTGCGCAGCGCGCTGGTGGCGATCCTCATGCTGCCTGTCGGCATCCTGATCGCGTTCGCGGCGATGAAGGCGCTGGGGCTGGGCTCCAACATCATGAGCCTGGGCGGCATCGCCATCGCGGTCGGCGCCATGATCGACGCCGCCATCGTCATGATCGAGAACGCGCACAAGCATCTCGAACGCAGCACCCCGGGCAAGCCGCGCATCGAGATCATCATCGAGGCGGCAAGCGAGGTCGGGCCGGCGCTGTTCTTCAGCCTGCTCGTGATCACCGTCTCCTTCCTGCCGATCTTCACGCTGGAGGGGGAGGAGGGTCGCCTGTTCGGGCCGCTCGCCTACACCAAGACCTTCGCGATGGCGGCGGCCGCCTTCCTGTCGGTGACTTTGGTGCCGGCGCTGATGGTGGTCTTCATCCGGGGCCGGATCATCCCGGAGCACAAGAACCCGATCAACAGGGTTCTGATCTGGCTCTACCGGCCGCTGATCGGGGGCGTGCTCAGGGCCAGGGTGCTGACCATCCTGCTGGCGCTCGCGTTGCTGGGCGTCAGCGTCTGGCCGGCGCGACAGCTCGGCTCGGAGTTCATGCCGACGCTGAACGAGGGCACGCTGATGTACATGCCCACGACCCTGCCGGGCATCTCCGTCACCAAGGCGGCCGAGCTGCTCCAGACGCAGAACCAGATCATCCGCTCCTTCCCGGAGGTCG